>Ga0334882_1002154_pt1 | contig 20990 bp, 13 predicted proteins | sample GraSluR1_MG_5_FD_207226 | JGI IMG/M metagenome (GOLD analysis project Ga0334882, IMG submission 207226) | Sludge microbial communities from methane-producing bioreactor in Wageningen University, Netherlands - Granular Sludge_15_04-R1 | ecosystem: Engineered > Bioreactor > Anaerobic >...
CGCCCCAGGATCCATGCCGTCGTCATGGTCCCGGCAAAGGCGATCGTCCCCAACTTGCCGCCGATCCCAGGAAAGGTGCAGGCACTCAGCACATAGATGATCGCAGCGATGACCGCGGCAATCGCCAGCTCCTCGTAGCTAAAGAGGAGCTGTATCGAGGTCATACCGACAAAGGAACCGCAATAGGCCGGAACTGCATAGTCGGGAACCACCAGAGCGGCGATGACGCCTACAAGGGCCGAAGCGGTCACCGCGCCCAAGCCGACATCGGCGCTTAACAGGAGCGTCAACAAGGCACCGCCGACCACAGCGAGCACGTTGTAGCCATGGTGGCGACAGATCACTTCAGAGAGAGGAACGTCAGTCAACCGCTGGGCCTCGAACACCATCTCAGTCATGGCCCCGAGCAAGAGCCCAATGACGATCACGCTTCCGATCACGCCCGGCGACACCTGTAGCCCAGCGATCATCACTTGGGGGTGCTGTTGGGCCTGAGGGATCGCGAATCCCAACAGAGCGACGACGGTGATGCTCAGCAGCAGGAAGCCAGCCGCCGGGACCAACCGATTCATTGCGCCTCCTTACCCACGACGGGGACCTACTCACCAACAGTATCCTATGAGGGGCCAAGCCACAAAGGGCGAAGACCGACCCAAGTCTAGCAGCTTCTTCCGGAATGACCAAATCAGGGGCATCACGCGGACGGGCCGAAATGCAGCCGGGGCTATCGAAGTTGACCTTCCGGGAAGCCGGCAAGCCCGTTGCATCGCACGGGTGCAGGCGTCCGAAGGCGTCGCTGCGTTACGTGGGGGCTCCGCGAGCTTCCCGGCAGAAGGCTGACATACGATGGTCCTGGACCCTGGGAATGTAGCTTGACTTATCGCCGAAGGCTGGTATACTGCCCTTCGTAACGACGCGGGGTAGAGCAGTGGCAGCTCGTCGGGCTCATAACCCGGAGGTCGGTGGTTCGAATCCACCCCCCGCTACTCAAAAGGGAGGCCCTAGGGCCTCCCTTTCTCTGTTGGTTGACCCCCTGTATACTAGCGCTATCCCGGGGAACCGTCCCGGCACCATCACCCATTCTCCATACGGGAGGCACAACCTATGCATCTGAAGCAGCAGTCCAACGGCTATCGACCTATGCTACCCGGCATTGTGATGCGCTCGCTCGCCTATGGGGAGCGGACGCTGATGGTTGAGTTTCACCTGGCGCAGGGCGCCGAGATACCGATGCACAGCCATCCCCACGAGCAGACGGGATACCTAGTAAGCGGTCACGTGACCTTCTTGATCGACGCGGATGAGATCGATACGACGCCCGGGGACAGCTGGTGCTTCACTGCCGACGTGCGCCATGGGGTGCGTGTGCTCGAGGACTCGGTGATCATCGAGGTCTTCTCGCCGGTCCGGGAAGAGTATCTCTCGCCCTAGCCGAAGCATGCTATACTGAGCGCAGATCTGACGAGCGGACGCACATCATGCTGCGCACCACTCACCCAGACGTATGCTCATCACGGTTCGCGAGGACGATATGCCACCTTTGTCTCTGACACAGCTCTATGAGCAGTACGTAGAGCTTGGTGCGCAACTCCAGAGAGGCCAGATCACGCACGAGCAATTCGTCGCGCGCGCGCATCAGCTCCAGGCCCAGGACCCTGCCGGTCAGTGGTGGACCATCGATCCCCAGACCGGTCGTTACCTGACCTACACAGCGAACGGTTGGGTCGAGGGCACGCCGGCGGCCCAGCCCGTGGTAGCGCCGAGCATCCCCGCTTATGCCAGTCCCATCCGGCCCACACCAGCCACATCCCAACGCGAGGCGGTCCCCGCCCAGCCGAAGCGCAGCGGGCTGTCGGGCTGTCTGAGCTCGCCCCTGATCACCATCGCGATCTCGCTCGGCGCGGCAGGCCTGTGGTACGCCTACAGCTCGCTCTCACCCAGCTCCGAGGGCAATGACACCCGCACCCCCCTCATCATCGCCCTGACGCCGATCCTCCTGCAGCTGCTGCGGCGCCCGCTGGATTGGCTTCTCGGCCCGCTCTATCGGATCCTGAACCTCCTGCCGCGCCCGCTGCTGATCGGCGCCGCTTTTGCAGTGCCGCTCGTCGTGGGAGGGATCTTCACCGACGCAGGAGGCTACGGCTACACCGGGTTGCAGCGCTCGGTCGTCACCTCCGTCGTCCTAAGCTATGTCCTCTCGCGCCGTCCGGGAGGTTCCGTATGAAGAGACCAGGGTTCTTCTTTTCACCCCTGCAGCGAGCTGTTCTGGCGCTCTCGATGGTCTTCGTCTTCGCAGCGCTGATGGGGCCTCCGGTTGTGCGGGGCGACGACTGCCTCTCGGATCCGCTGAACGCCGCCGATTGCATGCGCACGCCGGGCTATCGCCAAGCGATCACGATCATTTTCGGTGGCCTGCCTGCCGTCGCGGCGATCATCCCCAACATCATCGGCGGTGCTACCCGAGCGACACAGCCTCGACCCGGACCAACTGAAGCGGAGACCGAACAGCCGCAGGAGCAGCCGACGATCCACTACGTCGTGCAGGTGAACAGCCAGCATGTGATCGTCACGCCCGAAGAGGAGGCGAGTCTGGCCATCAAGGCCTGGAAGTCGGTAGCAGGCGCCCCTTGGGCACCTGCGCCGGAGGTACGCATCGATCTGGCCATGAGCCCGGATATGCCCGATCTACGCGTCTTGCCGCGCACGGGAAGCGGTGAAATGGTGGTGACCCTGGCGTGTGACGAGCAGGCCGTGGCCGGCGTGCGGACCTTAGCCATTACCGGCAACGCGCCCGAAGCCCAAACCTCCGCTGACGTCCAAGTGGAGGTCCGGACCAGCCCCTATCAGCTGCAGATCAGCCAGGAGCGCTTTGAGATCGCGGTGGGTGAGACCGTTGATCTGGAGGTCGCGGCCCTGCAACTGACGGAGAGCGGCCTCTGGGAGGAGATCCCGGACGCCCGCATCCGCCCCTGGTTGCCGACAGAGAAGGACTTCTTCGACTGGTCTCCACCGCCGCCCTACACACGCGGTGGCAACGAGCTGTACGGGCGCGTCGTCCTGCGCATCACAGCCGTCAACGCCCGGAAAGCCGAAGAGCTATGCTATCTCAGCTTCACAGCGATCTATCCCGATCGCACAGAGATCGACAAGCGCGTCGAGATCATCCTCAAGGCGGCGGACTATGAGCTCATCTTCCTCTAGCTGCGATCAGCTCTAAACCAAGGGCAAGATATGGCAACCAAGATCTACAGCATTCCGTACAACAGTGATCACAAGCGCTGGGACCCCCTGACCATCAGCAGCCAGGTACTCAATCGGGGCAATCAGAAGACGCTCAAGCTGGACGGCAAGGTGCAGGTCGAGGATGCGCCCAGCAGCGCCTACCCGGCGCTAACCAACAGCGTCCTACTGCTGGAGGAGACCGAGATCGTCGCGCAGATCGAAGAGGGAGATGTCGCTAAGATCCACCTCCGGCTGAACGACGATGATCCACGTATCGGACAGATCCTGGCGGCGAATAGCCGCTTCAAACTCAAGGTCACCCTCCTCCCCGACCCCGGTCGGGGCACAGGCACGGACACCCAACCCGGCCCGCCCGTCGAAGGCATCGCCGAGGTCGTGGTGCAGATCCCGCAGGTCTGGAACCTGACCTTCCGCAAGCAACTCTGGGACGACACAGAGGTCATCGACCTCAACAAGGTGGAGGGGGTCAACAAGGACGCGCTCCAAGCGCTTGGCGACTGGGGTGGAACCCTCTTTCTGCAGCCCAAGGGACGCCTTACCGACGAGGGCCAGGAGGACATCCTCTCCACGAAGGTCATTGAGAGCGCAGGGGAATGCGTCCTGGACCGGGGCAACGACCAGCTCATCCGAGGCGAATGGGATAACGTTCGTCGGGGGTACGTGTTCGAGATCCCGGCGAGTCAAGAGGGAGATGCGCCCGCCGGCGCCGGCGGGGAGCTTGTCATCACCCCGTGGATCGCACCGAGCCTGGGTTGGGCGCGCCAGTTTCGCCGTGTCCTCAAGGGCTCACGTAAGATCGGTGCACGCCTAGCCGAAGAGGTGCCCGGCGACGCCACCGCCTACGTCCGGGATTGTCTCGATCACCTCGCGGAGCGACCGGAGCAGGAGCTCATCGAGCGTCGGATGGATTTGAACACCTGGGTCCTCAACACCGCGGCCTTCATCGAGTTCATGGACCAGGCCAGCGAGATGTTCAACAAAGGGTTGGGGCTCTTCGACGAAGCCTTCAAGCGCTTCCTCGATAACATGGTCAACTTCGCGGTAGAGCTCATCTTCGCCCTCTTCGATGTCCTCGATCTGGTCTTCAAGTCCGCGTCTCAAAACGCCAAGACGGCCCTCAAGGGCTCCACGAAGGAGATGGTGGAGGAACTCTCCGAGAAGACGATCCGCGAGCTCGCTCAGCAGCGTGAGTTGGTGGAGCAGGGGGTCAGGGCCTCACGCGAAGGCCTGGGATCGCTCGACAGGCAGATCGCGGATGTGTGGGCCCGCTGGCCGACGGACATCGCTAATCCTACACCCGAAGTACTACGCCAGATGGATACCGTCTCAGGCCAGGCCCAGCTGTTGATGCGGCAACGCGACGCACTCTATGAGCAACTGCTGAGACAGAAGAAGGAATTGGTCGACGTTCAGGCCAACATCACCATCTCCCAGGAGATCAAGCAGAACGCCGGGCAGGCGACCGAGAAGGCCTTCCTCGACAACATCAAAGAGCGGGCCACCAATCTGCCCAACGACCCGCAGCTCCGTAGCCTGATCAGTGACCTGCAGCAGATAACGAGTCGCGACACCGGGCAGACCATGGCGATGAACGCCCAGGTGCGGCAGATGCTGGCCGAGCTGCCGCCCGGCACCTCAGAGCAGACACGGCAGGGACTGGAGCGCCTCTCCGCCGCCCTTGTCGAACACACCCAGGCTATCCAGGCCGAGGTCCTGATCGATCTGAACAAACAGACTTACCAGGACCTGCTAGAGAAAGGCCCCTTGGGCAGCCGCATGAAGCAGGTTCACGAACAGGCTCAGAAGGCCAAAGCCGCTGCCGAGGCCATCCGCTACCAGAACATGGCCTGGGAACACTATCAGGGGTTCTTCTCGCCGCTCTGGTGGTTCATGGACTGGTCGCTGGCACAGATCCTCTGGCTGCACGATCTGGCCCGCGAGTGGATCCCCGGGCTGGCGATGGCTGAAAACCTGCTCGCGATCTGCGTCGACACGGTGGTCAGCTATATGATGAGCATCCTCAACGCGATGATCGACTTCATGAACAGCCATCAGTGGGTGCGCTCGTGTATCAACAGCGAGGTCCGCGGACGCGGCAAGTCCACGGCCCTCGCCAATGGGATCAACCCAGCCTTCTTCGACTTCCCGAAGTCGACCCAGCAGATTCCCGAGGTACTCAAGCCCCGCACGATCGTCGCGATGGGGCAGAACGGCTCGCCCGCTCAGATGCAGGCCGTCCGACAGCAGATTCTGACCAAGGCGGCGGGCAGCTACCAACAGGAACGGAGCTTGCAGCGCCAGCAGGCCGGCGCTGCCTTCACCAGCCTCTGCCGCAAGGCCCTCGATGCTCGCCGCCTGACCCAGCCCGCACCCGAGCACCTTCACGTCAGCACCTTGAGGAGCATCTGGTCGCAGCTCGCCGGCCCGATGGTACAGTACGAGCAGGGCTTCGCCGCAGCCAACGCTCAGGGGACCGATTACGTGTGGTCGGCGGGCCGATTCATGGAGAACTCAACCTTTCAGGATTGGGATGGCGCCATCGAGTGGCTTACCTGGGCGGTAGCCTGGGGTCTGCGCCTCGGCGGCGTGTTGGCGGTCTTCACCGGTTTTGGAGTCGCCGCCGTACCCGGTGCTTTCGCGGCAGCCCAGGGCGCGGAGTGGATCGGGGCGCTGCTCCGGCCTGCCGTGAGCTGGCTGGGCACGATGCCCGATATCATCGCCTTCCAGTATGATGTCATCATCGCCGCAGCCCTGGCCTTTGAGGCCGCCACTGAGGGCAACGTCGACCTTGACCATCTGATCGTACCCAGCGAATATGCGGAGTAACCGATGAGCGAGCGTAGCTTTGCGGATTTCCTGGCGGCACTCGACGAAAAAGCCGACCAGGTCGAAGAGGATGAGCGGGCGTTGTTAGCTGAACAGCCGGCACCGAACGACGGCCAGGATACAGAGGCTGAAGAGACACGCCCACGGCCCCAGTTCTGCCGAGAGTGTGGTCACCCGCTCAGACCCACGGCGAGATTCTGCGGACACTGCGGCAACCCGATTCAGTAGACACCGTTACCTAGAACAAGGAGCTCTCTTCAGATGAAATGCCCGTCATGCCAAGCGCCTATCACCCACGACGATGCCTTCTGCGGATCATGTGGCCGCCGCTTGACAGCCCAGGACAAAGCAACAGCCGGCCAAACTCCGGCCCCACCGCCGATGCCCGGGCCACCGCCGGTCGCGCCGCCTTCAGGTGGAGGGCCCGTCTACCAGCAACCGGCGCCCCACACCTATAGCGCGCCCCCCCAGCAACCGGCTCCAACGTACAACCCGCCGCCGCAACCGGTGATCCAACCCTCCTACAACGCACAGGCGGCTCCATCCGCCAAGAAAAAGACCAGCGGGTGTCTCATCGCCGTGATCGTCATCGTGGCCCTTCTTGTCTGTGGCGGCGTCATCGTCGGTGGCATCGTGCTTCTGCCTCGGGTACTTCCCGCCCTGCAGCCGACGGCTGTGCCCACACAACCCATCAGCGGCATCGTTCCCCTGCCCTCAGGCGAGCAGGTCCCACTGGATGTCGTCAACAACCTCAGCGTCGCCGTCTGCTACCTCTACATCAGCCCCTCCTCCAGTGATAGCTGGGGCGAGGACTGGTTGTGGGATATCGGCTGGATCGACCCCGGCGACTCCGCCACCTTCTGGATCACATCCGGTGAGACGGTCGACATGCGGGCCGAGGACTGCAGCGAGAACTTACTTGATGAGCAGTGGGGAGTCATCGTGCCATCCGAGGGCCTCACTTACACGCTGAACCCATAATCTCGGTCCGATATGCCACGATGAGGGGGTCCACACATTCATGAGACGACGCACCCAAGCGTTCGCGTTCTTGTTCATCGTCGCCCTATTCGCCGCAACGCTGGTCGGATGTCGCCCGCAGGCGCAGACCGTCGTCATCTATACCTCGGTGGATCAGGTCTTCTCCGAACCGATCCTCGAGCGTTTCGAGCAGGAGACCGGTATCACGGTGATGCCGGTCTACGATGTGGAAGCGACCAAGACCACGGGGCTGGTCAACCGGCTGATCGCCGAGAAGCGTGCCCCGCTTGCCGACGTCTTCTGGAGCGGCGAGTTTGCCCAGACCATCATCCTCCAGGAGGAGGGGGTGCTCGAACCCTATCGATCGCCCAATGCAGCGGACCTGCCGGCAAGCTTCCAGGATCCTCAGGGCACTTGGTCCGGATTCGCCGGACGCGCGCGCGTCTTCATCGTCAACACCGACCTGGTGCCTGAGGCGCGCATGCCCCGCTCGATCCACGATCTGCTGAGCCCGACGTGGCCCGGGGAGCGGACGGCGATCGCCCACCCGCTCTTCGGCACAACGGCCACACACGCCGCCGCGCTCTATGCGACCTGGGGTGCGGAGCAAAGCCGCACCTTCTTTGAGCAGCTGCTGGACCACGGCGTTCAAGTTGTCGACGGCAACTCGGTCGTGCGCGATCTGGTGGCAGAGGGACAGCTGGCTTTCGGCCTCACCGACACCGACGATGCGTGCAGCGCCGTCGACGCCGGTGCACCGGTGGCGGTCGTGCTGCCCGATCAAGCGGTCGGCGAGCTGGGTACCTTGATCATTCCCAACACCCTTGCCCTCATCAAGGATGGCCCGAATCCCCACAACGGGAAACAGCTGATCGACTACCTGCTCAGCGATGAGGTCGCCGAGCTGCTGATGACGTCGGGATGGAGCCACGTCGCCCTCGGCGAGACCTCGACCACCGCCGCCTGTCTCGATGGCGTGACCATCCGCGGCATGGAGGTGAACCTCGCCGCGGTCTACGAGCAGATGCTCCCCTCCAAAAACGATCTGACGGACCTCTTCGTCCGCTGAACACTCCTATAAGGGCCACCGCATCACTGATGAAAACCGCCACGCCAACCAGGCACGCCCTCGGCCGCGGGCTGTTGGCGTTGGCCTACGGTGTACTCGTCACCGGCCCCCTCCTAGCGCTCGCTATCGAGCTCCTCAGGATGCCGCCTACCGAGGGCCTCAGAACGCTGCTGGCAACGGATCGCCGGTTGGCCCTCTGGTGGCGCAGCGTCGTGTTAGCCGCCGCCGTGTCGGCAGGGAGCATGGCGATTGGGACCCTGGCGGCGCTGCAGCTTGATCGGTGGCGAGGCGGGCTTCGCGCCGTGCTGCGTTGGTTCTTCCTCCTGTTGATCCCCTTTCCCCCGATGACGCACGCGATGGCCTGGTCGTGGCTCTCCAACCAACTGAACCGCACCCTTGGACGAACCGGATTGGGCCCGTTCCTGCTGCGTGGGTGGCCCGCCGCATGGTGGGTCCAGGTGATGTGGTTGGCGCCCTTGGCGACGGGGCTGGCCCTGGTTGCGCTGGCCTCTGTCGACCCGATCCTGATCGAAGCCGGGCAGCTACATCAGCGTGACGATCGTGTCCTGGCGCGCCTGATTCTGCCGCTGATGATGCCGTTACTGCTGGCAGGGGGGGGATTGACCTTCCTGCTCAGCCTGGTCGATTACGCGATCCCCTCGCTCTACCAGCTCAACGTCTACGCCCTGGATATCTTCGCCGACTTCTCGGTGCATCATCAACCGGGACGCACCCTCATCGTCGCGCTTCCGCTCCTGGTCACGACGATCGGCACGATCCTCTTCTCACAGGCACGGCTGAGGCCCGCGGCCCTGAATCCTACCCGGTTCCGCCAACGCCCCATCCTGCCGGATCACGAACCGACCGACTCGATCGAGACTACCCTACTGCTCATCCTCCAACAGGGTGCGGTGGCACTCCTGGGACTGGGCGCCGCCATCCCCCTCGCCGGTCTCATCCTACAGCTGAGCAACCGGCAGCATCTACGGGCCACACTGCTCGCCGCGCGCGGCGACATCGGCTATACGCTCCGGGTCGCACTGCTCGCGGGAGTGCTCAGCCTGCCGCTGGGTTATACCGCTGCCCGAGCGGCGTTGCACGCCCGACGAGGGCGCCGGCTTGGGTGGCTGGCGATCACGCTGCCGCTAGCGGTACCGGGGCCCCTTGTCGGCATCGGCCTCATCGCTATCTGGACCCGCCTCCTGCCGCTCGGCATCTATGGAAGCGCCCTGATGCCGGTCCTCGCCGCCGTGGCACGCTATACCGGATTGGCAGCGCTGGTACTGGTCGCGAGCCTGCGGCGGATCAATCCGACCTTGATCGAGGTCGCCACACTGCTGCAGCCCAGCCGCCTCCGAACATGGCTCTGCGTACGTCTCCCGATGCTTGCGCCGGGGATGGTTGCGGCGGCAGCCGTGGTCAGCTGCTTGACCCTCGGAGAGCTGAGCGCTACGCTCCTGGTCGCCGCACCGGGTCAGGCGACCCTGACCATGCGCATCTACAACTTCTTGCACTACGGTGCCTCGGACACCGTCGCCGGACTGACGCTCGTGCCGACGGCACTCGTCCTGGCGTTCGGCGCACTCGCGGTGGGGGCTCTGGCGATCTGGGCACACCTGACCAGGCGCCCACACACCCTCAATCCGGAAAGCGAAACACTGTGATCAGCATCGTCAACGTATCCAAAGCCTACGGCGCCGCGCCGGCCCTACAAGATGTGACGCTGGAGCTGCCACGAGGTAGCGTCACTGTCCTCCAGGGTCCCTCGGGCAGTGGAAAGACGACGCTGCTGCGGCTGATCGCCGGGCTCGAGCGACCAACGACGGGCGAGATCACGATCGCCGGCGAGTTAGTCAGCAGCCCACGTAGCCTGCGACCGCCCTATGAGCGTGGACTGGGCTTTGTCTTCCAGGACGCAGCCCTTTGGCCTCACATGACCGTCTTCAGGAACGTGGCCTTTGGCCTGTTGGGACGTCCCCGTCGCGAGATCGCGGCGCGCGTAGATGAGATCTTGGCCGCCCTTGGCCTTGCCGAGCTGGCCCACCGCTACCCCAACCAGCTCTCAGGTGGGGAGGCCCGTCGCGTCTCCATCGCCCGCACACTCGTGACCCACCCTCAACGGTTGTTACTCGACGAACCGCTGACCCACGTGGACCCCGATCTGAAGGCTCGTATGCTCACGATGATCCTTGAGCAGGTCCGAAACGACACGTGCACTCTGGTCTACGTCACCCATGACCACGATGAGACCGAGCATCTGCGAGCGGTGATGCCGGCTAGCCACGTCATCATGGTAGCCCAGGGTCGACTCCAGACGCCCCAACCCATGCAGGCGGAGCGTCGATGCGGGGGGGTAGCTGTGCATGGCGACTGACCAACAACCTCCCCTTCCGCACGCCGGCACGCCGGCTCGATCGCGGAAACTGCAGACCCTCTACTTCATCATCGGTATCGTGATCACGGTGATGCTGGGCTTGGTGGCCCGCCGCTTCTGGCCCCAGCCCAAGCTCCCGGAGGGGTGGTTGCGTCTGACGCCACCCAACGATGTGATGGCCCTCGTCGAGGTCCGTGGCCAGATATGGAGTGGTGGACGAGATGGCCTCGTAGCGCTGGATCCCGACCAGGGGACTTTGATCGGTCCACTGCCGCGCGAGGATGAGGGTCCCGCCATCAGATACGTTGCCGATATGGTTACCTCGTCCGATGGGGCCGTGTGGGTGGCCCATCTCGACGGTGTCAGCCGCTATGACGGTGAGCGCTGGCGGATCTTCACAGAAGCCGACGGCGTACCGGGAGGGCGGGCGCTGGCCCTGTTGTCGAGCCGCGACGGTACGCTCTGGGTGGGCACCGAACAGGGATTGGCACGCTATGTGGGCGGCGGCTGGGAGCGGGTCGACACGCCGCAGAACGACCCCGCGGTCTCCTATCTCTTCGAGGACAGCCGGGGCCGGATCTGGGCAGGGGCCGGTTTCGTCTATGAGGGTGGCGTCTCGGTCTACGAGAACGGGGCTTGGCACGCGCTCGACGTCGACGCGCATCTGCCGCACCCGATGCTCAACACGATGCTCGAGGACGATGAGGGACAGCTCTGGTTCGGCACAGGCTTCAGCGCCTATGGCGGACTCGCCATCTACGACGGGACCAACTGGCGTACACTGACAACGGATGATGGCTTGGCCGGCGCCAAGGTGCGTTACCTCTTTCAGGATGCTGCCGGCATCATCTGGGTGGGATCGGAGTACAACGGAATCCTGCGCATGGATCCCGACGGCCGGCAGATCCTCACACCCGAGGAGGGGTTGGCAGGCTGGGAGGTCAAGGCCATGCTGCAGGATAGTCGAGGCGATCTCTGGTTGGGCACCGAGCTGGGACTGACGCGCCTCAACCACGAGGCCTGGCTGAGGTTGGGAGAGTTAGGACCCTAGAGCAGACGGTTCCGATGGCACCTATCGTCTTCTCCCACCACGCCCCTTCCGATCCACGTAGTCAACTCTCTCAGTCCCTCTCAGCCCGTGAATCGACCGTTCGAGATCGGTTCGCCTCTCGGTGGGCGTAGCGATGCCCCCCGGACGCGGGTCTGTGCTCCTTCGCTTGCCCCCCTCTTGAAACGCATCCGATATGAAGCCGCGATTGCACCCGGATCACAGCACGATACAATAGTGAAGAGAGGTGTAGATTCAGTCGCGCCTCGACCGCTGTTCGACGATCTGAGGCAATAGCGAAGCAGCATACATGCCTCCGCCATCGTTGTTCTCGGAGCCGCGTGCGTCGAAGAAGGGAGTCCTCGTATGCCGTGGACCGATGCGTACACTCCCGAGATCTGGGTACCGCTGGTAACCCTCCCGTGCTTGCTGGCGCTCTCCGCCCATTGCCGGCACCGGCGCAGCCTGCCGGGCGCCGTGCCCCTCGGCATCGCCAGCGCGTTTGCCTTCCTCTGGGTCATCGGCGACCTGATGATGATCGCTACCGCGGACGTAGCCGTGAGGATCTTCTGGCACAAAGTCCAGACAGGCGCAGCGCTACCCCTCGGCAGCGCAATGTTCTGCTTTGCGCTGGACTATGCCTGGCCCGGGCGCTGGATCAAGCGCCGCACACTCCTGCTTTTGTCGATCATGCCGCTGATGCTCTGGGTCGTTCTCGCCACCGATCACGTCGTGCACCTGATGTGGCACAGTCTCACCTTGGCTGGACAGTTCTACCCCCAGTTGACACCGCTGGGCTGGGTCTTTCTGGGTTATATGTATGCCCTCTTTGCCATCCAGTTAGCGGTCTATGTCTGGCTCTTCCGGCAATCGCCGCAGCACCGCTGGCCTGCAGCCATCATCATCGTCGGCTCCATCATAGGCCGCGCCCTATATGCAGGTGGCGTGGCGCACCTGATCGATGACCGGCAGGGCAGTATAGCGCTCGTCATACCGTGGACACTGGGCATCCACGTCATCGCCCTGTTCGGCTTTCGCGTCTTCGACCCGGTCCCGCTGGCACGCCGCCTGGCGATGGAACAACTGCCGGTGGGGATGCTCGTGCTGGACCCAGGGGCCCGGATCGCCGGCCTGAACCCGGCGGCGGAAGGGATACTTGGCACGACCCTCAGGAAAGCTAAGGGGCGCGCGATACGAGAGTTGCTGCCGGCGTATCCCGAGGAGCCGCCCGCCGATTCCGATGAGGTGGTGGTCGAGTACAGTGTCACCGGCGACTCGACGGGGTCGGTGAACGGGGGGCATCACTACCGGATGTCGATTTCGCTGCTCCAAGACTGGCGCGAGATGGATGCCGGCAGGCTCGTGATGCTGCACGACGTCACCGTTCAACGCGAGGCCGAGGCCCAGCTCGTGCGCCATCAGCGCGCGCTGGCGATGCTCGCCGAGCGCGAGCAGCTGGCGCGCGAGCTGCACGACAGCACGGGGCAGGTATTGGGCTACGCGGGCTATCAGTTGGAGGCCACGGAGATCATCCTGGCAGACGGGCAGGCAGCGCTCTCCGCGGGGTGGGTTGAGGATGCCGCCGTGCACCTAGCTAAGGCGGAGCAGCAGCTGGGGCGCCTAAGCCGCATCATCGATGAGGCGCACGCTGACCTGCGCGGTGAGATCCTCAACCTGCGGGTGACGCCGACCGAGGAGCAGTCCCTCTTCACCACACTGCAGCGCTACCTGGAGGGCTATGGCAGGAACTACAAAATCCGGACCGAACTCGACGTGGCACCCGGACTGGAGGCGCGTACGTTCGAGCCGGCAGCGCAGCAACACCTGTTCCGCATTGTTCAAGAGGGGCTTTCCAACGCGCGCAAACATGGCAGAGCGCGGGCCGTGCAGGTCTCCTTTGAAGCACAGGGCGCTGTAGCACGTCTGTGCATCGAGGATAACGGCTGTGGCTTTGACCCACAGCAGACAGGCGCCGCCTCCGGAAGCCACTTGGGCCTGCGTTTCATGCGCGAACGCGCGGAGCAGTTGGGCGGCAGCTTGTGCGTGGCATCAGCGCCTGGTACCGGGACGCGGGTGATCGTCGAAGTGCCGGTGAAGGTGTAGAGAGGTGTCGGAGATGACAGAACCCCCGTCGCGTATGCGCATCCTGATCGTTGACGACCACAGCCTATTGATCGAGGGCCTGACCGCGCTTCTGGAGTCACGCGGTTTCGACGTTGTCGGCAGCGCGACCAACGGACGAGAGGGTGTCGAGAAGGCGCTGCTGTACGAACCTGACCTGGTGCTGATGGACATCCGCATGCCGGACTGGGACGGGCTGGCAGCCACCCGGGCGATCAAGGCGCAGCGCCCTGAGATCACGATTGTTATGCTGACCACCTCCGCCGAGGATGAAGATTTGTTCGAGGCCATCAAGAGCGGGGCGACAGGCTACCTGCTCAAGAGCACACGCGGCACCGCCTTCGTCGAAGCGTTGCAGGGTCTGGCAGAGGGCACGCCCCCTTTCTCACCCGGGCTTGCCGAGCGGCTGCTGCGGGAGTTTGCGCGGCTGTCAGCTTATGCCGAGCAGCCTGACGCGACGGCGCAAGAGCCGACGAGCCAGGAGGCGGCACCCCTCACCGAGCGGCAGACAGAGGTGCTCCGGCTGGTCGCCGCCGGGTTGACCTATAAGGAAGTGGGCACGAAGCTTTCGCTGAGCGAACACACGGTGCGCTATCATATGAGCGAGATCATGCACCTGCTCCACCTGGAGAACCGCAGTCAGGTGATCGCCTACGCCGGCAAACTCGAGTTGACCTAATTCAGCCTTCTCGCAAACTCCCACATGTGATAGTCCGCGGAGCGCTCCGCGGACTATCACTTTTCTAGCGCTTCTGCCATTGTGGATCCCTCTTCGACCTGCTATGCTCTAACTATGGCAGAGCCTCGGCAGCGGGTCATTGTCTACGGTGATTCCCTTATCCTCGCGGGGGTGCAAATGACCCTGCAAACGCATCCCGACATCGAGGTCATCTCACTTAGCACCTCCGGCGATGACCTGGCTGAAGAGCTCCTGGCACTGCAACCGGTTGCGGTCGTCTTCGACCTGGGCGGCATCCACCCGTCGGTGTCCGCGATGCTGCTGCTTTCTGATCTGGTGCTGATCGGCATTGACCCGGAGAGGTCTCAGGCACTCGTCTGGTCAACGCGCTGCGAAGCCGCCGTGGCCACGACCGACCTCGTTAACCTTATCGGTTCGATCGGGTATACGGGCTCCGGTCGATGCTCATAGTCCGCCGTTGAGGGCTGACTCACGCCATATCCTGGCACACGCCGGCTCGTCCGGCGGCCCCATCGTAGTAGAGGAGGGTGAAGTGATGCAGAGGAATCGTGCTCGCCGGATTCGTCTTGTCGTTTTGTGCCTCGTCGTGATGCTCTATGCGCCCGCAGGCCATCTGCAGGTCCGTGCCGATGATCCGTCGCCTGCCGCTATGCTCGAGCGAGCGTGGCGCAACGCGGAGGAGGCCGGCAGTTACCGTTTCGTCTCGGACATCGATCAACGCCTGACCCCGCGCCCGACCGCCGCCATGGTAGGCCAGGGGGACACCTCGCTCAACCTGGCCCTCGACGGCGCCGTCGTCCTGCCCGATCAGGCCTACAGCGAGTTGCGGGTGCAAGGCGGGACAGGCAACGCCACGATAACGCTCCTGCAGGACGGCGGGCAGTCGTTCCTGCTTCAGGACGGCGAGGTCAAGCCCGTCGAGAGCGCCATCAACCTCACCGGTCAGAGCAACGACGTACTGGCCTATCTCGCCGGGGCACAGAATGTAACGCTGCTCGATCCGCCTGAGGGCCATCCGCAGCTGGTGCGCTATGGCTTCACCATCAGCGGCCCGACCTACGCCGAGCACGTGCGCCTGGAGGCCGAGGCTGCGCTGCGAGCGCAGCCGGGAGCACCCGAGGGTCTGACCGTGCGACCGATCGCCGTTCTGCAGCAGCTTTCGGGCCGCGGTGAGCTGTGGGTCGACGCTACCGGGCTCCCGGTCCGGCAGGTCGTGGAGCTCACGATGCCGGAGATCAGTGAGGGGTATGACGCGCACGTCCGGATGGTCACCGATCTATCGAGCTACGGACAGGTCGAGGGCCTGCCGCGTGCGGTGCAGGGGCCCGACGGCACCTGGCGACTCGAAGGCAGCCTGCCCATAGGCGCCGGCACCCGCCCGGATACGTTCAGCGGCTTCGGGGAGTTCACGCCTGGCTCGCCCACCGATGAGCCGGTGCCACCGGCAAGCCCCATCGCGTGGTGGACGCGGGCCGCCGACGCGCTGCCGCTGCGGGCGAGCCCCACCGGCGTGATCCTGGTTCTCGTGCTGTTCGTGGGCCTGCTCCTCGTGCGCTTCTACCGGCGCGACCGGCGCCGCTGCTATGCGCTGATCGTGCTGGTGCTGGTGCCGACGATGGTGCTCTCCCCGGTGCTGCAGGCAGCGGGGGTTGTCCGCTTTATCGAACGGCAGGTACAGGCTGCTGAGGCGCGAGCGGCAGCGCTGCCCGAACTGGTCCGCGGGTTAGGGCTAGAGGTACACGAGGCGGCAGAGACCGGCGCCGTCCAGGCGCCCGCGATCGCGGCCGCCAACCGGATGACAGCGGATCTCACTTCCCTCCAAGCGTCGGATGATCCGGGCCTGCTCAGTCGCTGCGGTCAGGGCGATGAGGGCGTCGACACCGACGGGGACGGGCTCAGCGACCAGGTCGAGCTCTGCCTGGGCACCAACCCCTACGATCCTGATACCGACCGCGATGGCATCCCTGACGGACTCGAGATGACCGGATTCGAGTACAACGGGCGCACCTGGACCAGCGATCCGCTGAAGGCCGATTCCAGCGGCGACGGCGTCGGGGACATGATGGGCTATCCGCCTGACGTGGCGCCGTATGGACAGGCCACGGAGATCGATACGGATGGTGACGGGATCCCGAATCTCTGGGATGATGACATCGACCATGACGGCGTGCCGAACGGGCTGGATCTCTCACCCCAAGGCACGACGGAGCTGATGACCGAGCTGGACCTCAGCATCTCCGGCGAAGGGCCCCAAGGGTACCGGTACGTAGAGTTGCACGTCCAGCCGGCGAACCCCGATCACCTCCGCTACTCGACCACCGCCCTCGACTGGCCCTTCGACGAGCAGGGGAACGTTCAGGACCTGGACAACTCGCCCGGGGACCTGCGGATGACGCCGTTCCTGCTGCTGACCGCCGATGTCCCGCCCTCGCAGGAGCTCGAGGCCAAGTATGGCTACCGCTCCTGGGAGACTGACGGCGCGTACACGGTGCTCGTGCCACTGCTGCCCCTGGAGGACAACGGCGCGATTCACGCCTTCTATGCCAAGGTCGTCTATGGCCCTGAGACCACGGGCGCCGTCCACTTGCAGGGCAAGATGGTCTGGATGACCCTGATGGACGTTGACTCGTGGGTCCATAAGTGGACCTACTGGGGCACGGAGACCTCGATGGCCACCGAGACCATGATCCTCCACCAGTACACAGACCGCTTCCGCATCACCGGCCTCGACGTGACCGTGAACCAGGGCTATGAGGCGCTGGTATTGAGCACCCCCGCTACCCTGGTGGGGGGACAACCCGATGACGTCGACCTCTTCAAGCTGCTGCTGGGGCTCAACACCACGTTCAGGACCCACGTGCGCATGGAGAACCAGGGCGACGACGAGACGGCGCTCCAGGAGATCGCCGGCCGCTTCGGCGACGCCGGCACAGCCACCATCACGCACACCTTCGGCGTGGCGCCCGAGTATGTCGCCGTCGCCGGACCGGCTCAGTACAGCCATCTGGACGCCGGGCTGGCGGGGATCGGCTCGGAGCTCGTACCCAGCTTCTTCGACCTTTACGGCGGACTCTACCTCGATGCCTGCAAGGACGCTTCCGGCGCCGCCGTGAGCTGCGGGACGATGGTGGTGGCCTACGAGCAGACCACGGGCGGACACGATCTGACGGACCTCTCGATCACGTCTGAGGGTGACACCGTGAGCCTGCACGCGAATGCCGCCAACATCGGCATGGTGACCCTGCGCGGCGTCCAGATGCGTATGTACGAGCAGGGGCCGGGCGGTTGGCAGATGACGACCCCCGCGCGCTTCCTCGAGTTGGCGGAAGGGCGGTACCGGGATCGGTACGCCACCCTCGTCGAGGACGATTACCCGGGCCTCGACATCGACGAGTTGCGCTTTCTGACCTATGCCGCCTACCTATGGGCAATGGGCTCCTCCTACAGCGCCGTTGCCGTCGACGGGCAGGCTATGGTGCCGATCGTCGCCGACGAGACGGCCCTGGCCCTGCAGCGCGCCCTGCCTCCTGACCAGGCTCCGCTGGCAACGACCGCCATCGCCTACTGGGGCATCGGCACCGGCAACCTGCAGGCCTTCGCAAACTTCTCCAACATCGGTTGGGTTTTCTCCGATCTGGAAAGCTTCGCCAAGGAACTGGGCAAGAACCTCGCGAAATCGGTCTGGGACGGCATCGGGGTAGGGTTGTTTATGACGGCCACCCTCGCCTCAACGATCATGGGCATCCTCAATGCACTCTGCCCGGCATTCGAGGACGACCCGATCTGCCGCAACGAGAACGCGCTCAACATCGCCAGCCTTGTCGTCGACTCCTGGGCCATCGTCGCCCAGGCACAGACGGCTATCTCGTTCCTCATCACGGCCATTCAGAACTACATCAAGCACATCACCGAGCCGCTGAACAAGGCTGCGGCCACCGCCCAGGCGATCGGCATGGTGGTGGGCATCGCGGTGGCCTGGGTCAACTTCGGCCTGGTCCTGCACTACAGCAAGGGCAACCCCATCGCCTGGCGGGTGGCGCTGGCTCAAGCCATCGTGGCGACGATCTACTATGTCGTCGTCTTTGCCATCAGCCTGATCCCCCTCGTGGGCCAGGTCATCGCTGCCATCATCGGCCTGATCGACATGGTCCTGGCCCTCATCTTCGGATGGTTGGGCCTCCCCGAGTTCTCCAGCCTGGTGAACCTCATTGTGGGGATGTTCTATGGCGGTGAGGTATGCACGAGCCTGGCCTCCGCCGAGTTCGGCGAGTTCTCCAGCGAACTGCGCGAGCCGGAGGGCGGGCTGGTCGCCGGGAACGCGTTCCTGGTTAACCTCTCCGCCGGCGGCACGATCACGAAGACCAACTACGGCGAGAACGACGACCTCCGCAAGAGCTTCGTGGAGAGCCGGCTGGTGGTGCTGTTGACCGGCAAACTCTACCCGCTCTACGACCGGATGTTCCGGCACACGGATACGAGTGAGCCGCGAGTCTGTGAGATCGTGAACGGCCAGCTCGAGTGCAGCAACGTCGCGACCATGACCTATGCCCTGGAGGCGCGTATCAACGGGCTCGTGACCTTTCAGCCCTATCTCGCATATCGCACCGTCTGGGCTGAGGCCGGCATGTACAACGCGTGGCGCTGGAAGACGCATCTCGAGGACGGCGTGCTGCCCGATCCCGCGGAGTGGGATGACCCCTCTGAGCTGTGGCTGGACGTGCTACCCGCCACGCCGAGCGAGCTATGGAGCTGGACGGAGGTGTCCAACCCAGATTGGGACGGCGACGGGTTGACGAACGAGCAAGAGGAGCTCCTGGGCACCGATCCCACCAAATGGGACAGCGACGGCGACGTCCTTTCGGACAACTTCGAGTGGCTGAACGCCGACACGCTGGGCACCGATCCCCTCAGGTTCGACACCGACGGCGATGGCCTCTCCGACGCCGAGGAGCTGCGCTTCGGGACCCGGGTCGACGTCGCGGACACCGATGGCGATGGCCTCCTCGATGGTGAAGAGGTGCGGCGCCTGGACCGTGACGACCATTGGGTAGGCGGCTGGGAGGTGACGCTTCCCGACGGCGTCACGACGTGGGTCTCCTCCGACCCACTGCAAGCCGACGGCGACGGCGACGGGCTGACCGACGCCGAAGAGCGGGCCAATGGCCTGAGCCCCTATGCCGCGAATGCGCCTGTGCCCGCGTTGAGCTTGGGCGTCACACCGATCCGCGGCCTGCCGGGCGGACGCGTGGGCGCCTACTGGTTTCCCGGCGAGGAGGTCATCCTCAGCATCACGCTCGACAACTGGGCCGATCGCCCGGTCACCACGACGCTGTCGCTTGAGCTGCCGTCGTGGCTGGAGGTGAGCAGCGGCGGTGCCATGCAGGGCGACCGCACGCCCCCGATGGTAACCCAGGGCGACACGCTCACGTGGTCGTTCACCGATAGCTACACGCTCAATCTCTATGAGGCGGTCTCCACCACGATCGCGCTTAACATCAGCACCACCGCCGCCCAGCATGAGATCGCGCTGAGCCTGCAGTACGGTGACACGCAGATGCGCAAGGTGGTCACCGCGGTGGTCGACGGCGGCGCCCCCGATGTCGCGATCATGGCGCCGGGCAACGGCAGCTACCTGCGCGGGACACGCTATGTGGTCGGCGGGTGGGCCAGCGACCCGACCACCTGGATACGGTCGGCAGAACTGAGCATCGTCCCCGCGGGAAGCAGTCCAGACTATCAAGCGCTCCCCGTGACGCAGGGCGCGTGGGCGTATGGCTGGGACCTGGGCGCCGCTGCCGGCTACCCTGATGGCGCCTACACGCTGCAGGCGCGGGCCACCGACGCGATGCTGAACTCCGCAACCACCCCCCCCACGACCGTGACCGTCGACAACACGCCGCCCACCCTCACCGTGAACTGGCAGATGGTCGCGGGCAGCGTGAGGCTCAACGGGACGGCCTCGGACAACCTCTCCGGCGTCGAGCGCGTCCAGCTGGCGATCGCCGGGCAGCCCTGGCGCACCGTCCCCCTGGACGGATCGAGCTGGTCCTACGACTGGCTCGTGGGCGAGAACACCCAGGGTCGGCATAGCGTCAGCGCGCGCGCCATCGACCGGGCAGGCAACACCAGCAGCGTGGCCAACGTGGAGATCATCGTGGACAGCGTGCCGCCCGCCGGCGTCGTCACCGGGGGTGCGGACCGCACCATGCCGCCGGCGATCGCGGCGGGCACGACCTTCACCCTCACGGGTGTGGCCGATGAGGGCGGACACCTGCCGCAGCCCGCGGCGCCCGCGGCGCTGCGCACGGGTATGGACGTCTTCGACGACAGCACCGTGTGGCTGGGGCTCTCCTCCATTCACGACAACGACGGCGGCGTGCTCGCCGGCTGGATCGGCGATTTCAACGCCGACCGGATGGCCGACCTGGCTATCGGCCTGCCCGGGCCCGAGGGTGACGCGGGCTTCGTCGCGATCGTCTACGGACGGGCCGGCGGGTGGCCCGTGCCCCCTGACCTGGAGATGCTCGCCGAAAGCCGGACGCGCTTCTACGGTATAGAGGGCGCGCGGATCGGGAGCTTCCTGTCCGCAGCGGGCGACGTCAACGGCGACAACATGGCCGATCTCCTG
>Ga0334882_1002165_pt1 | contig 20903 bp, 16 predicted proteins | sample GraSluR1_MG_5_FD_207226 | JGI IMG/M metagenome (GOLD analysis project Ga0334882, IMG submission 207226) | Sludge microbial communities from methane-producing bioreactor in Wageningen University, Netherlands - Granular Sludge_15_04-R1 | ecosystem: Engineered > Bioreactor > Anaerobic >...
AGCTTGTTCAACCGGGGGTTACAACTCAGCAGTTGGATCGTATTGCCGAAACCTTTATTAGGGATAACGGTGCAGAGCCAGGCTTTTTGGGTTACAATGGATATCCCAATACTTTGTGCACATCAGTGAATGATGCGGTTGTGCATGGGATCCCTTCCAATTATGTACTTAAGGAAGGCGACATTGTTTCCATCGATTGTGGTACGAAAATGAATGGTTTTTATGGCGATTCAGCTTATACCTTTGCAGTAGGAGGTGTTTCTGCAGAAGTACAAAACCTCCTTAAAGTTACAAAGGAGTGTCTTAACCTGGGAATTTTAGAAGCTATTGAAGGTGCTAGAGTTGGAAATATTTCTCAATCGGTTCAGGAGCATGCAGAGAGTAATGGATTTTCAGTCGTTCGTGAATTAGTTGGCCATGGACTGGGTTCAAAGATGCACGAAAAGCCCGAAGTGCCAAACTACGGGAAAAGAGGAGGAGGTCCAAAACTTATAGATGGCATGGTTATTTGCATTGAACCCATGATAAATATGGGGACAAGACAAGTTTACCAGTGCAAGGATGGATGGACCATAAAAACCTTTGATGGGAAACCATCGGCACACTTTGAGCTTACTGTGGTTGTTCGCAAGGGTAGACCAGAATTGCTTTCTACCTTTAAGTATGTGGAAGAAATATTTCAAAAAGAAAAAAACTAATAAAGAAAGTATGGCTAAACAACCTGCCATAGAGAAAGATGGAACCATCATTGAAGCACTATCCAACGCAATGTTTAGGGTAGAGTTGGATAATGGTCATGTCATCACTGCCCATATATCTGGTAAGATGCGAATGCATTACATTAAGATTTTACCCGGCGATAAGGTAAAAGTGGAAATGTCGCCTTACGATCTTACCAAAGGGCGTATATCGTTTCGCTATAAGTAATTTAACTGAAAATAATATTTACAATGAAAGTAAGAACTTCAGTAAAAAAGCGTAGTGCCGATTGTAAAATCGTGAAGCGCAAAGGGCGTTTGTACGTGATTAACAAAAAAAATCCTAAGTTCAAACAACGCCAAGGATAATTTATTAACTTTGTACCCTAATTTTTTTAAGTGAGAAAATATGGCACGTATTGTAGGTGTTGATTTACCAAAGAATAAACGAGGCGAAGTAGCGCTAACCTATATATATGGTATAGGTCGTAGTAATGCCCGTAAAATACTTACAAGCGCAGGTGTTGAGCTTGACACCAAAGTAAAAGACTGGACAGATGAGAACATAAATCAAATCCGAAGCATCCTGAACGAAGGGTTTAAGGTTGAAGGAGAATTGCGTTCCAGCGTACAGCTTAACATAAAGCGCTTGATGGATATCGGATGCTATAGAGGTATTCGCCATCGCTTGGGCTTGCCCGTTAGAGGACAGAGCACCAAGAATAATGCACGAACTCGTAAAGGAAGAAAGAAAACGGTTGCCAACAAAAAGAAAGCGACTAAATAGTAAATAGGCTATGGCAAAGAAAACAGGAACAGCAAGAAAAAAAGTTGTAAAAGTTGAACCCGTAGGGCTAGCACATGTCCACTCATCATTTAATAACATCATTGTTACCATTACCAACGGAACAGGTCAAGTTATTTCATGGTCCTCAGCAGGGAAAATGGGGTTTAGGGGTTCAAAAAAGAATACTCCATATGCAGCTCAAACCGCTGCAGCAGATTGTGCTAAAGTTGCCTTTGATATGGGGCTTAGAAAGATCAAAGTATTTGTAAAGGGACCCGGTTCAGGACGAGAATCAGCAATTCGTACATTGCATTCGGCTGGACTGGAGGTAACCGAGATCGTAGATGTTACTCCCTTACCACACAATGGTTGTCGCCCTCCCAAAAGACGTAGGGTATAACAAAGGCAGGATATTCAGAAATTATTAAAACTAGAAAGGAATGGCAAGATATACTGGACCAACTACCAAAATAGCTAGAAAGTTTGGTGAACCCATTTTTGGAGCAGACAAAGCTTTTGAGAAGAAGAACTACCCTCCAGGAATGCATGGTATTAACAAAAAACGTAAAAAAGTATCTGAGTACGGTGTTCAATTACTGGAAAAGCAAAAAGCAAAATTCACCTACGGTGTACTGGAAAGACAATTTGCAAATCTTTTTGAAAAAGCATCACGCATGCAAGGTGTTACAGGTGAAATCCTTTTGCAGCTTCTCGAATCAAGACTCGATAACGTAGTTTACCGTTTGGGAATTGCTCCTACAAGAGCAGCAGCCCGACAACTTGTCGGACATAGACACATTACTGTAAACGGTAAACTTGTTAATATACCTTCTTATTTATTAAAATCAGGTGATTTGGTGGCCGTAAGAGAAAAGTCAAAATCCCTTGAGGTTATCACTGATTCTCTCACAACAAACCGTTACTCTAAGTACTCATGGCTTGAGTGGGATAAAGATCAGCTAACCGGAAAGTATTTGAATAATCCAGAGCGTTCCGATATTCCTGAGAATATTAAGGAACAGCTTATTGTTGAATTATACTCCAAGTAAAAACTAAACCGAATGGCAATACTGGCATTTCAAAAACCCGATAAGGTAATTATGCTCGACGCAACTGAAACTTCAGGTAAGTTTGAGTTTCGTCCTCTAGAGCCAGGGTATGGTATAACGGTGGGCAATGCACTCCGAAGAATTCTGATAAATTCTTTAGAAGGGTATGCTATCACCAGCATAAAGATATCCGGAGTAGAACACGAATTCTCCGTAATACCCGGAGTAATTCAAGATGTTCCCGAGATTATCTTGAACCTTAAACAAATTCGGTTTAAGCGTATTGTTGAAGACATTGAGGAAGAGAGGGTAACTGTCTCAATATCAGGGCAAAATGAGTTTAAAGCAGGTTTTCTGTCAAATTTTCTAACCGGCTTTAAAGTGCTTAATCCTGATTTTGTTATCTGCAGAATGGAACCTGATGTTAAATTAGAAATTCAGGTAAACATAAAAAAAGGTAGAGGATATGTTCCATCTGAAGAAAACAAAGTTGAGGATACGGAGTTTGGCATAATACCCATCGATTCAATTCATACACCCATCAGAAATGTTAAGTATGAGATTGAAAACTATAGGGTTGAGCAAAAAACCGACTACGAAAAATTAATATTCGAGATAATTACAGATGGCAGTATTCACCCTAAGGATGCCCTTAAGGAAGCAGCTAAAATTCTTATCTATCATTTCATGCTGTTTTCCGATGAGAAAATTACTCTCGACACTGATGATAAGTTTGCCAATGAGGAGTTTGACGAAGAGGTACTGCATATGCGTCAGCTATTAAAAACCAAGCTGGTTGACCTTGATCTTTCCGTTCGTGCACTTAATTGCCTTAAGGCAGCCGATGTTGATACTCTTGGCGATTTGGTGAAGTTTAATAAGAATGATCTGTTGAAGTTCAGAAACTTTGGAAAGAAATCGCTTACTGAGTTGGAAGATCTTTTGGAAGCCATGAACTTATCTTTTGGGATGGATATAACAAAGTACAAACTTGACAAGGAATAATTACGATGAGACACAATAAGAAAGGAAATCACCTCGGACGCACTAGCTCTCACCGTAAGGCCATGCTAGCAAATATGGCCACTTCGCTAATTATGCATAAGCGGATACAAACAACGGTAGCAAAAGCAAAAGCACTAAGGGTGTACGTAGAACCATTGATTACAAAAAGTAAGAACGATACAACACACTCAAGAAGAACAGTATTCTCATACCTAAAAAATAAGTATGCTGTTACAGAGCTCTTCAGGGATATAGCTGTAAAAGTTGCTGATAGGCCGGGAGGTTACACCAGAATTCTGAAAACTGGAAATCGATTAGGCGATAATGCAGAGATGTGCTTAATTGAATTGGTCGATTATAATACAACTTATACAACTCAAAAGGAAGAAGTTAAACAAAAAGCGAAGCGTACTCGCAGGGGTAAAAGCAAAGCAGGAGAAGAAGTTGTAGAACAACAACCCCAAAAAATTGAATCAACTGACAAACCAGTTGATCAAGTAGAAGAAGTTCAGGAAGAAAAAACAGATGTTGAACAACCTGAAGTCAACGATACCGAAGTAAACGATGCTGAAGATAAAGAAAAAGCAGAGTAAAAATCTTCTTTTAAATAACCAGTAAATTGAGGGATAAGCTATGAATGCATTATCCCTTTTTTTTTTATCTTTATCCCTTGGAAAGTAACTTTAAAAAACTATAGTATGGGACAAATTGCAAGTTTACATGCTCGTCAAATCCTTGATTCGAGGGGCAACCCCACCATTGAGGTGGATGTAGTAACCGAAAGCGGTTACTTTGGACGTGCTGCTGTACCAAGCGGAGCTTCAACCGGAGTACACGAAGCCGTTGAACTACGTGATGATGATAAAACTCGATACTTAGGTAAGGGAGTGCTAAGAGCTGTGGAAAACGTGAATACTACCATTGCAGAGGAAATTATAGGCATGCATGTGCTTGAACAGCAACAGATTGATAATGCTATGATTCAACTCGATGGATCTGATAATAAAGCAAATCTTGGTGCAAATGCCATTTTAGGTGTTTCTCTAGCGGTTGCTCATGCAGCAGCACAGGCCACAGGTCAACCATTGTATCGTTACATAGGTGGTTTTAAGGCAAGTATGTTACCAATACCAATGATGAATATTCTGAATGGTGGATCGCATGCCGATAATAGCATTGATTTCCAAGAATTCATGATCATGCCTGTGGGAGCGCCAAACTTCACCGAGGCAATTAGAATGGGAGCCGAAGTTTTTCACAACCTGAAGGCGGTTTTGAAAAAACAAGGGTACTCTACCAACGTTGGCGATGAGGGAGGCTTTGCACCGAATTTAAAGTCGAACGAAGAGGCAATAACGGTTATTCTAAAGGCAATTGAGAATGCTGGATATCGCCCAGGAGAGGACATTTACCTTGCTCTTGATCCAGCTTCATCTGAGTATTTCCTTACCGAGGAGAATGTATATCACCTTCATAAGTCGACCGGAGATAAGTTAACCCCTGCACAAATGGTGGATTATTGGAAAGGTTGGGTTGACAAGTACCCAATTATTTCGATTGAGGATGGAATGGCAGAAGACGACTGGGATGGATGGAAATTAATGAATAAGGCACTCGGTGATAAAATCCAGCTGGTGGGCGACGATATCTTTGTAACAAATGTTAAGCGCATACAAAGAGGTATTGATGAAAAAGCAGCCAATAGTGTACTCATTAAGGTGAATCAAATAGGAACTCTCTCCGAAACCATTGATGCTGTTCGTATAGCTGATATAAATGCTATGACATCGGTTATAAGCCATCGTTCGGGCGAAACGGAGGATTCAACCATTGCTCACCTTGCGGTTGCGTTAAATACTGGATTGATAAAGACTGGTTCAGCATCTCGTTCTGATAGGATTGCAAAGTATAATCAGCTAATTAGGATCGAGGAGATGCTTGGCGCTTCGGCCAGGTATTTAGGTAAAGATTTTAAGTTTTTAAAGTAATAGTTTTTTTGGATTGTAGGGGCTTGCCAGAAAATGGGAGCCCTTTTTTAGCATCTTCACAAAAAAAACAATCATGGCATACAAAGGGTTGGGCGATTTTGTATCGGTACTTGAGAGCAAGGGTTTATTAATTCGTATCAAAGAATTTGTTGACCCTGTTTTAGAAATAGCTGAGATTACTGATAGATTTTCCAAACAACCCCAAGGAGGCAAAGCATTGCTTTTTGAGAATACTGGTAAGGCATTTCCCGTTTTGACAAACGCTTTTGGATCGGATGAGAGAATTGCTCTTGCTCTTGGCTTTCCCAATCCTGATGAGGCTGCAAATCGCATCGAAATGCTTTTTAAAGCATTGGTATCTCCCAAGCAGACCTTGATGGATAAGCTGAAATTGCTTCCAAAGTTGCGTATGGTTGCACAGTGGATGCCCAAAACCATATCGGGACGTGGAGAGTGTCAGCAGGTGGTTCACTTGGACCCTGATTTGAGCATTTTTCCCATCCTAAAATGCTGGCCATTTGATGGCGGTCGCTTTATAACCCTACCCATGGTAAATACCAAGGATCCGAATACACAAATCAGAAATGTGGGGATGTATCGCATGCAGGTTTTTAGTGGTAATCTTACGGGAATGCATTGGCATAGGCATAAAACTGGTGCAAGGCACTTTGAAGAGTATGCCAAGAGAGGTGAACTTATGCCAATTGCAGTTGCTCTGGGAGGTGATCCGGTTTACACATATGCAGCCACAGCACCTTTGCCTGATAATATAGACGAGTATTTATTGGCTGGATTTTTAAGGCAACATAGAGTTAGACTTGTAAAAGGGCTTACTGTTGACATAGAAGTGCCTGCGGATGCTGATATTGTGATTGAAGGTTACGTTAACCCGCAAGAAGATTTAATTTGGGAAGGTCCATTTGGAGATCATACAGGTTTTTACTCGTTGGCAGACTGGTATCCAAAATTCAAGGTTACCTGTATAACTCATAAGCAGAATGCCATATACCCTGCTACTATTGTGGGAATACCTCCGATGGAGGATACATATTTGGCGAAAATAACAGAAAGACTTTTCCTAAGCCCAATAAAATTAACCATGATTCCCGAGGTAGAAGATATGTACCTTCCAGAGGAAGGTGTTGCACATAACATCGCAATTGCTAAGATTAAAAAAACATATCCTGGCCAAGCCTATAAAGTGGCTAATGCCTTTTGGGGAGCTGGTCAAATGATGTTCAATAAAATTATGGTATTGGTTAGCAGCAATATCAATATTCACGATCCAAGTAACCTTGCGAAAACCATCACCAAACACTTCGATCCATTAAATGATGTATACATTGGACGTGGCCCCCTTGATGTTCTGGACCATTCATCGAATAAGGCAGGTATTGGAGGGAAACTACTTATTGACGCCACTGAAAAAATGCCTGAAGAAGATGGGTACACCATGAGTTATTTCTTGCCTGAAGCGGAAGCCATATCTGAAGCGTTAAGAGAATTGCCAGAATCAGTCAAAAAGGTTAATACTCAATTGCTGTCAAAGGGAATCTCTATCCTTTTTGTTTCTGTTGATAAATCAACAGGCATATCAGCAAAGCGTTTATCATCACAGTTGATGTCCTTAATACCAGATTTGTTGCCCAAAATAATATTGCTGGTTGACCAAGAGATTAATTTAGAAAATATATCTCTGGTAATTTGGTACGCTGCAGGCAATACCGACCCTGCCCGCGATTGTTTCTATATTGAAACTGGGGGCAAACGATTACCATGTTTGATTATTGATGGAACAAGAAAATCCTTTGCAAGTGATGCATTTCCCCGAGAGTGGCCAAATATTGTTAAATCAGATATGGATACCATTCGTATTGTTGACTCAAAGTGGAAAAATTTGAATATAGGAGCATTGATCGAATCACCGTCCAACAACTTCAGAGAAATGCAATTTGGTGATGATGTGATAGTAAAATAAGGTGATTATTTAATTTTTTTTAGTTATTTTGCCTTTAACATGAAAAGGCCTATAACCCATTCTTTACTGAAATTGCTATTCGTGGGATGCTCGCTTATATCAACTGCTAATGCCAGTTCAACAGCGATCAGAGTAGAATTGTTTAACATTGAAAGTGGGCTGTCGCAAACAGCTGTACAGTGCCTACTGCAAGACTCCTATGGTTTTATTTGGGTTGGAACACAGGATGGTCTTAACCGATTCGATGGATATAGCTTTATCACCTATAGAAATAATCCTTTAGATACAACTACTCTGGCAAACAACTATATAAACTCTATCTGCGAAGATCGCGAAGGAAACTTATGGATTGGCACTTGGAATGGCTTAAGTTATTTCAATCGGAGGGATGAGGTTTTTAAAAACTACTTTCATAATCCTTACAAGGAAAACTCTATAAGTGATAACAGAGTTTTTAAGGTGTTTCAGGATCGACATGGAGTAATATGGGTAAAAACAATTGCAGCGTTAGATAAATTTGACCCAACTAACGATTCGTTTATTAGGTACCCTCATTACAGCGACATTTTTTCTTTCTCGTCAGAGAATAATGACTTTGATATTTTTGAGGATAGTAACGATAGATTATGGGTTGGTACTAAGGAAGGTTTGATGTTGTTTGATAGATATTTAGGACTTTTCAAACGCTATTTTCATGATCCATCAAACAAAAGTTCGTTGAGCAGCAATCGGATTAAAAAGATTTTTGAAGATTCAGATCAAAATATTTGGATCGCCACTTCTAATGGGTTAAATCTTTTTCAACCCAAAACAGAAAGTTTTATTCGTTTTCAACACAACCCCAATGACCCCAAAAGCCTGCCCGACAATACTGTTAATACAATTTACCAGGATAAAATGGGTACCCTCTGGGTAGGTACGGAGTTGGGTATTTGTAGCTTTAACCCGCAAAAAAGAATTTTTAATCCCTATACTTTCTATGCAAAGGGAAGCACATTTTATGCTACTACCATTACTGCTTTCATGGAGGATGACTCTGATATTCTTTGGATTGGAACTCTCATGGGTTTAGTAAAGTGGGATAGAAAATCACAAAAATTCAAACTGTACGACAAATATCACGATGGATCAAATTTATTTTCGGGAAACTATGTGGCATCAATTTTTGAGGATGAGAAGGGAGTTATTTGGGTAGGGACTTGGGGAACAGGTTTGTTCCTTTTCAATCGCCATACATATAGTTCGAAAAAATACTCTGAGAATTTTACGCAGAATCGAATATGCAATGATTATGTGCATGTAATATATCAAAAAATTGACAAGAAAGTATTGATTGGAACAAGGAATGGAGTGCAAGTATATTTGCCAGCAAAACAATCTTTTACAGATTTCTTCAAGTATAATGGTTATGATGCAAGTAGGATATTTAATGACAACAGGGTATATGACATAATTGAAGATGCTGAAGGGTATTTATGGTTTGCCACACGCATAGGTTTACATCGATTTGATGGAAAATCAATGAAGAGTTTCTATCATGTGCCAACAGATTCCACTTCCCTATCATCAAATGAGATTCATGCCCTTGAGCTTGATGAAAATTATCTTTGGGTGGGAACTTTTAACGGATTAAACAGAATTAATCTCAACAATTTTGAAATCAAAAGGTATATGAGATTACCAAATTATCGCATTGGCGATTTGATTTCAAATGACATTGTGAGTTTAAAGTTAAGCTCTAAGGGCGTATTGTGGATTGGAACAGCATCGGGTTTACACTACTACATTCCTGACAGTGATTGTTTTGCTCTTTATACCCAGTCAGATGGATTACCCAATAACTTGATCTATTCAATTATTGAAGACCAGGGAGGAAAAATTTGGGTTAGCACAAACTGGGGACTTGCAGAAATCGATCCTGAGTCCAACACGATTATCTCATATGGTGTTAGCGATGGCTTGCAAAGCTATGAGTTTAATGTTGGTTCAAGCTTTAAATCTTCAACAGGGGAGTTGTTTTTTGGAGGTGTTTCGGGTTTTAATGCTTTCTATCCAGATTCAATTAAGAAAAACTTACATATTCCTCCAGTCGTAATAACCTCTTTCGAGATAATTAGTCCTTTTGGCAAACGAGTTGTTCCCATTTTGGGGAAAGAAGAAGTCATAATTAATGACGACTTCTCTATGATAAATATTGAGTTCTCAGCGCTTGATTTTACACGTCCTGAAAAGAACAATTACCAGTATAAATTGGAAGGCCTTGAGGAAGATTGGATTGATATAGGTAGTAGGCGATCGGCAACATTTTCAAATCTTAGAGAGGGAACGTACATTTTTAGAGTAAAGGGTTCAAATAGCGATGGTATTTGGAATGAGGAGGGATCTTCGCTTCGAATAATTGTAAAAGTAAAATTCTGGAAATCAAAAATTGCATTTAGCCTCTACATTGTAACTTTTTTTATATCCCTTATTATATTCTTAAGAACGAGAACAAAAATGTTAAGGAAGACAAATCGTCTACTTAAAGAGCAAGAAAACTCAATGAAAGAGATAGAAAAGCAAAAGGAGGAATTACTATATAAGAACAAAAACATTACAGATAGTATTAATTACGCTAAACGCATTCAGGAAGCCTTAATTCCTACCGAGCAGTATTTTCAATCAATTATGCCCGATTCGTTCATTCTATACCTGCCCAAAGATATTGTTAGTGGAGATTTTTACTGGATAAATGAAACGAAGAATAAAATATTTGTTGCTGTAATTGATTGTACTGGACATGGGGTTCCAGGTGCTTTTATGTCAATTATTGGAGTTGAATTGCTTAGGAATATTACCAATATTATGGGCTTAAACGATGCAGGTGAAATCCTAAATCGCCTCGATAAAGCTGTGCACGACATTTTCTCGAAAGATGTTGATGATTATATGACCAACATTAAGGATGGAATGGATGTTTCTTTTTGTGTGATTGATAAGGAGCAGAATACTTTGCAATTTGCGGGGGCATTTAGCAACCTTTACTTAATAAGTGACAGTAAACTGATTGAAATAAAGGGTGATAGGTATACCGTTGGTGTTGGGGGCGATACAGAAACTCCATTGTTTAATAGCCATTATATCTCGGTCGAACCTGATGATATGATTTACCTTTTTACTGATGGTTATATTGATCAGTTTGGGGGACCAGAAAGCAAAAAATTTAAGTTTCGCCGCTTTAGACACCTCCTGCTTAATATTCATAAATTGCCCCTTAGTGAACAGAAAAAGCAACTGTACGATAGTATGGCTGACTGGCGTGGCCAACACGAACAGGTTGATGATATCCTGATAATTGGCATTAAAACAGACTTGAGCTGTTTCTTTTAATCAGGGGTATAGCTTGGAAATGACTTCTTAACAGAAATCCTCGTTTAAGAGAAAATCTACTGAATAGATTTTAGCAAATTCTTCATCTTTTGTATTAGCACTTCAATCTGAAAAGGTTTGCTTATATAGTCATCCATACCTGCCGCAAGACATTCCTCCTTATCACCCAGAAGGGCATTGGCAGTGATAGCAATGATAGGGGTATGGGTGTTTGAACTTTCTTCAATTTCTCTGATCTTCTTGGTAGCAACGATACCATTCATAATGGGCATTTGAATATCCATAAGGATAAGGTCAAAACGGCTTGTGCCAATTTTATCAAGAGCTTCTTTGCCGTTATTGGCAATATCAATATTCTTAACCAATTTTTTTAGGCTGAGAACAACAATTTTTTGGTTAATAAGGTTATCCTCAACAAGTAGGACATTAGCTTGATCAAGTTCTATGGCATCCTTTGTTTGAAAAATAATCTGTTCAGGAGAACCATCAGATGGGACTTTTAGTTTTGCTACTTCGGGGTGATCTATACTTTTCTTAAGGGAGAATGGAAAAATAAATGCAGCATCTTGGGCACTTAGTGAAATTGTTAGCCTTCCTCCGTTGCTTTCGATAAGTTTTTGGGTTATTGATAATTCAAGCAACTCAATATAAACTTGAGTACTTGCAGAGGTGTAGGTTGTTTCGTTTGTTATGAATAAATTGTGCCCTTCGTTCATGGGTAAAAGAATGGGCCGATTGCTCCTGATCTCAAAATTAAGCATTACCTCTTCTGTATTTTCGCTCTTCTTGCTTACATTAATGCTAATGCTTGTTTTTCCACTGCTTTTATTCTTGAGGATATTCTCAATCAGGTTCAAGAATATCTGCTTAATTTTAACAGGGTCTCCGTTTAGAGTATTCGGAATTGATTCGTCAATTTTTAGATTAAAGTTGGTTTGAGTGGAATATTGAGAGGAAAAAAGTCGTATGGTATTATGAATTGTACTGAACAGATTAAAGGGAATGTTAAAATCACCACGTTCCTTAATATCAACATTTGATATTTCAACCATGCTATTAACCACATTCACCAAGTTATTCGTGGACGCGTGGATAGTATCGATCATATCCTTTTGTTTATCGTCAATATCTGTGTTTTCCAGTATATTAGAAATGACCATGATATTGTTGAGAGGGGTGCGGATTTGATGGGAAAGATTTGCAATAAATTGCTCCTTAAGTTTATTAGAACTTTTTTGATCGAGCATCTGCTTTTCCATTTCGAAGATGGAATTCTGTTTTACCACTTCAAAAAGATATGCAATGAATATGATGATGAAATAGGATACAAAAAAATTAACTTTAAAAACGATGTCAAGGTTATATCCTCCGTTAATCTCAAGAGGTAAGAAAAGGCCCATAGCAGCAACAATGGCAAATATCAATGAGAAAATTGCACCTTTATTAAACCCTAATAATCCAATGGTTATTAAAGGTAACAATGCGATAATTAGTGTTCCAATAGCAGAAATACTGCCCGTCCAAAGAAAAAACTGAAAGATAAGAGCAGGTAAAACAATAGGGAAATAGATATAACTATTAAGCTGTAGTTTTTTGACAATAATGATTTGATTAATGGCGATGAGAATACTAGCGGACAATGAAAGCATTAATAGAAGAATGTTGGAAGAAAAAATGGAAATAATTGCAAGAACAAGAAAATAAATAAAAATAATACTGCTTGAAATGGTTAAAAATAATAATCTAACTAAATGATCTTTCCCACATTTTTTCTCAATCTTAAACGAAAGAAATTCTATTATTTTATTGGGTAAATTCATGCCCTTAAAGGTTTGTATATCTATGTTTAGTAGTTGAGTTATTAAGGTATAGAATTAGAGCATATTATATAATGGTAAGAGTAAACATTTTATTATTCTCAATCATTGCTAAATATATAAAAAATTCATTACTCCATCACTAAAAAAATAAACATTGTTTACTGATAGTAATTAACTTTTTGATAGAATAAAAAAAAATAGCAAGTAATAGTCCTGTTTACTTAGGTAAACAACAATCTTATAAGACCAATAATAGCGATAGCTCCAAGTATTGAAATAACCGAACCTGATATTTTATTAATCCACCATAATTGTTTGAGCCTAAATTTATCCCGATAGTAATAAACTAAAGAGGTTAATATGTACCACCATAATCCAGCACCCATGAAAACGCCACTAGTAGTTAATAATGAGTGAAACCACTTGGTGGTGTCGTTAACAACCCCAAAAGTTGCAAACAATGCGATGAATAGAAAAACCGCTAGTGGATTTGTAAATGTAACAATGAATACCGATAGGAAATCTTCCATCAAGTTATTCTTTTTCCTTTTATGCCTTCTAAGTTGTTTTATAGGGTTGGTGTAAAAAATTTTGATCCCTAATAAAAAGACTATTATGCCCCCAAGGGCTTGGAATATGATATGCTTTTCTTCGATGAAAGCAATGATAAAAGTTAAGCTGAAACCAGCAATGGCAGCAAAAATAGTATCGGCACTGGCAGCACCCAATCCACTTAGGAAGCCGCTCAATTTGCCCTTGTTAACGGTACGTTGTATGCATATTACTCCAATAGGCCCCAAAGGGATTGAAGCAAGTAAACCCACAATAATTCCTTTAACGAGAAGGGTTAATATCATAAAAATAAATTCTTAAAAAAGTGTCCAAAGATAAGAAATGAAACGTTTAAAATATTTTAATATTATAAGTATAAATAGCTTTAGGGATGAGTTACTTTTAAAAAATTTGAGTTTCAAGTAATTTTATTTCCATTATGGCTTCCCCCTAACAAGAAGCCTTGGCTCCATCATGTCATGAATGGCGTATCTCACACCTTCTCGACCCAACCCTGATTCCTTAACTCCACCGTATGGCATATGATCCACACGGAATGTGGGAACATCGTTGATGATCACCCCGCCAACCTTTAGGTTGTTGAATGCAAAGATCTCTTCATCGATTTGGTTTGTAAAAACTCCAGCCTGCAATCCAAAAGGAGAATTGTTTATTGCATCTATTGCCTCCTCAAATCGAGAGTAGGGTTCAACAACTACCACAGGACCAAAAACTTCTTGCGAACAAACTTTCATGTCTGAACGTGAACCGGTAATAATTGTTGGTTTGTAGATGTTTCCTATACGTTTGCCTCCGGCAATTACTCTTGCTCCACCATCGACTGCTTCATTAACCCATTGTTCAACCCGCAGGGCATTATCTTCATCGATCATAGCAGAAATATCGGTTTTGGGATCCTGAGGATCACCAATATTAAGCTTTCTTGTTTGCTCAGCCATCCTTTCAATAAACGCTTCGTAAATGTTTTCATCTATATAGATCCTTTGTGTGTGAATGCAAACCTGTCCTGAGTAGGCAAATGCTCCCCCAATACATTTTGGCAATGCTTTATCGATGTTGGCGGTTTTGGCTATGATAACCCCTGCATTTCCACCCAACTCAAGTACAACTTTTTTCTTTCCCGCCATTTCCTTCATCTTCCATCCAACCTGTGGCGATCCAGTAAATGAAAGTAGTTTAAAACGAGGATCAGTAACCAGATTATTTCCTGCTACTCTATCCATGGGAAGTATACTTAAAGCTCCTTTGGGTAGTGAGGTGGAGTAGGCAATGCGTGCTAATTCAAGAGCCGATAGGGGAGTGCTGCGAGCTGGTTTAAGGATAATTGGGCACCCTGAAGCGATAGCTGGTGCAATTTTATGTACTGCTAGATTTAATGGGAAGTTAAATGGGGAAATTCCTGATACTATGCCCACTGGAAAGTACTTAACTAAGCCTTCTTTGCCTTCACCAGCAGGCGTCCAATCCAACGACAAGTATTCCGATGGCAAACGCTTACTCTCTTCGGCTGCAACCAGAAAGGTTTGAACTGCCCTATCTACTTCACCCAACGCATATTTAATTGGTTTACCCGCTTCCTGTGCAAGCAGGGAAGCTAAATGTTCTCGCTCGTTTTGCATTCTGCTGGCAATCCCGTTGAGTATTTCTTGCCTTCGATACGAAGACATTGTCTCCATCTCTTTCTCAGCAGATTGAGCCGCAACAATAGATTCTTCTAGCTCATTTACTCCCGCTAAAGAGCAATTGGCTATCAGCTTATTATCATAGGGATTTCTAACCTCAAAGGTGTCGGAAAGTTTTTTGAAGGAGCCACCAGTACAAACAGGATATGTAGTCATAACATAAAGTTTAGATGCTAAAATATAAAATCTTTACACAACCTTAATCTTGAAAAGTATTAAATACTGCTAACTTTACACAGTTTTTTATAAATTTATTAACTATGAATATAGGAAAAGTACATTTTACTCTTTTACTCCTGCTGTTTGCCCTCAGTAGCTATTTTTCTTCTGCACAGCTACCCGCAGTAATGCTTACCGATAGTGCAAAGGTTAGCTTGATAACTTGTTCGCAGGGCGAAGAGCTATACTCAATTTTTGGACATAGTGCTATAAGGGTAAAAGATTCAACTATTGGAGTAGATTGGGTTTTTAATTATGGCACCTTCGACTTTTCTGACCCCAAGTTTTACCCAAACTTTGTAAAGGGCAAGCTTAACTATATTCTTTCTGTATCAACCTACAAAAATTTTGAGTACACCTATATTTTTGAAGATCGATATGTTTATGAGCAGATACTTAATTTGCAACAATACGAAAAGCAGCTATTGCTCGATTCGCTGAGGATTAACTACCTTCCACAATATCGGTATTACCTTTACGATTTTCTGTTCGACAACTGCGCAACGCGTATCCGTGATATCTTTGTTGAAACAATTCCCCGTACCATTGAGTTCGATAGCAGTGCCCTTAAACGAGGCATGACTTTTAGAGAGTTACTAATGCCTAATGTGAGGGAAAAACCTTGGGCTTTACTGGGTATTAACCTTTTACTTGGTGTAAGTGCCGATAGACCAGCAGAAGCTTGGGAGTACATGTTTCTACCCGAGCACATGATGACAGCATTTCAACATGCCAGTTTTAAAACTGATAGTTCAACCACTTTTTTTGCACAACCTCCGACTACCCTGCTTGAAGGGCTTGAAATACCTCGAAATCGTTTAAGAGAATCTCCTTTATATGTATTTATGGCTCTTTTTTTACTAACAGCATTTTTAACCTATAAAGATGTAAAGCGGAAAAGGCATAGTTTATGGTTCGATACCATTCTTTTTGGGCTGGTTGGTTTACTGGGTACCGTGATTGCCTTCCAATGGTTTGGCTCTGACCATGCTGTTATGGCCAACAATTTTAACATAATCTGGGCAAATCCCTTGCATTTAATTGCGATTGTAATGGTTTTTATTAAACCATTAGTAAGGATTTCAAAGAGTTACTTTTTGGCCAGCATGTTTTTGCTGATAATGCTAATGATATTTTGGTTTTTCCTCCCTCAAGTTTTACCATTTTCGATTTTTCCTTTGGTTGCCTCTATGGCAGTCCGTTCGGTTGTGGTCTATAAATTCGCCTAGGTTTGACAATTCAACTCAAGTTGAAAATTTATATGAGGTTTTAACAAATGGCTGAAATAATGGTACTACTGCAATTTAAGCGGAAGGCCTGTAGAGTAGGAAGTCTGAAGACCGAAGACCGAAATTGGAGGGTTGAAGCATGTTAATTCTGACTTCGGACATCCCTGCCCGACTGCGTCATTCAGGCGGGCGTCTTCAAACCCAAACCATTGATTAAAATTTGCTTTAATTTCCTTATTTTCCACGAAATTGGTAGTAGAACCGAAATAAAAAATGCTCCATTTGGTTTCTTTATCCAAATGAAGCATTTTTATAGTCTCTTAATTCTGAAAAGGCAATTTTGATTAATTACCAATTTTTATGTCAGTTGGAACAATGTTAAATGTAGGTTTTTGGTCTTGGGATTTAAACTGATCAATCCCTTTATCAAGAAATGCGATGAATTCATCAACGTTGGTGTTAAAGCCATAAGGATCGGTAAGAAGTTTCTCATTTCCATCCAGTAAAACGTAGTAGGGTTGGCTGTTGACATTGAAACGGCTTATTTGAAAATCGGCATTTTTCCTGCCAATCGTACTCTTAACCTTGCCATCAACAGAAGAGGTAATCCATTCCAACTCTGGAAGTTTAGTCCTTTCATCAACGTAAAGGGCAACAATGATAAAATTGTTTCGGAGTCGTTCCAAAACACGAGGATCGCTCCATACCTTTTGTTCCATTACTTTGCAGTTGGCACAGGCGTGTCCCACAAAATCGATAAATAGAGGCTTGTTTTGCTCGCGGGCACAGGATAATGCCTGATCATAGTCGAAGTAACCCAGCAAGCCATGTGGTAGATGAAGAATGTCATCGTACTTTGGTTTATCGCAAAGCGATTGAGAAGTTTCCGATGAGGAAGTTCTAGGCTGTTGTCCAATCATCTGTTCAAGATCGAAACTATGCCCGGTTTTTGGTGGTATCAACCCAGATAATCCTTTAAGTGGTGCACCAAACATTCCAGGGATGAGGTATATTACAAAGGCAAAGGTTAGAATAGCCAGTAGCATTCGGAAGAAACCAATATGATCAACCGGTGAGTCGAATTTAAAGCGGATTTTCCCCAAGAGGTATAATCCCAGCATTATGAATATTGATATCCAGAGAGCTAAGTAAACCTCACGTCCCAGAATTCCTAGATGGTAGGTTTGATCAACAGTAGATAAGAACTTTAGGCCGAATGCGAGCACAATAAAGCCAAGCACAATTTTCACAGAGTTTAACCAGCTACCCGACTTTGGCAACTTTTGCATCCAAGAGGGGAAAATGGCAAAGAGCGTGAAAGGAACTGCAAATGCCAGTGAGAATCCAAACATTCCGATTAACGGCTTTAACCCTAGTCCTGCAGCAGACTCAACAAGTATCGCCCCAACTATTGGACCTACACATGAAAGGCTAACAATAACAAGAGTTAGTGCCATAAAGAATGAGCCAATGAAGCCACCCCGTTCGGCTTGGCTATCGGTTTTGGTAGATAGGCTACTGGGTATGGTTATCTCGAAGAGGCCAAAAAATGAAGCCGCAAATGCCATGAATAGTATGAAGAATAGTAGGTTGGGTAGCCAGTGCGATACCAACTGGTTGGCAAATCCAGCTCCTAAGCCAGTGAGCGATACAAGAAGTCCTAAAGATGAGTAGATTATTATAATGCTAATGCCAAAAACAAAAGCGTTAAGAATGGCATTTATACGGTTTTTTTGCTTGCTCATAAAGAAAGAAACAGTCATCGGAATCATTGGGAACACGCATGGGGTTAGTAACCCAGCAAGCCCTGCTGCAAATGAAATCAGAAAGAACAGGAGTAATGACGATTCCTCTGTCGTTGACTTTTTATCGCTTTCTTCAGACGAAGAACCTTCCGATGCTAAAGCTATTTTTGGAGCAATGCTTGGGTCACCTAAGGTAAGCTTAAAATCTTTATCGAAGAATATGCATTTGTCCTCGTAGCAAACTTGATATTCAATCAATCCTGAAATGGAAGCCCCTCCATATCCTTCAGAAAATTCGACAATTTGGGTAAACGAGGCATCCAAATCGAAGTAGCCAACATCCATGTTAAAAATTGGATCAAATTCCACCTTTTTATTTCCATCTTGTTTTATCCCATTTACCAGTTTATATGATTCTGATTCGTGGAATACGAAACTTGTGGGAATGGGTCCTCCAGGGGGAATATCGATAGAATAAAGATGCCAACCCTTGTCAATTGAAGCTTTAAAAATAATTTGGTTCCTATTCTCTCCTACCTCTTTGGCGCTGATGCTCCACGTTACAGGATCGTTAACCTGTCCTAAACTGTATTTTGCTGATAAAGAAAATACAAGAATACCAAGGATAATTGTTAAAACTGCTTTTTTCATGCTGAATTGATTTGTTCAATAAAAAAATAACAAAAAATTAAAATTATTGTTTCCGCAAAAATAGCAATACTTAGGGATTTTTGTTTGCTAATGAAATCATAAAAAAAACCGCTGCCTAGCAGCGGTTTAAATTGGTTAATGATCTATCTCGTTTTCGTTTATATCAAAAAAATGGTAATCCAAAAAATTATACGATGAAATGGGGACAATTTTAAGGGAACATTTATATTTCCATTGCCATTTGCGACGTTTTGAAAAGAATCCTTGATTAAGGAATGCTTCCACAAAGGGATGAACTCTAAGGATTAACTTTTTCACTTCCTTCTCGTTAACAAGGAAAGCTAACCGATTTTCAATTTGCTCATCGAGTAGAACGGCAGGTGAGATTTCACCAGTACCCTTGCAGGTTGGGCATCTTTCAAGGGTTTCAATGTGCATTTCGGGTCTCACTCGTTGACGGGTGATTTGCATAAGACCAAATTTGCTAAGGGGAAGGATATTGTGCTTGGTTCTATCCCTGCTCATGAGCTCCTTCATCTTATCATACACCATTTGACGATTCTCGTTGAGGTGCATGTCGATGAAATCGACAACAATAATGCCCCCCATATCCCTTAGTCGTAATTGACGGGCAATTTCTTCGGTTGCGGCTAAATTTACTTCAAGTGCATTTGTCTCCTGATCATTGCTTGCCTTTGATCGATTACCGCTGTTAACATCAATAACGTGTAATGCTTCGGTGTGCTCAACAATAAGATAAGCTCCGCTTTTGAAGGATACAGTTTTACCAAAAAGCCCCTTAATCTGTTTTTCAATTCCAAAATTCTCAAAAATGGGAACGTTGCCTGAATAGTTTTTTACAATTTTCTCTTTTTCGGGAGCAATGGTGCCAATGAAATCCTTTATTTCGTTGTATACAACTTCATCGTTAACGTAAATGCTATTGAATGAAACATTTAGCATATCACGGAGTATGGCAGAGGTACGTTTAAGTTCACTGAGTATAATGGTGGGTGGACTACTGGATTTTATTTTTTCGAATGTGGATTCCCACTTTTTGATAAGATTCCTTAATTCTGCATCCAGAATGGCTACCTTTTTGCCTTCGGCAGCAGTGCGTACAATAACACCAAAATTCTTTGGAATAATACTTTCTACTAAACGTTTGAGCCTCTTCTTTTCTTCAGTTGAAGTAATCTTTTGCGATATGGAAACCTTATCAGAAAAGGGCATGAGCACAAGGTTTCGGCCTGCAATGGAAATCTCAGCGCTTAAACGAGGTCCCTTGGTGGAAATAGGTTCCTTGGCAATTTGAACAAGTACAGTTTGTCCTGCACTTAAAACCGAAGATATTTTTCCATCCTTATCAATTTCGGGTTCAAGTTTAAGCTTAATCTGAGTTAAATTTTTTGATTTCTTTGATTTTGAAATCTCAACGAACTTGTTAAACGTATGGAACTGAGGGCCCAGATCAAGGTAGTGCAAAAATGCATCTCTTTGGTACCCTACATCAACAAATGCGGCGTTTAGCCCTGGCATAATTTTTTTGACCTTACCGAGATAGATATCACCAACCGAAAACTGAACATTGCTTTTCTCCTTGTTGAGTTCAACAAGCTGTTTGTCCTCAAGCAAGGCTATAGCAACTTCAGATGCGCGTAGATCAATTACCAGTTCGGTGTTCACTTGCATCGGTTTGATTGGTTATGTGATAAGGTATTAACAAACAACACCAACCTAAAGAGCAGTATAACTCCTTAGGTTGGTTGTGAGGTAATATAACACTGCTAATGAATTAATTGCAGCATTATTTCTTCTTCTTATGACGGTTTTTGCGCAAGCGTTTTTTGCGCTTGTGAGTTGCCATCTTATGCCTCTTTCTCTTCTTTCCGCTTGGCATGATTAAGAATTATTTATTAAAAAATTAATACTACTTAACGTGCGATTTTACCTTATTAACAAAGGTTTTAGCGGGTTTGAAAGCAGGAATAAAGTGCTCGGGAATAATAATAGTAGTATTCTTAGAAATGTTGCGAGCAGTTTTCTTGGCACGCTTTTTAATGATGAAACTGCCAAATCCCCTAAGGTATACATTCTTCTCCTTTACAAG
>Ga0334882_1002168_pt1 | contig 20897 bp, 17 predicted proteins | sample GraSluR1_MG_5_FD_207226 | JGI IMG/M metagenome (GOLD analysis project Ga0334882, IMG submission 207226) | Sludge microbial communities from methane-producing bioreactor in Wageningen University, Netherlands - Granular Sludge_15_04-R1 | ecosystem: Engineered > Bioreactor > Anaerobic >...
TAAATGGATAAATCAATTTTCATAGTGTGACTCCTTGTTGGATGGTGACTGATTGGTTTCTACACCTTCAGTAAATTCATCAGGTGCTTTGCTGACAATATACAAAGGACGGCCCTTTGCCTGGTCATAAAGACGGCCGATATATTCCCCCAAAATGCCAATGGTGATCAACTGGATGCTGCCCAAAAAAAGAACCGCGATCAATGTGGTGGCCTGGCCCAGTAATTCTTGTGAGGCAGACAGACGCAAAATGATCACCACGACAATGGCGATAAAACTCACAAAGGCAAAAATAAAGCCCAGATAGGTCGCCACTTGCAGAGGAAAATAGGAAAAACTGGTGATGGCGTCCAGGGCAAATTTTAACATCTTTTTGATGGGATATTTGGTCTCCCCTGCATAACGCGCTTTTCGCGCATAGGTGACACCTGTCTGGCGGAAACCCACCCACGATGACATCCCGCGCAGAAAGCGGTGGCGCTCGCGCATGGCGTTCATGGCATCCACCACTTTACGGTCCATCAGTCTGAAATCGCCGGTATCCAGTGGAATATCTACATCGGTAATGCGGTACACCAGACGATAGAACAACTTGGCGGTAGCCAGTTTGAACCAGCTCTCGCCTTCCCGTTCTGACCGCACAGCATACACCACCTCATAGCCCTCACGCCATTTTTTGACCATTTCTAAAATGACTTCAGGCGGGTCCTGCAAGTCTGCATCGATGACCACCACAGCGTCACCCCTGGCGAAATCCATGCCGGCAGTCACCGCCAATTGATGGCCAAAATTGCGCGCAAAGACCACCGGACGTACATGTTCGGAGTCTTTTTGCGCCAGTTCCTGGATGATTTCCTCAGAGCGGTCTTTCGAACCGTCGTTAATCATAATTAATTCCCATGCATCACCGAATTGCGCCATTACTTCCGTTATTCGCTGGTGCAGTTCATGCAGACATCCTTCTTCGTTATAGATCGGCGCAATGATCGACAATACCGGTTTCATAGGCAGCTTCTCAATCCCTTTCCGCAAGATAAGCATGCAGCGCAGCCATACTCGGAGCAATCACCGGTGCTTCGCCAACCGAGCGGCTGGCGGAACGTACATCCTTCAAGCCGCTGCCAGTATTGATGACAATGGTCGGCTCATCGGGCTGGATGACCCCATCCGCTAACGCCTGCAGGAAACCGGCATAGGCGGTCGCTCCGGCAGGCTCAGCAAAGATGCCCACGGAACCAAGCAACGGAATAGCTGCTAAAATGGCTTCATCGGGTACCTGAATATAAGCGCCGCCGGTCTGGGTGGCAGCCCGCAGCGCCCTTAAGCCATCTGAAGGCTTGTCCACAGAGATGCTATCCGCCAACGTAGTTGCCCGGACAGGTCGAATGTCTTCCGTGTTGGCAAGAAAAGCATTGGTAATCGCTGCAGAACCGGTCGATTGCACCCCGAAAAAGCGAGGCATCTGCTGGATCCAGCCCAGGGCGAGCAGGTCTTTGAATCCTTTGTGAGCGCCAGCAATAATATTACCATCACCTACACTGATGAAGATATTGTATGGTTTTTCTTCATCGGGATTCCTCATCATCGCCTGTTCCCATAACTCGAAACTGACTGTCTTTTTGCCTTCCGCCGTGAAAGGGTTGTAGCCGGTGTTGCGGCAATACCAGCCGAATTCATCGGTAGCCTCGACCGCCAACGCAAAGGCATCATCATAAGTACCATCCACCAGAATGACTTCTGCACCAAACACCAGCAACTGAGCGATCTTGGCTGGCGGTGCCGTCTTTGGCGCAAAGATTACCGCACGCCGCCCCACTGCTGCGCACATGCCCGCCAGCGCCGCGCCGGCATTGCCGGTTGACGCTGTCACGATCACCTCTGCCTCGATATCCTGGGCTCGCGCCACCAGCAAGGCACTTGCGCGATCTTTAAACGAAGCGGTTGGATTGCTGCTCTCGTCCTTAATCCACAATTTCTGCACCCCGGTTGCCTGTATCAGCTGATTGGGCTGATAAACCCGTGTCCATCCGGCAGCCCGCAACGGCGTCATATACCCACCGGGGTCAGATACAGGCAGCAAGGGAAGATAACGCCACAGTGAAGGTTCTCTGCTGTTGATGATCTCACCCTGGGTAACCTGGTCGGCAATACGATCAAAATCAAGGACTACGTCCAGATTTCCGCCATCATCAGGGCAGACATACGTGACCTGATCAGGTGCATATTCCTTGCCGCAAACCGAACAACAATAGCCAACAAAAATATCGCGCATCGTGCCTCCTCAGTGAATGTTTGGGTATCAGCAATTATAGACGGTTCTCAGTTGTCTGACAATGTTAATCAAGGGTAGATCTCATTTCATTACGCATAGAATCGAAACTTTGGCAATAAATGCTCAACCGAATGTAGGGCAAAAAGAAGAAAACGGTATTACCTGTCTTCCCGTGAATAAGCACTCATCAATGAAGCCGGCGCTCCGATCCTTTTCTTAGCGGCCTGCCCGGAACTGAGCCACAGAACCCCAATCGTGAGAAGGAACGGCAACATATTCAACAGATTCGGTGAAATGCCCAAAGGCTGCAGGCGAAATTGCAGCACACGCACACCACCAAATAGATACGCCCCCAGCAAAGCACGGCGTGGATCCCAGATGGCAAAAATCGTCAGAGCGATCACGATCCAACCCGCACCCGCTGTCATGCCTTCAATCCAGGCCGGTGCGTATGCCATCGATAGATATGCACCGCCGATCCCTGCCATAACGCCACCGAAGATAACCGCCGCATATCGCACCAAACCAACGTTCACCCCCATTGCATCCGCGGCGGCTGGATTCTCGCCCACCGAACGCAAGGTTACACCCAGACGGGTTTTGTAGAGAACAAACGATAACACCGGCACAAGCGCCATACCAAGATATACCATCAGGTCGAAACGAAACAACAATATCCCAAGAACGGGTATATCACTCAATAGCGGAATGTTTATCGGTTGCAAACGTACTGCCAGTGGTTGTCCAACAAAAGGTTTGCCAATCAAACCACTGACCCCCAAACCTAGCATCGTGAGTGCCAGACCTGACACCACCTGGTTCACCCGCAGGCTTACACTGGTAAAGGCATGGATCAACGCCATCAACCCGCCAACCACGGCTGCCGCCAGGATGCCCAACCATACGCTGCCGGTGGTTTGTGAAACCCCAAAACCGGCAACTGCCCCCATGATCATCATGCCCTCAACACCCAGGTTCAGCACTCCAGAGCGCTCTGCATACACCTCCCCCAACGTACCAAAGAGCAACGGGGTACCGGCAGGAATAGCTGCTCGTAAAGCGGACAGGATAAATTCCAACATGGTCACACCTCCAGCCGAATTCGATATTGGTTGAACAGCTCCGAAGCAATCACGAAAAACAGGATTACGCCATTGAATATCTGCACTGTTGCTGCAGGTAAATTCAATGCGATCTGAATCGCGTCACCCCCGACCAGAAGCCCCCCCAACAAAAACGAGGTCAGGATCGCAGCCAGCGGGTTCAAGCGCGCCAGCCAGGCAACGATGATCGCTGTAAATCCATAGCCTGGCGATATAGAATCCGGCGGACGCAGGCGGTAATGAATGCCTGCCACCTCGCCCATGCCCGCCAGGCCAGCCAACCCTCCACTGATAACCATCACCAGCATGGCGATCTTGTGGTAATTCATGCCGGCATAATGCGCTGCTGCTGGATTTTCACCCGTTACACGGATTTCATAGCCCAATTTGGTGCGTTTCAGCAGCAAGTACACCAGGATCGCTAGCAACACCGCAACGATCAAGGTGGGATAGTGGATGCGAGAAGCAGCCAGTTGCGGAATTTGTGCTGCTGCCGGGAATTCATCCGTGATCGGAAAACCACGGGTATCGGTACCGCGCCACGGGCCATAGACCAGGAATTTCACGGCCTCAGAAGCCACATACACCAACATCAAGCTGGTCAGCACCTCGTCAACGCGGAAACGTGTTTTCAAGAAGGCAGGGATGACTGCCCAAAGAGCGCCCCCCACGAAGCCTGCCAAAAACAACACCGGTATCATCACAATAGCCGGCAGACCAGGCAAGAAACGAGCAACACCGGTAGCGAATATCGCCCCCATCAACAGCTGTCCTTCAGCGCCAATGTTGTACATCCGGCCCTTGAAAGCCAAAGTAAGCCCAACGCCTGTCAGAAGCAACGGGATGGTTTTGGTGATGGTTTCTTTCAGACCGAAAACGCTGCCAAAACCGCCTCTGAAAATACGCTGAAAGGCAACCAGCGGATTGACGCCCAGTGCCAAGAAGATAATGCCTATAGTGAGCATAGCCAACAGCAAAGCCACAAGCAAAGAAACTGCCGGCAGCCATCGCGGAGTCTCAAGTCGTTTTTCGAAACGGATGTGAGGAATTTTCATGCCTGACCTCCTGCAGCGGCCACAGGTTGTGGCGGTAAACGCAGCGAGCCAGCCATCATCAAACTGATCTGGTCAATATCTGCCTCATCAACCGGAAATTCTCCCATGATCCGGCCTTCAAAAATGACCCCAACACGGTCACTCAAAGACAAGGTTTCTTTGAGATCATCAGAAATAAGCAGAATCGCTGTCCCGCGCTCCCGCTCAGCCAGCAGCAGCTGCCAGATGGTTTCGGTCGCACCGACATCCAATCCGCTGGTTGGCTGTACAACGATTAAAAGGCTGCAGCATCCCGAAATTTCACGCGCCAATAATGCGCGCTGAATATTACCGCCTGACAGCATTTTTATGGGAGTATCTCTGCCTGGTGTCACAATGGCATACTGTTTGATCAACCCATCAGCATAATCGGCTACGGCAGCACCATCCAACAGCATGCCGCGACCGATTGGGGTTTGTTCATAATTTTTCAAGATCAAATTGTCTGCCACACTCATATTTGGGATAAGCGCCATCCATCTCTCACCTGGCACAAAGAAAACGCCATGTTGAATGCGTGTTTTGGGTGTTTTTTGGGTGATATCTACACCATTGACAGTGACCTTTCCCTGAGAACAAAGCCTTAAGCCGGTAATCGCCTCAACCAGTTCGCGCTGTCCGTTGCCAGAAACACCCGCGATGCCATAGATCTCGCCGGCGCATACTCTTAAGGACAGGTCAACGACCGCGGGTAAGCCTTTATCGCTGGTAACACACAGATCGTCAACCCCCAGCACGACCTCGCCTGTTTCAACTACCTGCTTATCAAGCTTGAACAACACATCCCGTCCGACCATCAACTGCGCCAGTTCACGTTCATTGGTCGTGTTTGTATCTAACGTGGCGATGACTTTCCCGCCGCGTAAAACCGTAACGCGATCACTTGCTTCAATCACTTCTTCCAATTTGTGAGTGATGAAAATAACCGTGTTCCCTTCTTCCGTCATCCGCCGCAGAATATGCAGCAATTCTTCGGTCTCACCAGGCGTGAGCATCGAAGTGGGCTCATCCATGATGAGGATTTTTGCACCCCGATAGATTGCCTTCAATATCTCCACCCGCTGCTGTTCACCGGCAGAAAGCTGCCAGATGCGTGCATCAGGGTCGATCTTCATCCCATATTGGCTGGCAAGAGCAACAATCCGTTTACGGGCTTCTTTGGTTGGAAAAAAGAATTTCTCCTTCAATCCCAGGATGACATTCTCAGTCACACTATGGTTCTGAACCAGGCGGTAATGCTGGTGCACCATACCAATCCCCAACTGGATGGCATCGTTGGGAGAATGGATATGTGTCAATTCTCCATCCACCCAAATCTCACCTTCATCCTGCTGATAGATCCCATAGAGGATATTCATCAAAGTCGTTTTCCCAGCCCCATTCTCACCCAGCAGAGCATGGATTTCACCCTTCCTCACGGTCAGGTTAGCGCCATCATTGGCAACTACCCCTGGAAAGCGTTTAACAATGCCATGCATGACAATGGTGTTATTTCCCTCTGGCAGATCGATGGTCATACCTTGTCTCCATGTATTCACTTTGAAACACAGCGTTGGATATTACCAGTATTAAATCACAAAAATTGGGTGAGGGGCGTTTTGCCCCTCACCCAATGAACCTAAAACTGAATATTTAAGGATTTGCGCTTCCGATCACACCTTCAACGAACCAGTCGATGGTATTTAATTCGAACACGGTCAGGCGCTGGTTAGGTTGAATCATCAAAGTGCCCTCCTGATTATTGATCGGCCCGGTGAATGGATCAAAGAGAATCGCCGGGTCTTTCATCTGGTCGATGCGAGCAAACACCAGGTCATACACACTGATTTCTCCCAGTAACGGATCGGTTACACTGACAGCCTTTAAGGCGTCAACGAATACAGGATTGATGGGATTGTCAAAATCACCACCGAGCTGAACAGAGGCTGGAGCGAGCATATTGGGGCCAGGATTCAACAGCGCCCAATAATCTACTGTGTCCAGATTCTTGGTTGTGTAGATGCCAAGATAGATCTTTGTAAGCACATCTTCGTACAGCACTCCCCAGTCAACCAGTTGGCCGCTGACCAAAGCATTCGGGCCAAATTGCGCCATCGGGTTGTAATGCCCGAAAACGAATACGTTGTCACCTTTTTCCGTATACTCTTCAGCCACCTGCACAACAGTCGCGGTATCTTCGGTGAAAGCCAACACATCCACGCCGTTGGAGATCAGAGCTTCTGCCGATTCACGTGCGGTGGCAGGATCATACCACTCAAAGATCCAGCTGACTTCAACAGTGGCTTCCGGATTGGTTTCTTTAACGCCCAGGGTGAAGGCATTAATATGGCGTACCAATTCAGGGATCGGATGCGCTGCCACATAACCGACCTTGTTCGATTCGGTCAATGCGCCGGCCATCAAACCGTTGAGATAATACAGCTGATAGAAATCCGCCATAATGGTGCCCATGTTGGGTGCCCGTTTATAGCCGGATACATGGAAGAAATAATTATCCGGATATTTTTGGGCGGCTGCCAATGTAGCATCCATGAAGCCAAATGAGGTGGTAAAGACCACATCACAATCCTCTTCCACCACAAAACGGTCAATAAAACGTTCTGAGTCAGCTTCAGGCACAGATTCCGCATAAGCGGTCTCCAGCCAGTCGTATTTCTCATCAACATACAACCTGCCGACATCATGAGCAGCGGTCCAGCCGACATCGCCGATCGGGCCGACATAAATGAAACAGGCTTTGAGACTGGCAATGACAGCCGCCTGTTCCTCTCCGACGGCATCAGCATCTTCAGCACCACATGCAGAAAGCACCATGGCAAAGATCATCATAAGCAAAGCCAAACGAACGACAAATTTTTTCATGACAACACTCCTCCGAATATCAAAACAACTTCAGAAATTGACAAAACTACACACAGGGATGCTTCGTTTTTATTGGTTGCCGCTCACCTCCTCGATTATTCAGACCTTTTGGATTGTAAGGGACAAATGAAATTTATGCAATATATTTGTACACTTGTTTAGACATTTACATTGAATTTCCCCCTGGAATACAAAACTTCCCAAAAAAGCTTTTTTCTTATTTGGGAAGTTTCTATTTCTATGCTATCACATTTTGCTGGATTCTGTTACCAGCATTTTGGTTTGCTGATTTTAGGGATAGATCCAGGTGCCGGTTTCGCCTTTCAATGCGCGCCCGATATTGGGTGGATCTACGATCAATGCTTGCTTGCCACCGTTCTCAAGGAATTTAATTATCGCCTCGATCTTTGGTAGCATGCTGCCTTTGGCAAAATGACCTTCCGCGATGTACTGCTTGGCTTCCGCCAGGGTAATCTTGTCAAGCGCTTTCTGTTCCGGCGTGTTGAAGTTCAGGTAGACCTTTTCAACCGCTGTCGAAATCACGAACAGGTCAGCACCGATCATCGTGGCCAACAGCGATGAACCAAAATCTTTGTCGATAACCGCTTCCACGCCGACCAGCTTGTCCCCACCTTCATCAGTCACCACCGGAATGCCGCCGCCGCCGACTGCAATCACGCTGATGCCAGCATCAATTAAGGCTTTAATCGCCGGTGCTTCCACGATATCAAGAGGTTTGGGGGAGGCAACCACACGGCGCCAACCACGCCCGGCATCCTCAACAACGATCCAGCCGTCAATCTCTGCTCGATTCTTCGCCTCTTCTTCACTCATGAACGAACCAATCGGTTTGGTGGGGTGCTCGAATGCCTCGTCATGTTTGTCCACCACCGTCTGTGTAACCACCGCTGCTGCATGTTTTTCCATACCGCGGTTCTGAAATTCAGTGAACAAAGCCCGCTCGAACATATAACCGATCGCCCCCTGCGAATCTGCGCCGCAATAATCCAGCGGCACCTCGTGCAACTCATGCCGTGACAGTTCTGAGCGGCGCAAGATGAAACCTACCTGCGGGCCGTTGCCATGCGTAATCACTACGTCCCAGCCAGCTTCGATCATGTCGGCAATATGATGCATGGATTCTTTGGCAGCATCAAACTGGTCTTGAATGGATTTTCTTTTGCTGTCTTTGATCAATGAATTACCGCCTACAGCGACGACGGCTACTTTTTTTTCTGCCATAGTATCAATCCTCATCTATTAGCTCATGGTCAGAGCCATGACGGCTTTCTGGGCATGCAGTCTATTTTCTGCCTCGTCAAACACCACCGAATGTCTGCCATCCATCACACTGCTGGTGACTTCAATGTCACGATCTGCCGGCAGTGGATGCATATAAATGGCATCTTCTTTGGCCAGCGCCATGCGGCGGTCGTCGGTTATCCATGATTTATACTGGTTGGTGATGCGGGTGGTCTCGTCAGCATCGGTGGTGTGCTCCATGCAGCCCCATGATTTGGCATACACGATATCGGCATCTTTGAAGGCTTCATCCATGTCATGCACCACCTCAAACCCGACACCAGCGGCTTTCGCTTCTGCCCGCGCCCGTTCCATTACTTCAGGCATCAGCTTGAATTCGGGCGGGTGCGCCAACACAACATCCAAACCAAAGCGCGGCATCTGCAGAACCAGGCTCTGCGGCACTGACATAGGTTTGGCATACGAAGAAGCATACGCCCAGCTGACTACCATCTTCTTGCGGCGTAGATCGCGGCCTTTCTTCTCGATGATGGTCATCAAATCGGCTAAAATTTGGAACGGATGGTAGATGTCGCACTGCATATTCAAAATCGGGGCGCGAGAGGCTTCCGCCACCAGGTTCAAATAACGATTGCCTACGCCCCAATCACAATGGCGAATTGCGATCCCATCGAAATAGCGACCAAAAATCTCGCCCATCTCTTTTTCAGTGTCGCCATGCGAAATCTGGGTGGTGCGGCTTTCAATAAAAGCAGCATGCCCGCCCAACTGCGCCATGCCTGCTTCAAACGAACCGCGTGTGCGCGTGGAGCTGAAGAAGAACAGCATCGCCAGCACTTTGTCACGCAGATAAGCGTGCGGTTGACCCAATGCGCGTTTCATCTTCAAATCCCAGGCAAGCTCCAATACGGTCTCGACTTCTTCTTTGGTAAAGTCAAGATCGCCAATTAAGTCACGTCCTCGTAATCCAGTTTGCATTCTATAATCTCCAGTCTTTTGGGTTTACTCAGTGGCGCCCAATACCAATGCCAGCAGCGCCATGCGCATCACAACACCGTTAAATGCCTCTTCCCAATAGCGTGACCAGCGGGTGATATCGACATCGGGAGGAATCTCATCCATGCGCGGCAGTGAGTGCAGCAGAATGGCATCAGATTTGGCTTTCTTCGAGAGTAATTCACGGGTGATCTTGTAATTTGACGGCGTTCCACCGACATCACCGCTGCGCTCATCACGGCTCTTGGTGTAGTCAGGCTGCACCACCGGTTCCACCAGGATCACGTCTGCCTCGGCAATGGCTTGCTCGACGTGCTCAGCCTCTTTGTAATCCAGGCAGTATTCGTCCAGCTCTGCTTTGAATTCATCGGTCAGGGACATATCCGGAGGCGACACAAAGGTAATCGGGCAGTCGAACTGGGTCAGGCCATACGCCAGCGAGTGCATTGTACGCATGCGCATATCACCGACCGCCAGCCACTTCAAACCATCGATAGTACCTTTTTCTGTCAAAACCGTGTACAGGTCTGTCAAAATCTGGGTAGGATGCTCGCCCCAGCCGTCGCCACCATTGATGATGGGCACGCTCGCCCATTTGGCGGCTTCATGCGGAGCACCCTGCTGAAAGTGGCGCATGACAATCACGTCACCATAATATTCCAGCATCTTCACCGTATCTTTGATCGACTCCTGGTAAAAATCACCGGCGCGGGTCATTTTGGCATCCGAAAAACCAGTTACATGCCCGCCGAGGCGGTGCATACCGGCTTCGTGTGCCAGCCGGGTGCGGGTAGAAGGCTGGTAAAAGGCGGTCACCAGTGTTTTGTCCTTCAACAGATCCACATTGCGGCGGTCGCGCGCGATCGGCGCCATTTCGTCAGCGATTTCGAACACACGGAAGAATTCCTCGCGCTCAAAATCCTTCAAAGATAAAATATCACGTCCCATAAAGCTTCTCATGTCAAGTTACTCCTTTAATAAATTTTAATAGTTCAGATAATATGGGTCAGTCCCATCTACGACCTTGTTTGTTCCAACACTGCGCACGACTTGAAAACGAAAATAGCCAGGCAAAAAATAACTGGTGGAATAATCGATCATCCTGCCTTCTTCAGAAAACAGTTTGGCGCCCAGAGACAATAGCACATCGCCACGTTGAATTTCAAGCAATCGTGCAATTTCCGAAGTCGCCGCCACTGCCTGCACTTCAGCAACCGAATTCGCCAATCGCGGCATGCCGCGCCGCAGCAGAAAATCCAGCACAGAGCCATTGAATTCCTCATTCAATTCGGCGTAGGCGATAACATCATCCGGCAGCAAATCCACCAGATAGGCAGCTGGCCTATCTTCTGCCAGGATCACCCGGCTCACCTGCAACAGCGGCGCACCTTCCTCCATAGCAAATAACATAGCTTGCTCTGCGTTGGCTGAAAGCTGGCTGATCTTCAAAGCCCCCATTTCCACAGTGAGACCAATCCGCTGCGCCAGCGTCTCAATGCTTTCCAGCACCTCCAGTCCGCTCTCGATGGCATGGGTATGGCTGATCACGAACGTGCCCACGCCTTGCCGTCTTCGGATAATGCCCTGCTGTTCGAACGCGCGCATCGCCTCACGCAGGGTAGCACGGCTGACGCCGAGAGATTGTGCCAGTTTTGGCTCCGAAGGCAGACGTTCCCCGGCAGGTGTTTCGGCGATCACTTCGCTCAATGATTCTTGCAGCCTTAAGAATGGTGTTGGCTGGCGTTCTTTTTTGATTGTCATAGATTGCCTCTCATCACTTCTTTCATCAATCCCCCCTTAGCTGCCGGGCAGCCTGGTTGTGCTTCTCAATATGCTCGGGCAAATCCAGCGTTTCCAAATGTCCCTCACGAACAATAACTTTGCCGTGAACGACATTCCAGTCAACCTTGGGCGGTTGGCAGAAAAGCAAGGCGGCGACCGGGTCGCTCAACGCACCGCTGAAATCCAACTGGCGCATATCGACCGCGACAAAATCAGCACATTTTCCCGCTTCAAGCGATCCAATATCATTGCGCCCAAGCACTTTGGCACCGCCCCGCGTCGCCATCGATAAAGCCTGTCTGGCGGACATCAAAGGCGGAGCACCATCAGTAGACAGGGAAGCGCCGCTTATGCCAGAACCTAAGCGTGATAACAACATTGCCTGGCGCGCTTCTCCCAAAAGATGCGAACCGTCATTGCTGGCTGAACCATCCACGCCGATCCCGACCTTCACGCCCGATTGCAGGAATTTCATGATCGGGGCGATGCCCGATGCCAACCGCATGTTAGAACCGGGGCAATGCGCCACTCCGCAACCCTCCCGGGCATAGACCTTGATCTCTTCATCGTTGATCCACACTGAATGGGCAAACCAGACGTCATTACCGACCCAATCCAAGGATTGCATATAAGCCAGCGGTTTGTGGCCGAATTTTTCCAGACAAAATTGTTCTTCATCCTGTGTTTCTGCCAGATGGGTATGCAACTGGACGCCATATTGCCGCGCCAATTGGGCGCTCTGTCGCATCAATTCACCCGTCACACTGAAGGGAGAACAGGGGGCTAACACAATTTGTGTCTTGCTGCCTGCCGATGCATCGTGATATCGTTCGATTAATCGTACGCTGTCCGCCAAAATGGCTTCTTCTGTATCCACCACCGAATCGGGCGGCAAGCCTCCTTTGCTCTGGCCAAGGCTCATCGAACCGCGTGAGGCATGCAGGCGCAATCCCATTTCCTGGGCGGCTGCTATTTCATCGTCCAATTTCGAGCCATTCGGAAACAAATACAGATGGTCTGATGCTGTCGTACAACCTGATAATGCCAACTCAGCCAGGGCAGTCTTGGTCGAGAGATAGATATGTTCGGGAGTCATCCTCGCCCAAATTGGGTAGAGGGTGGTCAACCAGTGAAACAAATTGGCATCCTGTGCGGGAGGAATAGCTCGTGTCAGTGTCTGGTAAAAGTGATGATGGGTGTTGACCAGACCCGGCAAGACCACATGGCCGTTAAGGTCAATGACTTCATCCGCTGTCGGCGGAAGTTCCTCAGTGACGCCTACCGCTTCGATGAATCCATCACGCACGAACAGCCCGCCGTGTTGAATTTCACGGTCAGTCTGATCCATGGTGACCAGCACCATTGCGTTTTTAACCAACAGGGTACCCATGGGATTTCCTTAAATTGCTTGACTGGTGAAACTACACCTATTCAGTTTAACCAGTGATGAAGAAAATGTCAATTGTCAGACAACTCAATTGTCACTCAACTGCCTGGCTTGAATTTTCGCCGCGTGTAATGTGTTTTCCAGCAGCATGGCAATCGTCATCGGGCCAACCCCGCCCGGTACCGGCGTGATCGCACCCGCAACCAGCCTGGCTTCCTCATACTGTACATCGCCCACCAGGCGATACCCGCGCTTTGCGGTCGGGTCTTCCACCTCGTTGATACCGACATCGATCACAGTAGCCCCTGGTTTGATCCAATCGCCCCTGACCATCTCATGCCGGCCAACCGCAGCCACCAGCACATCAGCCTGGCGGGTGATCTCGGGTATGTTTTTGGTGCGTGAGTGGCAAATGGTCACAGTCGCATTCTCTTTTAATAATAACAACGCCGTAGGGACACCGACAATATTTGACCTGCCCAACACCACCGCATTCAATCCACTCAGATCGCCGAGGGTTTCTTTCAGCAGATAAATCACTCCCGACGGGGTGCACGGGTGATGCAAGCTATCGCGCCCCTTCTGCGCCAGACTCCCCATATTGACCGGGTGAAAACCATCAATGTCCTTCTCAGGCAGGATCAGTGAAAGGATGCGATTCTCATCCAGGCCTTCTGGCAGCGGCAATTGCACCAGTATTCCGTGAACAGCGGGGTTCTCATTCAACTCTGCAATGACTGCTTCCAGTTCAGCCTGGGTAGTTTCTTGAGGCAATTGGTAATGAAAAGATTGAATGCCCGCCTCCGCGGAAGCTTTTCGTTTCATTCGTATGTAGGTTTGTGAAGCAACGTTCTCGCCAACGAGAACGGTTCCCAGGCCTGGGGTCGGATATCCCTGTGCAACGAAATCGGCAACTTCTTCTTTAATTTTCTGCCGCAAAGCTATTGCAATCTCTTTTCCATCAATTATTTTCGCCTGTGTCATAAGTATTCTCCCTTGACTCCTATGAATATTTACTGCACCTGATAGGCTAACGATAATCAGTATCCGTTGGATCAGCACTTCCTCTCAGTGGCCTGTTGGTGACAGGTATGTTGTATAATGAAACTCTCAAATAATAGTACCACAAGGAGAATGATGGCATGAGTAATATCTGCGTAGTTGGCACCGGCTATGTCGGGCTGGTTACAGGGGTGTGTTTTGCAGACCTCGGCAATCAAGTACACTGTCTTGATATCGACAAAGATCGTATCGAGAATCTGAAAAAAGGTATTATGCCCATTTATGAACCAGGGCTAAACGAGATTGTGCAGCGCAATGTCGATGCCAATCGTCTGAACTTCACAACCGATTATGAGCAGGCGCTGGCAGATGTCGATATTGCCTTCATTTCTGTCGGCACCCCCAGCGGTGATGATGGAGAAGCTGATCTGCAATATGTGCGTTCTGCCGCTGAGTCGATCGCCGATCATGTAGATCATCCCATTATCATCGTCAACAAATCTACCGTCCCGGTTGGCACCGGTGATTGGGTGGCAGAAGTCATTACCAAACGCCGTGCCGGGCGCCCTCTCGATTTTATGGTGGTATCTAACCCTGAATTCCTGCGTGAAGGTTCTGCCATCAATGATTTTATGGTGCCCGACCGTGTCGTTTTGGGATCTACTGATTTGGATGCTGCCCAAAAGGTCGCTCAGTTATACCTCAGCCTGCGCTGCCCATTGGTGATTACGGACCTGCGCACTGCTGAGATGATAAAATACGCCTCGAACGCTTTTCTTGCCACCAGAATTTCATTCATCAATGAGATCGCCAATATGTGCGAAGAATTGGGCGCAGATGTCGAACAGGTCGCCGTCGGGATGGGTCTCGACAAACGCATCGGCTCCGCCTTCCTCAACGCTGGCATAGGCTGGGGCGGTTCCTGTTTCCCCAAAGATGTCAAAGCCCTGGCTCACATGGCAGTCCTGCACGGCACCCAGCCGCAACTGCTGCAAGCAGTTATGGAAATCAATCGCAACCAGCGTCGTCAAGTCGTCTATCGTTTGCGCAATGTATTGCACGGTTTGAATGACAAAGTGATCACGATCCTTGGATTGTCATTCAAACCCAATACCGATGACATCCGCGACGCTCCCGGTATGGAGATCATCCATCTTTTGCGTAATGAAGGCGCAACCATTCGTGCCTATGACCCGCAAGCGATGGACAACGCCAAAGCTATGTTTGAAAAATCGCACCGCAATGATCCGGTAGTTTTGTGCAATTCCGCCTACGAGGCTGTTGAAAATGCAGATGCCCTGGTATTAACCACAGAATGGAACGAATTCAAACACCTTGATTTCAAGCGCATCCATGACAGCATGCATCAACCGGTCATCATTGATGGCCGCAACTTATGGGATCCCCCCACCATGATGGCGAAAGGTTTCGTTTACTACTCCGTCGGCCGTGGCAATTACAATAAGCTCAATGACCAGGAGTCCACAAAACGCAGCGAACTGTCAGACTAAAACAGACCTATTTCCCAAACAGCAAATGCCACCACACTTCCCAATTTTGGAATTGTGGTGGTTTTTGTGTGGGGGTGGGCTGTAAGGCAGCCAATGAGCCATCAGCATCTGCCAGAGGAATCACCGCCACGGGGATATCGCCCGGCCTTATGTAACCGCTTTCACGGCCAAATTCTTCCAATTGCTGCACAGAATCACGTCTGACAACCTGGGTTTGCAGATAAACTTCCGTGGCGTACAAGGCGATGACCTCTGTAGACACCTGTTGAATGTCCTGCCGCCGCGTATAGAGTGATGACAGGCGGCCATTTAAATCGAGCAGCACATAAAAACCAATCATGATCAGTACTATGACGATGATCCGTTTGGTCGGCAATGCTTGAAAGCGTTCTTTCAGATCTTTCCACATAAAAAAATTCCCTGCAAGTCACATACCATAAAACCCATTGTAATATAGAATCAGCCGCCGGTGATAAAAGAAAAAGGCTGCCCTTTTGGAACAGCCTCGTTATGCCGAAGGTGGGAGTCGAACCCACACGGGAGTAATTCCCACTACGCCCTGAACGTAGCGCGTCTGCCGATTCCGCCACTTCGGCGCTCAATGTCTTGTTATTTTAATCCAATACGCCAGTTTGTCAACCTCCCATCATGATCAATCACGGAATAACCCAAAATTAGCTGGCAGTCTTCTTGCACATACCAGTAGGATGAAGTGTATAATGGAAAAGGTTAGAAAACTGTAGGGAACTGTCTTGCCTGTTATGAATACGCTATTGGTCAATCTGGAATCGTTGCTTTTGTCACCTGCCGGCAGTATGCTATATCACCTGGTAATTCTCTTTACCATCGTTATATGCCTGCAACTAACCCTTGCCCCAAATAAGTCGCAGCCCTCCACCAATTCCCGCAAAATAAGAACAGGTTTGTACCTGTTGCTGGCTTATGAAATTGCGATTCTGGCGGTGTTAGCCCTGACAACCCAGGGCATTATCGAGGAACGGTCATATCTTCCAGTCATCAACCGTTGGATATCAACCGCCATCCTGGCAACTTTGATCTGGCTATGGGTATCGACACAAAAAACCAGGGTCATAACATTGGTGTTTGCCATCGTTCAAGTCATCCTTTTGCTGGTTTGTACCTTTTCTTTGTGGGCATGGGGCCAGCAATTTAACACAGGTTTTTTCAACCAAACTGATCTCGACTGGCTGTGGGGATTCATCAATGTCGGCTTGCTGCTGACCGGTTTGTTCTTGTTGGCTTTGCAGCGAAACACAGGCTGGTTGATTGGTTTCGTGCTATTTCTGCTGAATCTGGCAGCACAGAATATTCACATTTTTCTGTATGCGCCCTCTGCCGATATCTCCGCGATCAATCGTCTGGCATTGCTGCTGGTCTTTCCTTTTCTCCCATCGCTCATCAACACTGCCGCCCTGGGTTCGAGACCAACAATGCCAAAGGCAGCCAGGCAATCCCCGACGCCATCACTCAACCGGCATATTCGCACATTAACCCAGACTGATCCCAAATCATTTTTAGAGAAAATCCCTGAATTCACCCAGACATTCTCCGCAGCTGAACAGGTTTTTATCATTTCTACGGACAAAACATACCCTGAAGTGAGTTTTTCCCGGGCAAACGAACAGCATCAACAAGAAATTGTCCGAATTCATCGGGAGAGAATACCAGAGACACTCCACGCCACCGAAGGACAGTTCATTCTTGCCTACAACAATGTGCCGGCGTTCAAAGACGAATTTTCTCGCATCGCCCCCAATCTGGAAGTCAACCCCTCTTCGGTTCCAGCAATATTTCCTTACCCGATCTCGCCGGAACACAAACATAGTTTACTGCTGTTGTTCCCTCCCGCAAGTCATTTTGACGACGTAAAACAGTCTGAAATTGCTGCCACGATCAGCTCCCTCATGCTGCTCTTGCACCAGAAGCAACGCGAAGAACAATTACAGCAATCCATTGATCGTCTCAAGCAAAATAACCAAAACCATATACGCCCTATATCCTCGATCAATTTCCAACTGTTGCAACAAGAACTGGCGGAAATGCATGCACTCAATGAACAACTTGCCCAGGAAAAGAACGCCTTGCAGGATGACTTGATCTCATTAACCAATCGAATCCAAGTAGATGCCGACCGCCTGGACGAAGTAACTGTTTCTCAATCACTGGCGGTGCTGAATAACTGGCTGTCACGCGCACAAACGGAGAACGGCATTCTCCAGGCGCGTGTCGCCCAACTGGCGGCAGAACGCGAATCGTTGCAATTTGAACTGGATCATTACAGCGAAAGCAAGCATCTGTCAGAGCATTATGCCTATTTACAGCCGCAGGAAGCCATGCCTTTGGATGACAGAACCCGGTTGAATGAAACCCTGGCGCGTGCCAAAGAATTTTTATTTTCGATCTCAGAGACCAATGAATTGATCGAACACAATCAGGTGCAGGGGGTGGTTTTGTTAGAAAGCATCCAGGAACAGCTTGGCAATATCAACCAATTGAAAGAAAAACCTGATGAAGAAGTGTCGTTCATCACCCAGGCAGAATTCTTTTTGGAAGATTTACGCGCCACACAGTCCATCTTCCGCGAACAAATGCGTCTGCACAAATTGCTGGAGGAAACCTTCTCCCATACAATGCAGATGAAAGACAAATTCGACAGTCTGACCAACATCAACCAACACAATTACATCCGCATCAATGATCTTTTTACCACCATGGAGACATATCGCAGCAAGAATGAAGAGACCGACCTGATATTGCGTAATATGCAGGAAGAGAACGAACAACTGCGAACCGGCTTGATGCAAGCGCTGGCACAAACCAAAGGCGATGAGATAACTATAGAAAACATGCAGTCTGAATTGATCACTGCACTGGAAGAAATCAATCTTTTACGTGAGCGAATCGACCAGGATCAGGACAGACTACATCATTTGAATTTACAGGATGAAATGACATCGGAGGGTATCAAAGAAAATAACCAGGCCATCATTACTCTCCTGCAAGATATGTTAAAACCATTATCTTCGATCACTTCGTGCGCCGATCTTCTGCGCAACGAATTTGCCGATAATCAGTCCATTCAACACCTCAGCGGGCAAATTTTTGAATCCATCAATCGGCTGCAGGAGTATGTCTCCGAGTTGATCACAGCCACAGATCGCAATCTTGCCTTAATCTCTATCCCTGACAATGTCTTTCAGGATACGATAAACGCACCATCCACAGATGATCCTCCCGAAAAGTTGTTTAACAAGTAGACAAAAGTAAGTGCTGTCACCGCATATCTGCTATGCCAACAAACAAATGTATAATTACTATCAACAATGTTACGCTATAAACCATTGCATTGAACAATAATATGAGCACACCGAAAAAATTCTTCCTCCTGCTTGGCTTCATCACAATAGGCTTGATCACCACCCTCAGCGCCTGTTCTGTGTTGGGTATGCCCATCAGCGTCAACCAGTCTGATCAATCGGTTGGTTGGGTATTAGTTACGCCGGACCCCAATGCACTGCCCACCAAAACCCCCTTCATACCCTCAGCACGCACCCCCATACCCACCCTGGAGCCGTCACCGACGCCCACACAGGACCCATACGTTGATCTTGTGCCAGCACAAGACCAGATTATCTTCCTCATCCTTGGATCCGATTACCGCCCTATGGCTGGATTTCGAACCGATATCATCATGCTGGTTGGCGTCAACCCAAAGACCAACAAGGTCAGTGTTGTTTCTTTCCCCCGCGATCTCTGCATTTATATTCCGGGCACCTACTCCGGTTATGATCTGGAATCATGCGACCGCATCAATACTGCCATGCAGCACGGATTTCCAACCACCGCCAACACCTTTGAAACCAATTTTGGAGTTCGTCCGCAGTATTACGCCATGGCGAATTTCAATGGCTTTACTGCCCTTGTTGACAGCCTTGGCGGTGTAGAGGTAAATGTAAGCCGCTATTTTTCAGACAGATGTCATCTTCCGCAGGCTGTCGATGGCTATTGCTCTTTTTCTCCCGGACCTACGCTAATGAATGGAGAAACAGCCCTGTGGTATGTACGCGCGCGGTATTCAACCAGCGACTACGACCGTGAAAGAAGATCCCAGGAGGTAATGGCGGCGATATTCTCACGAATGCTCAAACTTGATATTCTCACCAAAATTCCTGCCATGTACGACGTGTACAAACAATACGTCGAAACCAATATACCGCTTGATGTTGTGCTCTCTATGGCAAGGGTGGCGATTTCCATTAATCTCCAGGAAGATGTTTACCGGGAGATGCTGGTACCTCCAATGGTCATCGACCGGGTGAAATCCAATGGCGCTCAGGTGTCACTGCCCAACCAGGCTCTTATCGCACCTATCATTCAACGCGCCTTCTTCTCTGACTGAACCAATTTCTACGCCTCTTTTTCGTTGACTGTGAAGATAAGCGGCTGTACACTGGTGGTATCTATACGCATTTAATGCCTGATGAGGAGTGTATCAACTATGAACGGCAATCTACTGCATGTAACCGCCAACACGACTGTAAATATCGCTGTTGAGCTTTGGGAGCAATACCTGCTCGATCAAGATCGATCGCCCTATACTGTCAAAGCTTTTACCGGCGATATCAACATACTCGCTTCGTATCTGCCTCCTGACAAACCCGTTGGCGCTATTACCACCGCTGATTTGAATCAATTCCTGGACTGGCTGCAAAAGGGGCGCGGGAAACCTTGTTCGCCCAAAACCCTGGCAAGACGCATCACATCGATAAAATCATTTTTCCGCTGGCTGCAATCGTATGGAGTCATCATCGCTGATCCGGCAGAAAAAGTTCTGCAGAAATCCGTCATCAGCCCATTGCCGACGGTTCTGACCCCGCAAGAAGAAGCACTGGTCATCCAGGCAGCCAATGCCTATCGCCTGGATGATAAACCGGATGCCCGTCCCTATGCGCTACTCACCTTTTTGCTGTCAACGTCCATAAAAAAGGGCGAATGTCTGGAAGTCAATCTCAATCACCTCGACCTGGAAAAACCTAACGAACCAGCTGTCTTTATCCGTTATGCCAACCCCGACTACCGCCACAAAGAACGCCGTATTGCTCTGCCTGTTGACTGGTTGGAAGCCTATCAGGAATACCTGGCGCAATACCAACCTGTCGATGCTCTCTTCCCCTGGTCGCCCAGGCGGCTTGAATACATCCTTGAAGATATGGGGGAACGAGCTGGCATCGACAAACACCTTTCATTCGATATGTGCCGCTGGACCTGTGCTTTGCGCGATCTTCAGTCAGGCATGGAGCCCGAGCAGATCCGCATCAAGTTAGGCGTATCCAAAATCCAATTTCGAGAGATAAAGTTGAAATTGACCCGATTGCACGCAGAAGAAAATTCCATCAACCCTCATGCTTCAGACGAAAATGGATAACATGTGAGGTGTTTGGCGCAATCAAGCCTTTTTCAGACCGGCGCTGACCCAGCACCCACAGAATAGCTTCACCGTCACAAACCAGCGGGAAAAATTCTCGCATCTTTTGCGGAATTTTATGATTCACAAAATAATCCGACAACTTGATATGCCTGCCATGCATCCCAAATGGTTGAAAT
>Ga0334882_1002176_pt1 | contig 20852 bp, 24 predicted proteins | sample GraSluR1_MG_5_FD_207226 | JGI IMG/M metagenome (GOLD analysis project Ga0334882, IMG submission 207226) | Sludge microbial communities from methane-producing bioreactor in Wageningen University, Netherlands - Granular Sludge_15_04-R1 | ecosystem: Engineered > Bioreactor > Anaerobic >...
ACATTGCAGTTTTAATCGGAGGCAATCATTTTAAATTTAAATTTATAAAAAGAGATGATGAGTTAATAAATATGATAACAAAGCTAGAAAATAATTTCTGGAATCATGTAATTGATAATGTTCCTCTTGAAATTGATGGTTCAAAAGCCTCTACAGAACTTCTAAACAGACTGTACCCCAATTGTCATGAAAAAAGCAAAATAACACTTCCAAATGAATCTTTGGATTTGTTAAACCAATATGACATTTATAAAGAAAAGGAGAAAGAAATTTGCCAGATAAAAAATACTGTAATAAATAAATTAAAATCTTTAATTGGCAAAAACGAGACTGCTGTAATAGAAGATAGACTTATTACATGGAAAACTATATTCTCTGAAAAACTTGACTCAAAAAAATTGAAAGATGCAGAACCTGAAATTTATAAAAAATACATTACTAAATCCACATTCAGACGATTTACTGTAAAATAAGTATCATGAAAATTCTGATTATAAGTTTCAAATCTTACAATCAGAATTTTTTTATTTAAAAATTCTAATAAAAGGAGATATACAAGATGGCAGATCTTAAAGGTAAATTAGCTAAGAAAATAAATTTAATTGAATCTAATGATAACAATAAGCTACCTAAAGAAAATTCCAATAATATAATTTTACTTAATAATTCTGAAAGTGATAAAAATATTTCTATTGTACCTGACCTTGCTATATCACTTAATGAAGCTAAAAACAGAATATTAATGCTTCAGAACTTTGTTAAGGAAATGATGATTGTAAATATAGATTATGGCTTTATACCAAACTGTACCAAACCATCCCTATTCAAATCCGGTGCTGAAAAACTTTGTGATATTTTTGGTTTCTCAAAAAAGATTGAGGTTATAAATCGAGTTGAAAATTGGGAAAAATCTTTATTTCATTATGAAATAAAGACTACTCTTATTAATAAAAAAACTGGTTTAATTGAAGCTGAAGGAATAGGAAGCTGCAATAACAGAGAACGCAAATATAAAACACAAGATGGTTACAGCATTATAAATACTATATTAAAAATGGCTAAGAAAAGAGCTTTCATTGATGCTGTGCTTTCCGCTACCCGTTCAAGCGGACTATTTACTCAGGATATTGAAGATTCATACTTTCCATCTGGTAATGATGCTAAAAATAAAAAGCCTTATACTGAACATAAATCTTCCAACACAATAAATTCTAATTCATCTCATGTAAAAAAATATATGAATAAGGATCAGCAATATACACTTATATCAATTATAAAACAAAATAATATACCAATTAATAAAGTAAAAGAACTTATGAAAAAACGTTATAAAATTTCAGAAGGTAAGAACCTCTCATCAATACAGTCAAATGATTTTATTAAGTACTTAAAAATTTATACTGCAATTTAGTAAGATTATTTTTAATAAAAAATAAATTTGGGAGGCGTTTCATGTGAAGAATTTAAATTCAAGTGTAAATATAAAAGTAGACATTACAAATACAGAATTACTGCTGGAAATTAATACAATATGTATAGAACTTTCTATAACTTTAGACCAATTTATTACTTATGCCATTAATAAATTGCTTTATGATATAAAATTTGTTCATAATATAAGATCCATTGATAAAAATGAGAGATAGTATATATTTATTCTGCTTAAGATATAAAACTTTATTCATTGTCCATATTGGAAAACATAACTTTTAATACATCCAAAGCCATTTGCTTCTGCTTTGCATTTCTACCATGTAATAATTGTTTAATTTGGTCTATATATGTATCATTGTCCATATCTATTGAATCTTTTAAGAGGTAGTCAATTGTTACACTTAACCTTCTTGTAATTCTAATTAATGTATCAAGTGTAACACTTCTCTCTCCTCTTTCTACCTGGCCTATATAGGAACTGCTCACGTCAACATCTTCAGCAAGTTTTTCTTGAGTTAACCTTAACTTTAATCTTTCTTCTCTTATTCTTTTTCCTAAAGCAACATGATCCATATGCATACCTCCACCTAATAATTTAGCGGTAATTGGTAGTATGTTTAATATGCTATTAGTATTATTTATATTGACTATTAGTTGTATATTGTTATATTATTTATATAATGGTAAATTGTTCATCAAAAATTCACGAATTAAGGAGAGTGATATTATGTCCAAAATGAAATTATGCAAAACATGTAAAAAAGAAATTGCTAAGTCAGCAAAAGTTTGCCCCTATTGTGGCGCAAAAAATAAAAGGTCAAAATTAAAAATATTTGGTATAGTTACAATTATTTTTATAATATTTATCGCAGCTATAAGTTCTTTAGGCTCTGACAATGATGATTTAGTTGATGTAGTAAAAACAGGATATCTCGGAAATTATAAATCAGTTACTGTAGCCAAAGTATTAGAAACTGATTTTAGTAAGTGTACTTGGACAAGCTTCGAATCCCAAGAAAATAAGAATGTTGTACAAGCGGATATGGAAGAATCTCTTTATGGATATACTACAAAAATTCGTCTTCAATTTGAAGTTCACAAAGATAACACATTTAAAGTTATTTTCTTAAAACTTAATGACAAACCGTTAAAAGAAGCTTACGATATAAAATTGGAATTGGATTCACTATATAATGTGTATTCACACAAGACTTCTGATAAATCTATATCAGTTGACATTGATACTACTAATGATACTTTACAAGGAATGCCTAATTATAAATATAAAAAATAAAAGGAGATAAATGAATGTTTGTAATAGCCTACTTAATCATTGCATATTGCTGTCTTACATCTCTACAAAATAGAGCAGGTGTTTTCTATTTTGGTACTTTTAGCGATTACTTCTTCGGGAAATTAGTTATCTCATTATTTTTTGGATTGATCATTATTCCAGTATGGATTATAGCAAAGTTAATCGGAAAATTAAGATAATTAAATATTATAATTTAAAATTATTGAGATAGGAGAATAATAAATGAACAAAGATGATATAATTAAAGCACTAGATAATATTATAAAGAAAGATATAATAAAGGCTGATGATTTTTGGTTATCCAATAAATCAGCATTAGTTTTCTACGGCATAGAAAACGATCTTGATTATGTATCTATAAATTGTAGACAAAATATATTTCAAAATTTGGAAAATGAAGAAAGATATTTTGAGCGTAAGAAAGGCAAAACGAAGATAATGCAATTATCTTCAAATGTTATATTATATGAAGATAATAGACCAAGAAAGTTTTGTTATAAAGACGGATTCAAAGTAGAAACAATGTATTCCATTTTATCTAAGAAATTATTTTATGGGGGATTAAAAGATAAAAAAGAAATTGAATTCTTCTTGGAACACGCTGATGAAACAGAAAAAGATAGTGATGCATAATAAAATTTAATAATTTTATTATTAAATTTTCAAATAACCGTACTAATCCTGATTATCTAGTAGGTGCAAAAGCTGCTAAAAAGATTAGTATTTAAAATATAGAAATTACTATATTATACAAATAGGACAACTCATATAAAAATTAAGTACTTTTATGAACCTGCAGTGCATTTGTGATGCATTCACAATGCCTATATCAATTATATAATATATAAACTAAAATTATTAATATTCCCTTAATTAAGTTATCTATCGTTTTTATATAAGAACATAAATATAACTTGTAAAGGAGGGTAAAAACTATGTTTAACCAATACGATGACTTATTAAGTGTAGAAGAACTTTGTGATATATTAGTAATTGGCAAAAATAAAGCTTACAAAATACTAAATTCAGGTAAAATTAAATCTTTTAGAATAGGGCGCATATGGAAAATACCTAAAATAGCTGTAGAAAAATATATATTAGAAAATAGTAATTTGCAGTAACATTTTGTTACTGCAAATCGTTTTCTGATTTGTCATGACAAATCAATTTGTCACACTGCTATATAATAAAAAATGTTAACTAATTAATTTAAACTTTATCATAATTATTTGTGATTAAAATACATTATTTATTTTTTTACTACACTAACATATAGATAAAACTTATAACTAAGTAGAGGCGAAGCCTCTACTTTTTTTTCAGGGGGAAGGGAAAGAAATCTCAAAATCCTATGGATTTTTCGATTTTCCCTTCCCCCTGAAACCCCCATCCTTATTATATCTTTTATATGTAAAATATATATCATTAAAAGGAAAATCCTTATTATTTATTCTAGTCCTTAATGTATCTTCTTTCAATATATCTTTTCTAAATATATCAGAATTTATATAATTTAGACTTTTATTAAAATAACTATTGCAATATTTGTATACAACATAGGATATATTAATCTGTAATGCCTCCAAACCAAATGTATCTTTAAACTCTTCATCACCTTTATATTTATAAAATTGCTGATAATCATATTCATCTAAATTTTTATAAATATATGTCTTCATTAAATCCTTAACACAAGATATGATATCATTTTCACTTTTACAATTCAGTTTAATTTTTATATACCTTGAGATTAAACTATAAAATATTTTTATGAGGATTGGAATAATTGTTTTACTTAAATAAATTAAAATTGCTTCAGTTGAAAGATAATAATAACCACTAATATATCTATTTGTTAATAAATCAAGCCTTTCTATATACTTATTCCTAGAAAATACCATGGGAAAATTTATTATTGGACATAAATCCATTAATTTATTACACATTGATTCATAATTATCATAATCTCGTACTTTCCTGGTTACTTCAAATAAAAAGGAAATACTAAAAAATCTTTCTATTAAGTATGCCTTTATAAGTTTGTCCATAAGCAAATCACAATTTTCATTTTCATAGATTTTTTTCATAAATACTTTCCATTTATTATAAAACTGTATTATATCTGTAAACTTCATTCCAAATTTATATTTAGGATTATAAGGACAATACTTCCAATTCTTATACGTTATATAAAAAATATATGGATCTAAATTAGTTTCATATTTATCATATTTTTTACCTTTATTCAATGTAGATGTTTCTTCAAAAAAACATTTATTAAACTCAAATAATGAGTCTATATTTTCTTTATTATTTTTATAAATTTCAAATGCGTCTTTACAATTTGTACTAAAATTTCTATATATAGTTCTTGTATCTCTATTTGGCTCGATATTATTCAAATAAAGCTCAGGACATTTTTCTATTAAAATTTTATCCTTATTGTTGTATACAATAGATAAATATATAATAAAAATACTATGAAATTTTACATCTTCAAACAATTTATCTTTCTGATAATCTATTAATTCATTAAATTTCAAGTACTCATTCTCTTCTTTAAAATGAGCTTTATATAAATTAATAGTTTTTTCCCAAATATCATCTAAAATAAAATATTCTTCTTTTCTATTATATTTATTAATTAATTTATCTAAGCTCATATAATCTATTTTTTTTTTTATTTCATTTGGCACATTTATAGAAAAATCATTTTGAGATCTAAATATCATGTCATACAATTTCATAATTTCATATCCTTTCATTATAAAAAAAAATATTATATTTTGTCAAGCAACCCATTTGTTTAACAGATGTTATTTTTTTTTCATCCTTTATGTAATAATTATAAACAAAAATAAAACTTTATTAAAGGAGATTAAGAAAATGAATCAAGAAATACAATCTCGTATAAAATTTTACGATATTCATGATGCTTTAAAGGATGATATGGTAATTCTTAAAGATCTAGACTCTACCTATGTTAGTGATGGAATAGGGGATGAATATCAATACTGGTGTCATAGAAATCCAATTTTCATTTCAAGTCAGACAGGTAGTGGTAAAAATACATTTATTGAAAATAAAATAATACCATATTGTATAGAAAATGATCTTAAAATTTTGATTATTACCAACAGAATTACAGCCTGTAGACAAGAAAAATACAGAATAATAAAAATTACTAACTGTCCCGATATATTGAAAAAACATAAGCCTTACGGTTTGGATGATATCGAATATTTTAAAAATGTTCGAATAATGACGTATCAAAAACTTGAAAAATACATTAATTCTTTTAATGAAGCTAACATATTAAAAAACTATGATATAGTGGTTTTTGATGAATGCCATTTTTTTACAAATGACTTCTTATTCAATAATTTCACCTATAAAATACTAAATGAAGGAATTATACTATTCAAAAATTGTATCAGAATTTTTATGACTTCAACTCCTGATCAAGTTTTTCCATTAATTTTAAATGAAGAAAAAAAATTTGATGATAATCTAATATTTAGCCAATATTACTACAATCCTAAAGAATTTTTATACTATAGATTTAAAAGGAATTATGAATATATAAATATCAAATACTTTCATAAAAAAGAAGAAATTTTGCATTTGATTAATAATGATAATTCAAATATGAAATGGATGATATTTTTGAACAATAAAAATGCTGGACAAAAATTGATAGAAAAGCTACATTCACCTCATACTATTTTTATCTCGGCAGAATCAAAAAATTCAAATAGTACTGATGGTAAATTCTACAATGAAATAATAAATAAAGAATCTTTCAATTGTAAAATCTTAATTACTACAAGTGTCATGGATAATTCAGTAAACTTCAAGGACAATCTTTTAAAAAATATAGTTATTTTCACATATAGTAAAACCGAATTTTTACAGGTACTTGGTAGGAAAAGAATCTCAAATGGTGAAAAAATCAACTTGTATCTATATAGCGGTAATGCAATAGAAATTAATAGAAATTTACACATTATAAAAAAACAAATTGATGCTATAAATGAATTTGAAATTAACTCTATAAACTTTTTAAATAAGTATTTTTTTAATAGTGAAATCTATAAAGGACTTTTATATTTTGATCAATATTTAAAACCTATTATTAACCCAATATCTAGATCAGAATTATTAGATATTAACCTATTTTATGAAAAACTTTTAATACAATTTAATTCTGGAAATAAGGATATATTTATACTACAACAATTAGATTGGCTTGGTTTAAAAGCATCATATAATCCCAATCTAGATATATCTCATATAAATTCAGATAACACCAAAAACAAATTCGAAATCTTCCTAAATAGTTACTGCAATAGAACATTATCTGGTGAAGAACTCGACTATTTTGAGAAACAATTTAAAATTTTAGCTAACAATTGTTATGGTAAACAACTTGGTGATCGCCCAGATAGACCTAACTATAAGGCAACCAAAATGCGAGCAATTTTTTTTAAATATCATTTAAATTACGAAATAGAAATCAAAGACAAGGTATTTACATTGCACAAAAAAATTCAATAGACATTTTAACTTTGGCAAAATACTTTGAATTATTTATATATTATATACCTGGAGGAGGATATAGATCTATGGAGGAAAATCATGATGAAATTTTAACAGTAAAAGAAACTGCTGCTTTCTTAAAGATATGCCGCACCAAGGCTTACGAAATTTTTGGCAAGCAAGAATTCCCAAGCTTTAAAATCGGAAAATCTTTAAGGGTTCGGAAAAAAGATTTACTTAATTATCTACTTGCTCACATTAAAAATAATCCAAACAACTAAACACTGATAAATATTAAAATACCTGCAACCAAAATAGCAGGTATTTTTAAGGAGATGGTAAGATGTCAAGAAGAAAAGGTCCAAATGGTGAAGGTTCAATATTTAAAGATAAAAGTGGTAGATGGCGTGCATCAATTACAATAGGAAAAGATCCTTTAACCGGAAAACAGAAAAAGCAGTGGTTTTACGGAAAATCTGAAAAGGAAGTTCGAGATAAAAAAATAAAAATTTTATCACAACTTCAAAATGGAGATTATATTGAACCATCAAAATTAAACTTAGAACAATGGCTTCACATATGGCTTTGGAATTATAAAAAATTGAAATTACAAAGCACAACATTTGAAAGTTATGAATCAATAATACGGATTCATATTATTCCATATATCGGTAAAAAGCAATTAACAAAGTTAAAAGCAGATGACCTTCAAAGACTTTACAATAATAAGCTTGAATCTGGAAGAATAGATAAAAAAGGTGGTCTTTCTAATAGAACGGTTAAATATATTCATATAATCATAAGACAAGCTTTAGCACAAGCAATAAAAAATGGATTACTTGTTAAAAATGTGGCTGAAGCTACGACACCACCAAAATTAATCAGAAAAGAAATGAGGGTACTTTCCTTGGAAGAGCAAAAAAAATTTATTAATGCTATAGGTAATGAACGGTTAAGAGCACTATTTATGCTGGCACCAAGCTGCGGTGCTCGTGAAGGTGAAATATTAGCCTTAAAATGGGATGACATAGATTTTGAAAAAAATAAAATACGTATTGACGAAACTGTTAAAAGAGTTAAGACATTTAATAATTCAGGAAATAAAACAAAGATTATATTTAAAAAGCCTAAAACTTCTTCAAGTAATAGAATAATAGATGTACCAAAAGTAGCCATGCAAGAATTATATAACCATAAAAAAAGACAGCTTGAAGAAAAATTAAAAGCAGGAAATTTATATAACGACAATAATTTAGTATTCTGCACTGACCTTGGGAAACCAATAGATGTAAGCAACCTTATGAGAGTATATAAGCGGATATTAAAACGATCTGGAATTAATACTAAAGGTATAACCTTTCATACACTCAGGCACGTATATGGAAGCGGATTGAACGATTTAGATACAGATCCTAAGACTATTCAGACCCTTATGGGACACAGCTCAATTAAAACCACTATGGATATATATGTACATCCTTCTGAAGAAAAACATATAGAAGCAGCTAACAAAATGAATGCGCTATTAGATAAATTACTAAAATAGCAAACTAGATAAAATAAAAGATTGAGTATATACTTTATAAAAAGGCATCCTCAATCCTTTATTTTTTTGATAAATTAAACTCTAAAAATCCTAATAGGTGTATTTTTAGGTGTATTTGAGATATTCTCATACATCTAAAATTCCACAACCGTTGATTTAACTGGTGCTCCCAAGAGGAGTCGAACCTCCGACCTCTTGATTACGAATCAATTGCTCTACCAACTGAGCTATAGGAGCAAATAACATTATAATTATAATACAAAAAATGATTTTAATCAAAAAATTTTTAGATGACATTATTATTTCTTTAAATCCTAATAAATTATACCTTAAAAATATGTATAATATTTAAATTTATAAGAATATTACAATATATACGTATATAATTTATTAATAATAAACTATATACGTATTACTTAAGTTATTGTCTTATTTTAGCTCAGATCATCACTTTATCGACTTTGACTTTCTTTGACTATTATTGTACTATAATACTGTAATAAGAATTAATTAATACAAAAAATAAAATTCAGGAGGTAATTGATATGTTTGATATGGTTCCATTTAGAAAAGATAATTCTTTAAGAAAAGGAGTTGATTTCGACAATTTTGTTAACTCATTTTTCAACAATGATTTCTTTGCACCACTAAATATACATGGATTCGGTAATGGATTTAAAGTTGATCTTAAAGAAACTGATGATGCCTATTTAGTAGAAGCTGATCTTCCTGGAATAAAAAAAGAAGCTATAGATCTGGATTACACTAACAATTACTTGACAATATCAGCTAAAAGAAATGACTCTAAAGAAGAAAAAAATGAAAATTATGTAAGACGTGAAAGAAGTTATGGAGAATTCAAAAGAAGTTTCTATGTTGATAATGTAGATAAAGACACTATATCTGCATCCTTTGAAAATGGAGTTTTAAAAATTAATCTTCCAAAACTTAAAAAAGGTCCTAAAAAGAATACTAAAATTAATATAAATTAGAAAATCTACTAATGAGCTGCATATCACTGTATACTATTTTTCTACAGTGATATGCAGCTTTTAATTTTTAGAATTTATTCCTGATGAACTACATCAAGATTTCCGAATTTACTAAATTGTCCAAGCCAAGCTAATTTTATAGTTCCTGTCGGGCCATTTCTCTGTTTAGCAATAATACATTCAGCCACATTCCTGTCTTCCGTTTCCTTATCATAATACTCATCCCTATATAAAAACATTACAATATCGGCATCCTGTTCAATAGAACCTGACTCTCTAAGATCAGACAGCATAGGTCTGTGATCCGTTCTTGCTTCTGGAGCACGGGACAATTGTGAAAGTGCAATAATCGGACATTGCATTTCCTTTGCCAGTGCTTTAATCGACCTGGATATTTCAGATACTTCCTGCTGTCTATTTTCAGAACCCCTTCCACCACTCATCAACTGAAGATAATCTATAATTATAAGATCTATTCCATGTTCTATTTTCAACCTTCTGCATTTTGACCTCATTTCCATAATTGATATTGCTGCTGTATCATCTATAAATATATCAGCTGATGCGAGAGGACCCGATGCTCTTGCAATATTCTCCCAATCCTTGTCACTTAGATTTCCCGTCCTAAGATTCAACATATCAACATGTGCCTCAGAACATAATAATTTATAGGCCAATTGCTCTTTTGACATTTCAAGAGAAAAAACAGCTACCTTCTTTCCTTCCCTTAATGCCGCATATTCTGCTATGTTCAAAGCAAACGTTGTCTTGCCCATAGAAGGCCTTGCCGCTACAAGCACCATATCTCCCTTTTGAAATCCTGATGTTTTGGCATCCAACTCTCTGAAGCCAGATACTACACCTGTAGTTTTACCTTTGTTGTTAAATAGTTTTTCTATTTCTAAAAAGCCTCTTTCGAGTACTACATTCATAGGCTCAAAATCAGAAGTATCCCTGTCATTTGACAAATCAAAAATAGATTTTTCTGCAAAATCGATAATGCCAGGCACATCATCCTGACTTTTATAACTTTCCTCTATTATACCGGTACAGGATTTAATAAGATTTCTAAGTGTCGACTTGTCTTTTACAATCTTTATATAAGACTGCAAATTAGAAGTAGAAATAATCGACCCTCCAAGTTCACTTATATAAGTTATTCCTCCTGCATCTTCCAGCTTATTTTTAGACTTAAGGTTCTCAGTCAGGGTTATTATATCTACAGCAGTATCCTTCTGATATAAATCCAATATTGATTCAAATATAACTTTGTGTGCATCCTTATAAAAATCTATGGGCCTTAAAATCTCCACAACCTGTGCAATAGACGTTTTATCTATAAGCATTGAACCTATTACACTCTGTTCGGCTTCTATATTATGAGGCGTACTTCTAAAAGGTGCATCCATAAAAACATCTCTCCCCAGTTATACTAACTTAGCTATTTAAAAACTATTTTAATGAGTTCATTAATATTGTCTACCGCTTTGACCTTTATATCTGTAATATCCGATGGCACTTCCTTCAAGTTATCTTTTGGCAGGACTATTAATTTTATTCCCTTTCTTCTGGCACCATAAACTTTTTCAAATATTCCTCCTACAGGTTTTACCTTGCCTCTTAGAGATATTTCACCTGTAATAGCCATATCCTGCCTCAAAGGCTTGTTTAAAAGTGCACTTATAATACAAATCGTTATTGCTGCCCCAGCAGAAGGCCCATCTATCCTTCCTCCCCCTATAGCATTGACATGTATATCGTAATCACCTATATCCTTATCTGTTATTTCTCTTATTACTGATGCCGCATTGAATACAGAATCTTTTGCCATACTCCCTGCCGTATCATTAAATCTAACTACTCCCTTTCCCTTCTCCTTTGCTGGAAAAGTAACGGCTTCTATTTCTATAGTTGATCCTATATACCCGCTTACACCCAATCCATAAATATGTCCTACTTCATACTTCTTGTCTATATTTATACTGTCAAACGGCACAAGCCTTCCTATGGATATAATCTTATCCAAATCTTCCAAAGAGATCTTTATATTCATACCCACTTTAAAATCATTGTCTAAGTTGTGCTTATATAAAACATATCCATACGCATCAGACAATATATTAATGGCCTTTCTTCCTTCAATGGTATATCTGCTTATAAGTTCAGCTGCTCCAGGCTCCAGGCTTATATTAAGTTTGTGTGCTGCATTTTTTACAATAGTCTGTATATCTAAAGCAGTAAGCGGCTCAAAATAGACCTCCGTACATCTTGACCTTAATGCCGGATTTATTTCTCCCGGTTCCCTCGTAGTAGCTCCTATTAGTACAAAATCCGCCGGAGCTCCTTTTTCAAATAGGTACTTTATGTACTTAGGTGTATTTTCATCATCTGGATCATAATAAGAGGAAGAAAATTCAACTCTTTTATCTTCAAGAACTTTTAAAAGCTTATTTTGAAGCATGTCATCAAGTTCTCCTATCTCATCAATGAATAAAATACCACCATGGGCTTCAGTTACAAGGCCAAGCTTAGGCTCGGGTATACCGGTTTCTGCCAGATCTCTTTTTGTACCCTGATATATAGGGTCATGCACAGAACCTAAAAGAGGATTGGTAATTTCTCTCGGGTCCCATCTCAAAGTAGTACCATCAACTTCAACAAACTTAGCATCTCTATTAAATGGAGTATATTTCAACTTTTTAGCTTCATGAAGTGCAATCCTTGCAGCAGTTGTCTTTCCTACTCCTGGAGGTCCATATAGTATTATATGCTGTGGATACGGCGAAGCTATTTTTGACAATATAGATTGAACCGCTCTTTTTTGTCCAACAATCTCATTAAAAGATTCAGGTCTTAAAAGCTCCTGTATAGTTTTATTCAATGTTTTTGCATCAAGCACTTCAAGCTGGGCATATCTTTTCAATGTTTTTGCATTTTCAGGGCCCTTTTGTTTTTTTATTATATTGAGTCTAACCTCGTCCATATACTGTTCCTGTCTTTCAACAAGATTTTTTTCTACTTGTTGCTCGATTCTATTTTTTACGTATCTCCTTGTAAGAAGATCTGCCAAAAATTTATTGGTATTTTCAACAGCAATATCTATACTGGATGCATCAGGTATTTCTGAAATTCCTTTTCCATTACTTGCTATTTTATTTATTGCATATAGTTTTTTGTATATATTATTACTTTTTATATAATTTTGAAGTTTATATAAACCGATCCTAGATTTTATAGTTCTTTCGTTAATTACCTGGCTCATTATATCATACAGCATATTGACTTGACTTTCCAAGGGTATATCATTCCCCTCTATCTCTTTATTTAATCCATCAATAGATTGCAATTTCACCAATTTCCTCCTTATTTACCTTCAATCACTACATTTATCTTAGCAGATATTTCAGGGTATAATTTTACTTCAACATTATAAATTCCAACTTTTTTTATATTATCCATAACTATTTTTTTCTTGTCAATTTCTATCCCAAACTCTTCATTTAACTTATCGGCTATATCTTTACCAGTTATGGCTCCAAATAATTTACCATTCTCTCCAGATTTTACTTGAAGCTTTATTTCCTTTCCCTTTAATCTGTGAGCTAATTTCTGTGCATCTTCCGTTTCTTCAAGTTTCTGTTTCCTCTCTGCTTCTTTTTGATTATTTAAAACATGAAGATTTTTTTGATTCGCTTCTATTGCATATCCCCTTGGAAATAAGAAATTCCTCACATATCCATCAGAGGCATTCACTACATCTCCTTTTTTACCTAAAGATTTTACATCTTTTATCAGTATAACTTTCATTATTTTTTTACCTCCCTAGTATAATTATCAATAGCATTCTTCAATATTTTTAAAGCCTCCTCCGTATTGGAAGATTTTAATCTTGCTCCAGCCATTGTTATATGTCCTCCCCCTCCTAAAGACTCAAGTATAAGCTGAACATTAACATCACCAAGAGATCTTCCACTTATGAATACCTCATCTCTTATTTTAACAAGAACAAAGGATGCTTGAATACCTGTAATATTTAGTAATTCATCCGCAGCTTGTGCTGCTAGTACAGTATCTTCTATTTTTATTGGACATATAGCTACAGCAATATTATTATAAATTTGAGCTGAACGTATAATTTCAGCTCTACTTAGATAAGTTTCCAGATCATAAGAAAAAAATTTTTTTATATCAATAGTATCAGCTCCTGCTTCTCTTAAAAATGAAGCAGCCTCAAAAGTTCTCACTCCAGTTTTAAAATAGAAGTTTTTTGTATCAACACAAATACCTGCTAAAAGAGCTTCTGCTTCTATAACTTTCAATTTAGGACTGCTTACCATATATGGAAGCATCTCTGTAATCATTTCAGAAGTAGATGATGCATATGGTTCAATATAGCTGATTATATTCTTTTCAATAAAATCTGGTGCTTTTCTATGATGATCTATAATAACTATTCTATCAAACTTTTCAACCAATTTCATGTCTTGAACATAACTTTTGCTGTGAACATCCACTATTATTAGAAGGCTTCTTTTACTTGTTTTTTCATAACAGCTTTTACTATGTACAAATGCGTTTTTATAATCCATATCATCTTTTATTTTATTAAATATAGGTTTTATACTCAAATTTACATCATCCAATATAATGTAACACTCTCTATTTAAAGTACTTACTATATTATAAATTCCAACTGCAGCTCCCAGACAATCAATATCCGGTTTTCTATGTCCCATTACAAACACATTGCTGCTGTCATTTATTATTCCTACAAGAGCATGTGCTATAACTCTTGCCTTTACTTTTGTTCTCTTTCCTACTTCCTTAGTTTTACCACCATAGAACAGGAGCTTATCTTCAATTTTAACAACAGCTTGATCTCCTCCTCTACTTAGAGCCAACTCTTTTGCCGATACAGAATAATTTTCACTTTCAGAAGGTGTTTCTCCTTTGCATCCCACACCAATACTGAGAGTAATGGGTATCTTGTTTCCCTTATTTATTTTTCTCATAGCATCTAGTATTTTGAATTTATTTTCCATTTGCTGCTTTATATGTTTGTTTTGAACTGAAAGTATATATTTATTCGGCTCATATTTTCTAATCATAGCTTGAAGCTGCTGGGCATAAGTATTTATAGTTCTTTCTATTTCTGCTATTACAAGAGGTTTCTTATCCTCCTCAACAGTTTTAAGCACATCATCAAAATTATCAACTTCGATTAACATTACATTACACTTTTCTTCTTCCATGGAATTCATGACATTAACTAATTCTGTAGTGTCATAAAAATATAACAATATGATGTTATCTTTATGTCCTTCTGAAGTATTTACTACATGTGTATATATATCATAATATCTATTAATTATTTTTTCATTTCTAAATACATCCTGGTTTAGGCTGAATTTTTCTATAATATTATTTATATTTATTCCCAGTATATCTCTACCTTCCAGCACCTCTGAAAATTTTTGATTATACCAAAGTACTTCCCCATCTGTTTTTATTATAATTAATGGGAATGGTAATTTCACAAGAATATTTCTTGTAGCTATATCCAACTTGGAAGAAAAATCTTCAATAAATGTTCTCCATTCATTTTTTTTCTTCTCGGTATTTTTTATATTATAAACTACAAGAAACATATACAGGCTTGAAGCCACTATACCAATAAATATATGCTTATACATTATGATAATCACTACAAGTACTGCAATTATTATCATATACATTCTATTATTCCTAATAAAATGATTATCACCGCTTTCCATAAAGGTAAGCCTCCTGTTATTATTTTTTCTGAACTCTATAAGGATCTAACTTTCTAAAATCCATTATCATATCTATAAATCCCAAAACTATATAAATAAAATAAGCTCCAATAAGCAATGTTATTATTAGAATTATAATAACAACCTTATTTGACATGTTGGTTTTATGTGCAAAATAATATGCACTTAAAGCAAGCCCATCTATCATAAATATAAATTGTAGAAATATTGCTGAGGAATTTATAAAATAATGTGCTATTTCCATATTATTTCTATCAAGTATCAAGCCTATAACAAGCATGCTTGCTGCTGCTGTTCCTATTCTTGTACTCATGTATATATTTTTAAATGGTTTTATATGTATGGTATCAAAATTTAATTTTCTAAGTACACTGGTTCCTATTAAATAATCTAGATAAGCTGTAAAAACAGAATTTATCAGTATAAATGCTGGAATGATTCTCATTATATATTCAGGGGTAATTGAAGACACAATACTTTCCATATAACTGAGCTGATCTGTAGATATTCCCATTTTAGCATATATTTCTTTATTCATTGCCATAGATTCTTTTAAAGGATTTATAATTAATTTTGTTATACTGTCACTTATAAAGCTGTATATTCCATGGTTGCTCATGATTAATATATAAACTGACAGAAAAATAATCATTCCCACAAAAATGGCTGCGGATGTCAATAAAATTGTGATGGTAAAATTTTTTTTACTCTTAATACAATATCCAAATGTAATACCTGCCAGGCCTACAAGGAATATAGTGGATATTGCCGATATTGGATTATATAACATAGATACAAGGATTGCACTAACTACCATAGAAACTAAAGTAACTTTGTAATTTTGTCTTATATATAATACTGATATTGGTATGGGAAGAATAAAATTCGTAAAAATTGAAAATACAGGTATATATATACATATAAGCATCAGTACTATTATAAAAGCGGTAATCAATCCTGCTTCTGCTATGGCTTTTACATTATAATTTTTATTTTGCATATCTACCTCCGCTATCTTTCTTTGATATGATTATATAATTTAGTAAGGTCTTTTCCATTTTTTTCTATATCATCCTCTTCAATTATACCAGTCTTTAATTTCTTTTTCATTGTTTCATCTACTGCAGTATGTGAATATCCCAGTCTATCTGAAAGTAAATACAATAATATTATTGCCCCGGAAATGCAGTCAAGTATAGTTTGATTCATTACATTACTGCCTTTTGTAAGTAGTTTAAAAAAATCTCCTATAGTACATAGAAGATCTGCCTTTAATTCTTCTATTATCTTTACATTATACATTATATTGAAATCTTCCCTCTTCATATTGATCATCCCCTTTTTTCTCTTATTATCCATTTTAATAATTTTTACAGCTTTATGCAACAAAACTACATCTATTTATAATATTTGTATAGTTAATTATACCCATTTTTTAGTCTTTATTACAAAAATAAAGATCATTAGCATACATGTAAGCTAATGATCCATTACAATACACATTGTTATTCTGTTGTAAATGGCAATAATGCTATATTTCTTGCTCTTTTTATAGCTTCAGTAAGTTCTCTCTGATGTTTAGCACAATTACCTGAAATTCTTCTTGGAAGAATCTTTCCTCTTTCAGTTACATACTTTCTCAGCTTATTTATATCTTTATAATCTATAGATTCAGATTTATCCATACAAAATGCACAAACTTTTCTTTTTGCTCTTCTCATTTTTCCTGAATTTCTTCTTCCACCATTTTCTCTACCATTAGGCATACCTTTCCCTCCTTACCACAAATGTTAAAATGGTATATCTCCATCATCCACTGGAGTTATATCATCTCCATAATCAGCTTCATTGAAACTTTTATTGAATCCTTGAGTATTCCCAAAATTATCAGATTGAGAAGGTTTCATACTATCAGAAACACCTTGGGATTTATCTCCCCATTCCAAAAATTGCACCTCATCTGCAATTACTTCAGTAGTATATCTTCTCGTGCCGTCTTTAGCCTCATAACTTCCAGTCTGAATTCTGCCACCAATACCTATGAGTTTACCTTTACTCATATAATTTGCGGTAGATTCAGCTTGCTTTCCCCATACAACAATAGGTATAAAATCAGCTTCTCTCTGTCCATCCTTAGCTTTAGAAAATCTTCTGTCAACGGCCAATGTAAAGGTGGTAACCGCCGTACCGTTTCCTGGTGTAAATCTTAACTCGGGGTCTTTAGTCAATCTCCCAATTAAAACAACTCTGTTCAATCAAAACACCACCTATTTTTTATCATCATTTACTATTATATGTCTTATAACACTGTCTGTAATTCTAAATACTCTGTCTAATTCTTTTGGCAATTCAGGTTCAGCACTGAAATTTATCAAGGTATAATATCCTTCATTGACCTTATTTATTTCATAAGCAAGTTTTCTCTTGCCCCAAATATCAACGTTATCTATTACTCCTCCACCATTTTCTATTACACCCTTAAACTTTTCAACATTAGATTTAAATGCTTCTTCGTCTAATGATGGCTGTAATATAAATATAGTTTCATATTTTCTCATTAGATTTTCACCTCCTCCCCCTGGACTAACGGCTGTGATTTGTATTATTTCCACAGCAGGGATTACAAGACTTTATTTTATCACAAATTTATAATTTAATCAATAATATTTTAATCTTTTTCTGGAATATTTTGCTTTACAATTTTTTTTACACTTTTTTCAAATTTATTTCTGGGAAGCATTACTATTCTGCCACAACCCAGGCACTTTATCTTTATATCTGCTCCCAGTCTTATAATCTCCCAACTATTACTTCCACAAGGATGCCCCTTTTTCATTTCAACTGTGTCGCCGATATAAAAATTTTTTTTCAATTGTCAGTCCCCCTTTACAATTTTAATTTCCTTATATGGTATTTTTATATTATCTTTTTTAAGAGCTTTCATAACTTGTTCTCTTAACTTTATTTCCATATCCAGCTGTTTCATTGGTTTAGTTTTTCCTATAATTCTTATTGTAATAACACCGTCTTTAATATCAGTTATTCCCAAAACATTTGGGCCTTCCGTAATAAATTCATTATTTTGTGCAAATTCTTTACACAAATCAGAAATCTTAGATATTACCATATTTGAATCCTCATCATAGGAAATATCTACCTCAACTGTCATTCTTACATTTCCTCTTGAATGATTTGTAACTTTAGATATAAGCCCATTAGGTATTATATGTAAATCTCCATTAAAATCTCTTATCTTGGTAATTCTTAACTCAAAACTCTCAACGATTCCACTTCTATCATCAATACTTATATAATCACCTACAGAGAACTGGTCCTCAAATAATATAAAAAATCCATTTATTACATCCTTAACTAAACTTTGTGCACCAAATCCTAATGCAACACCACCGATTCCAGCAAAAGTAAGGCCTGTTGCCCCTATTTTGGGTGATATAACTGCAACTATACTAAATATGCCAAAAAAATATACAGAATATTTCAATATACTTTTTAAAATAGCACCTATCGTTTTTGCTTTTCTATCGTCTAAAGAAATTCTAAAATTTTTCTGTTTTTTTACATATCTATTTATAATTACATTTCCAACTTTTATGACAATATACATCAAGAATACTATAACAGCCACTGTAATTATATTATAAATAAAATTATACACTTTTTCTTCAGATATTGAAAAAGTTCCTATTTTTATTCCACCTTCAAAGGTAGTTATATTAAAAATAGATAGTAACTCATCCTTCATTAATTTCTCCCGCCCCTTAAATATGGATTAATTTATAACCATCTTCTTCTCTCAAATATATATTTTTAAATAAAAATTCACTATTATAGATTAACAATTTGATCTTATCCATTTCTTCTAAATTCAATCTTATACTTATTCCGCAACTTTGAGTTATAACAACAGGTGTTGGTACAACGTCTATTTTTATTTTCCTTTTTCTTAAAAATTCTTCACCACTTATAGCATCATTAGTATTCTTAAATGTTATTATATAATATCTGCTCATAATCATATCACAGTTAAAAACTGAATCCTCCTCTTGAAATTGCCATATATTGTATACATATAATATAACTTGATATATAATATATCATATACGAATATTTTGATTTACAGTTTAATTTAAATTTTAAAATTCTATAGGTAGACAAACAATAATATGTATTATATACTCTATCATAACATAATAATGTACTTAAGCTAAAAATAAATTTTATAAAGAACGGAGTTGTCATATACTAAATGGATAAAATAATAGCTAAATTAGATAAGATATTATTATTTTTTATTATATATACTGCAGTATTCATTATTTTTTTTGGAACCCTTAATTATACACTTCCATTTGTGTTAGCAATAATATGCGCTTTCATATTGAAAAAACCTACAATTTATATTTCAAATAAATTTAAAATTAATTCTTCAATATCATCTTTGATTACTACAATAATATTTTTTACTTTAATAACACTTGTTATTTTACTTGCAATAATAAATATATCACATGAATTAATACAATTTGGTAAAAATACTCAAATATATGTAACAAACAATTCAGATAATATTATAAATTCATTTTATAAACTACAAAAATATTATAATAACCTTGATCCATATATAATAAGTACAATAGATAAAAATATTTCCGGTATTTTAAATAATATATCAAATATAACTGTATCTATTTCTAGAAAGCTGGTATCTTATATAATAAATTTTGCAGCTATAATACCATACGCAATCATGGTAATATTATTTACACTACTTTCTACATATTTTTTTACGAAGGATTTTGTTGAAGTAAAAAGTAAATTGTTTAGTTTTCTTCCAATTAGTAAAACAAATAAATTGATATCTATATATACAGAATCTAAAAAAATGCTTGGAAATTATCTTTTATCATATCTTATAATAATTTCTGTTACATTTATAGAAACACTTATAGTATTTCTGATATTCAAAGTAAAATATTCTTTGGTATTAAGTTTAATATGCGCAATAGCAGATATATTGCCAATACTGGGCATAGGTACCATATACATACCATTGGCACTAATCTATTCAATAATATTTAAAAATTATGTTACTGCTTTAGGTCTTATAATATCATATATTATAGTTTCAGTAGTACGCCAGATAATTGAGCCAAAGATCGTATCTTCTTCACTTGGAATACATCCTGTAGCCGTACTTGCATCTCTTTTTA
>Ga0334882_1002179_pt1 | contig 20831 bp, 15 predicted proteins | sample GraSluR1_MG_5_FD_207226 | JGI IMG/M metagenome (GOLD analysis project Ga0334882, IMG submission 207226) | Sludge microbial communities from methane-producing bioreactor in Wageningen University, Netherlands - Granular Sludge_15_04-R1 | ecosystem: Engineered > Bioreactor > Anaerobic >...
CGGGTGCCAGGACAATTACGTGATATTCGCCATGCCCGCCGCCGTGTACCATCTGGGTGTAATCAGCTTGCGAGGGGGCAATATTGCCCAGACCCGGACCACCGCGAACAACATTGACAATTACAGCCGGGAGCTCAGTGCCAGCAATATAGGAGATACCCTCCTGCATCAAACTAACACCAGGACTGGAGCTTGAGGTCATGGTGCGCAAACCTGTGCAAGCGGCGCCATACACCATGTTGATTGCGCCAAGTTCGCTTTCAGCCTGAACAAATGCTCTGCCGAGTTCCGGCATGCGCGCGGAAAGATGTTCCAAAAGTTCTGTCTGAGGAGTTATGGGGTATCCGAAATAGGAAACCAGTCCAACCCGTAGTGCGGTTTCAGCTACGGCGACATTTCCTTTGATCAGTTCGAGTGCCATTATTCACCATCTCCTTCTATTGCAGGTGGGGTGCCTTTGTAGACCGTGATTGCCGCGTCCGGGCAAACTATGGCGCAAATTCCACAAGCGATGCATTCTTCAGGATGCAGCATATAAGCGGGGTGGTACCCCTTGGGGCTCAGCCGGGACATATCCAACGCCAGAACGTGCGTGGGGCAGTCTGTAACACAGATTTCACAGGCTTTGCAATACAAGTCGTTTATTTCTACCCATCCCTTTGCGGGCATGTAGTGCCTCCTTGGTATTGGTTTTTTCCTGCCGATTGGGTGAGTCAAGCAGGTTATGATTATCTTAGTATAACGCAAAAGAGGGTCTGATTCGGTCTTAGATTTTCGCTCAGATTGTGCTTTTTTATCACATACGCCTTGCTGGATATCCGCTTTTTCCTTTATCGTTTGGGGTTTTGGAAGAGGAGGCTTTGAGCCTTTACGTGCTCTGCCAGGGGTAGACGCTTTGAAGCAAATCTACCATTTCTTTCTTTACAGCAACGCTCAATTCATGTGTATCCAAACTTTGGTCGATTTGTTCTGGCAGTTTTGGATATCCAACATCGATTCTCATTGGCTTTCTCCAGTGCGGTTCTTTTGAAATGCGTTGGGCAATAAACTGAACAGCGGATGCAAACTGCTGCCGGCGCTTTTGATTCCGCCCTAACCTCGCAAGGCGGCTATTCCAGGCTCTTTCCGTCAAGACATCACTGACCAGCATCGGTAAGAGCTGAGTGTCCGGGACTTTATTCAGAAATATACCAATACTATCGGACCAGCCTTGAAGCGATTCGACCGCTCCGGGAACGATGGCAGGGTCTGGCTCAAGACGACCACACGGAAAGATAATCACTGCCATACCATCTTTGAGGGCTTGAATAATTTCGCGGATCACATTCAACTTGAAGGTTGAATCAGGTTCGATCGTCAGCATATGACGATTGATGTTTCGCAGAACTCTCATAAAGCCCTTTTGTTGGGCGACAATTTTCACGTCATCACGTTTTAAGCTGGCAGCGACACCAAGGATATCCGCCAAACCGGGATGATTTGCCACCACTAACGAGGGCCCGGATACAGGTATTACCTCTTGATTATTCACGACCAGCCCATCTGAAAAAGACTGGATCGCCCTCCCAGCCGTTTCGTAAAGGGGAGTCTCGTTGAGTTGCTGGTCTATGCGTGTAAGCAATTCTGCCAGCCAGCCGGCAGGGCGATAACCAAACCTATCGATTATCCAGCTTATAATTTTTCGTTTTTCGAAATTAGCCGAGGTTTTGATATCTTCAAGCACTATTCGCGTCAGACCGTCATTCGTAGACCTTTTCATTTGTCATCAATTCTACAATAACAAGTACCGTTCTGTGCTTTTTGATTGCATTTCGTATGCATTTACCTGGTTTATTGTTGAAGTCGTGCTTTCTTCCCAACCAAAAATATATTGATTTGCCTAATTTAGAATAACCATAACCCCTATGGCTTTGGCATAGGTATTGCAACTAAGCTATTAATACTATTTAATTGACTGAGCGGCAGCCTATGAGCAATCAAACCTACACTCCTAACGAAGAACCTCCCAAGAGGAAGAGCCGGGTATTTAAGATTTGGATACCTACCCTGGCACTGCTGATTTTGGCTTTGTTTTTGATTTTTCAAGAAAAACAAAGCACCAGCCCTAAGAATCCCGAATTTTCCACCCCTGTTCCAGGCAGCCAAAGCGCCTTAGAAATTCTGCTCTATACTCAATTACCACAGCTTGTCGCAGACATCGGTCATAGTACATGGTCAGTGGACGAAATACAGTTCAACGTAGAATACACGCAGGCAATGTTATGGATGGCTGAGAACGATGAGGAAGACAGCGAAGTTATCGCTCGTGAACCTGAGATCGTCCTCGCGATCTGGGATCCGGATAAGCAGTCATGGCGTCTCCATCAGGTCATCGACGAGGATTTCAGCCAGATTTTTATGGAATCGGACTTCAAAGATAGCGAACTGGCTGAACGCTTTTTCCCGGAAGCAGACCCAAAAGCCGGACCTGCCGGACCTGTTTACGGTGGTTATAAACTGCCTTGGAAAGCTGGTGATACCAAGCGATTAAGCTGGTCGGTTGCCCATTCTTCCTGCAATCCACAGTACTACTGTACTTACGCCTTTGATTTTGCTGATGGAACCATGTTCGATTTGTTGGCTGCCAAAGGTGGCTATGTTTATCATTGGCGTGACACCTGCAACAATGGAAATTCGAGCTGCACAAACAGCATCACCTTGGAAGATCGCACTACTACCCCCTGGACCTATCAAATCTATCTGCACCTTGCAAAGAATAGTATTCCGGCTAATCTAAAAAACAAAGGTGTGTATGTTGCTCAAGGAACAAAAATCGCGAACGTAGATGACACAGGCATAAGCACAGGGCATCACGTGCATTTCATGGTGGTTGAACAAAAAACACTAAATTCATGTAAAAATTACTGCTTCGGTAAATCAGTTGATATCACTTTCACCGATGTAAGTATCAACTGGGATGCAGCCACCCAGGGCGGCCGCCCTCGTCTGGAGGGAGAAGCTTGGTGGTATGGTGGTCAGGGACAAAAACATTACGTTAGTGGAAATTCATTTTCAACTAAAACATGGAAGTACTATTTCCCTTTTTACTTCAATAAGCAATAAATTTATTTTACTAAGAAAACCTAGAGGGACAAGGCTATCCGTTTGCTTGTATAATAAAGTATTGTGAATACTGAAATTGACAGATTACCCGATCTTACCGATCGTGAAATTGAAATTCTACGGCTCTTAGGGCAAGGAAAAAGTAATAAAGAAATCGCCCAAGAGTTGTTTATTAGTGTAAATACTGTTAAAGTGCACCTGAACAATGTGTTCAAAAAGCTTGGAGTGTCATCACGCACTGAAGCAACATTACATGCAATAGAACATAAATTAATCAACTCGCCAATCCTGGAACCAGAAAATGAAAACATAAATACGCCAATTGTTGAGAGAGAAACGATTAACTTAAGTAAAATCGAATCGTTTTATGATCAATATAGGTGGGCAATTATTCTTACAGCAGTTGTTTTAATTATGGTTTTATCAACATTAATCTCACAAAGCGGTTTGTTTGCAGATCCTGTGCCAACAAGCAACTCCTTGATTGATACCCTAGATCAACAACGCTGGCGAGAAATGGCACCGTTAACAACAGCGCGTGAACAGATGGCTGTTGTAGGTTGGGATGATGAAATATATGCAATAGGTGGAATATCTGATTCTGGCGTTTCAGACGCTTTAGAAAGATATTCGAACACAACTAACAGTTGGTCAAAACTCCAACCCAAACCAACTGCTGTTTCCGGGGCTGGTGCGGCAGTATTGGGCGGAAAGGTTTATGTCCCAGGCGGGCAACAAGCAAATAACAGCCTGAGCAATAAACTCGAAGTATACGATCCCCGAACTGATCGATGGGAAGAAAAAGCCTCATTGCCCACACCTCTTGTAAATTATGGAATTGCATCATACGAGGGAAGGTTATATCTGTTTGGGGGGTGGGACGGCATGAACAACTCGGATCTCGTATTGCGTTACAATCCAAATGACGATAATTGGACCGAGATGACGCCACTGCCACAAGCTCGAACTTCGAGCAGCGCAATCGTATTAGGAGACTCAATTTTTGTTGTAGGTGGTTTTATTAATGACCAACCCGGCCTTGCCAGTTATGTCTATTCTCCCAATCTTGATAATGGGTCTGATGAACCTTGGAGTCGCCAATTATCTTTAGAAGAAGATGTACAGTTTGTTGGTGGAAAGGAAGTCTCGGGGACGTTGTTCTTATTTAGCATCGAAGGCGACGGAGAAATTCAACTACAAAATTTTGTTCCACAAAATAATTTCTGGTCCACCTACACAGAAAAACCATCAGTATTGCCTGCTAAAGGTTCACAAATCGCATCAATAGGTGGACACATTTATTTCATCGGCGGTATAGATGATACTGGTAAGCCTTCCAACAAAGTTGTACGTTACCAGGTAGTGTATACAATTGTGCTGCCAATGATAGTTAATTAGGATTTGGATTACATATGTCGGACAAAAACACGAAAAAAATAGCCATTTTAGGGGCAGGAATCGCTGGTCTTTCATCAGCGTACTACCTGAAACAAAATGGGGTTGAAGTCCAAGTGTTTGAACGTGAATCTTATTATGGCGGTCTTGCAAGAAGCTTTAAGTGGCACGGATTCTCATGCGACTTTGCAGCCCATCGATTCTTTACTAATGATGAAGATGTGTTGCGATCTGTTTTTAGGTTAAATCCGATGATACGACACGTTCGTAGAAGCAAGCTTTTCGTTAGAAATGCTTGGCTAAATGATCCTATAAATCCGATTGAATTGATGCGATTGCTTCCATATAAAGAAGCCCTTTTGTTAATAAAAGATCTCATCAAACCCCCAGACAAAATCAATCAGCCTAAAAGCTTCGAGGATTTCATACTTAGCCGTTACGGAAAAATCATGCATGATAACTTCTTTAGACCTTCGACAGAAAAAATCTTCCGTATTCCAGCTAACCAAATTTCTGTTACATGGGCATTGAGAAAGGCTCGCCTTGTAAATCCCTTCAAAAAAATGGATGGCAAATCTCGCAAGTATTTTGCATATTTCTATTATCCCCTCGAAGGAGGATATGGATCGATTTGTGACGCATTCTATCGCAATATAAAAGACTCTGTCGTGCTCAATTCGGAAGTGACCAACATTTTGCGTGAAGATAACAAGGTAGTTGGAATTGAGTATCAAGAACATGGCGAGACTAAAAAATTCTATTGCAACACAATAATTTCTACTCTTCCCCTTACACACACGGGGAAAATGCTCGGGATAAAGGTTCCCTTAGGTTACCAAAAAGTGGATGCTGTTTATTTGCTGATAAACAAACCAGAAGCCGGGCCGTACCATTGGGCATACTACATTGATTCTGATATTGCAATCAATAGAAAAGTAGAATTTAAGCATATGAGCCGATTTAATACACCTCCCGGGACTTCCGTGATTTGTTCTGAGGTAACCTCATCCGAAATTGACCCGGTAGAAAAAGTGATTAATGATCTTGAAAAGGCCGGCTATATAAAATCTGAGGATGTAATAGATAGTTTGGTTGTACGCGAAGATTATGCTTATCCAATTTATAAAATAGGTTATGAAGAAATCGTACAGTCGACAATTAAGCAGATTAACCAGACACAAAATATTCATGTCTTAGGAAGGTCTGCTGAATTTATTCATAGGGAAGCAGATGATATCATCGGTGAATCCAAGCAATTGGTAAAACGTATATTACAAAAACGTTCAGGAGCAGAGGTCCAGATGAAAACTGAAGTAAATGAGCCTGAAAACACAGCTATTGTTGTTCTAAGTTATAACAATGCATCTGATACTTTGGAGTGTCTCCATTCACTTGTCGAGCTCGAAGGCGGTCCTTATCAAACCTATCTGGTTGATAATGGCTCAACTGATAATACAGTGGATATGGTTCAGAATCAATTTCCTGATGTTGAGATATTAGCCTTAGGGCATAATTTTGGAGTACCGATAGGATTTAACAAAGGTATTATTAGAGCTTTGCTTGACGGTTTTAAATATGTATTAATCCTTAACAATGATACTGTCTGTGATCCAAAAATGGTAACCGAAATGTTACAAGTTGCTCAAGCTGATCACGACTGCGCAATAGTGATGCCTAAAGTATGTTTTTATCCTCCAAAAAATGGACCTCTTGACCGCAGTGACGTTTGGGCAGATGGAGGTTATTTTAGAAAATTTCCGCCAACAATTAAACTAAAAGACAACCGATCTCAAATTAATTTTGAAATACCACGAAAAATTCAATATGCTCCGACCTGCGGTTTACTAATGCATAAACGTGTGTTTGACAACATAGGTCTTTTTGACGAAGGTTTCTTTTTCTTCTATGAAGATTGGGATTTTTCTGAGCGTATACGAGCCGCTGGTTTGAATATATGGATTGCACCAAAAGCACTTCTTTGGCACAAAGTTTCAAAATCAACAAGTAAAGACATGAGTTTTTACTGGCAGCAAATGGGTGAAAGTACCGCTCGTTTCATGAACCGCCATTATTCAAAATCTGGAAAATTCTTTCAAGAAGGTTATTTAATTCTAAGGGACTTTTTCTTGAAACCTTCAAACTTGAAATATCTGAAGAATTATCGAAAGGGTATGGTAATCGGTGACAGCAAAGCGTTAGATTCTTATCCCGATTTGTCCGTAATTCTACATAATGATACAAAATATGATTACAAATATAAATGACCGACTTAAAAACAATCCTTGCAACAATTGTGGTGGAAATTCAGGGGTTGTAATTGTTCGGGGAAACGATTTGCTGGAGGACTTGCCTGGCACTTTTCAGTTCATTAGATGCGATATATGTGGAGTGCTAAGACAGGAACCACGCTTGAATTGGGTGGATTTAAAAAATTATTATCGACCTGGATATGTTTGTCATAGCCCCCAATTCCCTACAACAAAAAAGACATTCAATGAACATACTCGTGCTTTGGGTCCCAAAAAACGCGTCAATATTGTTAATAAATACAAACAAAATGGTAAATGGTTAGATGTGGGTTGTGGCAGTGGATTGATTTTACAGGCTGCAAAAGAGAGTGGATGTTGGTCCCTTTTTGGTATTGAGCCAGTAAAAGAGATGGCTTTATACACTAGTGCCCATCTAAATGTGCCCGTTTTTGTAGGAACATTCGAAGAGTATCAAGGAAAAGAATCTGAATATGACATTATTAGTATGTGGGATGTTATTGAACATTTAGCAAAACCTTTTGATGCAATAAAAGAGGTTTCAAAATTACTAAAAACCGGGGGGGTTTTCGTATTTTCTACTCCAAATTTAAACAGCATTGACCGAAAGATATTCAAGGAAACCTGGCTCGGCTACGATCTTCCTCGTCATTTATATTTGTTTCCAGATTCTTTGCTGCGTCAAGTTTTAAAAAGTCAAGGATTGGAAGTTCTTGATCGTTTTTGTTTCAGAGGTTCGCATGGCTCTTTGTATTTAAATCTTGCCTATTGGAATAAACATCATCAGTCACGCATACTGGATTGGTTGCTTAGTAAAGGTTCCGAATGGTTTCCTTTTAGATTATTAACTTTTCTACCTCTCAGAATTATCGATTGGCTAAAATTAGGTACAACTATTACTTATATTGCTAGGAAAGTTTGAATTAAGATGGTCTTACCTGAATGGTTCAATTCTCTTCTCAACAAAATCAAATCCCTTCGGAATGATCAAAAGATTTCAAAAATATTACGAATTATTTCGATAGTTTATCCTTTAGCCTTGATTTACTTCAGTAAAAATGAAATTTTAAATTTAGAGTGGAGCAGTTTCTTCGAAATTTTTCTGATTTGTTTTCTCATCTATTATATTTCGATGTCTCTACAGAATATTGCCTGGTCTTTGATAGTAGATAGGAGCTTAACGAATTTCTGGTTCAATTCTAATGTTTATTTCCAAACTGTATTAATGAAACGTCTACCAGGCGGAGTTTGGCATTGGCTTGGTCGTGCAAGCCTGTATGATACTCAAGAAAACAACGATAAAAATTCGATAAGTCGCGCTAATCTCACCGAATGGTTGCTTTTAATATTGTGCGGTTTGTCTGGATACGCATTTACTGTAAATCTTTGGCTTGGAACTATTAGTGTAATTTTGACAATTGTCACAGGCTTTTTATTGTTGAACCGAGATGACCATGATTGGGTCCGTTCGCTGTATTTATCTATCATTCTAATAGTGACATACACTATTTGTTGGCTAGTAGGTGCACTGATTCTTCATTTACTTCTATTATCTGTGAATGCAACTGGGCATGTTTCGTTTCATTCTTCGTTTGGAATCTGGTGCTTATCTAGCGCGACTGGTATGTTCTTCTTTTTCTTTCCAAGTGGTGCTTTGATACGTGATTTTTCTCTAAGCGCTTTGCTCTCAAATCAGTACGAACCTGCAAAATTTCTCTTGATTATTTTACAGGTTCGTATTATTTTTCTAGTTGCTGACCTTTTGTGGTCTTTTTTTAGTCTTCAATTTATTAAACTTATAAAAGCTAAACCGACTTCTAAGGCCAATTAACAAAAACTTCGTCCAAATTGATAACATCTCCTGCTTTCAATTCAATTTCTACCTGAATGTTATTTTCATCAAAAATTGGATAGTTACCAAATGGTGTAACCATCATCAATAGATAATTACCCGGTTTGATTTCCACCAGAGTAAATTGTCCAATCCCATCTGTGGCATCATGAGGTGAAGATTTTTCTTGTGTCGTGTAAATTTTGTCACCAGAAGAGTCTACAATGATGACATCTGCCGCATAGATCATGACCCCTTGGAGGGGTTCTTTATCAGTGAAAGAATTAAGGACACCGTACATGGAGGCATAATCAGGATCAGAATCTGGAACAATATTTGGTTCAATTGTACCGACAATCTGATTCGAGAAGTCTAATGTAGGCTCTTGCCCGGCTGGATAAGATGTTCCTACATACCCTTCGTTTTCTTGAGGAATTGGATAAGCAGTCTCAACCGAAGATGGGTTTGACTCTGTTTCAATACCCGTGCTTCCAGCAGAGATATCCGATGTTGGCAATTGTTTGTTATTACATGCAGAAAGTATCAAGAAAAGGGTGATGATTAAGAAGCTTGGTAATATTTTTTTTCGCATAATCAGCCTTTCAAAAAATAGGAGGTCTTCAATGAAGACCTCCATAATTGTACTAGATTTGACTGATTATTGATTTACACCGTTGTATGAGAAGAGTTGGTCCATGCTTTGTGAAGCTTCTGCACCCTCATTCATATTGCTGTTAATCACACAGGCGATTGGTTGAGCAGATGTAATTGTGGCACTACCATTGTAACCATTTGGTATTGCAGCCTTGGCAGGAAGATAAAACTCAATACTTGCTTGAGGAGCAATTGCAGCTGAGGTTTCAGTTGCACCAGGTTGCCCTGCATAGTTTACTGTAACTGTTGCAGCAACAGCACCCAGATTTTGACATGTAATTGCTGAACTGTACTTATAGTATCGTTTCATCACGTTTGGTGCAAAGACTTTCGTAGTTGCGTTTTCTACACCATTATAGGTCGAAGCACGGTTTGCACTATTAGAGATGTTTACTGAAACGGCAACGTCCTGATCAGATGTTATAGTTGCACTCATCAAACCATTAGGTAAACCTGCTTCAGCTGGAATGTAGATGGCTACAGCAGATTTTGGTTGAATTGTATAATCTTTGGTGAATCCGCCACTGTAGGTAACTGTGACAGCGGCTGCAGCAGCAGAAACATTTTGGATTGACATTGCAGCATTCCAACCGTAATAAGCCTTATACAAAGCTGGCACGTAAAACGTTGTTGCGCCTGACGAGAAACCATTATAAGAATAGAGCTGAGCAGCAGTTGACCCTGAACCATAAGTGTTGCCAATTGCCACAATTTGCCCGGCTGCTGTAACCGTTGCTGAGTAACTGACGTTACTAGATAACTGACTCAAGTTTTTGAGGCTCCAACTTACACTAGCATACGCAGGCACAGATGATTTTGTGTTTGTATAAACTGGAGTGGCATTACCAGGAGCAAACACTTGTAGTGTGATGTCCTGAGCGGTTGCAGCAACATTTTGAGCATAGATCTCACTGTAGTAACCATAGTAGTTATCATATACACCAGGAAAACCCCAGCTCATAGCACCAGTCGAGGTACCTGAGTATGCAGCACCACTATCAGTGTCACTGAAATTAGTTACCGCAGCTACTTCTTGATCTGAAGAAACAACGACTGAATACTCGCCAGAAGCCAAAGCGGCTTCCGCGGGCACATAAACAGATAGCACATCACCTGAAGCAATCGTGTGACTTGTAGAGTGGACAGCAACACCAGCCGCGTTAATATATTGGATAGTAACATTCGCGGTAACAGCACCTAAATTTTGGATTTGAAGGGAACTGGCAAAGGGTCCACCAGGGACGGCGGTAGCTGCAGAAACTGAACCTAATGTCACAGCAGTAACCATAAGGACAAGTAAAATACTAATTATCTTTTTCATCTATTACTCCTTTAGTTTGATTACATGTATTTTAGGTTATTTTCAGGTAATATCAATAATACTTTTGGTCTATTATTTGAGAATTGAGCACAATTTTGTCGTTTTTGAAAAATAGGTAAACTTTTTTAAGTCGTTTACTTGAATAACAGATCAAACATTGATTTGCCATCCAAAGAAATTTTTACCCAGTCAAATACCTTTGCGCGTGCTATTGCGGCCTTTTGCATTCGTAATAAGTTGGAGGGGTTTTTCAATAAATATTCCAGTCCTTCAGCAAGCGCTTCCGAACTTCCTGCCTTGGTCAAGAGTCCAGCTGGGGGTTCACCTGCTAACAATTTTCTATCACCAACATCCGAAGTAACAACCGGCACACCCATCTGCCAACTTTCAAATAACTTTAAGGGGCAACGCCCCCGATTTGCTAAGGTATCGTTGACAGGATCAACACTAACATCAGCCAATTGATAATATGCGCTTATTTCATCTGGTTGCACTCTGCCAGTAAACACAACACTTTTTTCTATTTTCAGCTCCTTTACCAATTCTTGCAGTTTCTCCATATCGCCCCCACCGCCAACAATCAAGAGCCGCACTTCCTCCTGGTTTTTAACAACTTTTGCAAAACTTCTTATCAGTAAATCTACCGGGTGATTAGCTAAGTTTAGACTGCCCAAATATGCCACAATTTTATTGTCACCCAAACCAAGACTCTCTCGCAATTTATTTAACCTGTCAGTTGAAACAGGTTGGAATCTTTCTGTATCAACACCATTAGGTAAATATAGAATCTTTTCACTGGCTATTCCCAGCTCTTGCATCCGTTCTTTATTAAAATACGTGTTTGTGGTGACCAGAGCAGCTTTTTTTGGTAAAAAATTTTCAAAGAACCTTAATAATGTTTTTTGCCACCGAGAACTCGTTTTGTTTGATTCTGCTTCAAAATCATCACAATCCACAACCAGCGGAATCGATTTTTTGTTTGCTGCCATCAATCCTGCAATTCCATTCATTGGATGTGGTTTCCCAACAAAGACAAGGTCAGGGTTTTCTTGTAGGACTTCTCTCAGCAAGGCATTGGTAGCTGCAACGCTTACTTTTATCAAATCTACTGTTGAAAAATATTCTGTTCTGTTTTCATCTTTCCGAACATGCATCTGAGAGACATATCGAATATGTACTCCTTGATCCCAGAAGTCACGTTTAGTTTCGGATTCAAAATTAGAATGCAAGGCAAGAATTGTGACACGATAATTTTCCCTCACAAGATACTTGGCTAAGGGGAAATATCGACCCAACCCAGAAGGACTGTGCAAATCTTGAGACAAAAGCATGACAAGGTAAGGTTTGTGCGAGTTCTGTTTCATGCCTAATCATCCTTTTGTGAAGAATAGCTCAACAAAGCATTTACTAATTGGGACCACGATGATTGGTGGGTAATTGCTTCTTGGAATGATTTTTGAACATAATTTTCCAATTGTTGTATTCCATTAGCCAAAGACTCATCATCGCCTGCAGGTACAACAATTGAACCAGAAGCGTTTTCACGAATCATTGGATCAGCAATTAAGTCAGTTACCACAAGGGGCAATCCGTAACCCATAGCTTGTTTTATCGAACCGCTTTGAGTTCCCCCGATGTATGGTGCGACAAAATAGTCAGCAGCTTCAAAATACAAACCAGCCTCCACATCCGGAATGTAATCGGCTCGGATTGTCACCATTTCCCTGATTCCTAGTTCAGTAATTTGATTTTCATAGATGTCTTGATCACCCCAGAACTCTCCAGCAACAACCAGATGGATGTTTACACCCCTTTTTCTTAGTATCGCTATAGCATCGAACAGAACACTTAATCCCTTATAAGGTCGAACAAAGCCAAAGAACAACGCAATAGGGGCTTCTATTGGCAATCTCAGTTTTCTCCGTACTTCGACTTTGCTCAAACCACTAGAAGGGAATTGACGGTAAATAGGATGTGGGGCGGTAAGGATTTCAGCTTGAAGATTTACTACACCCCGAAGGCGTTTAGCTTCTACTTCCGTCATAGTCACAAAACAACTGGCATCTCGCAATGCCCAGGAGGCCAGTTTTGTGTCTATCCAAGTTGCTTCATGTGGCACGGTGTTGTGAATCAGGATCTTAGTGTTGATTCCAGACTTCTTCATCTTATGAATAAGCCACGATGTAGCCAAGGTCCAAAATGTAGTCCACCACTGATAAATTACAAAGTCGGGTTGAAAAGTTAGAATTTGTCGAAGAGTTAGACTCCAATCCCGCAAGTTTAGGGGGCTGAATAAATATTCTGTGTTTACAGCTGAAATAGATTGACTGGTGTCTTTTTCAAATCTTCCTGGATAAAGCATTTTTGGGTACTGTTTACGGAATGAGATAACCTTAACATCATGGCCAATTTCTAATAACTTCTCAGCCAAAGAAGCTGAGAAATGCGCAATGCCACCACGATAAGGTGGCATTGGACCAATCAATACGATTTTCTTCAAATTTGTTGTCACTTTTGGCTATCCATAAGCAGTCTCGTTTTCCACCATAGAAACTAATAGGTCAAAATCCATCTAAATTGAAGTTTAAATGCAATTTCAATAGCATTCATAGTATCTCAAGATTTTTACCTTAATCCTTATATCAATTACACAATTTATAAATTGAAACGCCGCTTTCCTGGTAGATCGCTTGTGTGCCTTCAGCTTGAACAATCGCCGGAATATTAAACTGGCTACCGTCAAATGGGTTCTTCACACCATCATAAATGTAGTCTATGCCAAGTTCACAAAGGGCTCCGATATCAGGCGAAGATGAATATAAAGTCATCACGGCTTTTGATTTAAGCACAACTTCTTCATGTTCAGGCCCAAGGTTTGAAATCATCGTGCTGGTAGTTGTTTTCCGACTGGCATAATAAGGGATGAAATAGCCTGCATCGGATCCATGGGGAGAGTCAGGCAGCCAAAAATATGTATGAACCGCAAAAACAGCATCGCTTGGTGTGTTATCTTCAATCCAGTCCATAGCCTTCTCATCCGCCGCTGTTACAAATTGGCGGAAACTTTGAACTTCACCAAGCCGGTAGATGGCAGCAATCACAGCCAGAAACAGCACTATCCATTGAAGACCGCTTGCCCAATTTTTATGTTTTTCCAGAGAGAAGACCTGCCACAGATCCTCTGCAAAGACGCCAACGATCACACCGATTGGCAAATAGAGCATGATCATCATGCCTGTCATATTAGTAAAGGCTAATATCGGGATGCCAAGTCGATAAAGCAGACCCGCACCAAATAATGCCAGCAGCCATAGAATCATAAATAAGATAACAACCTTGTTTTTTCTGAACAATCCTACCAAGACGCTCAATAATGTCAATCCGATCAGCCATTTTTTTGCCCCAAGCAAGTAGAGGGATTCTATGTCGTAATTAGTAAAATACTGATAATCACCCATGTCATCTGCTGTTTCATCGCTGGTTGATTGAGCAGGCTCAGACCTCCGATCAACATAAAAGTCCATCGCGGGAATCAGAGCAGCAAGTATAAGAACCAATGAAACAACGGCGATGGAAACGATCGCGAGAAAAGTTCTTATTGCGTGTTTTTTATTTTTTATTGCCAGGGCAGCTTCATAAACACAGATGACCACAATCAGCGGCAGCAAGAAAGCTGCTGCTCTAAAATGTATCAGAAAAACACCTGCAAACAGTAATGCGGATACGCCGGTCAGGGTAAATGCAGAAATTCTGTTCTCTTTCCACTTCCCTTTCCACACCCCGATCGTTTCCCAAGTAACAAAAGCCGCGATCAATAAGATGGATTGAGAAGAGCCTTGCGTAAATCGACCCCAGCTAAAATAAAGTGCAGGTTGAAAGCTGAATAGACCAACAACAGCCATGCCTGCTATACCTGCTAAAGGAGACACTTTCTTCGATAAGAAAATGAAGACACCCAGCCCACACAAACCATTGATTGCCTGTGTCATCCATAAGAGTGCCTGATGAGCTGGAATTTCTGCCAGCACTTGCAGGCTGCCAGTTAGAGCGTAAAGCCCTAAATGGTACTGATCAAGAATCGTCGGGGCATAAGGCTGAAGATCGAATGGAAGCTTGCCGGTTGTAGCTACCAAATCTGTTAGAAGGATGTGATGTAGAGAATCAGTCCAGGCAGGGTATGGGTAGTTATGTGCTAACCAAAAGCGGGTCAGTAGCGTCAAAGCAAGGATAAACAGGAAATGTCCTGCATATTTCCCAAACTTAAATTGCTCCTGCCAATTTTTTCTCAGAAACCAGGCAATGAGAACAAAAAATGCCACCAGCATCACAATAATTTTGTTTTGCCCCAGACGTAGAGAAGGCAAGAGTGCTCGGGCGAGATAGTAAAGAACCGGATAAAAAGCAATACTCATCCCAATTGACAGAATCCATCGTTCAATCGCTTCAAATCGTCGCCAAAGATTGGTTGCAGCTAGAATTGCCCAACCAGGGACAAGCAACATAAAAAAAATTGTGATTAGTGTTTTAAGTTCAACCCATTGCATTGTCATTCTCAATTCAAAGAGAAAGTATGAAAAAATTATACCCTTCAAGGAGTATTGTCTGTGTCGTTTATCAAATAGATATGAATATCCTCAAGTTGTGTGAGTTGATGGACTCCTTCACAAGAAATTAACGCATTCGGCTGTAAACTGCCAACCCCATCTTTGATGTAAAGATAGTTGAGATCAGCATCACTAACTAACTGCCAGAACTCATTACCACACTCGGTGATAGCGCCCGCCCGAATTCCCAGTTCTGTAACATTCCGAACAAAGCTCTTTTCTGCGACCATTGGATAAAATATTGTTGGTGCCAGGCTCCAGCGTCCAGTCGTTGGCAAGATCCAGCCGCCACCGTCTACACCTCGGTAGATGCCATATCCCCAATTCGTCGTATTGACAAAAAATCGAGCGTCTTCCGGAGTGTGTTGTTTTATCCATTCAAGCGCAATCTGATCAGCGGAATTTACTAAAACGGTTGAATCATTGATGGCATCATAATTCTCGTATGCTCCAAAGCTGATCAAGCCTAAAAGTAAAAGCAATATTGGCAAAGTAATGTATATCTTTTTGTTAAATTTTTCTAGCAAAAAATCCAGCATACCGACTGCAAATAACGCGCTGAGAAGGCCTGTAACAACGAAAAGGACAAGATCAAAATAATAGTTTTGAAAACTAAAAACAACTATTCCGGTTGGAATACTAAAAAAAACAAGAACGATCGACCAAATACCAAATGTTCGCCAATCTCGTTTAGAAAGTAAATAGAATAACCCCAGCACTGCCAATCCCGTCATTACATACGATGCGTTTGGACCGAGAATGTGCTTAAGGTAGTCAATCTGGTCACTATTAATGGTTAATGCATTTTCAGACAGTTGGATTCCTCGGTCTACAACACCTACAGAGTAACGTAAAATCCGAATATACCAACGGGCACTGGCTAAAAGCCCTAAAAAGGCAGGTCCAGCCAGGTTCAGAATAGCCGGCCAATCAGCCTCTTTCTTTGTGATCGATCCTACAACCCACTCAATTCCAATAATCAAGAAGTAAATAGCCAACAAGAAAGCCGCAAGATAATGGCTGAGCAGCGTTCCGCCAGTTAGCAAAACAAGCCCAATCGTCTGCCACCATCTGGCAGCACCCCTGCGCAGCACCTCCACCTCCGCCATTGCGACAGGCAGAATCAAAACGCCCATCAACAAGGTGTAGCGACCCCAACTCAAGTAGTAGCCCGGCATTTTAGTCACAAAGGTGACAAAAAACGCAGCCAGGATGCCAACCCGCCAATCCCGTCCAATCGCTTTTGCCAAAGCGTATACTGAAACTCCCACGCAGGCGTTCAGCACCTGCCCCAGCAACAAGACTGCCTTTTCGGGTGCAAGCCCGCTCAAAACTGAGAAAAACGCGGTAACAGCATGAAAGGAAAAGTGATAATAAAAAGGTCCGGGTAGATAAGGTTCCAGTGTACTGGGCAAGCCGCCATTCTCGATGATCTTGCGGATGATCAGAACGTGATGCTGCGAATCGACCCAATTGGGAAAGATCAACTCTCTCGCCTGCCAAAGCCGCCAAACAATAAAGACAGCCAGAACGCCAAGCGCAAGTAACCAGGTCTTATTAAAAGCAGTTTTCCAACTGTGGATCAGCCCCGCCAGCACCAGCCCAATGCACAGACTCAACAGCACTCCAATTGCCAGGGGGGTAAAAGCGATTCGAATCGTATAAAAAGCCAGAGCTGCCAGGGTGATAAAACTGGCACTGACCGCAAAGATTCTCGCCAATGCCTCGCCCCCATCCTGTTTGTGGTCTCCCAGCCAAAGCCACCAGGCTAAACCAGGCAGGCACAACGCAGCAAAAGCCAGAGCTATTCGCAAAGCCAGACCTCCATCTTGTCCGGCAGTTCTGCCAACATCTCCGCTGCTGTTTTGCCCGAAACCGGGTGCCTCAAAGCGGGTGCGATCTCATACAGCGGCACTAGAACAAATGCTCTTTCAGGAATCCTTGGATGCGGAATTTGCAGCCGGCTGGTGTTCTTTACAAGATCATCAAAAAACAAGATGTCCAGGTCGATCAGGCGCGGTCCATATCGAAAATTCTCAACACGTCCCAGCTTCTGCTCCGTTTTTTTCAAGAAGTTCAACAAGCGAAGAGGTGTCAGTTCAGTTTCAACCTTGATCACCTGGTTCAGAAAATCAGGCTGATCAACATAACCCCAGGCAGCTGTTTTGTAGAGCGAAGATTGCTTGCAGACGCTCATTTTTAACGCGATCGCGTTGACAGCTCTGCGAAGGTTTTCCTTCCGGTCACCTAAATTAGTGCCAAGCCCGAGGTAGGCTGTGCTCATCTGGTCTCGCACTTAATTATATCGATCAGGTCTGCCAGCAGCCCAAACGCTGTTGTTTTAGGGCTGGGATTCGTTTCAAAAATCCCCAAACCAGGCAGCACGTCCAACTCAAAATTTACATAAGAGGATGTTCCGCTAACGGTATATAGCGGTGAACCCGCACCCACCATTTCAGGCTTTACACTCACCTGGTAGCGGTGATCTTTCCAACCGCCCTGGCAAACCAGTTTCCATCGTTTTCCCTGGGCTTCTGCTGAAGCAATCATCTCGGGGGTGATCCCACGAATACCAGTCGGCTGGACGTCCATTGGAGTTAAACTTTGCCCCATTAAAACATTCGAGAGCGCAGCCACTTTGATGGCGGCATCCCAACCATCCACATCGTTGCTGGGGTCGGTCTCAGTGATGCCAATCGAAGCACCATAGGCAATAGCCTCATCCAGTGTTTCACCAGTGCGCATACGATCGAGCAGCAAGTTGGTGCAAGAATTGAGAATGCCATAGAAACCATGCAGTTTGGCGCCAGCTAACGGACCTCGAAAGAGCGAAAAAATTGGAGCACCGTCCATTACGGCGGATTCGAAGCGGAAGAGCCGCTCATTCTGCCTGGTAAGTTCTGTCAGTTCACCAAAACCATATACAACCGGGCCTTTATTGGCGGTGATGAGGTGCATACCTCGCTTCGCGCCTGCGCGCAGAAAATCAAGGGCAGGCAAACCGGAGCGGGGGTTTACAGGGGTAGTTTCAACCAGAATTTGAGCCGGGACTTGCTGGATATAATCGTAGGTATCCCCCTCGAAACCTGCCTTATCCAACACCTTTAGATTTAACGGCTCGCTGCTGTTCAGCAGATTGAGTAATTCCTGCTCATCAATTCCATTCGGATCAACGCAAACCCCATGACTTCCGGTGGCGATTGCGGTAATACGCGGCGTAACGCCATAGTCGTCCTGAATTTCCGGTTTCTTCTCAGTAAGTAAGTGGGCAAAAGCTTTGCCGACATTCCCCAACCCAAGCAATGCCAAATCGATAGTTTTCATAGCACATCCTGTCTTGAATTTTTCTGTTTAATTATAGCAATGAATCAGGGTTACTTTAAAGAGCGGAATTTTTTCGATGAAACTTAAAAGGTAAGGGTTGCACTATAAGCCTGGCAAACGATGTTTTCCTTGCCAAGGTCTTGCTCAAGTTGCATAATTATTGAATCGTTGATCTCAATCGGAAAATTGGGATAATAGACCACCTGCCAGCCTTTAGGCGTCATCAAACGAAATCCAAACAGATCCCGACCGGGGTGCGAGCACAACCATCCGTGATACTTGCTGAGCTTGCGCTGGTCTTGTTCCGGAGAGTCGCAAGGTTGCAGGGTAAGCACTAAAATCTGACCGGGCAGGTTTTTAGCCATCTCTTCGTCTATATACTCGAATTCTTCGCTGGTCTTGTCTTTTTCCAGGATTTGCTGCTCTGGTTTAGTTTCAACAGAGGGTGGTATCTCTACTTCAATAGTGATTGTCTCTTCTGTAATTATCTGTTCCACGATTTTTGTCTCGAAAATGGGGTCATCCATGAATTCAGGTTCAGCTTCCCATGGGGGTGCCTCAAAATTATCCTCGTATTCATCTTCGACCTGCTCTTCGCTCTCAACAGGGTCGTCACCATTCGCTGGCGGCCAGGCATACCTTGAAAGCAAACGCATATCAGGCAAATTGCGCTCCATGGCAAGCTCAAAAAACGGTCCCGACATGGACTCGTCACCCTCTGCCAGGTCAGCACCGGTTTCAACAGCAGATGCATTATCGACCAGAATCGAGATCTTGCTGTCGCGGTGTTGGGCTTTCCCTTCCACCAATAACACCCTTCCAACGTCGACGATTTGCTGGTATTGTTCCCAGGTTTTTGGGAAAAAAACCAAATCCATATCCCCAAAAGCATCCGAAAGAGTCACGAAAGCCATCATCTGGTCTTTCTTGGTTCGGATCGGTCTCAGGCGGTTAACCACGCCCCCAACAGTCACTTTGCTGCTTTCTTCCGACTCAACCAGGGTGCTTGAATTGTGGCTGACTTTGTTCTCCACCTGGCGTAAATATTCGTTGAGCGGGTGATCGGAAATATACATGCCCAACAGTTCTTTTTCCCAATCGAGCTGGTCCTTTTTGCTCATCCTGTTCTGTGTTTGCAGAACAAGCATAGGGGTTTCCTCAATTGTCATACCGCCAAATAGGTCCATTTGGCCCATTTCTTTCGCTCTGAAATGGCTGGTGGAAACATTTACGATCTGGTCAATTGAAGCCAACATGGAACCGCGTTCACCCAGTTGATCTAATGCCCCCACCTTGATCAGGCACTCCAGGGGACGTTTTCCTACTTTTCTCAGGTCTACTCTTCTCCCAAAGTCGTTCAGGCTGTTAAAGACCTCGCTCATTTCATCAGAGGCATCTTGGCGCCCCTTGATAATTTCTTCTACAGGTGATTGTCCTACGTTTTTTACCGCGCCAAGCCCAAATCTGATTGCTGCAGTCCCATTCGGGCGATCTTCAATCGTGAAATCATAGCCACTGCTATTGACATCCGGAGGTAGCACTTCGATGCCCATCTCACGACATTCGGCAATATATTGAGCGCATTTCTCGTTGTCGTTCTTCCAGGCTGAGAGCAGGGCGGTCATAAATTCAACTGAATAGTAATATTTCAGATAAGCAGTTTTAACCGCCACAATCCCATAATTGGTGGCGTGACTTTTGTTGAAACCATAAGACGCAAAAGCTTCCCAATGTTTGAAGATCTCAATGGCGGTGTCTTTGTCGATTCCGTTTTTCACCGCTCCGTTGATAAACTTTGACCGGTGTTTCTTGACCTTCGCTGCGTCTTTTTTGGAGACCGCTGAGCGCAAATCATCCGAATCGCCTGGTGAATAACCAGCAAGTCGCATGGCGGCTTGCATGATTTGCTCCTGGTAAACCGTGTGACCATAGGTCTCTTTCAGGATTTCCTCGAGCTTTTCGTGCTGGTAGGTGACCGGCACCTCCCCTTTCATGTTGTCAATGTAATCTGGAATAATCTCCATTGGTCCCGGTCGATAGAGCGCCACCATGGCAATCACATGTTGGATTGTTTTAGGTTGCATTTGAACCAGGTACCGGGTCATTCCTCCACCTTCAAGCTGGAAGAGACCCGATGTATGCCCTTCGCCAATATAATCGAAAACTTTGGCGTCGTCGATTGGGATGTTACTAAGCGTTAGATTGGTGCCGTGTCGTTCTTTGATATATTCGCAAGCTTTCGCCATGATGGTCAGCGTGGTCAACCCCAGGAAGTCAACCTTGAGCAGACCCAAATCGTTAATGCCTGCCATGTCATATTGCGCCACTGATTT
>Ga0334882_1002180_pt1 | contig 20808 bp, 19 predicted proteins | sample GraSluR1_MG_5_FD_207226 | JGI IMG/M metagenome (GOLD analysis project Ga0334882, IMG submission 207226) | Sludge microbial communities from methane-producing bioreactor in Wageningen University, Netherlands - Granular Sludge_15_04-R1 | ecosystem: Engineered > Bioreactor > Anaerobic >...
CTACGAAGCTGCATTGCAAGTGATCGGTATGCGGTAGAAACATAGCTGTGTACTCCGATTTTAATTTGATAGTATTGGTATATTATACCATATTTCATGCCTAGCGCCACCTTTTTTCAGGGGAGTCGTTCTTAGTTAATTTTTTTGGAGGTTTACCCATGCACATCATTATTGGCTCCGATCACGGCGGCTACATACTCAAGGAAGCCGTGAAGCGCCATCTCAATAGTCTCGACCACTCCGTCTTCGATCAGGGGACGCACGATGCAACCACATCGGTGGATTACCCCGACTATGCCTTGCCCGTAGCGCGGGCAGTGGTCGCCGGTGAGTATGATTTCGGGATCATCGTATGCGGCACGGGGATTGGCATCTCCATCGCGGCGAACAAGGTGCGCGGTGCGCGGGCCGCGCTCTGTACCGATCCCTACATGGCGCGTATGGCGCGGATGCACAACAACGCCAACATCCTCGCACTGGGCGGGCGCGTCCTCGGCGAAGGGCTGGCGCTCGACATCGTAGATGCCTTCCTCGCCGCTACTTTTGAAGGTGGGCGGCATGGTACGCGGGTCGAGAAGCTAGATAATGCGTAATGCGTACTTCGTAATCTCTGCTCCCTTTACGCAGTACGCAGTACGCAGTACACTGTTGGCGGATGCTGTGGAGACGGGGCCCTATGCCTGACCCCATTCGCATCCTGCATTTCGCTGATCTCCACATCGGCATGGAAAACTACGGGCGACTCGACCCCGATACCGGCCTGAACCGCCGCGTGGTGGATTTCCTCGACCGGCTCGATGGCCTGGTGGATTATGCCATCGCGCATGAGGCCGATCTGGTGCTGTTCGCCGGCGATGCTTTTCGCACGCGCGCGCCCGATCCCACCCACCAGCGCGAGTTCGCCCAGCGCATCCTGCGCCTCTCGCGGGCGGAGATTCCCACCGTGCTGCTGGTGGGCAATCACGATGTCCCTGTGATGGAGCGGCGCGCTTCCAGTGTGGAAATCTTCGATGCGCTGGCCGTTCCCCATGTCACCGTCGCCGCCCGCCCCGACGTGTTGCGCATCAAGACCCGCCACGGCGTCTTGCAGCTGCTCACGATGCCGTATCCCGTTCGCCAACGCCTGCTGCAACGCGAGCAGTTTCGCCAGTTGGGGCAGGAGGAGCTCGACCGCGCTGTGACGCAGGCCGTCGTGTCGCTGCTTGAAGATTTGACCGGGCGGTGCGACCCGGCGCTGCCCACCGTGCTGACCGGGCATTTCTCGGTGGAGAGCGCGCGCTGGGGGTCGGAGCGCAGCATTATGGTGGGCCGTGACGTGGGCCTGCCCCTGGCGGTGCTGGCCGATCCCGCGTGGGACTACGTCGCGCTGGGCCACATCCACCAGCATCAGGAACTCAACAGCGGGCAGCACCCGCCGATTGTGTACGCGGGCAGCCTGGAGCGCGTGGATTTCGGCGAGGAGAAGCAGCCCAAGGGCTTCTGCTGGGTGGAAGTGCAGCGCGGGCATAGCGCGTGGCGCTACATCGAAGTCCCCGCGCGTCCCTTCGTCACCATCCGCGCGGATGTGCGCGAGGCTGACGATCCGCTGGCCGTGATCCGCGAGCGCGTCGCTGCTCGCGACCTTGATGGTGCGGTGGCGCGGCTGGTGGTGCAGATGACGCCAGAGCAGGAGCCGTTGCTCCGCGATAGTGACATTGCCCCCTTGTTAACGGCGGCCTTCTTTGCGCAAATCAACCGCGATGTGACCCGCACGGCCCGCGACCGGCTGAATGGCCTCTCGCCCGATGCGCTGACCCCGGAGCATCTCCTCGAACGCTACCTGCTGGCGGTGGGCAAAGCCGAAGCCGACCTGCCCGCCTACCTCGCCGAAGCGCAGGGCATCTTCGCAGAAGCGGAGTCGCGGGGATAGAATCTATTCAAAGCTCGTGAAGGGGGTGGTTGAGCCAGTTAAAACTATTGCTGGTTCTTGGTAAGCTCGCCCACTGGCGGAGTTTGTGGATAGATTCTTGCAACCCCTACTGTTCCGGGCGCCATTGTTGCGCGACTTCATGCAGGTGCTCCAATTGTTGCCAGTGTTGCTTGATGGCTAAGTGCCCGGCTTCTGTAAGCTGCACCATAGTATTGGGGCGCTTGCCAACGAATTGCTTTTCTATTTCCACCAGTCCGGCTTCTTCCAGGCGGGTTAGATGGGTTGACAGATTGCCTTGCGTCAATCCCGTCAGGCGTTGCAGGAATACGAAATCGGCGCTACTACAGGCGGAGAGTGCAGTCAACAGTGCCAAACGGGCCGGCTCATGGATTACCTTATCAAGACTGACCAGGGCTTCAAATGCTTCGCTCATACTCCCTCCTGCGCCAAAGATTTGAACTGGCCTACCAGCATGATGTGTCCGAGTAAACTTCCAATGCCCATGATGACACTGAATGCAATGGGCAGAATGAAACCATCGAGAAGACTGATCCAGTGGCCGCCTGCTGGAATACCCATCAGCGGCAGAAGTGACGTTACTGCAAAGAGTGCTGCGGTCACTACGTTGTGGATCAGAAAGCGCCCCGATACCCACCACAGAACAAACAGCGCCACAGCCATCGTGAGACCAAACACGCTCAGAGGCAATCGTTGTAGCGAGTCTATGAAAAAACCGCTGTAGGCAATGACTACGAACGCGATGCCCGCCAACCATGCGTTCTGCCGTTTGCGTGGCGGCAAACTCTTGACCTGCCCAAAAGCGCGGTCGTAATAATTGCCGACTAGCTTGGACAGTATCCATGCTACTGCAAAGCCCGGCACAAAAATCAGACATTGAAAATCGAGCTGGCCCTGTGGCAAGCCCAGGATGGGATTCACGGCGCTGAACGCCAGAATCCACAAGTACCACGGCAGCATCCGCAGCCCTTGTAGGTCGTGATAATGAGCCACAACAACCTTCATCCGTTTCAAGTCGTCCATATCTACCCTCCTTAGTTGCTAATAGATACCGGTTTGTATCAGAAACCTAGATATATTATATATCCATACTTGTTCTTGTCAAGTACCAGTTTGTGATACAAACCATATTCGCTTTCTTTGTACATCAGATTGAGGTAAAATGGTAAACAGTAGACGGTAGGCAGTAGACGGCAAAAATTCGCCATTCGCCATTCGCCATTCGCCATTCGCCATTCGCCATTCGCCATTTGAGATTTGAGATTTGAGATTTGAGATTTGTCCCCCCCCGGAGGCTTTATGCAAACCATAGACCTGCTTATCCATTCAGCGACGCAACTTTGCACCATCCCGCCGCACGCGGGCGGCCCGCAGCGCGGCGACCGTCTGGGCGATTTGGGCCTGATCGAAGATGGCGCGCTCGCCATTGCCGACGGGCGCGTGGTGGCGGTGGGTGCGACCGCTGACCTGCGCGCGCGCATTCGCGCCACGCGCGAGCTTGACGCTAGCGGCTACGTCGTCTGCCCCGGCTTTGTGGATCCGCACACGCATCTGGTGTGGATGGGCGACCGCGCCGGGGAATTCGAGCGGCGCATTGCCGGCGCGACATACCTGGAGATCATGGCGGCGGGCGGCGGCATCATGTCCACCGTGCGCGCTACGCGCGGCGCGAGCGTCGCCGAGATGGTTGCCGAGATGCGCCCCCGGCTCGACCGGATGCTGGCGCATGGCGCGACCACCGTGGAGGTGAAGACCGGCTACGGTCTGGAAACCGAGACCGAGCTGCGCCAGCTGGAAGCCATCGTCACGCTCGACCGCGAGCACCCGGTCACGCTCATCCCCACGTTCCTCGGCGCGCACGCCATCCCCGCCGAGTACAAAAGCCGCCCCGATGATTACGTCGCGCTGGTCATCTCCGAGATGTTGCCTGCTGTGGCGGACACCGCGCGCGTGCTGGGCCTGGAGCGGCTGCCGTTCTGCGATGTGTTTTGCGAGCAGGGCGCGTTCGATCTGGCGCAATCCCGCCGCATTCTGGAGGCCGCGCGCGACCTGGGCTTCCCACTCAAGATCCATGTGGACGAGTTCGCCCCGCTCGGCGGTACCGAGCTGGCGGTGGAACTGGGCGCAGTCTCGGCAGATCATCTCGTCACCACCCCGCCGGACGCCATTGCCGCGCTGGGCGCATCCGGCACGGTGGCCGTCTCGCTGCCCTGCACCCCCTTCGGCCTGGGCCATCACGACTACACGCCCGCGCGAGCAATCCTGGCGGCGGGCGGCGCGCTGGCCCTGGCGACCGATTGCAATCCCGGCACGGCCTGGAACGAGGCCCTGCCCTTCGTGCTGGCGCTGGCGTGCCGCTATCTGCGCTTGACCCAGGCGCAAGCCCTCGTCGCGGCCACGCTCAACGCGGCCTTCGCGGTGGGGCGCGGCGACCAGGTAGGCAGCCTCACGCCGGGCTATCAGGCCGATGTGTTGCTGCTCGACCTGCCCGATTACCGCCATCTGGGCTATCGCTTCGGCGCGAACCCGGTCGCGGCAGTGCTCAAGGGCGGGCAACTTGTGGCAGGAACGGTGCAGTGGTGAGCGCGGAGACCGTCTTCACGCTGCACGTTGCGGCGGGCGGCGAGCGGCTGGATCGCTACCTGGCGGCGGCGCTCACTGACATTTCGCGTAATCAAGTACAAAGACTGCTTGAAACCGGCTGTGTCACGCTCAATGGCGCAGTAGAGACCAAAACGGCGCATAAGGTGGCGGCGGGCGACCGGATCCTCGTCACCGTGCCGCCGCCGCAACCGGTGGACATTGCGCCGGAGGCGTTGCCGCTGGACGTGCTCTACGAAGACGGCGATATTCTCGTGCTCAACAAGGCGGCGGGGATGGTGGTGCATCCGGGCGCGGGCAATTTTTCGGGGACGCTGGTCAACGCGGTGCTGGCGCACGCGCCCGACCTGAGCGGGGTGGGCGGCGAGCTGCGTCCGGGCATCGTCCACCGGTTGGATAAGGACACGTCCGGCGTGCTGATTGTGGGCAAGCATGATGTGGCCCTCAACGGCCTGCAACGCCAGTTCAAGCAGCGCACGGTGGAGAAGACCTACCTCGCGCTGGCTATCGGGCGGCTCGAACCGGACGCCGGCATCATTGAAGCGCCCATCGCGCGGCATCGCATCCATCGGCAGAAGATGGCGGTGGATACGAAGGGCAAGCCGTCGCGCACCCGCTGGCGGGTGACACAACGTTTGCGCGATGCGGCCCGCCGCCCCTATACCCTGCTGGAGGTGGATTTGCTGACCGGGCGCACGCATCAGATTCGCGTGCATCTGGCGTGGCTGGGCTTCCCGCTGGTGGGCGATGAGGTCTACGGCCCGGCGCGGCAGTTGCTCGCTTGCCCGCGCCAATTCCTCCACGCGCAGCGCCTGGCCCTGCTGCATCCCGTCACCCTCGCGCCGCTGGAATTCATCGCCCCCCTGCCGGAGGATTTGGCGGCGGTATTGGCGGGCTTGGAGCGGGAGGCGTGAGGCGTGAAATGAATTTGACAGATCTCCCAAATATGTCAGGGCTTTTTCCTGAACGTTGACATAGATTGCAAAAGCAAGGTTAATAGAAATAAGGCGGGTTTACGCCTGACGATGATGAAAATTAAGAAAATGAACCGGAAATAAAACCATTTGCAAGAATTGCTTCTTAAAAATTTACAAATTGAGAATTTTACTCCACCCCTTGCCCCCTCCCCACGCCGCTGTGCGGCGCGGGGAGGGGGAGAAGAATGACGGGGTTTTTGGGCGGCGGCTTCGCCGCCGCCCAAAAACCCCACAAAAAAATCCCCCATTTTCCCCGCATGCGGGGAAAATGGGGCAGGGGGATAGGGGGTATCATTTTATTTTTATAGCGACCGATTTCACATAAAACCTTATTTACGGATTAATTTCTTAAAATTCATAATTCGCTGGCTGCTAAAACTACGTCCCCCCCCCCTTGCAATTTTCCAACTCCCGTGTATCCTTCAACTGTGAACAAACAACGCTTGGATCAGTTGCTCGTCGCGCGCGGGCTGGTGGAGAGCCGCGCCCTGGCGCAGCGAGTGATTCGCGCCGGCGAGGTGTTGGTTGCCGGCCAGCTGGCGGATAAGCCCGGTGCGCTCGTGGCGGAAACGGCCCTCATCACCCTGAAAGAAAAGCCCCCGTTTGTGGGGCGCGGTGGCGAGAAGCTGGCTGCGGCCTTGGCGCGCTTCCCGGTCGCGGTGTCGGGCTGCGTCGCAGCGGACATCGGCGCTTCCACCGGCGGCTTCACCGATTGCCTGCTCCAGCGCGGCGCGGCGCGCGTCTACGCGATTGATGTGGGCTACGGACAACTCGCCTGGGCGCTGCGCCAGGATCCACGCGTCGTCGTGATGGAGCGCACCAACGCGCGCTATCTCGAAGCGCTGCCGGAGCCGGTGGGCCTGCTCGTCTCGGATGTCTCGTTCATCTCGCTACGCCTCATCTACGAGGCGGCGGTGCGCTGGTTGACGCCCGGCGGCGAAGTGGTCTCGCTCATCAAACCCCAGTTCGAGGCGGGGCGGGGGCAGGTGGGCAAGGGCGGCGTCGTGCGCGATGCGGCCATCCACCGGCAAGTGTTGGAGAACGTCGTCGCGGCGATGGGTGAGCTGGGACTAGCTCTGCAAGGCTTGATGCGCTCCCCCTTGCGCGGCCCGGCAGGCAATATCGAATTCCTCGGCTGGTGGCGGTTAGGAGCGGAAGCGGGGGATTATGCCAGTTGCATCGCTGAGGCTATGCAAACAGTAGACAGTAGACGGTAGACGGCAAAAATTCGCCATTCGCCATTTGAGATTTGCCGATTTGAAGATTCGACACGGAGGTACGGGCCATTTATGGACCCTCAACACATTCGGAATTTTAGCATTATTGCCCATATTGATCACGGCAAATCCACGCTGGCGGATCGCCTGTTGGATGTGACCGGGACGGTGGAGCATCGGAAGTTCTCGTCGCAATCGCAACTGCTCGATACGATGGATTTGGAGCAGGAGAAGGGCGTGACCATCAAGGCCTCGGCGGTGCAGATGCACTGGCGCGCGGCGGATGGGCAGGAGTACGAGTTCAATCTCATTGATACGCCCGGCCATGTGGACTTCGGCTACGAGGTGAGCCGGGCGCTGGCGGCGTGCGAGGGCGCGGTGTTGGTGGTGGATGCCACCCAGGGCATCGAAGCGCAAACCCTGGCGAATCTTTACCTTGCGCTGGAGAACGACCTGGAAGTAATCCCCGTCCTCAATAAAATTGATCTGGCGACGGCGCAGGTGGAGAAAGTCTCGCAAGAAGTGGGCGAGCTGCTCGGTGTGCCGCCGGAGGAGATCGTGGCGGTCTCGGCCAAAGAAGGCACCAATGTCGAGCAGATCTTGCAGGCCATTGTGGATCACGTCCCCCCGCCGACCACCTCTGCGGATGTAGACGCCCCCCTGCAAGCCCTGATCTTCGATTCGCACTATGACTCCTATCGGGGCGTCATCGCCTATGTGCGCGTGCGCGAGGGTCGGGTCAACCGCAACACACAATTGCTGATGATGGCGACGGGCGCGAAGACGGAGCCGGTGGAAGTGGGCGTCTTCACGCCGGAGATGACCGCTGTGCCCGAACTTTTTGCCGGCGGGGTGGGCTACATCGCTACGGGCCTCAAGTCTGTGCGGGAGGCTCGCGTGGGCGATACCGTCACCGAAGTGCGGCGGCCCGCGCCCGCACCGTTGCCCGGCTATCAGCCCGCCAAGCCGATGGTCTTCGCCAGCCTGTACCCTTCAGAGGCGGATGATTACGCCGGCCTGCGTGACGCGCTCGACAAGCTCCAGCTCAACGATGCCTCGCTATCCTTTATCCCCGAATCCTCGCAGGCGCTCAAGTTTGGCTTCCGCTGCGGGTTCTTGGGGCTGTTCCACATGGTCATCATCCAGGAGCGCCTGGAGCGCGAGTACGAGCAAGACCTGGTGGTGACGGCCCCTAGCGTGGCGTATCAGGTGAAGTTCAAGAACGGTCAGGAGGAGGAAATCCTCCGCCCCGCCGATTTGCCCGATCCCACCCTGCTCGACGAAATCCGCGAGCCGTGGATGAAAGTGCAGGTCATCACGCCGGTGGAGTACATTGGCGCGGTCATGGAAATCATGCGCAACAAGCGCGCCAACTTCCTGCTCACCGAAACGCTTGATACACGTCGCGCCTTACTCACGTTCGAGGTGCCGCTGGCCGAGATGGTCATTGACCTGCACGACCGCATCAAATCCGCCACGCGCGGGTATGCTTCGATGGATTACAGCTTCGACAGTTATCGCGCCGACGATTTGGTGAAGGTGGATGTGCTGGTCAATGGCGAACCGGTGGACGCGCTGTCCATCATCGTCCACCGTGACAAGGCTTATGATCGCGGCTCGCTGCTCATCCGCAAGATGAAAGAAGTCATCCCGCGCCAGCTCTTCGAGGTACCGATTCAGGCCGCCACCGGCGGGAAAATCCTCGCGCGGGTCAACATCCAGGCCTTGCGGAAGGATGTGCTGGCGAAGTGCTATGGCGGTGATGTGACCCGCAAGCGCAAACTGCTGGAAAAGCAGAAGGCCGGCAAGAAACGCATGAAGATGCTGGGAAATATCATCATCCCGCAAGAAGCCTTCCTGGCAATGCTACGTTTGGATGATGATTAACGTAATGCGTAATACGTAAGCAGAAATTCTCTCGTTACGCAGCATCAAATTTGTGATTTGCGATTTGCGATTTGCCGATTTGCAACAGGAGGTTCCTATGTCCACTTTGACGGATCGCTGGTTTGGCATCCCGCTGGCGCGGCGCAAGCGGTTAGTATTGTTGGTGGGATTGCTGGCTTTTATCGTCCTGGTGATGTGGTCGGCGCAAGGGGTGTTATTACCGTTTGGTTTTGGGCTGTTGATGGCCTACCTCTTGACACCGTTGGTGGAATTTCTCGATGCGCGTTTCCAGGGCTGGGGCAAACGGCGCGGGCTGCGGTGGCTGCGGGTGATCGGGCGCAGCCTGGCGATTGTCATTGCCTACCTGCTCGTATTGGCGATTTTGGTAGGGTTTATCTCGCTCGTTGTGCCGATGGTGGTGGATCAGGCGCAGAAATTGTGGGCAGCACGTGATGCAGTATCCGGGCAACTCGGCAAATGGATTGACGACATCACCGAGCAGTACCGCTTGTTGCCACCGACTATCCAACAGCAGGCGGAGGAGCAGTTGGGGAAGCTGGGTGAGTATGCTGTCAAAATCATCGAACAGACGCTCACCGGCACGGCGGGCGTGATTTCGTACACCTTGAGCCTTCTGCTGGCGTTCTTGATTGTGCCGTTCTGGACCTTCTTCGTGATCAAAGACTCCCAGAAATTGCAGGAGATGTTTTACAGCTGGATTCCAGACATGCTCCATGCTGATATATCCTGCCTGGGCAAGCTGGTAGGACGCACATTGGGGGCGTATCTGCGCGGGCAGCTGGTGATGGGGCTGGCTATCAGCATCATCAGTTTGATAGGCTTTACGGCGTTAGGGTTGGATTACACGCTATTGTTGGCCGTCATCGCGGGAATTTTCGAGCTGGTGCCCAATATCGGCCCTTGGTTGGGCGGCATTCCGGCGGTCGTGGTGGCGCTGACGCGTGATCCCACTACGGCGATGGCGACGGCGATATTTATCCTGATATTACAACAAGTGGAGAATGTCTTGCTTGCTCCGCGCATCATTGGGGAGAGTGTGCAGTTGCATCCGGTGGTGATCATGCTCGTGTTGATTATTGGCAGCGAGATCGCGGGGTTGTTAGGCCTTTTCCTTGCGCCTATTGTGGCGGCGTTAGTGCGGGATGTGTTCCGTTATTTCTACTATCGTAGCCTGGACGAGCCGCTGCCCCCGCAGCTGGCTTTGCAACGTGCGGTAGATCCGAAAGGGTTCCACGTGGCGTGGTAATCACGCCCTCTAATCTTGACACTTCAAAGGTATCTCTGTGTTAATTTTCTTGTTTACGGATATTGAAGGTTCCACCGAGTTGTGGACGCGCTACCCGCACGCGATGGAAGCGGCGCTTGCGCAGCATGATACGCTGCTCAAGGGCCTGATCACGCAGCATGGCGGGCAGGTTATCAAACATACAGGAGATGGGCTTTTTGTTGTTTTTGAGGGCGGCGAACCGTTAGCCTGTGCGATTGCGATGCAGCGCGCGCTCGCGCAGCAGGATTGGGGCGAGACTGGCGCGCTGCGCGTGCGGATAGCCCTGCACACAGGTGTAGCGCGCAAGCGTGAAGCGGATTATTTCGGTCTGGAGGTGAGCCGCACGGCCCGGTTGCTCTCTGCCGGGTGGGGTGGGCAAATCCTGCTGAGTTGTGAGCTGGCGCGGGCGGTCGCTCTTCCTGCTGGCGCAACGCTATACGATCTCGGTAATCATCTGCTCAAAGATTTGGGGGAGCCTCAGCACATCTATCAGCTCCAGCATGTGGATTTGCCCGCGCAGCAATTTCCTCCGTTGCGCACGTTGACGATTCATTCTCACAATCTCCCGGCGCAATCTACCCCTTTCATCGGGCGGGTTCAGGAATTGCGTGAGATCGCCACCCGCCTGGCTGAGCCTACCTGTCGGTTACTCACGCTCGTTGGGCCGGGGGGCATGGGAAAAACGCGCCTGGCGCTCCAGGCTGGCGCTGAGCTGGTGGCGAATTTTACGCATGGCGTTTACTTTGTCCCCCTGGCGGCTTTGACCTCGAGCGAGTTTCTGATCCCCGCAATTGCTGACGCGCTGCATATCTCCTTCTATCATCGCGATACCCTTCAAACACAGCTTTTCAATTATCTACAGGAAAAGCAGTTGCTTCTAATTCTCGACAACTTCGAGCATATTATAGCGGGCGCGCCTTTGGTGGCGGAATTGCGCGCGCGCGCGCCCGGTCTTAAAGTGCTTGTTACCTCGCGTGAGCGGTTGAATGTACAGGGGGAAACGCTGCTATCTGTTGCCGGGTTGGCCTTGCCGACTGTGATGCCCATGGCGGGGGAGCTCTCTGAGGCAGAGGAGCTCTTCTTGCAGCACGCGCAACGTATAGACCCGGCGCTCGATCTTACTGCACAGCGGGCGGCTATGGCGCGGGTTTGCGCACGGCTCTTGGGGATGCCGCTGGCCCTCGAACTGGCGGCCTCTTGGCTGCGCTTGCTTACGTGTGCAGAAATTGAGGCGGAGCTGGAGCACAGTTTCGAGCTCCTTAGCAGCACCATGCGCGATACACCGGAACGCCACCGCAGTTTGCGCGCTGTCTTTGAGTATTCCTGGCAGTTGTTGAGCGAACCGGAAAAACGCGCCGCGCAAATGTTGGCGGTCTTCCAGGGTGATTTCCGCCGGGAGGCCGCACTCGTTGTGTTGCGCCCATCGGATGCGCCCGCCTCTACGGTAGAACTTTTGAGCTTGCTGGCGGCATTGGTAGATAAATCGCTCTTGCAGCGGCGCGCTGATGGCCGGTATGCCATGCACACCCTGCTACATCAGTACACGCTGGAGAAATTGCACGCTGAGCCAGTGTTGGCCGAGCAAGTGCGGCGGCGACATAGCGATTATTACAGCGCGTTCTTGCAGCAATGCCAGCCGGAACTGGAAGGGTCGCAGCAGCTCGCGGCGCTTACGGCTATGGCTGAGGGCTTCGAAGATGTGCGTGCCATGTGGCACTGGGCCGCGCAACAACGTGACGTAAGTTTGTTGGGTAGCAGTTTGCACAGTTTGGCCCTTTTTATGACGATGCGTGGGCGTTTTCAGGAGGGTATTGCGCTCTTTGAAGTGGCGTTGGCTGTGCTTGACGCCCTTTCTACGCCTGAAGCCGCCCAGTTACATGGATGGCTGTTAGCGTATAGAGCCGATTTTGTTTCTTTCTGCGACGAATATGAGCGCGCGCGTGAGTTGGCAGAAGCAGCCCTGGCGGTCAATCAACAGTTAGCGGCGTTACAGGCTGTGGCGTTTACCCTCACTACCTTAGGCCGCATTGCTCAGCAGCAAAATGACTATCCGCGCGCGACAGTGTATTATCAGCAGGCCTTGGAGCATAATATCACCGCCGGCAATCAGTCCCGGCAGGCGCAAGTCCTTGATCAATTAGGTGTTCTGGCCTGGACGCAGGGCAACTATACCGAGGCGCGGGGATATTATGAACGTAGTTTGGCTTTATATCGGGCCGCGGAGAATTTGTACGGTATAGCCAGAGTCCTGGATCATCTAGGGGTGTTGGCGCGCGATACTGGCGATGTGGAGACGGCGCGGGATTATTTACAGCAAAGCCACGCGAGTCTGGAAACATTAGACGCGCGGATGTTGTTGGCCTACACTGCCAATCATTTAGCGGGGGTGCTCGCTGTGCTGGGCGATTTACCGGCGGCAGAACCTTACTTCAAGCAATGTATCGCCATCGGCAAAGACTTGGGTGAGCGGCGCACTGTGGCCTATGCGCTCTATGATTGGGGGCAAATGTTGGGGGTGCAGGGCGACCAGGAGACGGCTCAGACGATGCTGGAAGAGGCGCTGGGCGTGTTCGAGACTCTGGGGGATCAGTTTGGGGAGCTCATCGCGCGAGTCGGGCTGGGGGAACTAGCTCTGGAATACGAGGACTTGGAACTGGCGCGCACCTATTTGCTGAGCGCCGGCCGCCTTGAAGCCACGCTCCAAAATTTATGGTTGCTATCGCAAGTATTGCTTGGGTGGGTGCATTATCTATCCACAATAGGCGATTGGGAGCTGCTGGTAGAAATCCTGGGGTATCTGCGTGAGTCGGGGGACGAATTGCATTATTTTGAATCCCGTGTGGCAGATTGGTTGGAGCAAGCCCAGACCCAACTATCCGCTGCCGCTTTTGCCGCGGCCCTCACGCGCAGGCAAAATGCTACGCCAGCTGAAATGCTACAGCTGGTGGAACGGCATGGCCTTACGCGCGCGTGACCGGTGGCCGCGCTGTGTGCGGCAAAGTCAGCGCCAGTCCCAGCGAGACTACAAACGAGCCGAGCGCGTAGTAGATAGCGTAGGTGTAACTGCCGGAGAGATCGCGCAGTTGCCCGCCGATGAACGACCCGGCGAATGGCCCGATGCCCATCACTAGCAGCGTCGCCAGCCCCCAAATCTGGCCGAGCGTCGCGCTGCCGTAGATCGCGCCCACATAGCCCACCACACCGCCGGGCATGATCGCCCAGTAGATGGCGAAGCACAGGCACGCGGCGTAAGCCAGCACTTTGTTATGCGATTGCAATAGCAAGGCACAGGCCACTGCGCCAATCAACGGCCCTATGATAAGCATGATTTTGCGCCCGGCGGCTTCATGCCCGCGCGCCCGCACCACCGCATCCGCTACGCGCCCCAATGCGGGCATACTGACCATCCCCATTAACCCGATGATGGCATAAACCCCAGCGGCCTGCTCTAGCGTGTATCCCACATCCTCCACCCAATAGCTGATGATCTGCGTCCAAATCAGGAACTCGGCCATCATGCTGGTTAGGAAGGTGAAGATGGCACCCCAAATCGCGTAGGTGGCAAATGCCGCACGCGAGTTATGTGTGGGGTGGGTGTGGGGCGTGTTGATGGGGGTTGCGCGTTGGCTCAACCATGCTGCGAGCAGCAGCGCTCCCAGCACGATGCCGCTCAGCAGTCGCATCTCGCTGCGCCAGGCGGCATCCAGCGCGTGCAGTGCTGCGGCGATGGCCGGTAGTGCGCGCACCGCCGGATCGCGTAACGCCTCTGCGGCAGCGTGGACTAGCTCACGTGCGGGGAGCGTCGCATCCAGCCCTTGCGCCGCGATGACTGCCTGCTCTAGTGCGATCTGTGCTGCGCCGAGCCGGGGCTTGATGATTTCAGACAGCAGGAATTGCGCTATCGGCGCGCCAGCAAACGCCAGCCCCCACATCGCGCCGTAGGATGCGCCATCGTGGTGTTTTCGTACCGAGATGGTCGCCGTGATCCACAGCAGCCCGGTGGCGATCCCCCCCAGTAGGCCGAACGTCAGCAGATAGCTCAGGTGTGTGTTGACCCGTGCCGTGAGCGCGAAGCCCAGCGCGCCCAGCATTGCCGCGCTGGCATAGAGCGGGCGCGGCCCCCAGCGATCCAGCGCCGCACCGCTGGCATAGGCCGTGAGTGCGTAGCAGACCATCATCAGGGAGTAGCCCAGCGTCACGCTCGCCGCGCTCCAGCCGAGTGTGACTTCCATTGGGCCTTTGAGAATCGCAAACGTGGCCCGATAGCCGAAGAGACAGAACACCGCCAGCCACGCTGCGGCTACCACCCGCCAGCCCGTAAAGTTTATAAGTCGTTTCATCTACCCTCTGGTTGTTGATAAACTGGATGTCAATGGCATTAAGTTAAGACCTGGCAAGTTTCTTCCAAATTGGATGGGTTAGTATTTTACCGGTGAATAATGACGTTTTGTAGACTCAAGGCCTGGAAACCTGCCCGGTCTATGCCCTAAACTTAATGCCATTGAACTGGATTAATCGCCAGTATACCCGCGCCGGACAAAGAGGCAAGCATTTTTGGGTAACTGTACTAGCGTAAACCTGTCAGGTTTAATTCTTGCCTGGCGTCTGAATCGTTGGGCTTGATTTTTTGCTTGTATGTGCCTATAATCTGCATGAATTGGTATAAGCAATCGCATCAAGGAGGACGGATGCAAGCAGCGCGACAAAGTTTCCGGTTGTTGCTGACACTGGCTATCGCCGTGCCAGCGCTGGGAACGTTCGTCCGGGGTGTGTGGCCGGTTGCTTTGGTTTTTTTCGTGGCGGGCGGATTTTGGCTTGGTGGGCGGCGGTGGGCTTGGGTCTCCGGCGCGAGTTTTGTTCTATGCGTTGTTGGGTTGGTTCTTGCTAGTTTGTTAGATGTGGGTTTGCTTTGGCTTCTGCCAGGTATGATCGCCGCGCTAGCTGCCTGGGATCTGGATGCCTTCATCGTTCGCCTGGCAAGCGTCGAGCGCGTCGAGCATGAGTCGGTTCTGGTGCGCGCTCACTTGCAACGCTTGGGCCTGCTCTGTGCCGTGAGCTTGCTTGTGAGCGGGGTGGTATCTCTAATGCGACTGCACCTCAGTTTTGGCTTGACCCTGGCCTTGGCATTGGTGGTGGTGGTGGCCGTGAGGTTCATACTGTACAGTCTTGACGAGGGGGCTTGATGTTGCCTCAGAAACGCCTCCGCTTGGTGGCCGTATTTGGCGTGGTGTTGGTGTTGATGGTGCTGTTGGCGGCTGCCTTACCCTCGTTGACGCTGCTGCCAGAGCGGGAGATGGAATTACCTTCGGATAGCGAAGTTGTTGGAACTGTGCTGGATTTAGGTTGGCTCATTGGGCTGCTGATAGCAATGTATGCTATAGCCATGATCTGGCTGATGCCGTCTAGTCTGCGTCGCCGATTGGCTTATATGCTGTTGGTGGTCGGCGGCATTGCTGGGCTAATTGTGGGACTGGTGGTGCTTTTGGATGATACGGTGATACCCCCTCTTCCCACGAGCTTGCAAAGCTCGCGGGCCACGCCAACGCATGATCCTTTTGTGGAGCAGCCGCTCGTAGAAACGGTTATCCCGCTAGAAGTCCCCGAGTTTGTTCCCCCGCCTCGGTGGATAGGCACGCTCTTAACCTTATGTGTCGGGACCTTGCTAGTCGTGCTCGTGTTGGTGATTGCCTGGCATTTGCGTGCGCACTACCGGGAAGCGACCTTGCCCCCACTGGCGCAACTGGCTGATGAGGCGCGTGTGGCATTAAACGCTTTGCGTGACGGGGGGAACGTCCGTGATGTGGTGTTGCGCTGCTACTTTGAAATGGCGCGAGTGTTGGATGAAGCGCAGGGTATCCGGCGTGTGGAAACGGTGACGCCGCGCGAGTTTGCCGTGCAGCTCACTGCGTTGGGATTACCAGCTGTGCCAGTGCAGACATTGACCGCGCTCTTTGAGGAAGCGCGCTATGGGATGCGGGTTGCTGACGCGGCTGCGGCAGACCATGCGATTGCTTCTTTGACAGCTATTGTGGCTGCTTGTGAGGCCTTGACATGAACCTTTCGCAGCGTGCGCGGGTTTTTCTGCTCCTTCTGGCGCTCCTATTAGTCCTTGGCGCAATCGGGCTGGCGGCGCTCTTGCGCGATTGGATCAGCGATGTGCTGGTAGTATACATTGCTTACTACCTGTGGTGGATTAGCCAGGCCATCCGTAGTAGGCCGCAGATGATGTTCTGGGTGTTGCCGATTATACTTGGTACCGTTTCCATTATTTTGATGTTGGCCGCAGCTTACGGTGATTCTCAGGACACTGGCCCAGCGGCGTCTCCGGTGGGCCGCGTAGCCGATTGGGCCGAGTATCTCGATCTGGCATCCGTGCAGCATTTTGCAAGGCGTTACCTGCGCCGCAAGTTCGAGAATTTGGCGCGTGGTGGTACGTATATGAATGCTCCTCCGGTTGCGGGGCGTGATTATGTTATTCAGGCAACACTCGCCCCGGATTTTGAAAGGCTTCTTGATACGTGTCCGGCGCTCTCCGATTCTCGTGTGCGCGGCGCGGATATGGATGCCTGGTTGGAATCTGTGGCGGACTATCTCGAAGCTGAAAGAATTTAGACCGTGCATACGCTTTCGTTTTTATCATGGCGTGCATGGCCTTAGGGATACGGATAAACCATGTCAGGGGGAGATATGCTTACTGAAACACACACGGTAGCTGCCTGGAGCGAGCAGGTGCTCGCCGAAGTTGAAAAAGCCATCATTGGCAAGCGTGACTTATTGATGCAGTTGCTCACGGCGATTCTTTCTTCCGGCGGGCATGTGCTGTTGGAGGATTACCCCGGCATGGCGAAGACGCTCATCGCCTCGAGCTTTGCTGTTGCGTTAGGGTTGGACTTCAAGCGCATCCAGTTCACGCCTGACCTGTTGCCCGGTGACATCACCGGGGGGTACGTTTATGATCGTAACGCCAATTGCTTCGTCTTGCGGCAAGGGCCTATTTTCGCGCATATCATTCTGGCCGATGAAATCAATCGTGCCTCCCCCAAAACTCAATCCGCCCTGTTAGAGGCGATGCAAGAGCAGCAGGTCACCCTGGAAGGTGAAACGTTACCCTTACCACAGCCCTTCCTTGTCATCGCCACGCAGAACCCTATTGAGTATGAGGGGACATTTGCTTTGCCGGAAGCGCAACTCGACCGTTTCATCATGAAGCTCGCCGTGGGCTATCCTACGGTTGAAGAGGAACAGGAAATTCTCCAGCGCCGGCGCGCGCGGGGTTGCGATGCGGTTCCGCTACAGGCGGTGACATCGGCGGCGGAACTCTTGGCGATGCGTGCGCAGGTAGAACAGGTGCATGTGGACGCCGATGTGGAGCGTTACATGGTGGAGCTAACGGCTATCACGCGCAAATATCGGCAGGTGGCGGTAGGCGCCAGTCCGCGTGGCTCGCTGGCGCTGCTCAAACTGGCTCGTGCCTGGGCTGCCATGCAGGGGCGTGATTATGTCTTGCCAGACGATGTCAAACGTTTCCTCCGCCCGGCTTTGGGGCATCGGTTGATCCTTGACCCTGAATTATGGTTGCGGCGTTGCGCAACCGATGAACTGCTCAACGAGGTGCTGCGGCTGGTCCCGGTGCCTGTGTTGAAAGCGAGCTGAAGCGGTGCGAACCCGGCGCATTTTGCTGGGCCTGTTGGCCTATGGTCTGTTGCTGCTGGGGTTGGCAACCCGCGATCATCGGTTTATTGTCATCTCCCTGCCGCTGTGGCTGTATTTTGGCGCAGCGTTGCTCGATTACCCAGATGCACCGCAGTTGACCGTGACGCGCACGGTCGAGCCGCCGGTTGTGACTGAGGGCGACTCGGTCACGGTATCTCTGTCGCTGCGCAATGTTGGAAAGCGCCCCGCATTGTTTTTGGTCGCTGACCCCTATCCGCCAGTGTTACATCTGCGCGATGGTGTAACCCGCTGTCTGATCTGGTTGGCGCCGCAAGACACCCTTACTTTGACCTACGACCTTGGCGCACGCCGGGGGCATTTCGATTTTCCCGAAGTGCAAGCGACAGCCTGCCAGACCTGGGGATTGTTCTCACAACCAGTAAGCGTACCGACCCACGCATCGCTCATGGTGTTGCCGCAGATTCCTGCTCTGCGCGCGATTCCCATCCGTCCGCGGCGAACCTTGGGCTTCAGCGGGCCGATTCTTGCGCGGCAGGGTGGGGCGGGTACGGATATGTTCGGTGTGCGCGAGTACCAGCCTGGCGATCCGCTGCGCCGTATCAACTGGCGCGCAACGGCTCGCTACCACGACCGGGCCTTCACTACTGAGTTCGAGCAGGAGCGGATCACCGATGTGGGGCTAATTCTGGACGTGCGCCGGTATAATGCTATGCAGGCGCACGGGGAGTTGCTGCTAGATTATAGCGTCCGTGCGACGGCGGCGCTCGCGGTGCGGTTGTTGCGCGATGGGCATCGGGTGGGGCTTTTGTTCTACGGTCAGGGGATGCAGTGGGTCATTTCAGGCTATGGTCGGGTGCAGCAGCTGCGCATCCTACGCATGTTGGCTGCTGTGACACCCGCGACAGATACGTTTTTCGATAATCTCAAGTTCCTCTCGCCGCGCATGTTCCCGGCCCGCTCGCAGCTGATCTTCATCAGCCCGCTGATGCTGGATGATCATGTGTCGTTGTTTCGCCTGCGAGCGCGTGGCTACAGCGTGCTGGTTGTTAGCCCGGATGTGGTTGCCTTTGAGGCGGCAAGCGCGGACTATCCGCCGCTGGCTGTGCGCTTTGCTCGCATCGAGCGTGCCTTGCTCCTGCGCCGTTTGCGGCAGGGCGGCATCGTCACTGTGGATTGGCCCACCGAGGTTCCTCTCGAAGAAAAGCTCTACACCGCTCTGGCCCATGTGCCGGTGCAGGAGGTTGGCTTGTGTTAATTTTACAACATGAGGATTTTTTATGAACGCTATTCCCATTATCCAAACCCATGAATTGAGCAAGACTTACGATGGCGTGGAGGCCCTCAAGCCGTTGGATTTGACCGTGACGGCTAATTCTATCTTTGGCTTTTTAGGGCCGAATGGCGCGGGCAAGACGACAACGATGAAACTGTTGCTGGGGCTGATTCGCCCCACGCATGGCAGCGCGACGATTTTTGGCATGGACAGTGTGCGTCAAAGTCCCGATATTCGCGCGCGCATCGGCTACTTGCCGCAGGACCCGCGTTTCTACGAGCACCATACTGTGTGGGAAACGCTGGATTTCACCGCGCATTTCTTTTTCAAAGGGCCGGCAGAGGCCATCAAGCGGCGCATTGAAGAGATGCTAGACCTGGTAGGGCTGGAGGGCAAGGCCGACCGCAAGGTACGTATGCTTTCCGGCGGCGAGCGGCAACGCCTGGGAATCGCTCAGGCACAGGTGAATTACCCCGACCTGTTGATTCTCGATGAGCCGGCGGCCTCGCTCGACCCGCTAGGCCGCCGTGATGTGTTAGAGGTCTTGCATCGCCTGCGCAAACACACAACGGTGTTCTACTCCACGCACATTCTCGATGATGTGCAGAAGGTGAGCGATACCGTTGCTATTCTTAATCACGGCGCGCTGGCGGCTTACGGCCCAATCGAGACGTTGCTGGCGGGCAGCGGTGGCGTGATTTACACCGTGACTCTCAAGGGGGCGTCCGAGCCAGCGCGTGCACGGATAGCTACCTGTCCCTGGGTGAAAGACCTGCAGACGAGCGAGCGCGACGGTTTGGCTCATTGGACAGTTGCCGTGAGCGATGAAATCACCGCCGAGCAGCAACTCCTGCGGCTGATTTTGGAAGATGCTGGTGTGACCGTGACCGGGTTTGGGCGCAAACGCTACGATCTGGAAGAGGTGTTCACTAATATCGTCGAAGGAGGGGCCCATGTCCGGTAATAGCGGATTCGAGCTGGTGCAAGAACAGGGCTGGCGGCGCGGGTTGCGTAACCTGATGCGTCAGGGTTTGGCCAGCTGGTGGAAGACGAGTACCTGGTGGGTGCAGGCCTTGATTTGGACGGGTGTCATCAATTTTATTCTGGCGGGGGTGCTGTGGAGCGGTCAGGGCTTTGATGTACAGGAGGCCCTGTCGTTTTACGCCATCTTTGCCGGGCTGTTTCCGCCAATTGCCGTGATTATCATCATGCAAGATGTGGTCATCGGCGAAAAGCTTTCGGGTACGGCGGCGTGGCTGCTCTCCAAGCCGGTCTCGCGCACGGCGTTCATTCTTTCCAAACTCGTGCCTAACGCTGTCGGGGTGACTGCAACGATGGTGCTCTTTCCGGGATTGGTGGCTTTCGCGCAAATGACCGTTGCCGACGTCCCCATCGCCTCGCCGCTGCACTTTCTGGCGGGCTTGGGTATCTTTACCCTCAATTTGTGGTTTTATCTCACGTTGACCTTGATGCTGGGTGTGCTTTCCAACAGCCGCGCAGCGGCCATTGCTATCCCGCTGGGCGTCGCTTTTGGGCAGCAGTATCTGATCGGGATGATTCCAGCGCTTCAGCAAGTCTTGCCGTGGACGCTCTCGTTGCCACCGGGCCAGGAGCTCGGCGGCGCGGTTGCGCCTTCGGTCATGGCGGGCGTCGCGCCGTTCTCGTGGGGGCCGCTAATCTTCGTAAGCGTGTGCGTCGTTGTGTTTAGTATCGTTTCCGTCTGGCGCTTTCAGGATCAGGAGTTGTAGTTTTACCCTTGCTAAACAAACCTGGCAGGTCTCCCTCCCAGACCGGCCAGGTTTCACACCGCTTTTTCGCCTTTTTGCTTTCTCGTTGATTTCACTACCATACATTAAGTAATACACCAAGAAGATACCTTCACGCAACTTGAAATGCACTTGCTTGGCCCCCCGTTTCTGGTATGCTAGGCGTATCTTTGCGCCAGGAGGTAGCAGATGAGCAAT
>Ga0334882_1002182_pt1 | contig 20800 bp, 22 predicted proteins | sample GraSluR1_MG_5_FD_207226 | JGI IMG/M metagenome (GOLD analysis project Ga0334882, IMG submission 207226) | Sludge microbial communities from methane-producing bioreactor in Wageningen University, Netherlands - Granular Sludge_15_04-R1 | ecosystem: Engineered > Bioreactor > Anaerobic >...
TGACAGATGCTACATTGACATTGATGCACGACTTGTGTGATTTCTGGTTTCATAGCGCCATTTCTTGATTCGAGATGGCTGCATTATATCACCCTGCGCGGAATTATTCTTTTACGAACCCTAAGAAGCCCCCCTTAGTCCCCCCATGGGGGGGGAGAAAAAGAGGGAGAGGGAAAGGGCGGACGGGAAGGCTATCTTCCCCCCTCTGGGGGGAATTAAAGGGGGGAAACTCTCCGCAGGGAGGCAATAACGATGAAAGCAGAGATTGTCGAAAAACCCGCGATGCTGTTGGTCGGCTTCAACTTCTTCGGCGACCCATTTCGCAGTTACAGCGGTTGGAGTGAAGAGAACGAGATCGGGCGGCTGTGGAAGCGTTGGATGGCCTATCTCGAAAACGTGCAGCCTGACCTGCGCCACGTCAGCACGCCAGACGCGATGGTCGAACTGCACGTCTACCACGCCGAGACGCTCCAGACCGGCGAGTTCGAGGTGTTTGCCGGGATCGAGGTGACGCAGCTCGAGGCGACATCGCCGGAGGTCGTCGTCAAGTGCTTGCCCGCGAGCCGCTACGCGGTATTCACCCTCGCCGGGCAAGAGATCACGGCGGACTGGCCCTGGATCATGGACACCGAGTGGCTGCCGGCGTTGGGCCTGCACCGCCGTCCGACATTCACGTTCCAGCGCTACGACGCGCGCTTCAAGGGGATGGACGCTCTCGAAGCCTCCGAATTGGATGTGTACGTTCCGCTTGAGGACTGAGGCCGTCGATGAATGACATCACGGGGATGGCACGCGCGCTGGACTTCATCGAAGACCACCTGCGCGAACCGGTGGGCGTGGCGGAGATGGCGGCGGCAGTTGCCTACTCGCTCTATCACTTCTGCCGCACGTTCAAAGCGGCTACGCAGTTTACCCCCTACGATTATCTGATGCGTCGCCGGATCGCTGAAGCAGCGCGCGAGGTGCTGTCCGGCGAGCGCAAGCTCATCGACATCGCGTTCGACTACCGGTTCAACAACCCGGAGACGTTCTCGCGTGCCTTCAAGCGCGTGCTTGGCGTGCAGCCCACGCAATGGCGCAAGCAAGGCGCCGCCGGAGACCGGCAGCCCGGCTACCGGCAGATCATGCCCCGCCTTACCGCAGCCCACCTGGAACACCTGCGCCACGCCACGCCGTGGCGACCGATGATTGAAGAACGTCCGGCGCTCGACTTGACCGGCGTGATGACGCTGGGTGACGACATTGCCGCCGCATGGGAACATCTGCACCATGAGTTGGCGGCGTGCGGCCTGGCGGACGCGGGCCGGGCGTTCTACACGTGGACGTGGTGCGCCGCCGAGGGCGGCGTCACCGCGACGATGGTGGCGCTGGCGGATTCCGGCATCAACACTGAGGCGGGCGCGCTCGTCGCCAAGACGCTGCCCGCCCGCACGTATCTGCGCGTGCCCCACCGGGGAACGGCACGCGACCTTGCGCTGACCCTCGACTACGCCTATCACATCTGGCTGTCGCAAAGCGATTACCGCGCCGTTCTGCCGTGGTACGTCGAAGACTTCGGTGCAACCTCGGATCGTCCCGGCGACGGCGCGTGGGATGTTTGCCTGCCGGTCGAGCGCGTCGAATGAGGCGCACTGGCCGACCACGAATTCGTAACGAATAGACGAATTCTACTTCATCACCAGCGGCAAGAACACGCGATAACCCTCCACGACCTCGAAAACGGGCGGTTCGGGATTGGTGGCTTCGCCGCCCCCGCCACCCTCGGCAGCCGGGGTGAAGGCGCTGATGCTCACGATCCCTTCCACGGCAGTCAGTTCCGGCGGGACGTAGGCCAGCAACCGGGTGCTGCTGATGTACGTCGTCACCAAGGGGATCACCGCGCCGCTGTTGAAAGCGGTTACACTGCCGGGCGTGATCCACTCCACGTAGGTGCGCGAGGAGAAGTTTTGGCCGTTGACCGTGAGCCAGAAACCCGCGCCGCCGGCAGGGATGCGAGTGGGCGAGATGCTGGTGAGCGTCGGGGCGGGAGCCGCCTGGAGCGGAGGCAGGTCGTAGGCGGCGATGTTGATGGAGCGTTTGTCGCCCGCCGTCATGAAGAAGCCGCCCGCAATGACGCGGTTGTAGGTCGCACCGTTGACGATGGCCAGCGTGCGGATGGAGCCGTCCACGCCGCTGCCCAGCGCCGACCACCGGAAGCCGTCCCAGCGGGCGACATAATTCGCAGGGCTGCCGCCCGCGTACGCGAACTCACCTGCCGCGTAGAGCTGACCGTAGGGATCAACCGCCAGTGCAGCCACAGCGCCGTCCATGCCGCCGCCCAGCGCCGACCATTGCAGCCCGTTCCACATGGCCACGCCGTTAACCTGGAGACCCCCGGCGCTTGCAAAATACCCGCCGGCGTACAACCGCCCGTCGTCGTCTATGGTGAGCGCCATGACATCCTTGTGAGATAGCCCACCGCCGAGGGCGTGCCACTGCGCGCCGTCCCACATGGCGATATGGTTGACGTACACATCGCCCGCCCAGGTGAAGCTCCCGGCAACGTAGACGTTCCCCTGCGCATCGACAACCATGCTACGCACCGCGCCGTTCAAGGCCTCGTCGGCCGGTACAGTCTGCCAGGTGAGATTGTGCCAGGCAAAGTAGGAGGCCGGATTGCCCCCACCGACCTCGGTGAATTCGCCGGCAACGTAGAGATTGCCGCTGACCGGATCGTAGACCACGGCGTTGACAAAGCCGTTGGTCCCGCCGGCAAAGGTCTGCCACGCGCCGCCATCCCAATAGGCCAGATGGTTGAGCGCGCTGAACGCCCCGCCCGCGAAGAAGCCGGAGCCATATTTCGCCAATCCGCGGATGTAGAAGGGCGCCGGGCTACCCTCCGCCGCGTTCCAGGTCACGTTGGTGAGTTTAGCCAGGCCATCTGTTACCAGGGGACCAAAGCGGGTGATGGAGCCGTGGACGTACACCGCGTCGCCGTCCGCCAGCATAGTATCCACCATATTGTTGACCCCCAAGCCGCCGCCGAACGCCGACCACCGGCTACCGTCCCACGCCGCCAGGTTGTTGACGACGCGCTCGCCGCTGAATTCGAACCGGCCCCCGGCGACGATGTGGCCGCCCGCGTCGAGTAGAAGGGCGCCAACCTCTGAGAACCACTCCGTGCCGAACCCATTGCCCAACGCCGACCAGTCAGCCCCGTTCCAACGGGCGATGTGGTTGGCCGTGATAGCCGGGAGGCCGACCGTGATGAAATTGCCCGCAGCGATCAGGCTACTCCCGTCCCACAGGAGCGTTGTGACGCCTTCCCCACCCTGAGTGCCGTAGTCCAACGCGTGCCACTGCGTCCCGTCCCAGCGGGCGATGCCGTGCGCCTCGATGGTGGTGGGGGGATTCGCGGTCGGGTCGCCGACGCTGCCGAATTCCCCGCCCACGTACAGGGAGAAGTTGCCGCTGCCTTCATCGCGCCACAGCAGGGCGTAGACCTCACCACCTTCGTTCAGCCCGTAATCCAGCGCCTGCCATTGATAGCTTGTACCGCCCCAGACGGCGTAGGCGACGCACAGGGCATTCACGCCGCCGGCTGTGTCGAAGGCGCCGCCGACGTACAGTTGATTGCAATCCGCGGTGACGCACTCGATGGCGTTGACGCCTTCGTAATAGTTGCTGTCCCAGGAAACACCGCCGCCCATAGCATCCCACTGGCTATTGGCGAAGAAGTACCGTGCGATGTTGCGGGCTGGCGTGGAACCGGTTTGCGTAAACGTCCCGCCGATGAGCATCGTGCTGTCGGTGAGGCGGATGACGTTGACGTTGCCATAAACGCCGCCGCCCAGTTCCCCCCATGTGCTGCCGTTCCAGAGCGCCAGATTGCGCGCCGCGACCTCGTTTCCGCCTGTACCGGCCTGGGTAAACCAGCCGCCGACATACACGTTGCCGCCAGCATCCACGGCCAACGCATAGACCCATGCCGTGCCGGCGTCTTTGGACACGCCTCCGCCCATATCGTGCCAGCGAGTGCCGTCCCACATGGCGACGTTACTCACCGGCAAGCCGCCCGCGTTGATCAGTTCGCCGCCCACGTAGACCTTTTCGCCGTCTCGGGCAAGCGCGTAGATGTGGCCGGTTAATCCCGGCACGTGGAAGCCGCTCACCCAGCAATCATCACCGCCGCTGCACGCCGCCAGCGGTTGGGCCGGACTGCCGGTGTCCGGCGTGGGATGCGGGATCTCCGCAGTTGACGGCCTGGCCACAGCAAAGGCCAGAAGAAACCCAAATACGATACATCCAACAATAATCGAGCGTCGCATGGTCAACTCCTTTAAGATAGTCTGGTAGTTTTTTAGTCTCCGTAGATCACAAATGTTTCGCGGAGATCGACAGATCCCCGTTCTGGCCCGGATCTGGCGATCCAGACCAAGCAAAATCAGATCTACCGACTCTGATTATACTCGCAGATTCACTTAAGTAGCAACCTCGCGCGGGTCTGTGAAAAACGATTGCCACATATGCCCGGCCAGCACCTGCACTTCGTGGTGCGCTGCCGCGAACGCGCGCAGACGCGGGACGTGCGGCCCGATCGCCAATCGGTTGAGCCACTGCGGCGTCAGATCGAATTCCGCATTGGTGGGCAGGGCGTCGGCGCACTGGAAGAGCCACCCGTCGCCCGCCTGAATTGCCACGCCGCAGTGCCCGCGCGTGTGACCGAAGAGCGGGATCAGATACATCTCCGGCGCAAACGGCAGACGAATCGCGTCGAAATCGAACCACGTGGCGTTGGGCTGCTCGTAAAGCGCCCAGTGTGGGCTGTGGGCAAAGTCGCAGGGATCGTAGGCCCACGCCATCCCCCAACGAGGTCGTTGCATGGCGGTGTACTCGCGCCGGTGGACGTGGACGTGCGCGTGCGGAAAATCCGGCAGGCCGCCGGCGTGATCGAAGTGCAGGTGCGTCAGAACGATGTGGCGGACGTCTTCAGGACGGATGCCCAGCCGGGCAAGCTGGCGCACCGCCGTTTGTTCCGGATCGCGGATGACGTTCAGCGCAGCGGAGAAGGCGCGCACCATTGGCCCGGGCGATGCGTAGTCGTGCAGGCCCATTCCTGTATCCACCAAAACGAGACCATGATCGGTTTCGACGAGCAGGCAGGGCGCACCCACACGCCAGCGCGGGAAATGGGGCGCCATAGGGGCGCAGTTCAGGATGCGAATGGACATTATGGCGCGAGAAAAGCTTCCAGCGCTTCGAATTCACCGGGCCAGTGGTAGCCATCGGGCATCACGCCAAACACGCCAACCCATGTGATCGCCTGTGTGTTGATCGGGCCGTAGATGTGTGGAAAGAGCGCGGCGTCAACGAGGTGCGCGGTCCCTCCCCCCGCGATGGGCGCGGCAGCTTCGTAGCGGACCTCCGAGATCAGACGCTCCGGGTCGATCTCCAGCAGGAGCACCGGCTCGGCGGCTGCGGCGAAGTAGTCGTTGGCGACCGCGACGACCGACGCTGGCAGGGCGCAGTGGACGAAACCGCAGTCCTTGAGACTCGCGGGGGTATAGGTATCGCCGCTCAGGTGCGCGCGCAGGTCTGACTCGGTGACGATGTGGTAGATCATGAGTTAGCCTCCAAATGTCAGACAGACATTCCAAGAAATGCCTCTCCGGCAATTTCCGTGAAGCCATTTTTCACGTAAAACCCATACGCGGGGAACGCTCTTTGCGTGGTCAGGATGATCGCGTTCATATTCTTGCCTTTGATCTCGGTCGCAATCTGCTTGAGCAACAGCGTCCCCACCCCTTTCCCTTGGACGGCGGTATCGACGAAAAATTCATTGATGTAGTATTCGAATCCGCGTTGCCACGGTTTGATAAACCCAAAGGACGCAGCCACGATCCTGCCATCATAGACCGCCACATAGCCCAGGAAACTGTTGAAGGCATAATGCGATTCGAGGTATCGCTTTGCATCCCGCGGGGAGTCCCAGTGATCGTTCCAGGGTTCGCGCGTGAAGACGTTCAAGAACAGATCGGTACATGCATCGATCATAGCCGGCGAAAATTCCGTAACACGAATCGCTTCGGTGTTTATGTCATCTTCCATCGTCGGGAATCTTCCTTTTGAGCAAAATTATCCATACTGATTCTACGAAAGCCTCGGAGCGTCTGATCCTACGTCTAGATTAAACAGCTCTACCGCATTTCGCCAAAAAATACGTTCTCGTACTTCTGTCGAAACGGGCAAAGCGTTAATCAAGTCGATGTGATCTTGGTGGTTGCACATGGCATAGTCCGTGCCAAAGACGACTTTCTCAGGGCCATCCTTAAGGGTCTTCACGAGGACGCCGCGAATCTTTTCCAATCCGGTCGCGTCTATGACCTCTTGATCGGCTAACCCTGACGTGTCGAAGTAAATGTTAGGATAGGTGTGGGTCAGCCAATAACAATACTCGACCTCCGGCCAAAAGTAGTGGGCAATGACGATTTTCAAAGACGGGTATTGTCGGGCAATCTGAACGATGTATTTGGGGTCATTGTATTTGGCAACATCCGGGTTTCCCGGATTGCAACCCGTATGAATGACCATCGGCACACCATACCTCTGGCAGAGCGCATACACGGGAAACAGACGCGGATCTGTCGGGTAAATGGGATCATGCCCCGGAAAAATCTTCATCCCAACGATTTGACGCCGGATGATGAGCGTCTCGAGTTTCCTGATCCATGCCTCGCCTTGACACTCAATGTCGATGGCGCCCATCAAAAAGAGGTTGGGTTCACCTTCGACCAACTTGAGGCACGTATCTACATCACCGATGGGTGAATTCGGAATATTATCCGGGATCAGAATGGCGTAATCGATGTGATTTTTCTCCAGGTCAGAAAGCAATGCCTGCTTTGCCTGCTGATATGTTCGTTCTTCGGAAACGACCGGAAGATGAAGATGGGCATCGATGATCATACGTGTTTTTCAATACCTCGCCATTTCTCGTAGAGTATATTTTAAAATAACGGCTGTTGCTCTCCGACTGACTTTTCCTGCTTCGCCTTCTTGAAGCTCAATCCACCCTGCGACAGATCGACGTATTTGGGCGTTTCCGCAAAATGTCCAGGTTATCGCCGAAATAGAGTTGGCCCATGGTGCTCCTTTTTTCACTTGAGATTGCCCAACACAATGCCCCCCACGGTTGCCAAGATACAGCCGATGAACGTCAGCCTCGCGGCGCGGGTTTTGGGAGGCGGTTCGTGCAGCCAGTAGATGCTGATGAGCGCGCCGACGACCACCGCCGTCTGGGAAATCGTGAAACCTTTGCCCGCGCCGATGGCGTCCACCAGCAACAGCATACCATAGTTCCCCACACTCCACAACACGCCGGTCAAACCGGCGCGCGCAGCGTCACCGGGCGCGGCCAGTTTCCACGACCGGCGCGACGGGAGCGCCAGTAGCACGCCTCCGGCAGCCATGCCGAGCGCCGAGGGGAATGCCCCCGCCCAGGGCGACACGCCGGCATATTTGATCGGGATGAAATAGCTGCCCCACAAAATCCCTGCCCCGACCGCACCGGCCAGCCCAAGCCGGAATGCACCGCGCGCTTGCCCATCTTCGGCACCACCTTTGGCGAAAATAATCAGCAAGACGCCGGCGATGATCGTCAGAATCGCGCCGGCCAGCGCCAGCATGGTCCCGGCGCTCAGGTTGACGAACTCCCGAAACAAGACCGCACCCCAGACCAGGCTGGTGATGATATTGAGCGGCGCCCAGATGCCGAACGCTTTCGCCATGCCAAGCTTGTTCGTCGCGGTGAAGGCGCTCAAGCCGCCCACCGCCCAGATCATACCGCCGAGGAACGTCAACCAGAATGTGGATGGGGGCAGCGCCCATACACCGCCCTGCCACAGCGCCACCGCCGTCGCAATGCCCAGATTGGCCGCGACCACATACAGGGTTTTGACCTGCTGGTTAGGGAAAACGACCTTCTGCGAGGGCGCAAGCCACGTCCCCCAGCCGAAAACCGTGATCAGGGCAAATAGAAAACTGTTCATCCCATAAACGATATGGCGCTCACCAGATTGGTCGCGGTGTGAACGAGCCAACTGGGCAAAATGCTCCCCGACTTGTATTGCAGCCAGCCCTGCGCCCATCCGGCGCAGAATTGAACAACGAAGATCGGCCAAATCTGCGGGCCAACCGCGAGGAGAAGCAGATGCGGTAGGAGAAACACGGTCGCCTGCACCAGATTCCCCCAGCGAAAGCCAAGTCGCCTGAACAACCAACTCCCCAGGAAACCGCGGAAAAAGACCTCTTCGCCCAGGGCGATGTAAAAAGCCTCTCGCATCAGCGCCGCCAGAATGGATCGAACGGTGAGCGGCTGCCCGGCATACGATGAAGCGCCTTCGAGCAAGGACGCCGGTATGAACTTGAGGACGACAAAGGCGATGATAGCGACTGCGACGAACACAGCCGCAGCGTACAGGAGGTCTTTCCCTGTGCATAAGGTCCAGCCCACATTCTTTCTCGATTCAGAAAACGGCGTGCCACGGATGGCTCGGACGATCACATAGATGATCGAAGGCAGCGAAAAGATAATCAGCATGATCGGGATTTCCATATCACCTCCTCATCAAATTCTCTTCCGAAGCACATTGACCGCTCAGCCGTCATTCCGAACGTAGCGGAACGAGTGCAACGAGTGGAGCGAAGTGAGGAATCTCTGCTTGTGCAGCACCAAGACCCTTCGACTCCGTTTCACTCCGCTCAGGGTGACGGTCGCAGTGTAGGAAGACTGAATGGTTACGTTTATAGAATCCTTAATGGGCAATAAATGTATGAGAAAAGAACTCAAGCGGACTTCTGACAATCTCGCAACTGAACAAGCAGTAATGGGGCAACCACAGTACCACTGCCAGGGCACAAATGATCGCCGAAACGCTATAAAAGACCGGGCGGCTGTCCAGGTGCTCCGGTGAATCGGCAGGAGCGGATCCGGCATCGGTTTCCCTTTCCCGCAACGCGAACTCCAGGCAGGGCAAGTTCATCGAGACCGCCAGCATAGCGAAATTGATGCACGTGACCGTGAACCATCGGCCATAATCATAAGCCGTCAAGTAGATGGGCAAGGAAAGTAGTAGCGGAATCAAGAAATACTTCCGAAAGCACAAACCTGAGTACCGCCGTGCTGACTGCGCGGAGAAGACCTGCGGGCAGCGAGAACGGAGAATCGAATACACCGCCTGTCGAACCAGATACCACAGCGAAACCCCCAACGTCGGAAGGATCAGGAGCCAGGCGACCCAGTGCATGGAAACAATCATCCGCGTAATCTCAGCGGCCCTCGCCAACGGCCACTGCATAGGAATGAGGGCGCCGGGCAGGGTTGAGCCGTTGAGCTTGTCGGGGGGCAAAACACAAGAGTCTTCCCGCAGCGCACCGGCAGCCAACCATTTTTCGCAAATGCCGCGCAACACTTCGTAGCTTGGAGTGCCGCTCAGATACACGGCGCCAAACGCAAGCGCCGCGGGGAGATACAGCAGCCCGGTCCACAAAACGACCCGCCTGAAATCGCGTGGAGCCTTCATCTGCAGCACCGTCAGGGTGATCATCCCGTGCAGCGGGACGAACATCAGGAAATTGCCCTCGTGGACCAGGATGATGGCCGGGAGAAGGAGCACAGCGACAGGCAGCAGCCATCGCACGTAGCGCTGCAGATTCCCCTCTGGAAGCGTGTCATCATCTCCAAGCGGAAACGACTTTTCGACGATGAGCAGATGCAGAAGCACGGTGATGTATCCGAGGGTTTCCTTCCGGGCGATGGTGTCGTGGTCATGGAGATAGAAAAAGAACAGCGAAGGCAGGAACAGCAGCCCGAATAAAGTCAAAGGATGATAGGTTTTCCAGGACCGCGCCAGCAGTCGCACGTAACCGAACGCCACGATCAGAATCATAATCCAGGAGAACACCGCGACGAATTCCAACCGCGAGACCGTGGTCGGAACCCATCGCCAGATTTCGCCCGACAGCCCGCGCCGGATGAATCCCTGGGAATAATCAATCAGCCAGTCGGTGTAGGCCCAATAATTCAGACTGGTTCCGAAAGCATCCTGGGGGATCCAATACAGGAACTCGCGCACCCAAGCGGCGGAGAAAACGAACAAGAGCACTGCATTGAGAATGACGCGAGGTGATTTTACCATCTATCCAAACCTCCTGATCTTTTTCGAGGCTACCGAGCGGCGGAATCAGGCTCAGGCCGTATACATTCCACCAAGTTTCGCCGCGAGATACTTCTCTTCTCACTGCTATCGATCTGGCGAATTGTACGGCAGCAGGTCGCGTAGGGGGACGATCACGCCCTCCTGAACCATCACCTCCGCAGTGTCGTTCTCATCGTGCAACTGGCTGATGAATTCCCGGCAGCGCCCACATGGTGCGATGACACTGCCATCCCAAAGGACCGCCACCATCTTTAGAACCCGGCTCTCTCCATCGGTGACCATGCTTCCGGCAGCGGCATGTTCCGCGCAGAAGCCCATCGAACTGCCCGTGTCGATGCAGACACCGGTGTAGACCTTGCCGTTCGCCGCGAAGAGCGCGGCCCCGACGCCGCCTGCTTCCGCGTGGCTCGACAACCGGCGTGGATTCAGGACGGCCTTCGCCTGGGCAAACAATTCGTCAAATGATACAAACATAGCGTCATCCCCTCTCGAAAATAGTTCTACTTCAACGCTTAAGGCGGATCACAATCCGCCGTCCCCGCAGCGCCGAGTGATCCGACGCGAGCTTTCCCGCGTCAATCCGTGTACTCAAGGTGCGACCGGTGTCGTAACGCGGAGTTTGCGCGGGTCATGCACCGCAAAACGCAGCAAGACCCAGCTTATCACCCCGATGGCCGCCGCAAGCACAAACATCGCCCGGTAACTTATGGCGCCGGCCAGCCACCCGCCGATCAAAGGCGCGACGGCCCCGGCCACACCTGGAATGGTGTTGGCCAGGCCGATGTACGTGGGACGATTGTCCGCGTCGGTAAATTCGTAGACGATGGAAATGGCAGAGATAAAGACGCCCGCGTCAACCGCACCGCGCAGGAAGAAGATGAGGAAAAACCACCAGGGGCTAGGCGCGAAGATCGCCACAAGGGTCGCCAGAACGCTCAACGTCAGGCAGATCTCCAGGCTCAACTTGTGACCTTTGCGGTCGGAGAAGAAACCGAAAAACAGGTTCGCCAGGGTCAACCCGACCTGCAAAGCGATGGTGAATCCGCTGGCCCTCGCGTCCGGCAAAGCCCACGTCTGCACCGCGTACACCGTCAGGAAACCGGTGGCCATCCCGCTGAACGTATAGACGATCTGCGCCAACAGATACATGCGGAAGTTGCGGTCTCGCCGCAGGATGTGAGGCAAAGAACGCAGGTAATCCAGTTGCGAAACGGGCGGCTTGCGGCTATGGACGGCCGGTTCGCGTGCGAGCGAGAGGAAGATCCAGGAGATGAAAATCAGGACGGCAGCGATGGCGAAGGAAATGACGTAGCCCAACGGAAAGGCGAATCTATCGAGCACGAAGGGAACCACCATCGCTCCCAGGATGCCGGCGCCATTGCCGAGAAAATTCGTGATGCCAAAAAAGCGCCCCCGCTTCTCCAGTGGGATAATTTTCGCAATCATATCTTGCCAACCGACGATGATCACACCGGCGCCAAACTTATGCCACGCGAACAACACAAAGAAAACGGCCAGGGCTACAGCCGGACGATCGGTCGCCAGAAAGTACGCCGTCGGTGCGAGCAAGAAGATGGGTATCCGTTCGAGAAAGAAACCGACGGTCATCGGGAAGAATTTCTTCTTCGGGGCGCGTTCAACCGCATTGGCGACGAACAACTGCGGCAAGAGATGGCCCGCCATATTGAGAAACGGGATCAGTCCGATCAGCAGAGGATTGCTGGTAAAACGGCTGACGTACAGCGGCAGGATGATCGCGCCGGAGATAAAGCTCATCCCGAACCAAAAACTGGCGCCATCGAGCACGTTGACCGCGAAATTCCAACGATAATCGCGTTCAACTTGTTGCTGAATTGTAGAGGTACCGGCAGTGGTTTCTGTCATAGGCTGGTCTATGTTCATTGTTTCGCAGGCCGTTTCCGACCCAACCATCTCCGCACGGTGGCGGTGTATGCCTGATACGCTTCGCCGAAACTCGCCGCGAGATAGTTCTCCTCAGGCACGATCAAAACGTAATGACAAAGGACAATCGAAACGAGCAGTGTTGCCAATGTCCAAAGCAGATTCGTCATCAACGTGACGCCGCCAAACAGGAGCGCCGCCCCAAGATAGAGCGGATTTCTCGAAATGGCGAACACGCTTGTCGTAATCACCTGACTCGTCGGCTGACCGGGATCCGTGGGCTGGCGGAACTGCGCAAACGCCCGGCGCGCCGAAACGATAAAACCCATACCGGTGAGGATAAACACGACGCCGAGAGGGATGAGGACTTGCCTGAGAACGCCCTGCGGCACGGAAAACGGGAACAGAACGTGTAGAGCAATGCCCACAAGAAATGGAATCCCAAAAACGACTTCCCCGATCGCCCAACGGCTTTTATGTGCGGATTCAACGCTCATCGCGGCGGCTCCATATCCTGCAAATGGAGCTTGAGCGCGTCCACGGAGATCAGGATTTCCCAGAACGACAGCGCCAGCGAGAGCAGCATCAGCACCAGCGCCGCGCCGAACACCACTTCGCCGGCCACTATCTGCCCGGCGAACAGCAAAAACATACACAACACACAGGCGAACAGGCTGGCGATGCCCAACGCCTGCATATCGCGGATGATGTAGACGCGCCGCCGCAGATTCGCCAACTGCCCTACCAGGATAGGATTTGGCTCGGTCTGATTACGACGATGCAGCTCGCGGATCAGGTTGGCGAGGGTGAGAAATCGGCTGGTGTACGCCAGCAGCAACAGCGACAGCGCCGGGAACAACAAAGCGGGGGTGGTCAGGGTCAGTTCCATCGTGAAATGCCTCCGAAAGTTATGACAAGAATTGTGTCGTCTTACTCATTTGCCAAACGTGATCAATTCGACCGGCGCGCCATTGTGCAGGATCATCGCGGCGCGCACGCCGTCTGAAGGCGAACCCGGTGGAAAAATGATCTCCTGACCTTGCAGCGCCGCGTCGAGATCGTCGACTTCGAAAGCGACGTGGGCCACTGTGCGGATGATCTCGGGCAAAGGACTCCACGGCTCGAAGCGCATCCACTCGACGCCAAAGGGGCTGCTGCTGAACCCGGAAACGTACATCCCGTATGGCGCGAGATATTCCTCACCGGCGCGCGGGACGTCGGTGGGGATGCCGACGTGATGGTAGCGCCAGCCCAGTCTGGCAATTGCCGCCGGGGGTTCGTCGTCTCTCCGGTATGGGAAGGATGGTAATGCTTGCTCAGTATTTGTCATGGTGGTCGTTACCCTTTCATGGTTGGCTCAAGCAGCCGCGCCCGCACGGCTTCAAGATCGAATCGGCTCAACCCACCCGCCAGGAGATAGTTCTCGGCATCGAGCCACGCCAGCGTGTCGAGAATCACTTCGCGGGTTGACGCGTGTACGCTGGCGAGCAGTTCTTCACGGTAGGGATCGACACTCATTTCGTAGTCTGTGAGAATGTCCTCAGGCGTCACGCCGGCGAGCGCCAGCAGCAACAGGGCGATAATGCCAGTACGATCATAGCCACGGATGCAATGAAAAAGCACGCCGCCAGGTTGCGCCTGCGCGATCGCCGCAACGGCGGCAACGTGTCGCTCCGGCCAACGTTGAAGCGCGTCCCTATAATAGAGCGGCGTCCCCCAAAAATTGGTAGAAGCCCACTGTCGCACAAAGTCCGTGTCCGTAACGTCTTCAATGGCAACCTGAACCGTTCTGAGATCGGCATAAGGCGGCGTAACGTCAAGCTCGTTTTCCACCATACCATCGGTGTGCAGCGTGATAATCGTGCGGATACCGTAGGTGTACAGCGCCGACCAGCCCACTGCCGTGAGCTTGGCCGGCGTATCCGAACGGATCACCGCACCCCAGCGTGTCGTGCGACCATCGGGCGTGCGCAGTCCGCCCAGATCGCGCACGTTGTTACAGCCATACCAGTTAAGTTGCCGATTTGTTACCATTCCACTTCTTCCCATGCCAAAAAAGAGAATTCCCCGACCACGAGGGCCGGGGAATCGGAAAACACTACATTTATTTCTCTTTCGGCAAAAAGCGTGTCACCTTCGTTCCGCACTTCGGGCAGACACCCTGGGCCATCTGCCGGCCATTGGCAGTCTCTTTGACCTCGCCATCCTTGACCGTTTGCTTTTCACGACACTTGACGCAATACCCTTCGAATTCCATTGGTAACCTCCTTAATTTTGTTTTTGTATAGTGCGTACAATTTGATTCTACCGCTCGGAACTGCCCGGCAAAATATAACATACAGTCACATTATAATCGATTTGCGAATTTCGGAAAACACAGGTATAATAGCAGCATAGTCGCAAAAGCGTTGAGCGGGACGAGTATCCGGCGGACAGCGCCAGAGAATGGAGGCCACCGACTGAGAGCCTCCTCCGTGGAATCAGAAGTACGGTTCCCGAACCCGGTGAAAACCCCCCGCGAGTGGATTTTTGAAAGAGGCGATGGGAACACGCCGACAAGTATAAAATCCCGGGTTAGCCCGTTATCGCTCAAAGAGTGCCGAAAATCGTTATTCGGAACTTGGGTGGAACCACGCGCCCCTCCGCGTCCCAGGACATAGGAGGGGATTTTTGTTTCTATAAGGAGGTATGGGGAAATGAATGCGAAAAGTTCCGAAGCGTATCACGAGAGTCAGTTGTACCGTATCCGGCACTCCACCGCGCACTTGATGGCGGCGGCGGTGCTGGAACTGTTCCCGGAAGGGAAGGTCGCCATCGGCCCACCCATCGAGAATGGTTTCTACTACGACTTCGACCTGCCGCGCGCGCTCACGCCGGAGGATTTGGCGAAGATCGAGTCGCGCATGCGAGCGCTGATCGCCTCGCGCTGCGACTTCGTCTACCAGGAGATCACCCCGGAAGAGGGGAAGTCACTCTTCGCCGACCAGCCCTACAAGCTGGAACTGATCGATGGCATCCTCTCCGGCGGCGTGGACGAAGATGGCAATCCCGTCGATGAAGCACCCGCGCTCTCGATCTACAAGAGCGGCATCTTCACCGATCTGTGTCGCGGGCCGCACGTGCAGAACTCGCGGGAGATCAACCCGCAGGCCGTCAAGCTGCTCAACGTCGCCGGAGCGTACTGGCGTGGCGACGAGAAGCGCCCGATGCTGCAACGCATCTACGGGACGGCGTTCGAGTCGCCCAAGGCGCTCAAGGAGCATCTGGACTGGCTCGAAGAGGTCAAGAAGCGCGATCACCGGCGGCTGATCCGCGAACTGGACCTGGTCTCCTTCCACGAGGAAGCCGGGCCGGGGCTGGCGTACTGGCACCCGCGCGGCGCGACCATGCGGAATGTCATCGAGGATTTCTGGCGCGCCCGGCACGTCGAGGGTGGTTATGATTTCGTCTTCACGCCGCACATCGGCAAGGCGTGGTTGTGGGAGACGTCAGGCCACCTCGATTTCTACAAAGAGGGCATGTACTCGCCGATGGACGTGGATGGGCAGGACTACTATATCAAGCCGATGAACTGCCCTTTCCACATCCTGATCTACAAGACGAGTTTGCGCTCGTACCGCGAGTTGCCGTTGCGCTGGGCGGAACTCGGCACGGTCTACCGCTACGAGAAGAGCGGCGTGCTCCACGGGCTGATGCGCGTGCGCGGCTTCACGCAAGACGATGCGCACATCATCTGCACGCCGGAGCAGATCGAGGCCGAGGCGCTGCGCGTGCTGCGCTTTTCGCTGGCGCTGTTGCGCGCCTTCGGATTCGAGCAGATCGAAGCCTACCTCTCGACGCGCCCGGAGAAGGCCGTGGGTGAACCGGCGCGCTGGGAACAGGCGCAGGAATCGCTGCTACGCGCCATTAATGCCGAAGGGCTGGTCTACCAGGTCGATGAGGGCGGCGGCGCGTTCTACGGCCCGAAGATCGATCTCAAGATCAAGGACGCGCTGGGCCGTGAGTGGCAGTTGACGACGATCCAGTTCGACTTCAACGAGCCGGAGCGTTTCGATATGACCTACGTGGGCGAGGACGGCATGGAACATCGACCCTACATGGTCCACCGGGCGCTGCTCGGTTCGCTGGAACGCTTCTTCGGCATCCTGGTGGAGCACTACGCGGGCGCGTTCCCGGTGTGGCTCGCGCCGGAGCAAGCGCGCGTCATCCCTATCGCCGACCGGCACATCGAGTACGCCAAACAAATGGAAGATGCACTGCGCCAGGCCCACCTGCGCGTGAGCACGGACGCCTCGTCATCGCGGATGAACGCCAAGATCCGCGAAGCGCAGATGCAAAAAGTGCCGTATATGCTCGTCATCGGGGATAAGGAAGTCGAAGCGGGCGCCGTCGCTGTGCGGCTGCGCAGTGGCAACGACTTGGGCGCGCTGCCGGTGGCGGATTTCATCGCACACGCGGAGCAGGCAATCGCGGAACGCACGCTAGAATAGGGAAGTCACTCTATGCCCCCCTTTCGAGTAACGCTTGGAAGGGGGGCGCATACAAAGAGGTTAGTGTTCGTTAGGGTTATCCACTGCCAGCCCTTCAGCCGTTGCGGCAATATTCAGTATCCACTGGCTTCCAACTTCATTGACATAACGTTTCACGAGTGCGCTGGCATCCAAATAGTAGCAGCTCATGCGTATTCATCCCGATCCATTAAAATCGATTCAGAAAGGGGTGTTCCCTGGCTTAATCGTTCAGTCAGGTAGATGCGCACCTCCGGGGAAGGCAGCGATGCCTCCCATGGCAGATTCTCGATCAGACCAGCTTCCTTCATTTCCCGAACAATCTGGGCATGTTGTGAGGGTATAGTTACACTTTTAGGCCTGATGAGAATACCATCCGAACGTTGCTCAATCTCAACTTCTTCTATTTTGCCCCACGCCTTGACCATCCGTCGTGGAATGAGAATCCCGCGGTCTGTAACTTTGGCAGCTATCGTTGTCATCTTTTACCTCCTGCCATCTGGCTATTCTCATTATAACACCGGTTTGCTTGCGCTGCGAACTTGCCATAGCTTTTATACTCCTCCTTCCGTTCTTCTTCGTTCCATCCGTTGAAACGTCGAGACCATTTGCCCCACAGCCCAAGAGACCTATAATCAATGTGACTGGCACAGACTTTCAATAGCCGCTGCACAGGTCGCCGCAAGGCGAGGGACATCCGAGGAGAGGTATGAGCTGGGAATACTTTGTGCTTGCGAGCATGGCGGGTGTGCTCTCCATGTCATTGGCTTTGTCGGCATGGTCATACCGGCGCGAGCGCAGCGCGGTATACTTCATCTTGTTGATGCTCGCCATCTCGGTATGGTCATTTGCCAGCGCCGTCGAGTCGATGCCCTGGGATGTAGCGACCAAGATTCTGTGGTCGCAGATCTCCTACATCGGCATCGTCAGCGTTGGGCCGTTGTGGCTTCTGTTGGTATTGAGTTACAGCCAAGTCCTGCACCGCTGGCCCCGCTGGCGTATCCTGGCGCTATGGGCGATACCGATCATCGTCTTGGGCCTGGTCGCCACCAATGGATGGCATGGCCTGATTTGGGCGCACGTTACGCCGGTATCCGACGCGCCTGGCGCGTTGGTCGTTTATGGGCGCGGGATTGGGTTCTGGATCAACGCCAGTTATATCTACCTCTCGATGCTGATCGGCACAATTTTGCTGATCCGCACCACATTACGCTCGACACAGCTTTACCGTCGCCAGATATCGGCGCTGCTGCTGGGCGCCATCTTGCCCTGGATCGGTAACCTCTGGTATCTATTGCGGCTGCCCCCTCTGCCGGAACTCGATAAAGCCCCGATTGCTTTTGCCCTCAGCGGTCTGATGGTGGCGTATGGCCTTTTCCGCTTCCGCATGTTCGACATTGTCCCGGTAGCGCGCGATGTCTTGATCGAGAAAATGGCCGACGGTGTGTTGGTGTTGGATGCACGCGACCGGTTAGTAGACGTCAATCCGGCCGCTTGCCATCTGTTTGGTTATGCGGAGGCGCACATCATCGGCCACCCTATCAGCGTTGTGTTGGCGAAATGGGATGAGCTACTAGCGTGTTATCAGGATGTCGCCCAGGTACAAACAGAGATCATCGTAGGGGACGAACGCTGGTTCGATCTAAACATTTCGCCGCTGTATAACCGGCGACAACAGTTCAGCGGACGGTTGATCGTTCTGCGTGACATCACGGCGCGCAAACAAACAGAGATGGCATTGGAACGTTATGCGCAAGAACTGCAAATGAGCAATACCGAGTTGGACGCTTTTGCGCATACGGTGGCGCACGACCTGAAAAGCCCGCTTTCGGTAGTGATCGGCTACAGCCAATTGCTGGAAATGCGCTACGCCAGGCTGGAAGATGCAGAACGCCTGGAAATGCTCGCTATTCTGCGGCGCAATGGTCAAAGCATGGCCCGCATCATCGACGAATTGTTGACGTTGGCCGGTATCCGCCAAATGGATGAGGTTCCAATGATACCTTTCGACATGGGCGCGGTTATCGCCGAGGCACAGGAACGTTTGCGTTTGCTGATCCAGGAACATGACGCGGCAATCGACATGCCGGAGACGTGGCCTGGCGTACTTGGGTATGCCCCCTGGATCGAGGAAGTGTGGGCCAATTATCTCAGCAATGCCATCAAATACGGCGGTGACCCGGCGAACGCCATTCCACCGCACATGCAACTAGGTTGGGACGCTGTTCCCGCCTCTTCTGATGCCGCCGGTATGATCCGTTTTTGGGTGCGAGATAATGGCCCCGGTCTCACCCCCGAAGAGCAAGCCCGGTTGTTCACGCTGTTCACACGCCTGGATCAGGTGAGCACCAAGGGACATGGCTTGGGATTGTCCATCGTACGGCGCATCGTCGCCAAATTCGGCGGTAAGGTCGGCGTCGAGAGCAAAACTGGCTACGGAAGTACATTCTGGTTTACATTGCCGGCTGCGCCGCCATAGTGACAAAAGCCCAGCCAATCACAAAATACTCCGAGAGGATCGTCAGATCCCCGTTCTGGTCTCGATCTGGCGATCCAGACCAAGTAAAATTAGCTCTACTGAGTCTGGCTCCAATCAAAGAAGAGGTAGGTGTACTATGCGGATAAAAGCAATTCTGCTCGCCTTTGTGCTTGGATTGAGCGGTGTACTTGGGTTTGTCGCTGCACCGGGGGTGGCGCAAACTCCAACGACGCCTGCTCTGGTAAGGATTGACCTCGTCAACGCCAACGACGTCGCGCGCGTCGCTGCGCTGGACGTCCCTGTCTACGCGCATCTGACTGCGCCCACTACAGATTATCTCCTGGCCATCCTCACCCCCGACCAACAGAAACGGGTCGCGCTGCTCGGCCTACCACTGACCATCCTCGATCCCAACGCCACAGGCGCGTCCTACTATCTTCTCGAAAGTGACGGCGGACGGAGCGGTACGCCCGTCACCACCGCCGCCTCATTCTTCGACCTCTTGCACGACGACGGCCGTCACACAGTAGGCCGCCTGCGCTCCGGCGTCAGCCTTAACAATCTGGACACCCTGCCGGTGCGCTTCATGCCACTGCTCGATCCCATCGTACTCGTTGCACCCATCACCGGCGCAATCCCAACCGACCCACCCTACGACCCGCTCGTCGCCGATCTGCTCACGTACATCACCACGGAGACCGTCGCCGGATACGCGGGTGGCCTGAGCGGCGAATGGCCGATCTCGGTTGGCGGCGCACCTTACACGCTGCTCACACGCTACAGCTACAGCGGCACGCCCATTGCCAAAGCCACGCAGTACGTCTACGAGCACATGCAATCCCTGGGCTACGCCGTACGCTATCACACCTACTCGTACAACGGGTATAGCCTGCGCAACGTCATCGGCGAGAAGCAAGGGCTGGTTCATCCCGACAAAATTGTGTTGCTCACTGCGCATCTGGACTCCATATCCCCCACCCCCTATAGCTATGCGCCAGGTGCCGACGACAATGCCAGCGGTTCCACAGCACTCCTTATCGCGGCGGACTTGCTTGCCGACTTGAGCTTCGACTACACCATCCGTCTGATCTTTTTCACCGGCGAGGAACAGGGGATGCGCGGCAGCGATGCCTATGCAGCCGCGGTCTATAGCGCCGGCGAGAACATCCTCGGCGTGCTCAACTTCGACATGATTTCCTGGGACGCCAAAGACGATGGCCCGAATATCGATTTGCATTCCAACAACCCCGCGATCGAGGATGACTCTGACGCATTGGCCGACCTGGTTGCCGCCATCATCGACGTGTATGATCTCGACCTGATCCCCCAAATCGTGGAGAACGGTGCGACCTTCTCCGATCATCTGCGTTTCTGGCAACGCGGCTATGCCGCGATTATGGGCATCGAGGACTACTACAACGCCGCCGAAGACGACGAAGAGCCGCGCGACTGGAACACCAACTACCACACAGTCAACGACCGGCTCAGCACGCTCAACCTCACGTATTTCCGCGAGTATGTGCGCGCGGCCGTCGCTGCGTTTGTCCATCTCGCCGGACCGCTGCGCGAGATTAGCGGAACCGTCATGTCACAGGAGTCCCCATGTGGCAAGCCACACCAACGAGGACGAAAATGAGGTAAGCCCACGAGCAGGTGGATGACGGGGCGCGGGGATATGGTAGACTGTAACTGGGCTGGTCCAAGGTCGTTAAACC
>Ga0334882_1002185_pt1 | contig 20789 bp, 16 predicted proteins | sample GraSluR1_MG_5_FD_207226 | JGI IMG/M metagenome (GOLD analysis project Ga0334882, IMG submission 207226) | Sludge microbial communities from methane-producing bioreactor in Wageningen University, Netherlands - Granular Sludge_15_04-R1 | ecosystem: Engineered > Bioreactor > Anaerobic >...
CCGCCACGACCTGCCGTTTGAAGGCTTCGCTGTACCGTTTGTAAATTTCTTTTTCTGTCATGACCTACCTCCTGATGTGATGTACAGTATACCTAATTTGCTGTAAACGTATTTCAGGACGGGTCAATTATTCGCCATTCGCCATTCGCCATTTGAGATTTGAGATTCTGAAAAGGAGAGACCTATGAACACATCACGCAAACGCATTCTGACTGGAGACCGCCCGACGGGGAAACTGCACCTGGGGCATTATGTGGGCAGCATGGCGAACCGCGTCAAGCTGCAAGATGCATACGAGTGCTTCTTCATCATCGCCGATTTGCACACGCTGACGACGAAGCCGGAAAAGGAGCATGTGCTGGCGCTGGAGCAGAACATCTATGATGTGATGCTCGATTATCTGGCGGTGGGCATTGATCCCGAACGCAGCACGATCTTTCTGCAATCGGCGGTGCGCGAGACTTACGAGCTGGCGCTGCTGCTGGGGAATCTGGTCACGCTGCCCCGGCTCACCCGTCTGCCCAGCATCAAGGATATGGCGCGCGCGGCCAACCTGGACGACGAGACCGTCCCCTTCGGGCTGATCGGCTACCCCGTGTTGCAGGCCGCCGATATCCTGTTGCCCCGCGCGCATCTGGTCCCGGTGGGCAAGGATAACGAGGCGCATGTGGAAATCACGCGCGAAATCGCCCGCCGCTTCAATCGGCTCTATGAGGCCGAGGTATTCCCCATTCCCGATGTGCTCGTGGGTGAAGTGCCCACGCTCATCGGCACAGATGGGCAGGCGAAGATGAGCAAATCACTGGATAACGCCATCTACCTCTCAGACGATGCGAAAACGGTGGAGCAGAAAGTGCGCGGAATGTTCACCGACCCCAACCGTGTCCGCGCCGATATTCCGGGGCGTGTGGAGGGCAACCCGGTGTTCATCTATCACGACGCTTTCAACCCCGACGTGGACGAGATCAACGACCTGAAGGAGCGTTATCTTCAGGGCAAGGTAGGCGATGTGGAGGTGAAGAAAAAGCTGGCGCGCGCGCTCAATGCGTTCCTCGATCCGATCCGCGAGCGGCGCGCAACTTATGAGGCGCAGCCGGGACTGGTGCAGGACGTGCTCATGGAAGGGACGCGCAAGATGCAGGCCGAGGCTCGCGCCACGATGGAAGCCGTCTACGCGGCGATGGGGCTGCCGGGGGTACGGTTACGGTAGCAGGTAGCAGGTAAACGGGAAACAGGGGAGAAAGGGAGAGAGTGAGGGGGAGATGTGAGAAAGCCCAATTACTCATTACCCATCACTCATTACCCTTTGTGATTTGAGATTTGAAATTTGAAATTTGCCATTCACAAGGAGGAGAAAGATGTCTGAACAGTATTTACCCGACCGTTGGTACAACATCCAGGCTGATTTGCCGCAGTCGCCGCCGTCGCCGCTACATCCGGTCACGCACCAGCCGCTTACGCCCGATGACCTGGCCGCGCTATTCCCAATGGCTTGCATCGAACAGGAAATGAGCAGCGAACGCTACATTCCCATCCCGGAAGAAGTGCGCGAGATTTACAAACTGTGGCGGCCCACTCCGCTCCGCCGCGCTGTACGGCTGGAAAGAGCACTGGGCACACCGGCCCGCATTTACTATAAGTATGAGGGCAATAGTCCCGTAGGCAGTCACAAGCCCAACACGGCTGTGGCGCAAGCCTACTACAACCGGCAAGAGGGCATCACGCGCCTCACCACCGAAACCGGGGCCGGGCAATGGGGGAGCGCGCTGGCGATGGCCGGGGCCTTCCTGGGAATTGATGTGCAGGTCTACATGGTGCGCGTGAGCTACGATCAGAAACCCTATCGCCGCCTGATGATGCAGTCGTTTGGGGCGCGGGTCACGCCTAGCCCTAGCGAAGAGACGGCCTCCGGGCGGGCGGTGCTGGCCGCGCATCCCGATTCGGCGGGCAGCCTGGGCATCGCCATCAGCGAGGCGGTGGAGCTGGCGATGCAGGATCCGCGCACCAAGTACTCGCTGGGCAGCGTGCTCAACCACGTCCTGCTGCACCAGACCGTTATTGGCGAGGAGTCCCTGCGCCAGATGGACGATCTGGGCGTGTACCCGGACGTCGTCATCGGGTGCGTGGGCGGTGGGAGCAACTTCGGCGGCATCGCGCTACCATTCCTAGGCGAGCGGCTCCGCAACGGGCGCAACACCCGCCTGGTAGCCGTCGAGCCGGATGCCTGCCCCAAGATCACGCGCGGCAAGTACACCTACGATTACGGCGACACGGCCAAACTCACGCCGCTGGTGAAGATGCACACGCTGGGGCATACCTTCATGCCGCCGGGCATCCACGCGGGCGGGTTGCGTTATCACGGCATGGCCCCGCTCATCTCGCTCGGCAACGAGTTGGGGCTGATTGAGGCGCGAGCCTATCCACAGCTGACCGTGTTTGAGGGCGCGATGCAATTCATCAAGGCCGAGGGGCTGATCCCCGCGCCGGAGACCGCTCACGCAGTGCAGGCGGCCATTGATGAAGCGCTCGACGCGAAGGAGAAGGGGGAGGAGCGCATCATCCTCTTCAACTTCAGCGGGCACGGGTTCATGGATATGATGGCTTATCAGGCTTATCTGAGCGGCGACCTGCAAAACTACGCCTATCCACGTGCCGAGGTGGAAGCAGCGCTGGCTGAAGTGCCGGTTATAGAGTAACTCTCATCGTAAGACAAACCGTAAAACGTGAAGCGTGAATGAATACATCACGTTTCACGTTTTCACGTTTTACTTGATTATGGTAAAATAGATATGTGAACGATAATAAAGCTTTCGATTCAGAAAACGAAACCGACCGCCCGCTGGGTGTGTTAGAATGTGTGGCGCACGGATTCGATATAACCGCCCAGCGTCCCTATTTACTGTTGCCGATGCTGCTGCTTGATATGTTCCTCTGGCTAGGACCGCGCCTTTCACTGGAGCGGTTGATCGCCGACTTCGTGGCACTGTGGCCGACCCCCACTCCAGAGGTCATGCCCATATACCAGATACTCCACAGCTGGCAGGCCACATTGGCACACGAGTTCAACCTCTTCACCCTACTAAGCCTCGCGCCTACGCTGGGCGTACCTTCGCTGATGCGTGAACAAATGACCTTAACGCATCCTTGGGGCGAGCGCGGCGTGCTACTGGTGGCTTCCGGTTGGGGGCTGCTCGGCTGGGTCGTACTGCTGGGAGCGATAGGGTTATGGCTTAACGCGCTCTATCTGGTGCCGCTGGGCCGGGCAATCATTGAAGATACGGCCTCACCGCTGCCAGGGCCACCCCAGGTGAGCGTGCTTTGGCGCCAGCTGGCACAGTTTACACTATACATTATCGGTATGCTCCTGATGGTGTGTGGGCCAGGCTTACTGCTAATCAATATACTAGCAAATTTTAACGCAACACTAGGACTATTTACCTTGCTATCAGGCTTTACACTGGCAATGTATATCCTGCTCCAACTGCTCTTTACCGTGCCGGGCTTGCTACAATTACGACGCAAGGTATTACCAGCGGTTCAAGAAAGTATTCTACTGGTACGAGTGGACTTCGGCGGCGTGGTAGGGCTGGTGAGCATCGCCCTGCTGTTGCTATGGGGATTTAATATCATTTGGGAATTGGTTGATCCGACTTCCTGGTTTACGCTCTTCAGCATCCTGGGCCACGCCATCATCGCCACAGCATTGACGGCGGCCTTGCTGATTTTCTACCAAACGCGCCTGGCATATTTACAATCTTTGCAAGCCTCGTATGCTACACGCGCTGCCCAAGCTTCTGCTACGGATGTTTGACCCTGACTTGCGGACACCCTCAGTATTTGACCTAGTCCTATGCCTGCGGGAAACGTGAACCGTGATCAGAAAAATCACGATTCACACATCACGTGTCCCGTTTTATGAAACGTGTGGAGTGACAGATCTATGGCCGAAAAGAAACAAAACAGTGAAGTGGTATACGATGCTTCCAGCATCCAGGTCTTGGAAGGACTGGAGGCGGTGCGCCGGCGGCCCGGCATGTATGTGGGCGGTACGGACGTGCGCGCGCTGCATCACCTGGTCTACGAGGTGGTGGATAACTCCATTGATGAGGCGCTGGCCGGTACCTGCGATCACATCAAAATCGAAATCCGCGCAGATCAGAGTATCTCCGTACACGACAACGGGCGCGGTATTCCGGTGGGCATCCATCCAGAGAAGGGCATCTCAGCGCTCCAGCTGGTGCTGACCACGCTCCACGCGGGCGGCAAGTTCGGCGGCGGCGGCTACAAGGTCTCCGGCGGATTGCACGGCGTAGGCGTAAGTGCGGTCAATGCGCTCTCCGAGTGGATGGAGGTGGAAGTGCGCCAGCCAGACGGCCTGTACTTCCAACGGTTTGAGCGCGGCATCCCCCAGAAGCCTGTCGAGCGAATCAACAAGACCGCCTACAAAGAAACAGGTACGACTGTAACCTTCCGGTTCGACCCCACAATTTTCAAAGAAGTAGATTACCATTTCGAAACTCTGGCGCAGCGGTTCCGCGAGATGGCCTTTGTGACACGCGGCGTCACCATCGCACTGGTGGATCTGCGCCCGGAGCCGTTCCCCCGGCAGATGACGTTCTACTTCGAGGGCGGGATTCTCTCGTTTGTGCGCTACCTCAATCGCAACCGCGCCGCGCTCCACGATCCGGTCTATGTGGAAAAAGAGTGCGAAGGCGTGGTGGTGGAAGCTGCGCTGCAATACAATGATAGCTATAACGAAACGATGCTCACTTTCGCCAACACCATCAACACGATTGATGGCGGTGCGCACCTCACCGGGTTCCGCTCCGCGCTCACGCGCACGCTGAACGATGCCGGGCGCAAAATCGGCGCGCTCAAGGAGAACGACACCAACCTCTCCGGCGACGATGTGCGCGAGGGCCTCACGGCGGTCATCAGCGTCAAAGTGCCTGATCCGCAGTTCGAGAGCCAGACCAAAGTGAAGTTAATGAACCCGGAGGTGAAATCCGCCGTAGAAATGGCGGTGAACGAGGCACTAGGCGAGTTTCTGGAGACGGATTCACGTGCAGCGCGGCGCATTATTGAGAAGGGCGTGACGGCTTCGAAGGCGCGCGCGGCGGCGCGCAAAGCACGCGATCTGGTCATCCGCAAGAGCGCGCTAGAGAGCCTCACGCTGCCCGGCAAACTGGCGGACTGTTCTAGCCGCGACCCCTCTAACTCGGAGCTGTTCATTGTGGAGGGTGACTCAGCAGGCGGCTCGGCCAAGCAGGGCCGCGACCGGCACTTCCAGGCAATCTTGCCCTTGCGCGGTAAAATCCTCAACACCGAACGCGCCGGGCTGGATAAAATTCTCAGCAACCGGGAAGTGCAAGCCCTGATTTCGGCACTAGGCTGCGGCATCGGCGACCAGTTCAGCCTCGAGGGGCTACGCTACAATCGTGTCATTATTATGACCGACGCTGATGTGGACGGTGCGCACATCGCCACACTGCTGCTCACGTTTTTCTTCCGCTACATGCAGGGGCTAATCGAAGAGGGCCATCTGTTCCTGGCGTTGCCGCCGCTGTATCTGGTCAAAGCGGGCCGGGATAGCCGGTATATGTACACTGAAGGCGAGCTGACGCAGTTCATGGGAACATTGGAAGACCGCAAGGTGACGCTACAACGGTATAAGGGTCTGGGCGAGATGAACCCGCAGCAGTTATGGGATACCACGATGGACCCCACGCAACGCACGTTGAAGCTGGTTGCAGTAGAAGACGCCGCAGCGGCGGATCAGACCTTCAACATGCTGATGGGGAGCGAAGTGGCGCCACGGCGGCGGTTCATCCAGAGCCATGCCCGCGAGGTGCAGAATTTGGATGTGTAGGCGGTAGTGTTGTAGGGTCTCACAGTATATGGCACTGGATCGAAGTTAATGGCACTGGAAGTGTAGGGTCTCACAGTATATGGCACTGGATCGAAGTTAATGGCACTGGAAGGGCTATATGTTGAAACGAAGTTAATGGCACTGCCCTACCAGCGGAAAATTTTTAACAGTTAGTGGCACTACCCTATATTTTGGCCCGATTTTGAAACGTACTTCATGGCACTGCCCTACACGCGAAACGGGTGGAACTGCCTTGATTTTAGGCAAAGTGAAGGCTTTTAGTAAGTCCAACGATTGAACCATGACCTTAAACGAAGCCGATACCCGCGCCCGCCTGATTGATCCGCGCCTGGATGCGGTTGGCTGGGGCCATGACCAGCTGAGCCACGAGCACTATTATCGCCGCGATGTGCAATATACGCCAGGGCGCATTGTGTTGCGGGGCGACCACGCTATGGGTAAATCTACAGGGTGCAGCATCAAACAATTGAAAGGGTATGCCTTAATCATGGGCATACCCTTTTGCGTTTATTATCAACCAGCATGAGCAGCTGGTGAATATACTTTACCAGGAAGCCAAATCTACTATGACTCAACTTGAAGCTATCGAAGCTATTGAAAAACGTCTTTGGAATGCTGCGGACACGCTCCGTGCCAATTCTAATTACGCCAGCAATGAATACTTTATGCCTGTAATGGGGCTGATCTTCTTGCGACACGCTTACAGCCGCTACTTGATGGTGAAAATTGAGATTGAGGCGCAGCTGCCCTTGCGTGGAGGACAGGCTCGTGCTTTGACCAAAGCCGATTTTTCACAGAAGGGGGCAATTTTTTTGCGTCTGGAAGCACAGTTTGATGCACTTGTCACATTGACGGATGCTGACAACCGCGCACAGGCCATTATTGCAGCGATGGAATCTATAGAAGAGGATTATGAATCGCTGCGTGGTGTCTTGCCCAAAGCAGAATATCAGGAGTTGGATAACGCGGTGTTAGGGCAACTACTCCGCACACTCAACCCGGAAGAACTCAAACGCGCTTCAGGTGACATTTTTGGCCGTATCTACGAGTATTTCCTCACTGGCTTTGCGGATTTGAAAGCTCACGATAATGGAGAATTTTTCACGCCGGTTTCGTTGGTCTCTTTGATAGCGAATGTATTGGAACCAACGGGAGGGATTGTTCTAGATCCGGCCTGTGGGTCCGGGGGGATGTTCGTGCAAAGCGCGCATTTTGTGGAACGCTTGCACCAAAGTCCTACGGAACGGCTAACCTTTTATGGGTTGGAAAAGAACGCTACGACGATCCGCCTTGCTAAGATGAACCTGGCAGTGCATGGCTTAGAAGGCGACATTCAGAAAGCTATCACTTACTATGAAGATCCACATGAGCTGCTAAGGCGCGCTGATTTTGTGATGGCAAATCCGCCATTCAATGTAGATGAAGTAGATGCTGATAAGGTGAAAAATGACCCCCGGCTTCCCTTTGGGCTGCCGGGCATCAACAAAAACGGTAAAATTCCTAATGGGAACTACCTCTGGATTAGTTATTTTTACAGTTATCTTTCTGCTACTGGACGCGCCGGCTTTGTGATGTCATCGCAAGCATCCAGCGCCGGGCGCGATGAAGCAATCGTCCGCCAGAAGTTGATAGAAAACGATGCGGTGGATATGATGATTGCCATCCGCTCTAACTTTTTTTACACCCGAACCGTGCCATGCGAACTCTGGTTTTTCAACCGCGCCCGGCCCGCAGAACACCGCAACAAAGTGTTGATGATTGATGTGCGCAGCATTTATCGTAAGGTGACGCGGAAAATCTACGACTTCAGCCCGGAGCAGTTACAGAATATTTTGGCGATAGTTTGGCTCTATCGAGGTGAGCAAGAACGATTTGCTGCACAGGTGCGGGAATATCTGACTGTGACTGTGGCCGAAGCTAACGCTTGCCTTAAGCTGTTAGAAGATTATCTCACTGCGCTAACTGGCTGGTGCGCAGCATTACAGCCGGGCCTACCCCTCGACGCCACGCAGGAGTATGGCCGCGCTGCTGCTGCTTTCAGTGCTGATGTAACTGCTTTCCAAGCGGGGCTATCACCAACCTCACCAGAAGTAACTGGCTTAATCCAGGCAACGGCGCAATTGCTGCCAACGGTCGAGGCCAGCCGCGAGTTGCTGCGCCAGGCGGAGCTACTTTACAAATCACTCAGCCACCTGCACGATGAATATGAAGGCGACAACAATGGTCGGGAGCTGCTGCGCTTGCGCAAAGCCACTGATGCAGCGCGACTGGCAACGGCGGCGCAATTGAAACAAGTGCGGTATTTTCATCGGCAAGCAGTCTGGTTGACAGAACGCTTCCCGGAAGCTGTTTTATGTGACGTACCAGGACTGGTAAAGCTGGTAGATAAAACCGAACTGGCCGCCAATGATTGGAGCCTGACACCAGGACGCTATGTAGGCGTAGCCCCAGAAGAAGTAGATGAAGACTTTGACTTTGAGGCAACCTTGCGCGACATCCATATCGAACTGACCGGGTTGAACACTGAAGCTGTTGAGCTGGCCGCCCAAATCGCGCGAAATTTTGAGGGCTTGGGGATATGACATGGTCGCTTAAGTCACTTGATGAATTGGGAACAGTGGGACGTGGCAGATCCCGTCATCGGCCACGCGATTCAGCGCACCTTTATGGGGGGCCTTATCCTTTTATACAAACGAGTGACATTAAACACGCAAATCTATATGTAACTGAGTATACCCAAACCTATAGTGAGGCAGGACTTGCCCAAAGCAAACTCTGGAAAGCTGGAACTCTGTGTATTACTATTGCGGCTAATATAGCAGATACGGCAATTTTGGGAATTGATGCTTGTTTTCCAGATAGTGTTATCGGTTTTATCCCCGATCCCGCAAAAACTAATGCTCGATTTATTAAGTATTTGTTCGATGCAATATTACAACAACAATTTCAACAATTTACACAAGGGGCTGCTCAAGACAACCTCAGCGAAACTAAACTTTTATCATTGAAATTTTGCATTCCCGATGTAGATATTCAGATTCGCATTGCCGATATTCTTTCTACCTATGACATTGTAATCGAAAACAATCGTCGCCGTATTCAACTATTAGAACAAGCCGCGCGATTGCTCTACCGCGAATGGTTCGTTGCGCTGCGGTTTCCCGGCTATGAGCATATAAAAATAGTCAATGGCATACCGGAAGGATGGGTGAGGTGTTTAGTTCGCGATGTTGTTACTTACCTAAATCGCGGCATTACACCAAAGTATAATGATGATGCCCCTGGGATCATCATTAACCAAAGATGTATTCGGAATGGCCTACTTAATTTGACCCTTGCCAGGCATCAATCAAAACAAATCCCCAAAGATAAATTAATCCGGTTCGGTGACGTTTTGGTAAATTCAACAGGGGAAGGTACGCTAGGGCGCGTTGCACAAGTTATATTTGAAATAGACAATTGTACAGTTGATTCGCATGTCACCATTGTTAGACCATCATCTAAAGTCGGAGTTTATTATTTTGGTATGTGTATGCAAAATACGGCCTCTTATTTAGGGGTAATGGGACGCGGCGCAACTAATCAAACGGAGCTTGCTTCAGCTACTATTGAGAACATTGCTATTCTTATTCCTTCGCCGGTACTGGCTGGTAAATTTGAAGACATTTCGAGAGACATATTCACACAAATTAACAATTTGATAAATCAAAACATAAAGTTATCCCATGCTCGTGATCTGTTACTCCCACGCTTAATGAATGGAGAAATCGCTGTATGATCCGTTATACCGAAGACAACCTCGTGCAAAAAACAACGGCTGACTATCTGCAACGCCTGGGGTGGGAATCAGTCTATGCTTACAACGAAGAAGACTTTGGTCCAACCGGATTATTGGGACGCGCTTCTGACCGCGAAGTAGTGCTTACCCGTTATTTGCGCGCTGCATTGGAGCGTTTCAATCCAGGATTGCCGGCGCAAGCTTATGATGCCGCACTCCGACAAATCACTGCGCCGGGAATTACACAAACCCTGCTCGCAACCAACCATGAAAAATATATACAGCAAAAAGATGGGGTGTTGATCACTTTTCAGAACGCCAAAGGCGAATTGGAGCATCAGCGTTTACGCCTCTTTGATTTTGACAATCCCGCCAATAACCATTTCATCTGCGTGCGTGAATTGTGGGTACGCGGCGATCTTTATCGCCGCCGCGCCGACATTATCGGCTTTGTCAACGGCCTGCCGCTACTCTTTGTGGAACTCAAGAATGTCAGCAAAGACTTGCGCGCCGCTTACGATAAAAATCTGGCCGATTACAGAGATACTGTTCCACACCTGTTCTGGCACAACGCTTTGATTATTCTGGGCAATGGGATCGCGGCACGCATGGGCTCACTTTCGGCCCGTTATGAGCATTTCCACGAATGGAAACGGTTATCAGAAGCGGAGCCGGGTATAGTAGATATGGAGACTTTGCTCAAGGGTGTCTGCACACCGGCTAATTTAATGGACATCTTTGAAAACTTCATTCTTTTTGATGATTCGTCGGGAGCGTTGTATAAAATCATCGCGCGTAACCATCAATACCTGGGCGTCAACCAGGCGGTGGGGGCGGTAGTTGAACGCCGCGAACGAGAAGGTAAATTAGGTGTTTTTTGGCATACACAAGGCTCCGGCAAGAGTTACTCTATGGTGTTCTTTACGCGCAAAGTCCACCGCAAATTGGGCGGTAACTTCACCTTCCTCGTTTGCACCGACCGCGATGATCTGGATACCCAAATTTATAGGACGTTTGCCGGTTGTGGACTGGTGAATCACGATAAAGACCCCTGCCGCGCGGGGAGCGGAGAAGAATTACGCCAACTGTTGGGCGAACACAAAACGCACGTTTTCACACTCATCCAAAAATTCAACCAGCGAATAGAAGCCGGGGAGAAATACTCAACGCGCGATGATGTTATTGTCATCACCGATGAGGCCCACCGTACACAATATGGCTTGTTAGCGCTCAATTTGCGCGCGGCGTTGCCCAATGCCAGCTACATCGGCTTCACCGGTACCCCGCTGTTCAAGGATGATGAAATCACCCGCCGGGTTTTTGGCGATTACATCTCTACTTATGATTTCCACCGCGCTACGGAAGATCGCGCCACTGTCCCACTGTACTACGACGCACGCGGCGAAAAACTAGGCATTGCCACCAACGATCTCAACGAACGGCTTGCAGCTAAACTAGAGGAGTTGGCGAGTGAAGAGGTAGATATTCAACGGCTAGAGCGTGCTTTGCAACACGATTACCATATTCTCACCGCAGAAAAACGCTTGCGACAAGTCGCGCGTGACTTCGTCAATCATTACACCACCGCTTGGGAGTCCGGCAAGGCTATGTTGGTCTGCGTGGATAAAGTTACCTGTGTGCGATTGTACAATTTGATCGAGCAAGCCTGGCAGCAGCGAATAGTTGAATTAGAAAAACCCTTGAAAACGCTGGGAGCCAAAGGTGAAATAGATGACCAAGAGGAAATCTATCGTCGCCGCCAACTTGCCTGGATGCGCGAGACCCAAATGGCGGTGGTGGTGAGCGAAGAACAAGGCGAAGTAGCGCGCTTCCAGGCATGGGATCTGGACATCACCCCTCACCGGCGGCTGATCAAAGAAGGGTATGCCTTACCAGATGGCTCTCGCCTGGATTTGGAAACCGCTTTCAAACGTGCTGAGCATCCCTTCCGCATCGCTATTGTCTGTGCCATGTGGCTTACCGGCTTCGATGTACCAAGCCTTGCCACGTTGTACCTGGACAAGCCCCTTCAGGCACATACGCTCATGCAGGCCATCGCACGCGCCAACCGCGTCTACGAGGGAAAAACCAATGGGTTGATTGTGGATTACTGCGGCATTCTCAAAAATCTACGGCAGGCGCTCGCTACGTTCGCAGGTACCGCCGATAGTGGACACGACGCGGAAATACCCAGCGAACTGGCGCGTGATAGTACGGCTTTACTCGCCGAACTTGCCACTACTATTCAGGCCGTGCGCGATTTTCTCGCCGCGCAAGCAGTCTCGTTGGCAGATATTTACCAACAAACCGGCTTTGCGCGTAACGCGGCCATTCAAGCGGCAAAAGAAGCTGCTAATGAAAACGATGAAAGCCGCCAACGATTTGAATTGTTGTGTGGGGCAGTCTTCAGCCGGTTCAAGGCTTGCTTCAATGAGCCGGGTATTCACACTTATCGCGTTGATCACGATGCCATCACCATTGTCTATCGCAGCTTGCGAGATGATAGCGCACAAACCGACCTCAGTGCAGTGCTACGTCAGCTGCATGGAGAAGTCGAGCAGGCATTACCCTTAATCCAACAGGAGTAGTGGAACCGAGCGAACCTTACGATATTAGCCGCATTGACTTTGATCGTTTACGCCAGGAATTTGCAGATAACCCGTATCCTCGTACCACCGTGCAAACCCTCAAGCAAGCTATTGCAGCGCGATTACAGCGTTTACTTGAGCAGAATCCTCAGCGGACTAACTTTCAACAGTATTACGAAGAGCTGATAGCTGAGTACAACCGGGAAAAAGATCGCCCTACTATCGAAGCGACCTTTGATGCACTGCTTGAATTTGTTCAGGAATTAGATGAAGAATCACGCCGCGCCTTGCGCGAAGGACTAGATGAAGAAACGCTTGTTATCTATGATTTATTATACAAGCCTGATTTGACTGCCGCCGATATGCAGCGCATCAAAGAGGTAGCGGTGGAATTGCTCGCTGCACTCAAAGTCGAAAAATTGCGCATAGACCATTGGCGCGACAAAGAGGCTACCCGTGACGCAGTGCGTATTGCTATCCACAACTTCCTTTGGAGCGATGCTACAGGGCTGCCCTTCCCAAGTTACGACGAGATAGAAGTAGCAGAGAAGACTACGGCAGTCTTCCAGCATGTCTATCGTGCCTACCCTACTGTGCCATCACCGTATTATGTGGCAGCATAAAGGGATGATGAATTATTTGATGTTTATTGCGAGTGATCTCATCTGTTAGTAATTAGAGTAGGCAGAAGCTTCGAGATCAGTTGTAACAATGGTGAAATTTGTTATTTCAGGAGGGACAATTCTAACACGGGAGTTTTTTGGGGGGTGAGTAATAAATAAGTATCCACAGGTAGACATCCGCCGTATGGGCCGCAAAGCGGCAGGTATTATCGAGCCAATCTGGGATATCACGTTTGAGAAATCTAATTTGTTTTCAAGTTCAATCCTGTATAGAAGTACGCAAGATCTTTGGACGCTCTTTATTAAGAAAGAAATTGTTAATCATACAAGCTTTAATTTCATATTGCACAGCATTAAGACGAGCATTTTAAGAAAAAACTTGACAGTTAGCGGTGATTTCGGACAGCTTATAAATGTTCAAATCTTGTGGTAGGCTTGAAAATAGGGAGCGAATAATATTAATGTGAGCATTGCGATATCCAATTGTATACTCTAACCACCATTGTCTAATTACTTCAGTCCCCGTATTTATTTCAAGATCCCAATGAGGGTCGGAGATAGAGATGGGAAGCACCGATTCAAAGTATTGTTGCTCAGAAAGCAATCTAAGGACACACTCTGGTTGTAATGGTAGCCCTAATTCTATTGCTGCCATTGCACCATCACGAATCCAATCAAAAGATGCCAGTAAAACCTCGGGGTGTGCATAATAATCACGATCTGGTGTAACCCGCAATATGATTTCAGTCCAATTGTGAGCTAGAGATTTTAAGTGAGAGAATAAATTTTTCTCTAATGTATATTTTATAAAGAGGAAAGAACTACTGTGTTGCATTTTTGGAATACCTTACGAAAATTTTTTGGAGAAACGCGCCAGTTATCTCCTCAGATGATCCCCTCTTCTGTGCCACTAACAAAACAAAGTGATTCAATTTCGGACATTGATGGTGTATTCGCAACACAACTACATTTTTATCCTCATTCTAACATAAATGCGGGAATTTTAAAACCCTCCACCGCACGTCCGATATTAACTCAAGGGTGGCAATGGGTTCCTACAAGTTGGCTTTATTATTGGATGCTCAAAAATAAGCCTATTAACAACCGATGTTCCCTCTTAAACAAATATGAAATTTGTCTCACTATGAGTAATTTTGAATTAAGAGAGCACTGTATTTACTGTCCTGCTGGGTATGGGAATAGAGGAGATACCATTATTAGTTTAATTGATAAATTTTGCGTTGCTCTGGTTGAGGGCGATGCAAATTTGTCTTTTTACTCAACAAACGATGAGGGTTTTGATTTGCTACTAGCACGGGCTAAAGAACAAATAGCGTTAATTTCTTTGTCAGTGCAAAATTCTCAATTAGCCTTATGGCGTCAATCTATGGATATTCCAAATCCACCCACATATGAATCAAGCGATGCGCTATCAGTTATGCTAGGTGGATCAAAACTCTATATCGGAGCTTGGAAATCATCGGAAATAGGGATAGTTAATGGGAGGCATAGAATCTGTGCCGCTTATCGTTTTGGAGTTCCCGAACTGCCGGTTTTTGTGAGTATGTGATTCAGCGTCATTTTTGAAACACTTTACGGGCGTGAAATTGTTAAAGTCCGCTGTGTTGTATGTAGCGTATGTGGTCGCAACTGCAAGATTCGCTAGGCTGGAGGCGTTCATCCTGGTGCGGGGTTTCGGGGAAAGTTGTGAGCGGGAAAGCGAATGAACGGGTAAAATAGTTCCAAAGGTGTATAAAATGGAAATTGAAAAAGAAATTTGTATAGAACGTCGCATTGTTAGAATACTTTTCATCCTATATTTCTTTGATGATAAGGCAGGTGCTATTTCATTCCTCAATGATCGTGTGAGTGTAATAGAGTCCGAGACCAAGTTACAAAAAATTGATTTTTGGATTTGTTATCCCGATCATTTAGCAGCAGCGTTATTACGAGGCTGTGAAATTGAGGGGCTTGGGAACTCAAAATTAATTAACCGCAAACAAGAAGTCTGCTCGGCGGTGAGAGACATTCTTCGTAATCGAGAACCAGAAATACGTTGGATTCCTATGCGCAAATACCTACGCGGCGCTTATGAGCCGCTAGATGAAGTAATGGTTTTTTTGGTGAGTCGCAACTTAGCCAGGCGCAGGGTAGTTGAAAACGGACGTCGTGTTCATTATGAACTAACAAGTAGAGGCAGTGAAGTAGTACAGACAATGATTCGAGAGTGTCAGGAAACAGAATGGTATGCTCAACGCTGCAGATTAATCCGAGATTTCTTCAATCACCTTAACGGATTTGAAATTCGTAAATTACAGTACCTTGAAGCAGCTTATGCCATGACGCCGCATGAGCAAATGATAGCTACTATAGAAACAGAGGTAAGAGCTAGGTTCGTGAAAATTTTTGGCATGGAGGCACTATGATAACGCTCAACGATTTGGTGACTCAAACCCACAAAAAATTGACCGAAGGGAATTTTAAATTTTTATTACGAGAGCAAGTGCAAGAAATCGTAGGAAGTACAGATATTGCAAAATGGCTTGGCTCTGAATCTTTGTCAATTCCAATGAGCGGCTTAATGGTGCTTAAAATTGCCATGCGTGGTCATAAATGGATAAGCCATGATAGTAGTTATAAAGAATTTGAGTATCAAAGAACGCTAGGTCCGGGCATTAATGGTTGGATTGCAGATAATAGTACTGGAAAATCTACAATTCTCAAAGCAATCCAATGGGCTTTAACTGGTACAAAGCCGGTATTTAAGTCGGATGTACAGAAATGGATAGAGGAAATTGCAGTTGAAATAAGGGTTTCTGGGGAACAATACACGATTTACTATCAATTAGCAGACGGAAAATTAACTGGCGGTGGAATCTTTAAGGAGCCGCTCGAATCAGTCTGGGCAGAGATTAAACCCTTGCCCGAAACCCCTTTTCTAAATCCAAATGCGGCAAAGCAACGGGTTGCAGAATTTCTAGGAGAGAAATTAGGATTTACCCCGCTCGAAAGGGCTATATGGCAAAAATATGCTATTGATATTAAAGTGACTACTTTGTCTTGGGATAGCTACGCGCTGGCACTGTTTATCAATGATGATGACTATCGTGATTACTTTTTCCCTCCTTTGCAAAAAGACAGGTCCAATCTACGACAACGAGCATTAGGCATATATTTAGGCTTAGACCTGCTAAAAGCATTATCTACATTAGAGGTAGCTCGAGATCATGCGCGTACTGACTATAATTTTGAGTCAAAACGTATAAATACTGATGAGCAAGGGCTTCAAAATGAAATCGAACATTTCTCTAACGAGTTGTCTAGAGTAGAGGAGCGATTACATCATATAGAATCTGGAAGTTCCGCATTAATAGATGTCACCTATGTTTCTGAAATAGGTAAAAAAATTTCAGAATATACTAAACAAATAGTAGACCTTAACAAGCGTAAGGTTGAGTTAAGTGCAGAAGAACAACAAATAAATACAAACATCGCTAATACTGAACGAGCTTGTCAAGCATTGCAAGAAGCAATTAGTTTTAAAGTGTTTTTAAGTGGCCTCGAAGTTGAAAAATGTCCCCATTGCGAAAATAGCATACCATCTATTCCGGTTCAGGAAGAAGTACAACAAGGACAGTGCCATGTTTGCAAGAACCAGTTACAATCAGTAACCGCCGTAGAAAGTCATCAATCCATGCTAGAATCGCAAAAGCGTGTTCTAGAACAATTAAAAAAGGATCGAAACAATACAACAAGAGAATTGAGAAAAATTGAAACAATGCTAGAAGAAGTGCGGAAAGAAATAGAACCATATAAAGCTGAGTTTGAAGATTTAGCCCGACAACAAAAAGTCGGGCTAACGGAAGAAATGTGCATTTTATTAAATAAACAAGGCTATTTGAGAGGGCAATTAGAACAATTGCAATCGCGAACCAAAGCAGCAAAAGCCACTTATCTTCAGGATAAAAAATTGAAATTTGAAATACTAAAAACCTCAATGGGTATACTACAATCAGTTTTAACACAAGAAAATCAGAACGTATTAGCGCTGCTTATGGAGCAAGTTACCAGTATGGCGCAGGCTTTTGGTGTTCGTAACTTAAGCAAAGTCGAGCTAGATGATAGTTTTACAATGCTCGTTACTCAATCTCAAGGAACAGCGCGTTTTGAAGAAATGAATTTTGGAGAAAGACTAAGACTTAAGCTCGCTTTTCATCTAGCTCTGTTAAATTTGCGTATACACCAAGACATAGGTCGCCACCCTAAATTTTTACTTATGGACGCCCCCGGCAGTGCTGAGATGAGTGATGAAGATTTTGTAGCCATTCTTAAGCAAATCGCAGATATCCAAAAAGCGTTTGGAGATCAAGTTCAGATTTTACTTGCGACTACAAGACCGGAATTTAGAGATTATTGCAATCCAGAGAATCTTGAGCTACTTTCATTTGGTGAGACTTGCTTTTAACTGGAGTTACTCTGAATGCCTTCTCCAACTGTGATCAGATGGCCTGTAACGGTTAGCATAAAAAACAACAACGACTACACAAAGAGGGCTTTCGTTTTCATTGTTCTTACGAGTTATCGCATAGATGTAGTCCCTGAATGCCAACGGGGATTGATCAATGGCCTTTGATGTGGCATCTAGTACAAACAAAAAACCCACAGGAGTTGTTGCTGCAGTATAATGCTGTGTTTGAGTAAGATAGCTGTTTTCAATAGATTTTCGCCCAATATCTTCTAATTCACGCTTTACCTCAATCGGAAATGAAACACCAGTGTGGTACTGAAGAAGTAAGTCAACTCTTCCTGATATATCTTCTTTTGCCTCACGTCGGACTTTTACAAAAGCAGCATTTCGGTTTCTTTGATAGAAATGATTTTGAAGGTCTTTTTCCGTCGCTAGTTGTCCCTTTCCTGCCACTCTACCCGCTTTTACATTTGACGCGAACAAAAACGAGTATTCTTCCGAAAAATCTGCACAGAACAAATCGAAAGCATAATGTGTTATTAAAGCAAGTGTATGTTTTAAATATATTTGTTCTTTCGAAGATAAATTTGTCTCTCTTTGTATTTCCTGTAATAATGCTACATATAGATCTTGGTTTGTACCAAAAGACGAGTATATGAATTCTGCCAATAGATGATGCTCCTCAGAAAGCCTTTCTACAATCTCAAGAGTGATCTCCTCAATACTTCGTCCTTCAGCGAGTTGTAAATCCATTAGCTCAACAAGCGTATGATTATAAGTTGCCGCTGCACGAAGCCGCATAAAATGAGGATCGGCAGCGGCAACCACTTTTGGGGGGATTTCTACTTGGTTCAAAGTAGATAATAATGATTCGTAGAATTCTTTCTCAGCACTAGACGTGCTCTCACCCCAATCCGAGTTGTTCATAATCATTAAGAGCTTAGCTCTGGCTTCTTGTAATTGAATAAACTGGCTATGAATTTGCTGAAGCATTATCAAGTTTTGCGCTCCTTCATAGATTCCGCTTGTTAGTGTATCAGAATTTGCTCTAAATTGACGGATCGCAGCGTAAGTACCTGCTAAAAGCTGCAAGGGAGGTATAAGGTTAGGCTGTTTAGTAATGCTAAGCAATTGTTCTACCCAGCGTCCTAAGTACTCTGCAAGTTGAACTAATCGAATCTCAATATTTATAGAATCAGCAGAAAGGTAGCCGGAGAATAAGCATCTTTCCAATAGTATTTCTTGAGCTCTACGAAGGGAATCTGTTATAGCATTTACATCATCAAAAATCATAGCTTGTAAATAACAATTTACAATTTCCGAGAATAAAATAGCATCAGACCGTTCCTCCTCAAGTGCAGCTGATGAATTGAATAGATTAAGCACTCTACTAAGAGAATCTTGTAGCTCTCTGATATCTTCAGCACGAAAAGCATTGTACAAATGCACTATACCCAAATTAAAACTAGCTTCTGCTTTTACAGCATTATTACTAACACTAATACACTTTTCAATCATTTCAGGTATTTCGGTAGTTTGAGGGGAAAAATCATAGCAACGGCCTAATAATTTGAGCGCCTTAACGGGTAAAAGGGCAGAATCTTCAGGATCTTCAGGGAGAGAGGGAAACTCATTGAGAAGTAAATCCAGAACACTATAAAATAAGTTTCTATTACCTCGTTGTAAGACTAATGTCACAGCCCCTTCTAGTGCAATTTGGGCAATGAACACATTTTTATCAAGGCGACGTTCGTTATAACCACGATAATCGTGCTTAAAAACTGATAGAAATTCCTTAACCGTTACATCTGACCATCGGCTTGCTAATTTTAATATAACTCTTTGGGCATCACGATAAATAAAATCATCTAAGGGTTGTTTCAAAACACTGAAAACTAGGTTTTCAGCAGCTATCGGTATACTTAAATCTGTAAAAGACTCTCCTATGGCTCGCAAAATTATTGAGATGTAATCCGAAGAATTTGACAAAATATGAGCATTTTGCCAAATTTCTATTTCCGGCACCCGCTCAAATAGCAGTTCAGGGTGACGCTCTACAATTGGATCTTGCAGAATTTTGACGAAATCATCAGTTAGCATAATTCATCTCATTTCGTATAGAGCCAAGACTTCTTTAATGAGTTGGGCTATTCTTTCTTGTTGTTCACAGGGTAATGTTGATATTTTCTCAAACACCTCTCCCCAAGCGCGAGAAGTAGAGAGAACAGAATGTCCATGAGCAGCTATTGATGAAAACTCTGATTTTGTGCAATCAGATAAACCATAAAAAAACATCTCTGGTTGACCTAAAATTTGAGCAATTTGTCGAATAAGTTGTGGGTTGAGTTGTGTGCGTTTACCACGCTCGATTTGGCTAATAGCCATGCAAGTTACCCCTATTTCACTAGCCAGGTCTTGTAACGTCAAGCCTGCCGCTTGGCGCGTTTCACGAACCCGCTCTCCGATTGCTTTCACTTCAATAAATGGTGGGGGTTGTTCCCTTCCAAAGGCTATACTCATGGATTGCTCCCGTCTTACATTAACACTTCCAATGGATTGCAAACAGATCTTATCGTTTTTGTGTAAAATTGAAAGAACGCATTTGACATTTAATTATTCTTGTTATTTGTGTGAGTATTCGGTTAATCACAATAAACAAATTCTTGCTTCATTATAAACTATTTGTTTAACAAAGTCAATATTTCCGTATAATATAAATTTATAATTTATAAACGGTTTTGTGATTTAATACGCACTTCTAAAAATCATGTAGCGCACACGTTTAATAAAAACACCCGTCATGTTCAGTTTGCTGAACATGACGGGTGTGATTAATGTATTTCAGATTGCTTGGTATAAATGCTAAATGATACGCAAAATCCTAAAATAATTCAGTGCTTTGTCAAGCATGAAATGCGGAGTTGACGCTTTTTGATATGGTGTGAAGGAGCAGATTTCCTCGTATGGCTTCACTCACTTAAATTACGCTTGACAGAGCACTAGTCAGTCATGCCATATCATTGGGACGTGTTTCCAATTATCGCTTCCCCCACAAACAAGTAACGCCCACACCCATCAATCCCCGGCCCGGAGATAGGCTTTACCTTCCCCTGTTTGATCCATTGCACCAGTTGCGAGCGACTAATGCCCAACTGCTTTGCCTTCTGGGGCGCGCTCAGGCGTTGGGCTGGGCGCAACGCTTCCAGATCACTGCGGCGGAACAAATAGCGATGCCCGCCATCAATTTCCGGCCCGGCGAGAGGCTGCAAGCGCCCCATCCGCGCCCATGTTTGTACGGTCAATATGTCAACTTCCATGTCAATTTACGCCCGACAATGTCCCACCCATTTACGGCCATGATGTACCACTTTTGAACGTGCCGCCGCTGTCCAGCACTGCACCTTAACAGCCGCCTCAGCCAGTAGGTTCGCGGGGCACCTCC
>Ga0334882_1002189_pt1 | contig 20758 bp, 15 predicted proteins | sample GraSluR1_MG_5_FD_207226 | JGI IMG/M metagenome (GOLD analysis project Ga0334882, IMG submission 207226) | Sludge microbial communities from methane-producing bioreactor in Wageningen University, Netherlands - Granular Sludge_15_04-R1 | ecosystem: Engineered > Bioreactor > Anaerobic >...
CCACTGATATTCTTTCCTTGTCCCATGTTTCCTCCCGTTTTGTTTTTGGTGGTACAAATACAATAACAGAGATTCATGGGACTTTCTTTTACGCTTTACAGGGTGACACTTAATCTTAACATTCGGGGTGACCAGGGGCAGGGGGGGCTTTTCTTGACTTCTCCCGGGTCCTGGTCTATGATTTTAATAGTAAAATAGTTTTATTTAAGGAATCATAAAAAACCATGCGTCGTGTGTTCCTGGTGCTTTTTTTATTTGCCATCGGCTTTTCCCTTCCCCTTATAGCTGAAGATATTACCATGGCTATTTTCGAGGGGGGCAGTCCCATGCAGTTTACCGATGACTATGGTGAGGCTGCCGGCTTCTTTCCTGATCTGGCTCGTATCTTGTTTCCTGAACCTGATAGGCTTCAAATTATCACCGGTCTTACCTTTGAGGAAGCTTACGACAAGGTAAGAACCGGGGAAATTGATTTCATGCCGATTCTTATTAAAACTCCAGCCCGGGAGACAGAGCTTAGTTTTAACAGGGAAGTGATTTTTGTCTCATGGAGTGAAGTCTTTATACGATCCGATTCCCAAATGACTTCAATGTTTGATCTACAGGGTTGCCCTGTGGCCCTTATGTTGGGTGGTGAGACGGGCCAGGCTTTCCTGAGGCTTATGAACGATTTCAATATTCCCTTTGAACCAGTCTATTATAAAGATTATTCTTCCATGGCCGAAGCGGTTCTGGAAGGAGTTGTGGACGCCATGGTCTCTTTTAACACCTACGCCCTGACAGATGCGAGGGTGAAGCCCACCGGGATAGTCTTCGCTCCCGCCCAGGCTTTTTTTGCCACCGCCCGGGACGGCCGGGTGGACCTGTTGGAGATGATAGATAAAAAACTTGCGGTGCTGAAAAACGACCCTGATTCAGCCTACTACCGGGCCCTGGATCGCTGGATGCACACCGAGGTAAGAGAGAAGACCCCGGACTGGGTTCGGCCCTCGGCCTTTGCAGCGCTTCTGCTGCTGGTCATGGGGCTTCTCATTCTGGTTCTTCAACGGCGTCATCTGTTAAAGGTTGAAAGTCTCATCGCCCGGCAGCGGAAAATCATCCAGACATCAGAAAGAAGATATGAGCTTCTGGTGGAAAATTCCAACGATCTGATCTGGATGGAGGATCGGGAGGGCCGGCTTACCTTCCTGAACGGCCGCACCGTCTCCCTTCTGGGGATTCCCAGGGCTGAGCTGCTGGGAGGCTCCCTGAATCCTTTGATCGTCGAGCAGGACCGGCAGGGAATCCGTGAGATCCGGGACCGGGCTTTCGCCGGGGAACCGGTCCTCTACGAGCTTCATGTCCGTCAGCCCTCCGGGGAAATACGTACCCTCTCGGTCACCACCGCACCGGTGGTCGATGAAGGCCGCATCGAGGGGGCCGCCAGCTTCGGCCGGGACATTACCGAACAAAAGAATCTGGAGAAGCAGATCCTCCGCAGCCAGAGGCTGGAAACCCTGGGGTCTCTGACCAGCGGTATCGCCCACGATTTTAACAATCTTCTCACCCCCATCATCGGTTACGGTGAAATTCTCAGGATGAAAACCGGGGAAGACGATGAGCGGTCTCCCATGGTGACCCATATTATTGATGCGGGAGCCCGGGCCAGGGAGTTGATAGGAAAACTCATGGCTTTCAGCCGGAAACAGGAGATGAAGTATGAAAATATCTGCCTGAACCGGCTGGTGGAAAATTTTTTACCCCTCCTGGAACGTTCCCTTCCCGGGGCCATTGTCCTGAAGACCGGTCTTGACCCGGATCTTCCCCTGGTTTACGCCGACCGCGGGCAGCTGGAGCAGGTCCTGCTGAATCTGGTCATCAACGCCCGGGATGCCATTAAGGGCGAAGGCACCATCGCTGTTTCCACATCCATCACCAGCAGCATGGAAACAGCGGTCCCCGGCCGTTCCTCCTCCCGGTCGGGACGCTGCTGTGTCCTTCAGGTGGAAGATTCGGGCTGCGGTATCAGTGAGGAAAACATCGAGAAGATATTTGATCCCTTCTTCTCCACCAAAGGGGATGACGGGACCGGTTTGGGGTTATCCACATCCTACGGTATCATCAAGCAGCACGGGGGGTACATTTTTGCCTCAAGCCGCCCCGGAGAGGGAACCGTTTTTTCGATTTATCTGCCCCCGGTATCCGGTTCTTTATCCGAAGGGGTGACAGAAAGGAAGGCCCCGGGGGTTTAAGAAGGAGGGGGGGTCCGGAGATAGTTCCCGATGCCCCCGGTGGATCTTAACGTCCCGTTGCCGCCGTGGTGGTTCGGGATCCGCGGCGAGGGCCGTGTCATAACAGGAGAATGTATGAAGCTGGTAAAAATTGGTGTGGGAGTGATTCTGATCCTTCTTCTTCTTGCGGGCTGTATGCCCGGTCCCAACGGTCTGGCGGACAGCCCCAGCGCGAAAGGAGAGGTTGCGGGTTTCTGGATGGGACTGTGGCAGGGAGTGATCTCTCCCTTCGCCTTTAGCGTGTCGCTTTTCAGCAAAACCGTGGAGATCTACGAAGTTCATAACAACGGCGGCTGGTACAACTTCGGCTTCCTGCTGGGAGCCAGCATCATCTTCGGCGGAAGCGGCGGAGGGGCGGCCGGACGCAGGCGCCGCCGCCGGGATTACTGATAACAAGGGGGCGATCCGGTGAGGACCGCCTCCGAAGCTCTCTACCTTTTTTCTCCGTATCTCATCCAGCGCAGCATCTCCTTCAGGGTGTGTCTTTTCCCCGTCATGAGGATGCCGACCCGGAAGATCCGGGCCGCCGCGGCTACCACCAGAAGGGTGGTAACTGCTATGAGGATGATTGACAGGAGAATCTGCCACCAGGGGGGAGGGGCGATGATGATCCGCATAAGCATCACCAGGGGGGCGGTCATGGGGAAGAAGGAGAGGCCCACCGTGAAGGGGGATCCGGGGTTCATGACGATGCTGGAGATCATCACCATGGGTACAATCAGGAAAAGCAGCAGCGGCATTCCCAGCTGGCCCATGTGCTGTTCGTCCTCGGCTCCGGAACCGATGGCGGCATAACAGCCGGAATAGAGAAAGTAGGCCAGCACAAAAAAGAGGCCCAGATACGCCATATTGGAGGGGGTCACCCCGGAGATGGTGGTTTCCACCCCCAGTCCGGGCAGAATCAGCCGGGAAAGAGCCAGGGCCAGGGTGATCCAGAAGGTGTACTGGATGATCCCCGCCAGGCCGATGCCCAGCAGTTTTCCGAACATCATGTCCCCGGGGGTGACGGAGCTGAGGATGATCTCCACGGTTTTTGAGCTTTTCTCCTTTATCACCGATCGGCCGATCATCTGGCCGTAGAGCAGGACGGTCATGTAGATCAGCATCATGAAGGCGATGCAGGTGAGCATGATGGAGAGAAAATCCTGCCCCTCTTCGGCATCCCCCGATGAGGCTTTCAGAACCCTGAACCGGGGGGGGCGGGAGAGATTTTCAATTATCGACGGGTCGAGTCCTTCCCGGGCCATCCGCTCGGCGGTGATAATCCGGGCAGTCAGGCCTTCCAGGGTCTGGCTGAGGGCGATGTCGGTGCCGGTTTCGGAGTAGTAAGGAAAGGAATCCGCTTCCAGGTAGTTTTCCGGTAATAAAAGAAGGCCGTTCAGGTGGCCCTGCCGCACCTCTTCCTTCAGGGCTTCTGCATCGCCGGGATTCCCCTGCCTCAGAGACAGGCCGGCGGCTCCGGCGGCCTCCTTCAGGGCTGTCCAGTGGTTATCCTCCAACCCCACCACCGCCACGCTGGTTCCTTCCCTTATCCCGTCTTCCCTCTGGGCCAGCAGGGTGGGCAGCACGGTGACCGCCAGGAGCAGAAATGGCCCCAGAAGGGTGATGATCACGAAGGCCTTGTTGGCGGCGGTCATCCTGAATTCCTGCCGGGCCACCTTAAGAAGCCTGGTCATGGGGGCCTCCTTTGGTCAGATTTTCCGAGTCTTTGACCATTCCGATGAAAATTTTGTGCAGGGAAGGGGCTTCCACCTCGAATTTCCGCAGGGAAAGCCGGCCGCAGATGTCCTTTAACAGAAGGTCAGGGGAGTACCCTTCCACAAGCTGCACTTCGCAGTACCGGGGGTAGTCCATGGTCTGCTCCACCCCGGGCAGATCTCTGATGAAACGGCCGTCGCCGCTGAACTCCAGGGTCACCACGTTCCGGCCGTGGCGGGCTTTTATTTCTTCCAGGCTTCCGGAGAGAAGCTCTTTCCCCCGGTTGATCAGGAAAATCTGATCACAGATCTTCTCGGCGTGATCCATGATATGGGTGGAGAAGAGGATGGTTTTCCCCTGCCGGCCCAAGTCGAGGATCGAATCCTTCAACAGATCTGAACTGACCGGATCGAGGCCCGAAAAGGGTTCGTCGAAAAAGATGATCTCCGGGTCGTGGGCTACGGCGGCGATGAACTGCACCTTCTGGCTCATTCCCTTGGAGAGGGCTTCCACGGGCTTGTCCTTCCATTCCACGAGGCTGAATTTTTCAAGCCAGGAGTCGATGTTCTTCTGAAGCGCCGCCCTGTCATCGGTCTTCAGGGATCCCAGATACCTCAGCACCTCATTCACCTTGACCTTTTTGTAGAGCCCCCGCTCCTCCGGCAGGTAGCCGATGCGCTCCTTGTCCTTCTCCCCGATGGGCCTGCCGTCGAAGAGGATCTCCCCCGAATCGGGGGCAAGGATATTCATGATCATCCTGATGGTGGTGGATTTCCCCGCCCCGTTGGGCCCGATGAGGCCGAAGATTTCTCCGGGCCGGGTACGGAAAGAGACTCCGTCCACCGCCTGAAGGCCGGTAAAACTTTTACTCACATTTTTAAGTTCAATCATGCCTCCACTATAATAACCCCGCGATAATCGTGCAACCGGCGGGGTTTTGGCATTTTGCCCTGGATACCGTATAATAGGGCTAGATTAAACAGGGGGCTGAAAACCATGAAGAACGCATCTTTAGCCATCCAGGCCGGTATTATCCTGATTCTTTTCGTCTTTGGGGACGCCCTTCTGGGAGCAGCGCCTTCTTTCTGGGTGGATTTCGAGTCCGGTGCGGCTTTCACGGGGTATAACGATGTGGAGATTCACAACGGGGACGCCACGCAGTTTTCCCTGGCTTCCGATTTGGATCCCGCCCCGGTCTGGTACTACCGGCTGCGGCTGGGGGTGGATCTGAACCGCCATGCCTTTTCCCTCCTCTATGCCCCCCTGAGGGTGGTCAGCCGGGGAGACGCCCCCGGGGACATCAGTTTTGCCGGCGAGACCTTCGCCGAAGGCTCTCCCCTGGAGGGGATCTATATCTTTAACTCCTACCGGCTCACCTGGAGCTATACTCTCGTGGACACCCCGGCCCTGAGGTTCGCCGCCGGGGCAACCGGAAAGGTCAGAGAGGCTTCCATCAGCCTGAAAACCGCCGGGCGGGAGAGCGAAAGTACCAACCTGGGGGTGGTCCCCCTGATCCACCTCGATTTTCTCTGGCGGTTTGCCCCCGCCTGGGCTTTTCAGGTCGCCGGCGACGGCCTGGCGGTTCCCCAGGGTCGGGCGGAGGATTTTCAGGCCGCCCTGGTCTTTACCCCCCGGGAGGATGTGGATCTGAAACTGGGATACCGGATCCTGGAGGGCGGATCCGATGCCTCCTCTGTGTACACCTTCGCCCTCTTCCACTACCTTACCGCGGGAATCCGCTGCCGGTTTTAACCTGGTCATTCAAAAAGGGTTTACTGAGTCTCCAGAAATCCCTATCGGTGTTCACTCATCCATGCTACAATGACCAAATCGTATGAAATCTGTAAAAACCGAAGCCATCACCCCCCCCGAGTTCTCTGAACCTGAGCCCCGCCCGGTGCCGGATCTTCTGGCCTTTCCGGCCGAACCCTGCGATCAGGAAGAGCTGCTTCGCAAGGTGAAGGAGCTCAGTGACATCCTTCATTACTCGTCCGACAGCATTTACGTCACCGACGGGCAGGGCAACACCCTCCTGGTGAACGAAGCCTTTGAGCAGATGAGCGGTCTCGGCCGGGACGAGGTTCTGGGCCGCAATGTCCTGGACCTGGAGGAGAAGGGGATGTTCACCCCCTCGGTTTCTTCCCTGGTGTTGAGGGAACGCCGGAAGATTACCATCATCCAGGAGCTGAAGAACGGGACCCGGGTGATCGCCACGGGGGTTCCCATCTTTGATTCCCGGGGAGAGCTGTTCCGCATCGTCAGCAACTCCAAGAGCCTCCACGAAATCCGTTTCCTGAACCAGTATCTGGAAGATACCGGGACGGTCCCCCGGGAGGGGTGCCGGGACTGGGAAGATGCGTCCGCCAGCATCGTCTATAACAGTCCGGAGATCGAGGCGATTCTGGAGCTGATCCGGGATATCGCCCCGGTGGATACTACGGTGCTGCTCATGGGCGAGTCGGGGGTGGGGAAGGGGCTTTTCGCCCGGCTCATTCACGATTTGAGTCCCCGCAAGGAAGAGCGGTTTGTGCAGATAAACTGCAGCGCCATCCCCGAGAGCCTGCTGGAGAGCGAGCTCTTCGGTTATGAGGGGGGAGCCTTCAGCGGCGCCCTGAAAGGGGGGAAGCCGGGACTGCTGGAACAGGCTCAGAGAGGCACCCTCTTCCTGGATGAAATCGGTGAAATGCCCCTGGGGCTTCAGGTGAAGCTGCTTCATACCATCCAGAACCGTCAGATCACCCGGGTGGGCGGAGTGGTGCCCGTCGATATCGATACCCGGATCATTTCCGCCACCAACAGGGTGCTGGAGGACGAGGTGAAGGCGGGCCGTTTCCGTATGGATCTCTATTACCGGCTCAACGTGGTTCCCGTCACCATCCCGCCCCTGCGGAACAGAACCAGCGACATCATCGCCCTGACCCAGTTTTTTCTCCAGTGCCAGAACCGGAAATACAGCAAAGAAGTGATCTTTTCTTCCCAGGTTTTCGACCAGTTTCTCTCTTATCCCTGGCCAGGGAACATCCGGGAGCTGGAAAACGTGGTGGAGCGTCTGGTGGTCACCGCCCGGAGCCGGATTGTCCGGGAGGGTCACGTGAATCCCCTGCTGAAAAATCAGCCCTCCTTTCCCCAGGAGTCCCTGGTGGTTAACAAGGTGATGCTCCTCGAAGAGGCCCGGGAAGAGCTGGAGCGGCAGCTGGTGCTGCAGGCCTACCGTCAGGGAGGGACCAGCTACAAGACCGCCGAACTGCTGGGAATAAGCCAGACCTCGGCGCACCGGAAGATCCAGAAATACATCTCTCGAAATGATTCATAATTGGGTTAACAACCCGATTATGAATTAAGAGTTCTGTCCTTTTTCCCGTTATCCGTCCCTTTTCCGTGTAAACCGCCCCCGGGGCGGGAAAAAATCCAACTGGCACGAAAATTGCACTACATCCTTGTTACCCCTAGGGTATCAATAAAAAACAGGGAGTGAGGTTTATGTCTGATCAAGAAAAGGTTTCGGAAATACGCCCCAATTTTTGGGGGGTTCTCTTCGTGGTGGTCTTCATGTGTTTCGCCATGGCGGCCCAGATTTTTATTCTGGAGGGGGCTGACTGGGTAACCCATATCACCCTGATCATCGTCATCGTGGTGGCTTCCATCGTCGCCATGGCTTCGGGTTTCAAATGGAAGGATATCCAGGACGGTATCCTCTACGGATGTCAGCTGGCCATGCTGCCCATGCTCATCCTGATGATGGTGGGGGTCCTGGTGGCTTCGTGGATCGCCGCGGGAACCATTCCCACCCTCATCTACTACGGCCTGAAAACCCTGTCACCGTCGATCTTTCTGCTCACGGTCTGTCTGGTCTGCAGCATTTCTTCCCTGGCCACGGGAAGCTCCTGGACCACCGGAGCCACCTTCGGTGTGGCTTTCATGGGTGTGGGTCTCGGTCTGGGAATCCCCGCCGCCATGACCGCCGGGGCCGTGGTTTCCGGCTCCATCTTCGGTGACAAGATGTCCCCCCTTTCCGACTCCACCAACCTGGCCGCCGCGGTGGGTGAAGCGGATCTCTTCGACCATATCAAGAGCATGATGTACACCACCGGCCCGGCGATCCTGATTTCCCTGATTCTCTACGGTATCATCGGCGCCCGGTTCGGTGCCAGCACCATCGACAATCAGCAGGTGGACACCATCCTTTCGGGCCTGAAGGCCAACTACTGGATCAATCCGGTTACCATGATTCCCCCGATTCTGATCATCGTGATGGCGGTGAAGAAGATTTCCGGTCTGGCCGCCATGGTCATCGGTTCCCTGGTGGGCATGATCTTCGCCATGATTTTTCAGGGCTATGGGCTATCGGATATGCTCAACTTCATGAACTACGGATTTGTTTCCGAAACGGGAATCGCCGAAGTGGACGCCCTGCTTTCCCGGGGGGGCCTGCAGAGCATGATGTGGACCATTTCTTTAGGTTTCATCGCCCTGAGCCTGGGGGGCCTTTTGGAAAAAACCAACATGCTCAATGTGCTGCTTGAGAAGATCTCCGGCCTGGTGAGCAACGTCCGGGGTCTCATCGTAACCCACGTGCTGGCCTCTATTTTTATCAACATCATCGCCGCCAGCCAGTACATCGCCATCATCATCCCGGGACGGATGCTGGTGCCGGCCTACAAGAAGCAGAGAATTCTGCCCCAGGTCTGTTCCCGTACCTGTGAAGATTCCGCCACGGTAACATCTCCCCTGGTGCCCTGGGGGCTCTGCGGTGTCTATTTTGCCGGTGTTTTAGGGGTCTCCACCCTTGAGTACCTGCCTTACACTTTTCTCTCCTTCCTGGCACCCATCATTGCCATCGTTTTCGGTCTGACCAACAAATTCATCTGGAAGGAAGGCGAGAAGGCTTCGGTGAATACCTACAACAGTGTTGAGGAAAACCTTAATGTCAAATGATAATATCTTCAACGTATGGATGAAACGGGAGTACCGCACGGTGGTGCGGGCTTCCGGTGTCCATCTCTACGATGACCAGGGCAAGAGCTATATCGATGCCTCCGGGGGGCCTGTTCTGGTCAGCCTGGGGCACGGCCGCAAGGATGTGGCTAAGGTTCTGGGAGACCAGGCCGCCACGGTTTCCTTCGCCTACCGGTTTGATTTTACCAACAATCCCCTGAAGGAGGCCACCCGGAAACTGACCGAGGCTTCCGACGGTTACCTGCAGAAGCACTTTTTCGTCTCCGGCGGATCCGAGGCCACCGAGGTGGCGGTGAAGCTGGCCCGGGTTTATCAGGTGGACAAGGGGCAGCCGTCCCGGCACAAGATCATCACCCGGTGGATGAGCTATCACGGCAATACCATGGGAGCCCTGGCGTGGAGCGGTCATCCCTTCCGGAGGAAGCTCTACGAGCCGTACCTGGCGGCCTCCCCCATGATTCCTCCGGCTTACTGCTACCGCTGCCCCTACGGCAGGACCGCCGAGACCTGCAGCCTGGAATGCGCCGAAGCCCTGGAGACGGAAATTCAGCTCCAGGGACCCGATACGGTGGCGGCTTTCATGATCGAACCGGTTTCCGGTTCCAGCCTCTACGCCGCCATCCCCCGACCTGATTACTTTAAACGGGTCCGGGAGATCTGCGACAAATACGGGGTTCTTCTTGTTTTCGACGAGGTAATGTCGGGGGTGGGGCGGACCGGAAAGTATTTTGCTTATCAGCATTTCGGGGTGAAACCCGACATCGTGGCCCTGGGCAAGGCCCTGGCGGGGGGGTACTTCCCCATCGGATCCGCCTCCTGCAGCCAGGAAGTCTACGATGTTATTTATAACAAATCCGCCGCCTTCGTGGTGGGATACTCCTGGGTGGGCAACCCCCTGGGAGCAGCGGTGGTCTCCAAGACCCTGGATATCCTGAAGGATGAGAATCTGGTGGCCGAATGCGCCGCCAAGGGTGACTACCTGCAGAAAAAACTGAAGGAACTCGATCATCCCACCATCGGAGAAGTCCGGGGGATGGGCACCATGATCGGCGTCGAACTGGTGAAGGACCGGAAGACCAAAGAGCCCTTCCCCCGGGCCCTGGGCTACGCCTTCAAGGTAGCCGAAGAAACCCTGGAACTGGGTATGTTCCTGGAGGGCTGTGCCGGGTCGGTCAACGGTCTGGCCGGAGACGGCATGCTTTTCGGACCTCCCTTTACCTCCACCTACGAAGAGCTTGACCAGATGGTGGATATCTTCGACAAGGCACTTTCCAGAGTCGAGAAAGAGCAGGGGTATTGAGTTCAGGGTAATCAAAAATTATCCCGCACAGCCCTTCGGGGCTGTGCGTTTAAGGGGATACAGGAAGGGATTTCAATGGCTGTGAAGAATGTCTATGGAAAACTGAAGAGCCTGGAAGAAGCGGTGGCGGTGATCAGCGATGACTGCCGTCTCATGTACGGCGGATTCGGCGGGGTGGGAACCTCTCCCCTGCTGATCGATGCAATTTTCAACAAGGGGGTCCGCCGTCTCACCCTGATCGGGAACGACGCGGGATTTCCCCAGGTGGGGGTGGGCCGGCTGGTCTGCAACGGACAGGTTTCCCGCATGATCACCACCCACATCGGCTCCAACCCGGTGGCGGGCAAGATGATGAATGAAGGAGCCATGGAAATCGAGTTCAGTCCCCAGGGCACCCTGGCGGAACGTATTCGGGCCGGTGGTGCCGGAGTGGGCGGCATTCTTCTGGATGTGGGCCTGGAAACGGTGGTGGCCCGGGGAAAACCAACGGTCATCTTTGAAGACAGGGAATGGCTCATCGAATCCCCCCTGCGGGCCGACGTGGCCCTGGTATACGCCGCCAAGGCGGATCCCTTTGGAAATCTTGTTTACGACAAAAGCGCCCGGAATTTCAATCCCCTGGTGGCCACCGCGGCGGACATCACCATCGTCCATGCCGAAGAACTGGTGGAGCTGGGAGGGCTGGATCCGGAGGAGATCGTGACCCCCGGGGTTTATGTTGACATGATTGTCACCGGCAAAGGAGGCGAGTGGACATGGGCTTGGGAATAAAGGAAAAAATGGCCCGGCGGGCCGCCGCGGAGCTCCGGCACGGCGACATTGTCAACCTGGGAATCGGGCTGCCCACCCTGGTGGCTGATTTTATCGACCCGGAAAAACAGGTGATTCTCCATTCGGAAAACGGATTTCTCGGCATGGGGGGAACCCCGGAAAAGGGAGAGGAAGATCCCAACCTGATCAACGCCGGGGGGTTCCCCGTGACCCTGGCCCGGGGGGGGTGTTACTTCGACAGCCTCGCTTCCTTTGCCATCATCCGGGGGGGCAAGCTGGATGTGACCATCCTGGGAGCCCTTCAGGTCAGCGGCCGGGGGGATCTGGCCAACTGGATCGTTCCGGGACAGCGGGTGCCGGGCATGGGGGGCGGCATGGATCTGGCCCTGAAGGCGAAGAAAACCATCGTCCTCACCACCCATTGCGCCAAGGACGGCTCCCCGAAGATTGTAAAGGAATGCACCCTGCCCTTGACCGCGGCGGGGTGTGTCAAACTGATAATAACCGACCTGGCGGTGATGGAAGTGACCCCCGAAGGTCTTCTTCTTCTTGAAAAGGATGATTCGGTGAGCCTGGAAGAGCTCCGGGAAAAAACCGGCGCTCCCCTGATTCTGCCGCCCCAAAGGACCTGATATGAAATCAACCGATAATCAGCCCGTCATCGTGGCGGGATTAAGAACTCCCCTGGGGAAACTCAAGGGTTCTCTGGGGGGAACCGATGCCTTTCAGATGGGGGCGGCGGTTCTCAAGGGAGTATTGGACCGTTCCGGCTGGAACCCCGCAAATCTGGATGATGTGATCATGGGAAATCTGCTGGCCCTGCCCGGGAATGTGGCCCGGGTGGCGGCCCTGGAGGCGGGGATCCCCCAGGAGGTGCCCGCTCAGACGGTGGACCGGCAGTGCGCCTCCGGCCTGGAAGCGGTAAATCTCGCGGCGGCCCTGATTCAGGCGGGCCGGGGAACCGCCTACCTGGCGGGGGGCACCGAAAGCATGACCCGGGGGCCCTATTATATGGAAAAAAGCAGCCAGCCCTTCAGCCCCCGGCCTCCCCGGTTTCTCCAGGCCCAGATATCCGCCCCCTCGGTGGGGGACCCCAGCATGATTCAGACCGCCGACAACGTGGCCCGGCGGTATGAGATCGGCCGGGAAGAGCAGGACCGGTTTGCCCTGGAAAGCCATACCCGGGCTTTGAAGGCCCGGGACACCGGGGTATTTGCCGGCCAGATCATCCCGGCGCCGTTCTTCTGTTCCCCCCCGGGGGCGCCTGAGATGACTCAGGATGAGACCCCCCGGCCGGAGACCAGCATGGATAAGCTGGCGGGTCTTAAGCCCCTGCTGGGAGGAGACAGCACCGTCACCGCCGGAAACAGCTGCCCCATGAACGACGGGGCGGCGGCCCTTCTGGTGACCAGCCGGGGGGAGGCGGAGAAGAAAGGATACCCCTGGATGGTCCGGCTGGTGGATTACGCCGTTTCGGGGCTGGACCCCCACTACATGGGGCTCGGTCCTGTGTATGCGGTGAGGAAACTCCTGGCCCGCACCGGCCTGGCCCTTAAGGATGTGGATATCGTTGAACTGAACGAGGCGTTCGCCGCCCAGAGTCTGGCTTGCATCCGGGAACTGGATATTTCTCCGGATCAGCTGAATCCCCATGGCGGGGCCATCGCCCTGGGTCATCCCCTGGGAGCCACCGGAGCGATTCTGGCGGTGAAACTCATTCATGCCATGGAGGCTTCCCGGGCACGCTACGGTGTGGTGACCATGTGCATCGGCGGGGGCCAGGGCGTGGCGGCGCTGTTCGAGGCTGCCGGGGAGGGGGTATGAGGTGGCCGTAAACAAGGAAGAGGTTAAGGCAAGGCTGAGAGAGAAAATAACCGTCGAATACCCCCGGGCCTGCCGGCTCCTGCAGGATCTGGTCCGGTTCCCTTCGGTGTCGGGCCAGGAAGCAGAGGCCCAGCAGTATCTGGCGGAGCAGTTCCGGCGCTGGGGCTGTGAAGTGGACCTCTGGGAACCCCGAAGGGAAGATCTGGAGAAGTATCCGGGGTTTCTGACCCGCCGGGACTCCTTTGAGGGCAGCCCCAACGTGGTGGGAACACTCAAGGGCAGCGGTACCGGCCGTTCCCTGATTCTGAACGGCCACATCGATGTGGTGCCCTCCGGGGATACTCCCTGGAAGACCGACCCCTGGAGCGGCGCCTTCGAGGACGGCCGGATCATCGGCCGGGGCACAGCGGATATGAAGGGTGGTTCGGTGGCGGTCTTTTTCGCCGCCGCCATGTTCAAGGAGCTGGGGCTGACTCCGGGAGGGGACATCATCCTCCAGAGCGTCATCGAAGAGGAAGCGGGCGGCGCGGGAACCCTGGCCTGTGTGGACCGGGGCTACCGGGCTGACGGAGCTCTGATTCCCGAGCCCACCGACGAGAAGATCTATCCCGCCTCCATGGGGTCCATGTGGTTCCGCATCACCGTTCCCGGCCTGGCCGCCCACGGCTCCACCGCCTATCTGGGGGTAAACGCCGTAGAGAAGGCCCAGCTGGTGGTGACCGCCCTGAAGGAGCTGGAAACGGAACGGAACAGGCTGCCCCTGAATCCCCTCTACGGCCACATGCCCGTTCCGTTTTGCATCAACATCGGGCGCCTCTGCGGGGGAAGCTGGCCTTCCAGTGTGCCCGACGAGGCGGTCATGGAGGGCCGCATAGGCTTCGGGCCCGGCGAAACCGTGGAAAAGGTGCGGCGCCAGCTGGCGGAGTGCCTGGAAAAGGCGGCGGCCCGGGACCCCTGGCTCAGGGATCATCCTCCTCAACTGGAATGGTACGGCTCCTGCTGGCACAGCGGCGGCATAGAACCGGACCATCCCCTGGTGGAAACCCTGAAGGGGGTCTACCGGGAGGGATACGGCCGGGAGCCGGTGGTGGAGGGAGCTCCCTGGGCCACCGATGCGGCGGCGCTGATCCGGTTCGGCCAGACTCCTGCCCTGGTTTACGGTCCCGGTCAGGGTCATCTGGCCCATCAGACCGACGAGTCGATCGCCCTGGACCGGATGCTTCAGGTGAGCCTGACCACGGCAGATTTTATCGTGGAGTGGTGCGGAGTAGACTGATTGTTTGTAAAAATTGTCTTGAAGACGCCGGAGGATCTACCCTCCGGCGTTTTTTACAGGCTGTAGGAAACCCCCACCTGGGCCTTGACAATCCCCATCACCGCCAGGATCCCTGCGGCAAAAATACTGCCGATGGCCTCTTCCACATCCTCGGGATCGTCCATGGTAAAAGCAGAGAAGTACCCCCCCAGACCGATTCTTACGTTTATTCGGCCGGGCCCCGCCTTCATGGTGGGGATCCGCAGAAAAACATCCGCATAGGGCATGATGTCGGAATAGTTTACCGGATATTTTCCCTCCTCCGTCCGCCGGTCCGAGAGCTGGGCTCCCGCGCCGCCGGAGATTCCCAGGGGACCCAGCATCAAGCGGGCCATACCGAACAGGTAGGTATCGCCGTCAGGACCCGCCAGGGGGCGTGCGCCGATCCCCGCCCGGAGAAATCCTGCCTGATAGTACAGGGTCAAATCGATCGGAATCAGGAGCCCGAAAATCCCCGCGTCAAGGCCGGTGCCTATTTCCAGCTGAAAGGGACGGGGTTCGGCGGTTTCTTCCGCTTCCTCTGCGTAAAGCACCAGCCCCAGGCACAGGACCAGTCCGGCTATCAGAATTTTCTTCATTAAAAACCTCCCGATTTCAGGTTGTTACTCAGTATACCCCAATCCTCGCCGGTTTTCCCGCTGCCCAGGGCCTCTGGGGCGGGGATGGCGATTCCCCCTCATAATAAATCCAACCCTGATGAAAGCCTGATGAAAGTGATATCTTTGTTTGCATTCAGGTTTAACATCATTTAGACTTACCATGATGTCTCCCAGATACAGTCTTTCTGGAAGGATGGTTGAAGGCCGGCGCCTCTTTTCAGGTGTGGCCGTCATTCTTCTTCTTTATTTTCCTGGCTTCCCCGTATTTTCCGATGGTTTCTCTTCCGGAGACGACCCGGTAAACAACCTCATCCTTGTGGGGGGGGATGCCGGATACCCGCCCTATGAGTTTCTCGATAAAGATGGCAAGCCCGCGGGATTTATCGTGGATCTTACCCGTGCCATCGCCGGAAAAATGGGGCTTAATATTCAGATCGGCCTGGGGACCTGGGACAGGGTTTACGGTGATCTGATGTCCGGGGAAATCGACATGCTGCAGGGTGTTTATTTTTCTTCCGAAAGGGCCCGGGATATCGCTTTTTCACCAGCCCACAGTGTGGTTCGCCACACCGTGGTGACCCGGAAAGACGCCCCTCCCGTTCGCGCTCTGAAAGACCTGGAGGGCCGGGAAATTCTTGTGCAGAAGGGAGACATCATGGACGGGTTCGTCACCGGGAACGGCTGGGGCTCCCGTACCACCGGGTTGGCCAACCCCGCCGCCGTCCTGGAAGCGCTGGCGGGCGGGCAGGGGGATTGTGCCCTGGTACCGGAAATCCCCGCCCTGTACTACATCGAAGAATACGGGCTGTCCCGCCTGCAGATTCACCCTCTGGAATTGCCGGTTCAGGAATACTGTTATGGAACCCTCCATGAAAACGCCCGGATGATTTTGATTTTTTCCGAGGGGCTTGCGGCTCTTCAAGCTTCGGGGGAATACCGGGAGATCTATTCCCGGTGGTTTGGCCGTTACGAACAGGACTGGTATGGGACACGGGAGTTGATAAGAAAAATCCTTCTTCTTCTGGTCCTGCCCCTGGTGCTGCTGCTAGGCATTATCAGTGCCTGGTCAAGGACCCTGGCTCACCGGGTAAAACTGCGTACCAAAGAGCTTCATACCGCCGCGGAGCAATTGAAGTTCAGAGTGGCGGATCTGGAGGCTTCCCGGGCTTCCCTCGAGGAGAGCGAAGCCCGGCACCGGGAAATTCTCCATACCGCCATGGATGGGTTCTGGATGGTGGGCCCCGGAGGGGAATTCCGGGAAGTGAATGAGAGCTACTGCCGGATGAGCGGTTATACCCGGGAAGAACTTCTTTCCCTCAATATTCGGGATGTGGAAGCTCTCGAAGGGGGCGATTTGGTGGGCCACCATATTCTCAGGGTCAGAACCCTGGGTCAGGACCGGTTCTGTTCAAGACACCGCCGCAAAGACGGTTCTGTTTACGATGTGGAGGTGAGCGCTCAATACTCGACCACCGATCAGGGTTGTTTTGTCGTCTTCGTCCAGGATATTTCTGCCAGGGTACAAGCCGAGAAAGAGAGTCTTGGTCTTCAAAAACAGCTGGCTCAGGCGCAGAAGATGGAGTCTATCGGCCGGCTGGCCGGGGGAATCGCCCATGATTTTAATAACCAGCTGGCGGGTATTCTGGGATTTTCCGAAATGCTTCTGGCCTCCCTGGAGGATGAGGGGCTCAAGCAGTATGCCCGGAACATCCATTCTTCCGCCCAGAACAGCGCCCGTTTGACCCAGCAGTTGCTGTCTTTCGCCCGGAAGGGGCAGTTTTCAGTACAGGAGATTTCTGTTGCCGGGCTCCTGGAAGAAGTGGAAGCCATCCTTACCCACACCATCGACAGGCAGATCAATGTGGTCTGCCTCCCCGGCGGGGAGGATCTGGTAGTTGAGGGAGACCGGAGTCAGCTTCAGAACGCCCTGCTCAATATTGCCCTGAATGCCCGGGACGCCATCCGGGGCAGGGGAATGATCAGTGTGGAAGCCCTGCGGGTGGAGATTGGCGACGATTTCTCACACCACCTTTTTCAGCTGTCTCCGGGAAGATACGTACGCATTGATATCACTGATGACGGGTGCGGTATGGACGAGGTCCTCCTGAAGAACATCTTCGATCCCTTTTTCACCACCAAGGAGGTGGGCAAGGGCACGGGGATGGGCCTTGCTGCGGCCTACGGCACCATAAAGAACCACGGTGGTGGAATTCTGGTTGATTCCCGGCCCGGGGAAGGCTCCACTTTCCGGATTTTACTGCCTCTGAAGGAGAATCCGTCCCTCAAAAATGAATTGCGGAACGCCGAAGAACCGGAAGTACTGATGGGCGCGGCGGAGAATTCTAACCACATTCTGGTTGTTGACGATGACCCGATGATCCGGGAGCTGGTGAAGGATCTTTTGTCGAGTCTGGAGTACAGGGTAACCTTACGTGAAGACGGGGAATCGGCGATTGAATATTTCCGGCTTCACGCTTCCGGGGTTGATCTTGTGATACTGGACATGATTATGCCGAAAAAAAGCGGCCTGGAAATCTTCAATGCCATGAAAATGATTGATCCCGGAGTTAAGGTCCTCCTTTCTTCGGGTTACAGCCCCGACGATGCCGCCATCGCTGAACTGGCGGACCGGGAAACTCCGTTCATTCAGAAGCCCTATACCCTGAGCGATCTGTCTGAAGCGGTATCCCGGATCTTGAACGAGGAGTGACGGATGGACGTCTCGGAAGAAATTGATAACCGGGGGGAGGAGGGGCGGGCAGCCTCTTCTGGAGAGAAGCCGATGGATGTACGTGTGACAGACGATGGGGTTCTGGAAAACCCCGACAGAAGAGGGTCTTCAATTCTTCCTTTCCCGGTGGTCTGCATCGGGGCTTCCGCGGGAGGGCTGGAGGCGCTGCAGGAGTTTTTCCGCAGCATGCCCGCCCATCCCGGAGCGGCCTTCGTGGTGATCCAGCACCTTTCTCCTGACTACAAGAGCCTCATGGATGAGCTTCTGGCCCGCTGCACTTCCATGACCATCCACCGGGTGGAGGACGGGATGCGTGTCACCCGGGATCATATTTATCTGATTCCTCCCCGGAAGAACATGACCATCCTTCACGGAAAACTCCTGCTCAGCGACCATGCCCCGGGCAAGGTCCTGAACCTTCCCATCGATATATTCCTGCGGTCCCTGGCCAAGGATCAGGAAAAGAATGCCATCGGCATCATCCTTTCCGGCACCGGCAGCGACGGGACTCTGGGAATTCGGGCCATCAAGGAATCCGGCGGGATAGCCATGGCTCAGGATGACCGGTCTGCCAAATTCGATGGTATGCCCCGGAGCACCATCGCCACGGGAATCGTGGATTTTATCCTGCCTCCGGCCCAATTGGCGGATGAACTGGTGAATTACATCAAGCATCCCCTGATAAGCAAGGGCCAGCAGATTGAACAGATTATCGGGCAGAACGACAGCTATCTCTCCAAGATTATTTCGATCCTCCGGGATGCCAAGGGGGTGGATTTTTCTGAGTATAAACCCAATACCATCATCCGGCGGCTGGAAAAAAGGATAAGCATCAACCGGTTCAGCCGGGTGGAGGAGTATATCCAGTTTCTGGCCTACAACAGCCGGGAAATTCAGACCCTCTTCAACGAGATGCTCATCGGGGTGACCCGGTTTTTTCGCGATGAAGAGGCCTTTAATGCCCTGGCAGAAAAGGCGTTGCCGGAAATTTTCCGGGACGCAGAAAAAACAAAACAACTGAGGATCTGGGTAGCGGGCTGTTCCACCGGCGAAGAGGCCTATAGTCTGGCTATCCTCTTCACCGAGTACAGGCAGCGGAACAACCTCGATACGAACATTAAAATCTTCGCCACCGATCTGGACTCCAACGCCCTGGAGTACGCTGGTGCCGGGATTTACCCCGAAAGCGTCATGACCGATATACCCCCGGAACGACTCAGCCGCTTCTTCATCCGGAAACCCGAAGGGTACCGGATTAACGAATCGATTCGGAGCATGATCATCTTTGCCCGCCACGATATCCTCAACGACCCGCCCTTTACGAAGATTCATCTGATCAGCTGCCGGAATATGCTGATTTATTTTAATACTCCGGCCCAGCAGAAGGTGCTGTCTTTTTTCTATCTTGCCCTGACAAAGCGGGGGTATCTTTTCCTGGGCAGCAGCGAGTCGGTGGGGCCCGTGAATGAGGGCTTTTCTATCGAAGACAGTAAAAACAAGATCTACCGGCAGAGGGAAGGTTTTCGCCCTCCCCAGATCCCCAGTTTCGGTACCGCCGTGGTGAACCGGAGCCGTTCGGAGCTTCACAGCATCAGCACCTATCCCAAGACTTCCCGGCCCAGGCTGTCCCTGCTGGACGGGATTTTTGATGAAATACTGGGGGATTATGTTCCCCCTTCGGTGATTGTGGATGAAAGCTACGAAATTGTTCACACCATCCATCAAGTGGGGCGCTATCTGTCTTTTCCCGTAGGGCAGGTGAGTCTCAATATGCTGAAGATGATGCCGAAGGAACTGGCGGTGGTGGTCAGCAGCCTCCTGCGTCGGGCCGGTAAAAGCAAGACCGAAGTGGCCATTAAGAATATCAGTCTGGAAGGGCTGGGGGATAACGAACTGGCCATCAGCTGCCGGAAAATTGTTGATTCCCGGAACGGAGAATCTTTTTTCCTGGTTTCCTTCCAGGAGAGCGAGGGGCTCCCGGCCCGGAAGGCCGCCCTGCCCATCGACACCGTGGATATCAACAGTCAGTACATGGAACGGATCGATGAACTGGAGAAGGAACTTCAGTTCAAGAGCGAGAGCCTGCAGGCCACGGTGGAGGAGCTGGAAACCTCCAACGAAGAACTGCAATCGTCCAACGAAGAGCTCATCGCCTCCAATGAAGAACTACAGAGTACCAACGAAGAGCTGCAGTCGGTGAACGAGGAGCTCTACACGGTCAACTCCGAGCACATCAGGAAGATTGAAGATCTTACTGAACTCACCGCGGACATGGAGAACCTTCTGACCAACACCGGAACGGGAACCCTCTTCCTGGACAGGGATCTGCTGATCAGAAAAATCAACAGCGTGGCTTCCGAATTAACCCACATTCGCACTTCAGACACGGGACGGCCGATCCAGCATATTTCCCTGGGACACCTGCACGAAGATTTCGTTTCCGATGTGGAGATGGTGATGATGAATCTGCAGCCTCGGGAACGGGAGGTTCAGGCAAAATCGGGACGCCAGTTCCTGATGAGCATTGTTCCCTACCGGACCGCCGAGAACGCCGTCAACGGGGTGATCGTCACCTTTGTCGATATCACTTCCCTGAAATGTTCCGAGGAAAGGATTCACCTCCTCTACGATACCATGAAGCAGGGAGTGGTGTTTCAGGATGCCGAGGGGGTCATCGTCGAGGCCAACAAGGCGGCGGAGCGGATCCTGGGCCTCAGCCTGGACCAGATGAAGGGGCTGAAATCGGTGGATCCCCACTGGCGGTCCATCCGGGAGGACGGCAGCGACCTTCCCGGTCAGGAACACCCCTCCATGCGGGCCCTGGCCACGGGGAAGGCGGTCAGTGATGAGATAATGGGGGTATTTAATCCCAAAATTAACGGCACCACCTGGATCAGGGTCAATGCCATACCTCTCTTCCAGGAGGGTGAAAAAAAGCCATATCAGGTCTATGCGACTTTTGAAGAAATGTCCTTGAAAAAATCAAAGGGGAAAAAATGAATCCTGACCTGAGGAAAAGGGCGGAAGAAGTTCTTAAACAGCGGGGGCTGCCCGACAAAACCCTCTACGAAAAGGACCTGGAGTCCCTGGTGGAAGAGCTCGGTATCTATCAGATTGAACTGGAGCAGCAGAACCAGGAACTCAGGGATTCCCAGGAGGAAGTAGAGAAAGCCAGGAACCGCTGGGCCGACCTGTTCAACAACGCTCCGGTGGGATACTTCATCCTGGACCGGAAAAGTGTGATTCAGGATGTTAATGCCACGGGATGCCGGCTTCTGGGGGTCGATTACGGCA
>Ga0334882_1002191_pt1 | contig 20754 bp, 17 predicted proteins | sample GraSluR1_MG_5_FD_207226 | JGI IMG/M metagenome (GOLD analysis project Ga0334882, IMG submission 207226) | Sludge microbial communities from methane-producing bioreactor in Wageningen University, Netherlands - Granular Sludge_15_04-R1 | ecosystem: Engineered > Bioreactor > Anaerobic >...
TCAAGAGGCAGGGGTCAGTAATTGTTGAAACAGGCGCAGAAACAGCCCCTGTTCTTCTTCGTCCAGGCGAGCCAGCAGTTCGTGCGCTTTGTGGCGGCGGTAATCGGCGATCTGTGCGTGTACGGTTATGCCTTGCAGGCTGAGGCTGAACAGGTAGGAGCGTCCGTCGTCCTGATTGGCGGCGCGCAGCACCAGTCCGCTCTGCTCCAGTTGTTTGATGGCGTTGCTGGCGCTGGCAGGCGTGAGCTGGAGTTGATCAGCCAGTTCCTGCAGTGTGCTGTGGGGGGTGCGGTGCAGACAGTCCAGGTAGGCGAATTGGGCAGGGGTGACACCGCTCTGTTCAAATGGCGGATAGCCCGGCCCGCTGTGGTGCAGGCGCAGCAAGAGCGACAGGAATTGTTCTTCTTTGGGACTGGTCATGGAAGCCCTTTATACTTAGTTAGTAAAACTAAGTATAACAGAAAATTCCGTATCCTGCAACCACCATACAGCTGGTTACATCTCTTTATTGCATTCTGTTGACAGAAATTTGGTCAGATGGCTGGTGGCAGGCAGATAAACTGATGCCCCCTGCCTGTACTCCAGGTCATTCCCCCATCGCACCCTCATACATTGCCCCCACGCGCTCAGTGAAGAGCTCAAGCAGTCCAGGGTTATATCCATGTATAATAAACCAGGGTGTCAGTGAAAATAGATGCTCGTGTTGAAAAATCGAATGCATGGGATTGGTACGATAACTATGGATAAATACCGGCGGCAATTCATCCTGTCTGAAAATGAACTGAGCGGTTATGACGCCTGGAACCAGGGCAAAATCAACAATGATTTCTTTGTCTACATACATCCAGATCTTAATTTTACGCAAGCAAGGGATGAAAATGACGGGGTTGAGTTGTCATTGATCGGTTATATGATTGATCCAACCCATCCAGATTCCTCTGACCTTCAAATCTTGGAAAACATTGTGGCTGCTGCGGGGGCTAATTTTGAAAAAACAATCGAGGCAACCTTTCCTCTTGGCGGGCGCTGGATTTTGATATTCAGTTCGCGTGAAGGTGTAAAAATGTTTAACGACCCTTGTGGCCTTAGAACTGTCTACTTTACGAACGATAAAGGTACAGAATTTATGGCTGCATCACAGCCAGGCTTAATCAATGATCATTTGCATTTCAGCATCTCAGCGTTTGCACAAACCGGCTACCTTGAAACCAAATCTTATACCGGTCAGATTGAGTATTGGGTTCCCAGTGGTGTTTCCTTATATGATGAAATCAGTCATCTCATCCCCAATCATTACCTGGATGTGAACCTGAAAAAACAATTTCGGTTCTGGCCATCCTCTGAATTGCCCCAGATAAAGCTAAAAGAGGGCGTTGAAAAGGCGGCCGAATTGATTGAGGGTCTGGTTCTGGCGGCTTCTCAGCGGTTTCATCTGGCCATTGCTGTTACAGCCGGTATCGACAGTCGTGTAGTAATGGCGGCTACCCGCAAACTCGACAACAAAACAAAATATTACACACTGAAATATTACAAGTTGAATGAACACAGTTATGATCTACGAATCCCCAAGAAAGTGTTAACAAAGGCTGGCAGGCAGCATGAAGTATATGACTGTTCAGGGAAAATGGATGATGAGTTTCGGGCGTTATATTTGAATAATGTTGATTTGGCTCATCCAGCCTGGGGGGATATTGCCTATGGTATTCGAAAGTGGTTTCCTGAGAACTATGTTGCCGTCAAGGGTAATTGCAGCGAGATTGCTACAAAATCCTATTACAAATATTCTTATCCTGAGGTAATAGATGCTGTGATGCTTGCACAGTTATCTAAATTCGATGACAGCCCTTTTGCACAGAAAGCAATCGATGCCTGGCTAAAAGTTTCTTATGATGTGGCCGAAAAATATAATTATGAAATCCTGGATCTTTATTATTGGGAAATAAAAATGGGTAGCTGGCAGGCAACCAGCCAGTTAGAATGGGACATTGTACAGGAGGTTTTCGCCCCCTTTAACTGCCGGGCTTTGCTTATCCATATGTTAGGCGTGAATGTAAAACACCGGTCTCCGTTCAACAATCGCTTGCATAAAGGGATCGTCAGGAAGCTTTGGCCATTAATGTTGACAGTGCCAAGGAATCCAATACCATTACAACAAGTGATTATTCGAACTATTAGGCTGCTCAAAGCCAAACCAACGTACATCTTTATAAAAAACCATATAAAGACGGTGTTAAGTAAATTGCAGTCCTCATAGTTGAACCCCCGGCAGCTTTTTAGCACGACAGACCGTAATGCGATTTTTTATATTTATGAGGGTGAGGGTGGTCTATAAATTAGGAGGCACTCACCCCAGCGCTTGTTGATAAATTGCTCCCATGCGGGCGGAAAAGTCGGCGGGGTTGTGTTCACGCTCGATCTTCTCAAGGGCGGCGATGCTTTTGCAGCGCAGGCTGGCGCGGTCGGCAAAGATCTCATGCAGCGCCCGCTCCAGCCCGGCTTCGATGGCGGCACTGAGTAAGGCACGCTGTTCAGGGGTGGCATACATGCCCTCGCCCAGGTCATCACGCGGCACCTCGATCAGCCAGCCGGCCTGTTCATTGTTCAGCTCTGGCAGGGCGCGCACATTGGTGCTGATCACCGGCGTGCCGTTTGCCTGGCATTCCAGCACCGACATGCCGTAGGTATCGGCATAGGTTGGCAGCAGTCCGACATGCGCACCGCGTATCAGCGCCAACACCTGCTCGTTGGGCAGGCTGGTGTGATGGGTGATCCAGTCGCGGTTGGCAGCGATGGTCTCCTGCGCCCAGGCGACATCTGCTTCAGTTTCATGGGCGGCGTAGTGATCCATACGCAGAGAACTGACAATGACCAGTTCAATCGGGTAGTGCTGCTGGCGCACGAGGCGTTCGAACACACGCAGTATCTCACGCCCGCCTTTGCGGAAAAAGCCCGCCCCCACCAAAATGAAGCGGATAGGCCCGTCGGGATCCAGCCCCTTTTCATCATAATCCATGATCATCTTTTCTTGCGGCGGGTGCAGGACGGTCAATTTTCGTTGGATGGCCTGTGTATCGAACGGCAGGCAGCCCAGCAGGTTGAGCTGGATGCTGCGCGTGCACTCGGACAGGGCCACCAGTTGCTTGCAGGCATCACTGCTGAGGGCGTCCAGGGCACGCCTTGCGCGCCGGTCGGGGCGCAATTCATCCGGGCGCTGGTTATACTGCGCCAGCAACCCGCTGAGGCGCGGCAGCAGGGTTTCAAAATTGCTTACCCAGGGCGTTTTGCCGTAGCTGATGCCGTTGAAGAAATGCAGCAGGTCAACGCCATTCAACCCGAAGTCCTGAAACTGGTTGTTGAGGTCAAAGTGCGGGAATAGCGTCCTGCCGGCGCTGCGGTTGGCTTTTTGAACAACGCGGTTGAGGGTGCTGTAGAGATCATGCACCGGAAGGTAGGTCACCCCCGGCACCTGGTGCAGGATGGTGCGGGTGTAGGTGTAGTAATCCCAGCGGTAATAGAGCACACCGACTTTCATGGGCAAATCTCCTTAGGCAGGTTTCTTTCGAAGTACCTTGATTATACCCGCCTCAGTCTGTGCTTTCACCCACCGGCCACTGGAAGCAGATATTGTAGCCATGCGGGTCATGCAAATACAGTTGGCGCATGCTGTAAGCAGCATTGTGCAGCAGCGGCGCCATGCCGGTGATTTCGATTCCCATGGGGTTCTCCTTAGGACTAATGGATACCCAAATGATACCGCATTAATAGATGCCGGGGATCAACTTTTCATAATCCGCCACGCTGCCGTGATCCATGGCGCACTCGATGATCTGCCGCCCCAGCGGGTCGAGGTCATCGGTGAGGAAATCCGCCAGCACGGTCTGGAAGAAATGATAGAGGATCTCAGCGCCCTGGTCATAGGCTTCGATGCCCACCTCTGGCTGGGTTTCCACCTGGAAGAACCAGCGCGAGATCTGGCGGCCTTCCACCACCATCTGGTGCGGGATCATGCCCAGCAGCGAGCAGCGTGCCTTGCGCAGGTTGGCGGGATCAAATTTGGCGGTGCCGCGGCGGGCAAGCACCTCGCGAACCAGCCATTGAGGCATGAAACCGACATGCCAGGCGCCCACGTTCTGGTTAGGAATGAGGGTATAGCGCGTGCGCGGTGCGTTGAGGAATTGCTCCAGCAGCAAATTTGCCTGACGGGTGCGTTTGCCGGTGGCAAACGGCCAGTAGGAACCCACGCCCTCGGATGACAGACCCTTGGTCTCCAGGATGGAGGGATTGTCATAGCCGCGCGGGCTTGCCAGCCGCCACAGCCACGCCAGCGCCGGCGGCAGCAAGTGCAGAAAACCGATGATACCATAGCTGGGGTTTTCGCTGGTGCACAGCGGGGTGCGGATGCCGAACGAGCGGAAATCGATCTCTATGGGCGCATCCACCACATTGGGGATGATGGCGCGCGGGATGGTCACGCGCGGATTGGGGCAGGGTTTGCCGGGGGCGTCCATCACATGATCCCAGATCATGGCAAAACCGCCCGGTGCAGCGTTGATGTTGAGGAATAGCAACGGTTCCGGCGGGCAGGCGGTCAGTCGCTCCAGGTTGAGGTCGGTGCCGTAGCGGGTGATGTGATTGGTGCGCACAAACCAGGCGTTTTCAGCATCCAGGATGTTGATCTTGCCGTTATTTTGCAGCGAAGGATGGCACATGGCCATATCATCCGCCACCGGGAACAGGTCGCAAGTGCGCGGCAATTCAACGTGGCGCTGTTCGCCGGTGATCACATTTTCGCCATACAGCAGGCGGCCGTCGTCCTCACGGTGGGCGTGCTCCAGCATTTCGCTTTTACCCGCGCCGCTGGCGCCTTCATGCATGATGGTGATTGAGTTCTCGTAAGGGGTGACCACGCGCACCGCCGAACAGTGGTTGGTGACCCAGCCTTCCTGTTCGCCCTGATGCAGCAAAATGCCGTACACGGCTTTTTTTGCCGAAGGGCCCGGGTAGAGGTTGTACGAAAAGACCTCGTGCAGATGTTCGCGGCGGTTGTGCACCACCACCTGTTTACCGTCCAGGTCTGTATAGCGGAAGGTGGGTGCCACATAGATGACCGACGCCGGGGCAAAATCAGCAGGAATCTCGTCCAGAGGCAGAATGCCCTGCAGCAAAGCCAGCCCGAAGGCGAAGAAACCGGCATTGGCGGGTGCTACCACCAGCGCGTCACGCCCCAGCCCGCCGCTGCCTGTGCGGTAGGCATACATGGCGAGCGGCTCGGTTTTCAGCCATTCAAAAGTTCGCTGTCGCAGGTCGGCAAAGGGTTTGTCAAACACCTGTTGGAAGGTGGGCTGGTCAGTGGGCAGGTCGTCGCCGATCAACATGGCATCGGGATCGCGCCGGCGCATGTAAGGCACGGTGTAGTTGACGCACACGCCGTTGCGAGCGCGAACCACCACCGCCTCCACCACCCGGCCGTAGCCGGTCAGGTGATAGCTGACCTCAAATTCGTTGCTGGTTGTGCCGCCGCAGGCCAGGTCCACCAACTCGGCGGTGGAACCTGCCAGGGTTACTTGGCCGTTGGCAGACAGGATGTCGGCCAGTTCAGCGGGAGGGTTGAAAATTTTCCAGTCAGTTACCATTCATTCACCTATCATCTCATTGTATAAATGCCCGGTGAGGGCATCCGTTGTTACCATTAATCTTTAAAAAATTACGCTTTGCTGGATGGCATCGCTTCCATTAATGATACCACTGCGCCCCGATTGCAAAAAGAGGGCGGTTTCCAGGCTGCGAATCATTCAAAGAACTGGTACTGTACCGCCACCGGCACCTGGAAGGGCGTGACCATTTCTTCGATCAGGGCAGTCGTCAATGCGCGCGGGCGTTCGATGGCAAGGCCCAGGGCGCGCGCCCACACCCCGTGGGCACACAGGCCCATCAGGCGGCTGATGCCGAACAGTACGGTGTAAAACTCCAGCTGGGTGATGCCGAAGTGGTGCTGCAAGGTGCCGCTGATGGCGTCAATGTTGGGGTAGGGGTTCTTAACTTTGCCGGTGGCACCCAGTACACGCGGGACCACGCGGTAGACCTGCTTTGCCAGCTGGAAAATGGGGTCATTGGGCAGGTATTCTTCGGCAAAATTCACCTGAGCGATAAAACGCGGGTCGGTGTGGCGCAGCACGCCATGCCCGTACCCGGGGATGACCTGCCCACGCTTGAGGGTGTCCCAGGTGTAGTCCGCCAGTTCCTCATCACTCGGCATGCCGTTGAAACGCTGCTGAATTTCGAGCAGCCAGCGCAGGCTTTCCTGGTTTGCCATGCCGTGCAGCGGGCCTGCCAGGGCGGTCATGCCGGCGGCGGTGGCATAATAAAGGTCGGACAGGGTGGAATTGACCAGGTGGGCGGTGTGGGCGGAGGCGTTGCCATTTTCCTGGTCGGCATGGATCAGCATGAACAGGCGGCACAGTTCCTGATAGGCGCGGTCATCGCCTTTGCCGATCAGGCCAGCAAAACGCGCCCCCCAATCCAGATCGTTTTCAGTCTGCGCGGAGGCGTCGGGGCGGTATTTGCGGTTGTAGATGGCGGCCGCCAATTCCGGTAATACAGCGGTCAGTTCGATGGCATCCTGCAGGGTCGGCCGCCACAGTTCACGGCGGTCGATACCTTCGCGGTAGGCGCGTGCGGCGTGTGAACGCGGCTGCAGACTGAGCAGCGCCTGCGCGAATAATGTCATTGGGTGGGTGTCAGGCGGCATGGCATGCAGCAGGTCATGCACATAGCCTGGCAGGGCGGGTTGTTGGCGCCACAGGTTTTCCATGGCCTGCGCCTGCGCCAGATCGGGCTGGTCGCCGGTCAGCAGCAGGTAGAACAACCCACCTGCCAGCGGAAATTGCACCCCTGCGGGTCGCGGCAGCTGGTCGATGAGCTCCTGCACGGTCAGGCCGCGCAGGCGGATGCCGCGGTAGGGGTCTACATGTGAAATTTCGGTCACCAGGGCATGCACTCCGCGCAATCCGCCGTAAACCTGCGCGACAGTCACCTGCCCGATGGGGGTGTTGCCGTATTGCTTTAGGATCGTGTGCAGGCGGTTGCGCCAGCCGGGCAGCTGGGTTTCGATGGCGGCTTGCAGGTCAAGGGCGGCGGGGGGAATAAGGTTGTTTTCAGTCATGATCATGCTCCTGAAGCGTCTGCCTTGTTGACAGGCGTTGGTTTGGCGGGGTTGCTGCGCGGGTTGTAACCCATCAAGCGCGAGATATGGGCGGCGGTGCGGGTGCAGGCCTGCACAAAACGGCTGACATGCGCCTCATCAAAGCGCTGGGTCGGGCCGGAGATGGTCAGGGCGGCGATCATCTCACCACGCTGGTTGAAGATTGGGGCAGCCATGCCGGAGGCGTCAATAGTCCATTCGCCATGGCTGACGGCGTAACCCTGCGCGCGGATACGGTCGGCTTCAGCGTTCAGGTGGGCGGGGTCAACCAGGGTGTGTTGGGTGAAGGCATGCAGGGGCTGCTGGCTGAGCACCTCGGCGCGCTGGCGGTCGTCAAGATAGGCAAGGAACAGCTTGCCTGCCGACCCGGCGTGCAGCGGCAGCCTTCTGCCGACACGCGCCACCACGCGTACATTCTGTTCGCTTTCCAAGCGCTCTACGCACACGCGGTCAGATCCTTCCATCACATACAGGCTGATGGTTTCACCGGTAAGGCGCTGCAGGTCGTAGATATGGGGCAGAGCCAACGCGCGCACGTCCACACTGGCGCTGTAGACCTCTGCCCACGATAGCACCTTGCCCGCCAGCGCATACTGGCGTGTGTCCTGCTCCTGCACCAGCAGCCCCAGGTCTTTGAGGGCAGCCAGCAGGCGGCCGGCGGTGCTGGAAGTCATGCCGGTCAGGCGGGCGGCTTCACGCACGCCCAGACGCGGGCGTTCACGGGTGAAACAATCCATCAATTGCACCGCACGGGTGAGGGTTTTTGGCGTTTCATTCATCCTGTTGGTTGTCCTGTAATATGGGACACTGTCCCAATTTCTTGTGATATAGTACGATTATACCGATAGCAACCAACCTCGTCAATGTGCAATTCGTTCAGGAGAAGTGCCATGTCATCTGCCCCCCAATCGTCCCTTCCCACCGGCGGACAGCCGGTCACCTTCAGCAACGGCAGCCTGCAGGTACCCGATCATCCCATTATTCCCTTCATCGAAGGCGACGGCATCGGCTGGGATGTGTGGCAGGCAGCACGCCCGGTGCTTGATAGCGCGGTGGCGCTCGCTTACAGCGGCACACGCCAACTGATGTGGCGGGAGGTGCTGGCGGGCGGCAAAGCGCAAGCCGCTCTGGGCACGCTGCTGCCGGATGAAACCATCGAGGCGTTCCGCACCTACCGCGTGGGCATCAAGGGACCGCTGACCACCCCCAGCGGGGGCGGTTTCCGCTCCTTGAATGTGACCCTGCGGCGCGCGCTTGACCTGTATGTGTGTTTGCGCCCGGTGCGCTGGCTGCCGGGGGTGCCTTCGCCAGTGCGCCGCCCGCAGGATGTGGATATGGTCGTGATGCGTGAGAACACCGAAGATATCTACGCCGGCATCGAATTTGAACAGGGCAGCGACCTCAACCGGCAGTTTCTGGCGTGGCTGGAAGAGCATGCCCCGCAGGAGCATGCCAAGATCCGCTTTCCCGACAGCAGCGGCATCGGTATCAAGCCGGTCTCGCAGGAAGGTTCTGAACGACTGATCCGCGCGGCGATTGACTATGCCCGGCGCTTCAACCGCGCCAGCGTGACCATGGTCCACAAAGGCAACATCATGAAATACACTGAGGGTGCCTTTGCCGAATGGGGCTACAACCTGGCGCAGCGCGAATTCGGCGACAGCGTGTTCACCAGCCGCGAATGGCAGCGTGTTAAAGACGCGCGCGGTGACGAAGCCGCCAACCATGAACGCGCCGCCGCCCTCAGCCAGGGTAAAATTTGGCTGCGGGATGTGCTGACGGATGCCGCCTTTGAACAGACCCTGACGCGCCCCAAAGAATTCGACGTGATTGCCACCATGAACCTTAACGGCGACCTGTTCTCTGACGCGCTGATGGCGCAGGTGGGCGGATTGGGCATCGCGCCCGGCGCCAACCTGAACGGCGAGAACGGTGTGGCGATCTTTGAAGCCACCCATGGCACCGCGCCTGCCTTCGCGCGCCAGAACTGCGTCAATCCCTCCTCCCTGATCCTGTCAGGTGAGATGATGCTGCGCCATCTGGGCTGGCAGGAGGCCGCCGACCTGGTGCTGAGCGGCATCCGTGGCGCGGTGGCTGCCAAAACCGTCACCTTTGATTTTCAGTGCCTGATGGAAGGCGCGACTCTGCTGAAGACCACGGAATTCGGCGACGCCATCATCAACCACATGCAACCCATTCACTGAGCGAGGTACGCCCATGTTAACCCTGTCTGCCCCCTTTGACCATCTGCACTACTTCTCTCTGCGCGAATCCGCCGGAGAACGGCTGGACAGCCTGCCCTACTGCCTGCGTATACTGCTGGAAAATGCCCTGCGCCAGAACCAGACCGCTGCTGTGAATGCCATCCTGCAGCGCGGGGGTGGCGGGACTGGTGAAGCGACCGTTTCCGTGTCTCCGGCGAGGGTCTTGATGCAGGATTTCACCGGCGTGCCTGTCATTGTCGATTTGGCGGCATTGCGCGCTGAAACCGCGCGGCGCGGCGGTGACCCGGCATCAGTTTCACCGCAGATTCCGGTGGATGTGGTAGTGGATCATTCCTTGCAGGTTGATTTCACCAATGTGCCCGACGCCATCGAGCGCAACCTGGCGCTGGAATATGAACGCAACCGCGAACGCTATGCCCTGCTACGCTGGGCGCAGCAAGCCTTTGACAATGTGCGCGTGGTGCCGCCCGGCAAAGGCATCATTCATCAGATCAATATGGAATATCTGGCAAAGGTGGTGTGTGTGCGTGAACAAAATGGCGTGCTGATCGCCTTCCCCGACCTGGTGTTCGGCACCGACAGCCACACCACCATGGTCAACGGGCTGGGGGTGCTGGGCTGGGGCGTGGGCGGCATCGAAGCCGCGGCTGCCATGCTGGGCAAACCCATGGATATGCTCCTGCCCGAGGTGGTGGGCGTGCGCCTGACGGGCAGTCTGCCGGCAGGCAGCAGCGCCACTGACCTGGCATTGACCATTGTGCAGCGCTTGCGCGCTGCCGGGGTGGTGGATGCCTTCGTGGAATACTTCGGCGCGGGCGCTGAGCGGTTGGCGGTGGCGGAGCGTGCTATGATCGCCAACATGACCCCCGAAATGGGCGCCACCGCCGGTTTCTTCCCCATTGATGATCACACCATCGATTACCTGCGCCTGAGCGGGCGCGATGAGACACAGATTGCCCTGGTGGAAGCCTATGTGCGCGCGCAGGGGCTGTATCGTGACACCGACGCCCCCCAACCGCACTATGACCGCGTGATCGACATTGACCTGGCGGCTATCGCCCCATCGCTGGCGGGACCCACCCGCCCGCAAGACCGCCTCACGCTATCTGACATGAAGACGGCTTTTCACACAGCATTAACCGCTCCCTCCACGGCGCGCGGTTTTAACGTTTCAGCAGAACATACCAACGACAGCGCTACGGTCAATTTAGATGGCGAAGAGGTCACCCTGCGGCACGGCTCATTGTTAATCGCCGCCATCACCTCCTGCACCAACACCGCCGCGCCTTCGGTCATGCTGGCAGCAGGCTTGCTGGCGCAAAAAGCCGCCGCGCGCGGTCTGACCGTCAGCCCGGCGGTCAAGTGCAGCCTGAACCCGGGCTCACGCGTGGTAAGCGCCTACCTGAAACGCGCCGGGTTGCTGGAAGCGCTGGCTGAACTGGGGTTTGCCGTTTCCGGTTATGGCTGTGCTTCGTGCATCGGCAATGCCGGGCCCCTGCCGGAAGCACTCACCAGCGCCGCCGCCGAGAACAACCTGGTGATGGCGTCGATCGCTTCCGCCAATCGCAACTTCGAGGGGCGCATTTCGCCGCACACGCGCGCCAACTACCTGGCATCACCGCCGCTGGTGGTGGCATTTGCGCTGGCGAGGCGGGTAGATATCGACCTGGCTACCGAACCGCTGGGCTATGACCGCCGGGGTGCGCCCGTGTACCTGTCTGAGATCTATCCGAGCGCAGACGAGGTGCAGGCGCTGTTTGCCGCGGTCACACCAGATTTGTTCCGCGAGAGTTATGCCGACCTGTTCACAGGCGATGAACGCTGGCAGTCGCTGACCGGCGGCGGCAGCGTCCTTTACCAGTGGGATGAGCGCTCCACCTACATCGCCGAACCGCCTTACTTCACGCTGCCCAACCACCGCCAGACGGAAGGCAGCCTGCAGGGCGCGCGCGTCCTGCTCAAGCTGGGCGATTCGATCACCACCGACCATATCTCACCCGCGGGGGTGATCCCGGCGGACAGCGACGCCGGACGCTGGCTGGCTGAACGGGGCGTCAGGCGGGCGGATTTCAACAGCTACGGTTCACGGCGCGGCAACGATGCCGTGATGGTGCGTGGTACCTTTGCCAACGTGCGCCTCAAGAATGCGCTGGCGGGTGGCAAAGAAGGTGGCTACACCCGCTGCCTGCCCGGTGGCGAAATTTGCACGGTCTTCGCTGCTGCCCAGCACTATCGCGCCGCCGGGGTGCCGTTGATCGTGCTGGCAGGGAAGGAATACGGCACCGGTTCCAGCCGTGACTGGGCCGCCAAGGGGCCGCTGCTGCTGGGGGTGCGCGCCATCCTGGCGCAATCCTTCGAGCGCATCCACCGCGCCAACCTGGTCGGCATGGGTGTGCTGCCGCTGCAATTTCTGGCGGGCGAGAGCGCGCAGACCCTGGGCTTATCTGGTGAGGAGGCGTATGACATCGCCGGGCTGGACAGGCTGGTGCCTGGTGGGCAGGTCAGCGTGACCGCCCGTGCCCATGACGGCGGGGCGACGCACTTCCGCATGATCGCGCGCATTGACACCCCCGCGGAACTGCACACCTACCGTCAGGGCGGCATCCTGCCGGAGGCCTTATTAGTTTAGAATGAAATTGGCGTGATTAAAAAAAGCAGAATATTTACGTAGTTCGCCGATCAATGCTAAATTACATTCTTTTACCCCCAAAAATTGTATAATCTTAACAACTTGGAGGTAATAAGTAATGGATGAGCTATCATTTAGAATTCAAATTGCGCAGCGAATGCATGATAACAGCAACATTCTCCGTGGTGAAATATTTGGTACCAAGGATTGCAAATTACATCCACTTTACAATAAGGAAGATGCAAACACGATGTTTGCTGGTTATGTTGGAAAAAAATACAATCCTGGGGGTACCGTAATTCTTGGTTTCAATCCATCTGGCGGGGGTGAAAAATATAAAAAAAGAACCAATGCTGATGATAACCTTTATCCTTTACTGTATGATTTTAAGCATTCAAAAGATGAGGATTTAGAAGTTACATTTGAGGCTATCAATGAAGCTTTTGGATCAATTGTGAAGGAATGGGATATTTGGAAATTGATTAAAAATATCCTGGATGCAACTTTTCAAGAGTTTTCACAGATTACATTTATGAATGTTCTTCCATATCGAACTCGTAATAACGATGATCTACGCATTCAAGAATTGTCGAATTCTTGGGAGAAAATTATTCAACCAACTTTAGAGATTCTACGACCAACCTTAATGGTTTGTTTAGGACTTAATACCGGTAAAGTTGTCAATCGTTTCTTAACACAAGATATAAAGGTGTTTTCATTAAAAAGGAGACGAAATGATAAAGGAGAATTAACAGAGGAGGCGAAGGAGTCACTTAGTAAAATAAGATTACATAGCGAAAAATCTGTTTGTTATCAAAATCAAGCTGTTCATAAAAATCATCCTTCAAAAGTCAAACTATGTTCAACAATAATGAAAACCAGGGAACAAGCTGAGAATGATCAGGCGATTTTGAGTGGCATTAAAACAAACCTGCAAGATACTATTGATGGGGCTAATGCAATACTTCCGCTTATTGCTACTTTAGATAATGGAGACATCGAGCAAGTTGGTATTATCTGGGATGAGATATCAAGACAGACGAATGAAAATCATAGTCTTTTACAAACGGCATATTCAAGCACTGATTCAACCTCAGGTACAGTAAGTTTAACATCTACAGCCCTATCAGGTATCTTCAGCCAAAAAACAGATTTCTTCTCTAAAAATCCAGATATTAATAATGCATGGGAACCTTTTACAGGTTATACAAAACGACCAGCACTCAAATCTAAAGTCATTATTTTGCTGCAGATGTTTCATCTAGATAAGTCCCCTACTGGAAAGAAAAGTTCTTTAGAATTATTCCAGATTGCTCATCAAGCTTATGAAGCGCCAATTTCCAATAATATTCCTGTAATCACTTCGTTAGTTCCTATGAGAGAAGCCGTTGAATCTGCCCTTGATGCGTTACTCAAATTAAGACCCATACAGGAACCTACTGGTTCTAGTCATAGTAGAAAAATTGAATCAATCGGTGCTCAATTAAAAAAAGATAATATATCAGATCGAATTATTCAAGAATGGGCAAATCAATGGCATGATATAAGCGATAGAGATTTATCAGCTTCAAAACGGTATCAGATGACGAGAGATGAATGGGGTCGAAAATTAAATAGGGCAACAGAATTTTTTTATAGCTTTCTGACAGGTTTGGACTCATCGAAATTAGCTAAGCGATAATTTAAGACAAACCAAATCAAATGAACTTTGATTTACTTATAACACCCTAACATTGTTGAACACCTAACTTATTATTAGTAGCAACAAATTAATTGGATGTTTAATGAAAGTCTGGGACGTGATCAATGACCTGGTAGACGAATTGTAAAGCGCAAATGCCGAAGATGGCGAATTCTCAAGTCACTCTCTGTTATCTGGCATCAATCATTTGTCTTCCTCAGATTTTGTTTCATTCCCCATCCCCCCGCACCTGAATCTCCGGCACCCAGCGGAAGCGTGACAGGTCGATGCGGTCCTGCAGGTCAAATTCGATGCCTTCTTCTTCCAGCAGGATCTTCTGGATGAAGGAGCCCTGCCCGCCGCCGTGCATACTGATCTCGCCTTTGGCGTTGATCACGCGCTGCCAGGGCACATCGTCAATGTCGTCGCGTGTGCGCAGGTTGTTGAGCGCGTAGCCCACCTGGCGTGCGCCCACCCCGCCGTGCAACTCCGCGATCTGCCCGTAGGTGGCCACCTTGCCGCGCGGGATCAGGCGCACCAGGGCATAGATGGCTTCATAGGTCGAGAGCGCGCCGTTGGCTTTGGTCATGCTGCACCTCCATCAAAACTTCGCGCCAGTTGGACCAATCCATGCGGCGGAACTCGGTCACCTGGCGGTTATAGGGCTGGTCAAACAGGATGTATTCCCACACCGGGGTATGATTGCCTTTGATATAGGGGCGGTCGTCGATGAGGACATCCCCGCGTACCAGGGTCTTGTCGGAGGCGATGATGGTGCGTTTCTGCCATTCCTGCCCCAGGTGTTCCAGCACCCAGGCGAACTTGCAGCGCACACATTCCACATAGTTATAGTAAGAACTGGTGCAGATATGCACCTCCCAATCCATGTCAAGCATGGCGTGCAGGGCGTTGATGGCGCCGGGCACAGGCTCGAGGTCGCAGAAGAAGCCTTCGCTGACGATGATATTCTTGACTTTGGCGGTGTGTTCGGCGGGATAATCTTTGGTCTGGTAGAAGTTTTTGCGTTCCTCGCGCGGGATATGCGGCAGGTGCGGGTAACGCGCGCGCCAGTTGCGGATGAAATTGCCTTCAAAGTCGGCGATGGTGTTGTCGAGGTCTACCAGTACGATCATGGGGTTTCCTTGGGGGAGTCACGATAATAAGGGATTATACCCGATGAGGGTGGCTCCACCGCTGGAAAGACCAGTCAAGGAAGGGGTAATGGCGGTTATGACAGGTAAAATCCTTCAGGTGCGGCATATCTCACGACTGATACACATCATCCTTCAGGACAATGAAAAAGTAAAATCAATATTCATTTCATTTTCCCATCCTGTGAACGAAATTGGTGCAAAGGCAGCTTTCTGTCGCTATAATAATGATTGTATAGTTTTCACAACCGGCTCGATACTGAGCAACATCACTTTAGGAGCGACCAATGACTAAGAAGATCCGTTACGGCATCCTGTCATTTGCCATGGGGCATGCCTATCCCTGGGCGGAAGGCGTGCTGACCCATCCGTTGGCTGAATTGAGCGGGGTGTGGGACGAGGACGAACAGCGCGGACGCGAAGCCGCCCAGCGCTTCGGCACCGTCTTTTATGAAACCCCCGCGCAGGTGCTGGCAGCCAGCGACGCCGTCGCCATCACCCCCACCACCGCGCAGCACCTGCCGCTGGTGGAACAGGCAGCGCGCGCCGGGGTGCATATCATGTTAGAAAAACCGCTGGCGATGAGCGTGGCGGAAGGCGAACGCATGCGCGCAATCGTTGAGGAGAGCGGGATCAAATTCATGCTCAATTTCCCCAAACGCTTCGATGACGCCAACCGCAAACTGGCGGAGATGGTGCACTCCGGGCGGCTGGGTATGATCACGCTGGTGCGCATCCGTCACTGCCACTACATCTACCGCACGCATGGCAACGGCACCTGGTTCGCCCAGCCGCAGCATTCCGGCGGCGGGGCCTTGTTTGACGAGGGTTCGCATGCCTTTGACCAGCTGCTGTGGCTGCTGGGCATGCCGCACAGCGTGTATGGCGCGATTTCCAGCCGTCTGGGTCTGGATTGTGATGATACCGGGCTGGCGGTGATGCGTTACGCCGACGGCGCCATCGGCGAGGTTATCTCCAGCGGGGCGATGATCGCGGCGGAGGATTGCGTGGAAGTGTATGGCACCGAGGGCAGCGCCCTGCTCAGTGCCACCGACATGGCTTCACGTGAGTTCGCGCGCGCGCCTTACTTCCGCTATTTCCTGCACGGTGCGGAGCGCAGCGGCTGGATCGACGGCGGGGTGGTGCCTGATTTCCAACAGGGTTATTTCCACCAGAAATGTCCGCATCACTTCATCGAATACCTGCTGGGTCGCGCCCCGGCGATTGTCACGCTGGAAGAAGGGCTGAACGCCCTGCGTCTGGCAGAGATGGCGTATGAATCGTCGCGCCTGGGCAGAGAGTTGGTGGTACCAATAATGTAATCATTGCTTTTTCATGGTAATATCTTCTTAGGAACACCAATAAATTGGGGAAAAAAGGAGACCTAAAATGAAAAGAAACTACCTGTTCATCATAATGATAGTATTAATTTTAATACTTGTGTCTGGATGTAAATCAGATTCTGAATTCTTAGGAGATTGGGTCGATGTCGATGAACAGTATACTTACCTTTCATTAGTTAAGGATGGATCATTTTCTTTTGGCGTGCCTGGTTTGTATTGGTTTAAGGGAACATATACAGAAACTTTAAATAAGCTATTCCTAAGTATTGAAACAATAAATGATGAACCTTTTGAAGAATTTATAGCTTCTCATAATGAATTACAGAACCTAGAAGATTTGGAATCAACTATAGAGTTTTATGCAGAAATAATTGAAGGTGGTAATTTACGGATATTAAACCCAAATACAGATGGAGGTCCAATTATTTTACGTCCATTGGAGGAAGGAGAACAAATACCCAGTAATGTATTATCTAACATTTGGGAAGATGCCTTTGCTTCAGCTTTTGGATCTGGGATAAATCAAGACATTACCACTGATGACACAGAAACTATATATCCATCGCCGACAATTACCAGAGAAGAACCGACGCAGACGCCTACGCCAAGAGCTACAAGTACTCCCACGGCAGTACCAAGTCCAACATTAACTCCGACCCCTGAAGTTGCACCTGCTTTTGGTTTTTACAATGACCGTACATATATAGTGCCAATGAATGAAAAACAAAATTTCACTATTGACGGAAACAAAGTTGGCATTTCTATTGTTGAAGTTAGATCAGGCAATGAGGCTTGGCAAACTATAAAAAGTGCAAACATGTTTAATGATCCTCCCCCAACTGGTATGCAATACTTTCTGGTAAAAATGGGACTAGAAAATCTCTCTACAGATGACACAAGCTCAATAAATATAAATCCCGCCTCAAATTTCTTCTTGTTGTCGCGTGGGTGGGCGGGAAAAGATTATCCATGGCTTGTTTTACCTAAACCCGCTTTAAGTGATTTAGAGATTCTAGGCGGAGGATATGCAGAAGGATGGGTCGCTTTTTTAGGTTATGAGGACGATGCGTACCCTTTTATATTTGTTGGTGGATCAGATATGGGTAAAGCATTATTTTTCTCCACAGGCTCAATGGAGTTTCAGGATTTTTCATCAAGTCGAGAGAACGAGGTAAATATTAATAATTCTGAAAACCATGGCTCGCTAAGGAATCCAGTTGGTATTAATGGGTCAGGAGTTTTTTTGCTAAATGATTATTCCTGGATAAAGATTTTTGTTACAGAGGTTCATCGTGATAGCGAAGCTTTATCAATATTAAAAGATGTAAACATGTTTAACGATGATCCACCCGAAGGATATGAGTATATATTGGCAAAGATAACAATTGAATTGAGTAACAATTATATTGCTTTTCTGGAATTTGAATCATCAGATGTATATTTTGTAAGCGAGAGTCAGAAGATTCGCAATAATTCTGAATGGTTAGTATTGCCTTTTCCTTCGACAGCAACCAGCAACCTTATTTTTCCAGGTGGTAGAGCCGAGTTTTGGATCTGCACCGCTATAGTTAAGAATGATCCAACCCCAGTGACCTTCATCTTTGACAGGGCTTTTGCATTGTACGAATAAAGCGAAATTCTTTTTGATTATTGAGGTTTTTTAGTGTTCTTTATGGATTAGAACACTAAGCTGTTAGTTGACTTTATTTCTAGAATCTCCATTAACTCATGGGTTAAGTAGTAAGGTTTACTCCACTTCTGATAATTTACAACAAAAACTCATTTTCCCATCGTTTCACGAGGGGTGGAGCTGGATTTCTGGCAGCACATTGAATCAAAACACGGAGTTTACTAGAATAAACTCCGTGTTGAAGAATCGTTTGAAACTCCGTGTTGGGAGAATTGGCCTTTCTAAATCACGCCCAGGGCTTTGCCGACGGTCTTATAGGCATTCAGCACAAAATCCAGCTGTGCCTGGGTGTGGGTCGCCATGTAGGAGGTGCGCAGCAGTTCGCGCCCTGCCGGCACGGCTGGCGAGAAAACGGGGTTGACAAATACACCCATGTCCATGAGCTTCTTCCAGAAGGCAAAGGTTTTGTCGCGGTCGCCGATGATGATCGGCACCACGGGGGTTTCAGACTTACCCAGGTCAAAACCCAAACCGCGCAATTCATCGCGCATGAATTTTGCAATGGCGATCACGCGTGAGGGCAGGTCAGGTTCTTCGTCGCGTATGATGTGCAGTGCTTCCAGTGCGGCGGCGGCGTTGGCAGGCGGGATGCTGGCGCTGAAGATCAACGCGCGCGCGTTGTGTTTAATATAGGAGATCACATCGGCGTCACCGGCGACCACGCCGCCCAGCGAAGCAAACGCCTTCGAGAAGGTCGCCATGATCAGGTCAACGTCGTCGGTGGCATCGAAATGCGCCACGGTGCCGTGTCCGTTGCCCATCACACCCATGCCGTGGGCGTCATCGATCATCAGGCGCGCGCCGAATTTCTTGCAGATAACGGCCATTTCGGGCACGGGGGCAAGGTCGCCTTCCATGCTGAACAGGCCATCGGCGATGACCAGTTTGCCGGCTTTTTCGGGCAGTTCCGCCAGCACCTGTTCGAGATGCGCCATGTCGTTGTGGTTATAACGTGCCATCTTGCCGCCCATACTCAGGCGGGTGCCGTCCACGATCGAGGCATGGTCATCTTTGTCAAGAATAATGTAGTCACCGCGCCCGGCCAGTGAACTGACCGTACCGAGGTTGGTGAGCATGCCGGTGGTGAAGCAGATGGCGGCAGGTTTGCCGATCCATTCTGCCAGTTCGTGTTCCAGTTGTTCATGCAGCGCCAGGGTGCCGTTGAGGAAGCGCGAGCCCGAGCAGCTTGTGCCGTATTTTTCGATGGCGGCAATGGCGGCAGCGCGCACCTTGGGGTGCGTGGTCAGCCCCAGGTAGTTATTGGAGCCGCACATGATGAGGTGTTTGCCGTGGTACCAGGCTTCGGTGCCCTCCGATTCTTCCAGCGGTATGAAATAAGGGTAGGCATCGCGCGCCTTGGCGTCACTCACAAGGGTATAGTCATAACATTTTTGGAAAATATCCATGTCACTCTCCTGAACATCCACCGGGGGTGATGTTGTTTTTTGGGATTGGGGGTTGCAGACAGTTCAAATTATAACAAACAAACCGACGCTTGCAGGAAATGCACATCATATGTGGGGGGGAATTTCTCAAAATGAAGCCTGCTGGTTTGTGTGTCTTGAATGTGGTTCTGTATTCTGCTGGAAAAATGCCGCTCTGATGCGGTAGTATGCATAGCTGCACGAGCAACTGGTATGAGAGAGAGGTAGAAACTCAGTTGCCCAACCTGCGGTTGCAAGAAACTGAGTTTCTACCATAAAAGCCATCACCTGTTTAACAGGTGCATTACGGTTGCCGGATGGGTGTTAAAGAAAGAGCAGCTGGTTGCCATCGGGATCCGTCAGGTTCAATTCCTGACCGCCCCAAACAGCGGTAAAGGGCGGGTCACATTCAATGCCTGCTGACTTTATACGTTCATAGGTCTCATTCAGTCTGCCGTTTGTGGTAAATACGAAGTGATTGCACACATTAATCTCAGTATCTTCAGGCGCACGCCAAATCCAAATCACCGGTTCGTTATCCTCATCCTGTAATGCCAGCATGGCACCATACCATTGGTTATCAGGGGCAGGTTCTTCCAACACCCGAAATCCGAGCATTTTATAAAAAGCCAACGTTTGCACCGGTTGTTTGCTGTATATATTGATTCCGCCAAACTTAAACTCCATTTGGTAGACCTCCTGTCACTATTGTTGCCATTTCTGAAGGATCGACCGGCATTATAAGCAGACATATGCCAGACTGCCGGCGTGATCCTTCTTACTTAATGAAGGTGCCTTCATCTATTTCACGGAACGCCTGGCGCAGTTCTTCACGGGTGTTCATCACGATCGGACCGCCCCAGGCGACCGGTTCGTGCAGGGGTTTGCCCGCCATCAGCAAGAAGCGCGCGCCCTCGGCTGACGTGATGCGGATGGTTTCGCCATCGGTCAGCAGGATGCCGTGCGCGCTGGTTGGATCAAGTTGCGCGCCATCGGCAAAGTGCAGACTGCCGGATAGCAGCAACAAAAAGACGGTCTCTTCTGCCGGAATGTCCATGGCAAAGGCGCCGCCGGGGTGGATGGTGACATCGAAATAGAACGGGTCCACGAAGGTGCCTTTGACCGGGCCTTTCTTGCCCATAAACTCACCGCAGATCACACGTACCAGCACATCAGTGTCTTCATACACCGCCAGGTCGGCGGCGGTGATTTCGCGGTAGGTGGGTTCGGTCATCTTGTCAGCGCGCGGCAGGTTCAGCCACAACTGCGCCCCCAACATGTGATCGGCAGCCTGTGGCATTTCCTGATGGATGATGCCGCTGCCGGCGGTCATCCACTGGCAGCCCAGCGGTTCGATCATGCCGCTGTTGCCCAGGCTGTCACCATGCTCCAGCAGCCCTTCCACCAGGT
>Ga0334882_1002193_pt1 | contig 20751 bp, 19 predicted proteins | sample GraSluR1_MG_5_FD_207226 | JGI IMG/M metagenome (GOLD analysis project Ga0334882, IMG submission 207226) | Sludge microbial communities from methane-producing bioreactor in Wageningen University, Netherlands - Granular Sludge_15_04-R1 | ecosystem: Engineered > Bioreactor > Anaerobic >...
TGGAAAAAGAATAAAAAGAAAAACGCCACTCTTAACAATGCCTTCGGGAATTATTTCCGTGATCTTTGTCAGATCGCCAAATATAAAAAATCCACCCTCCTGAGAGAAGTCAAGAAGCTTGTTGATAGCCATCCCCAGCCAGTAGAATATCTTCTGTCCCAACGGAACCTTAAGTATGAAAATTGCCAGGAGAAACTGAAGTCCCAATCCTGTAAATACAACCCGGTAATTGATCGCTTTGCGGTTGTTTGACCATAAATAAGCAAGCCCCAGAAGAACTAAAATTCCTATAATTCCTGTAAATCGTGCCATACTGCAATCATGAAAGATTAGTTTAGAGTAGCCTCCAAACCTACATTTTTTTTTGATACGTAACTATGATTTTCAAAAAAGAAAACCCAGGGTATTCAGTCCTTCCTTAATTTCCGGACACGACATGAAAAGGTCCCAGAGCAGTCCTGTGCGGTAATTCTCAATCATTACCACAACAGGTCCCTGGTCAATTGCCAGGTATCTCTGAGGATACCAGTTGTGATGTTCGCTGAAGGCATCATAGAAACCATATTTGCCCCAAATTCTGTCCCCGAGTTCATTATAGAAATGCTTCATGGCATTTATCGATTGCTCCGGTGTATAGGGCATTGAGGAGAGTGCGGCTGTTGGTGAGATTACTCCATGATCTTTCTTCTCTCCCGGGGCATGTGCCGAGTAGAAATTAACTGAATAACTTGCCGTGAGTCCCCAGCATTTTTCGCTGTATCCGGCATAATTCAACGGATTCTCAGCACACCACTTCCAGTTGATACGGGTATGATCTGTATTATGCTGCCAGTAATCGGCATAACTATCCTTCAGCTTCCGCGGGTCAAGTCCCAGGTACGAGTAATGAGCCCAGAATAATGGTCCGCCATATTCCTCAGCTCCGTTATGTTTCAGTGTAAGTGTATATCCATATTTACCGTTTACCGTTCTTATATCTCCTCCCCTTGCCCATCCCCGGTGATAAGCCTCCGGACTTACTGGATATGTTGGTGATGATGCTGCAAGCACATATGTAATAAGGCACTCGTTGTAGCCGCGTATCTGATGATTCATTTCCCATCCGTAATCGGGCGACCAGTGCCAGTAAATAACATCCTCTCCTCCCTTTGTGAACCAGCTCCATTCAACTTCCCGCCAGAGTCTGTCTATCTCATCCGCGAGCAGCTTCTCCTCAGCATTGCCATCCTTATAATATTGCCTGACAGAAAGTAACCCCTGAATCAAATAGGCAGTTTCAACTATGTCAGCTCCGTTGTCTTTCTGAGAAAATGGTTTGACTTTCCCTGTCTCACCATACAACCAGTGAGGCCATGCTCCATGAAAACGGTCGGCGTTTTTCAGAAAACCCACAATCCTGCTGAGCTGTGCAAGACCCTCCTCCCTGGTAATAAAGCCTCTCTCAATACCGGCGAGAATTGCCATCACGCCAAAACCGGTGCCTCCCGTGGTAACGACATTCATATCATTACCGGGATACTCCCCGTCAACGTGATACCGCTCCCTTGCCATTCCTGATACCGGTTCTGCACCATCATAGAAATACTGAAAAGTCCGGTATTGAACCAGAGTCATTAAAGAATCGTCGGAAATTTCAGCTTCCGAGGGTTTTTCCGGCTTGTTCCTTTCACTCCAGATATTTTGGCATGAAAGGGTTAATAACATAAAAAGAGGAGCCAGAGACAAGATAATTTTTCTCATAGGTCAGTTTTTGCAGGGTTCATTATGCAATAAAGTTACGAAAGTGTGTGATATGAAATAGTCGAACCGGGCAGTTTTATTTTACCGGCAGGATGTTGGTTCATCAGTCGTAGTATTAATTTTAAGATAAAAGGGCAGCTTTGTCGATGGCAGTGTGAATGTGAAGATAGCAGGGCAGTTTTGTCGATGACAATATCAGTTCGCTGCTGAGAAGCGAATTTTACGTCTTCTGTAAGTCTTATTGTTTATTCTTTTATCCAGGTATTATTTTCCCTGGCTTATATACATCTTTTTACTAATTTTATCCTGTACTAAACGGATCATGAAAAGAATATTTTTTTTAATGGGCAATCAGGGGTAGTCAATATAGATCAGCGAAGGAAATCAATTTAAATCGTTGAAGGTCGGTCAATAAATCCGGTTTTTACACTTCTTAAAAAAGAGATAGCTGTTATAAGACCTTATAACAAAATTGGGAATTAATTATGTTCACAGACGCAATTGAAAGAGTCTCAAAATTTACAAGACCTATTCATACAATAAGCAGGTATTACAACTCGACAGAAATAGTTCCCGGATCGGCCACCCTTTTTGTAGTGAATAAAGATGGGTGGGCGATTACGTGCAAGCACATAGTACAGATGCTTACTTCTCCAACCAGGGTAAATAATACCTATGATTCCTTCAGGAGGGAATTAAATAAGATTAAAGGCACGGATAATTTCGCAGAAAAGAAAGCAGCATTGGAGAAGAAATATAATTACACCCCTTCAAGTATTGTTGAGCTGAGAAATAACCTGGTTGACTGTGTTGACAAAACTAGTAGCTTCAAGATTCATGCCCACCCCGTTTATGATCTTGCGCTTGTAAGGTTTGAAGGCTTCGATAAGCTCTTCTGCAATAGTTTTCCTGTTTTCCAGGCAGATGATAGCTATTTGAAACAGGGTCGTTTCCTCTGCAGGCTGGGCTATCCCTTTCCTGAATTTACGAATTACAGGTATGATCCGGAAAAGGACCTGATGGAATGGACCTCAGATGGCCGGTCCCGTTCACCCATTTTCCCGATTGAAGGAATGATTACCCGTTTCCTCAGGGATAAAGCAAGGATATATGGCATTGAGATGAGTGTTCCGGGACTGAGGGGACAGAGTGGCGGGCCTCTGTTCAATGACAAGGGGATAGTTCAGGGTATGCAATTTGCCACAAAACACCTCCACCTTGGCTTTGATGTTGAGAACAAGGAGATAAGAGTAAACGGAAGTAAAAAGAGAGTTCGGGACTACCCATTCCTTCACCTGGGGCACTGTATTCATGTATCAATACTGAAGGATTTCATGAGAGAGAAGGGAGTTGAATATAGAGAAGAATAGACAGGGATCCTGCAACGCCAAAATAAACCCTAACGGGTTATTGTTTATTTTCCCTCAACAACTTACGAAAGCGAGCTTTCGACATCTATACACCTCATTACCAATAAATCCCCCCTCTTTACGAAGTAGAGAGGGGGGCAGGGGGGTGAGTACATGAAATACAGGGATTACTCCCTCGCGGTGCTCGCTCGTGATCCCTTAGGGGGATCCTGCAACGCCAAAATAAACCCTAACGGGTTATTGTTTATTTTCCCTCAACTCCTAACTAAAGCAAGCTTTAGACGGAGTTTCGGTCAAATAAACAACCCCGCCTGTCGGCGGGGTTTATTTTGGCGTTGCGGAGAGAGGGGGATTCGAACCCCCGGTACAGTTTCCCATACGGCAGTTTAGCAAACTGCTGGTTTCAGCCACTCACCCATCTCTCCGGTACTGTTTAAGCCACCTCCGCCCACCGAAGCTTTAGCGAAGGAGGGTCACCCATCTCTCCGGTACTGTTTAAGCCACCTTCGCCCTCCGTAGCTTTAGCGGAGGCGGATCACCCATCTCTCCGGGTTTTATTTGGTGGGCCAAAAATAGCTATTAAGGTCGTAAGCGCAAAATAATTGAAAAATTATTTCAGGCCCTTCAGCAAATCGGTTACGAGCTTAAAGTTCTCAAGGCTCTCTTCATCAAAGTCAGAGAGTTTTATGAGCCCCTCCTGCACGTTGCTGAGGAACCTGCTGAAAACAAAATTCCTTGGGACCTCCTTTTCCTTAGTATACTGCGAGTTTGGAATTGTTATTCCCTCCCTGCTGTTAAGTATATGATTCTTGAAATCAAGCGTCGACAGAAGATCCTCTGCATTAAGGAACATCCCGGGCATTTTTATCACCAGCTCATCACCGCTGCTTTCTGTCTTGAAGACATTCTTTTTCAGCGACTCACCTATCTCGCTCTCCACATCGTTGTCAAAAAGCAGGACTCCGAATTCCATCCCCCACCCCATGAAGATATTGCACATCAGGGGTATCGAGGATACATTGGTCGAGGGGATCAGGTTGATCGGTCCCTTGAACCCGGTAAGTTCAATTATTGCATTCAGGAGACAGAAGGAACCCACATCGTTCACTATCAGGTTAAAACGGCCGGATGTATAAGTGTCGGTGCTTACGGGATGTCCGAGAATACTCTGGAGGGGTGTCAGCGTGTCGGGTGTGGCCGTGGAGAGCCTCAGAGGATCTATTATCCGTGTTGTGCTCCGGTGACTGTCAAGATCGTCACGCTGCACAGCCAGGACACGGTGCAGTTTGTTTATCTCCACCAGGTGAGGCGAATGAGTTGTGTAGATTATCTGTATCTTCTCGCTGATATCCTCAAAAACCTTCAGCACATCCTCCTGGGCCCTGGCATGAAGACTTACACCCGGTTCATCGACAAGCAGTACCATCGGCATGTTTGTGCTGCTGGCGGATGCCTTCAGCTCCAGATAGAAAGAGAGGAACCACCTGACACCCCTGCTCCGCTGCTTGGGATAGAGCCTTTCGCCTTCGTCCTTTATCCAGAATTCGAGATAAGGTTTGCCGGCTTTGTCGCCAAATGATGAACTGTAATGATCAAGCTCAAACAGTATCTGGATCTTGTTATTGCGCCCTATCGACTGCTGCCAGAACTCCTGAAAGTTCTTCGTCAGGACATGATTGAGGTTTTCAATTTTTTGTTTGAGTATTCTGCTCGAAGGTTGCTCAAAAAATGAGTAATCAACCTGCGCCAGCGACAGGAAGTTCCTCGCCGCCTTGTAGCCTTCAACACTGGTTTTTCCTGCTATAATATCATCCATGTCAATCCGGTTCGGCAGGAGGCTTCCGAAATCTTCGAAAAGCTCAATAACAGGGCATTGTTCAAAATATTTCTTTCCGAGGATCTCGCTGTTGACATGTGACTTATACGATCTTACAGTCTCATTCACCTTTTTTTCCGCAGCCTCCTCTGTGAACCCTTCCATGATATACCCGGCAAATGCTACGTGCCTGTTGAGTTCTTCCTTCTTCAGATCACGATCAGCTCTTGTTTTTCTGTAATCTTTAACGATCTTGTTCCAGTCGAGGTCATCACCCTGCTCCATGGGACGCATCAGAAGCGTCATTTTCTGATGCCTCTCTTCGAGTTTAACTGCCAGGTCTGCAAGATGTGCATCAAGAGCATCACATTCCCCCTTCAACTCCGTCCAGTTCTCTCCTACCCTTTCAACCGACTCCCTTTTTGAAAGCTCGCCTCTTATTGCATCCTCTTTTTTCCTTGTGTCACCAAGCCGCTGTTTCAGTTCATGATATTGCTCGCCCGGAGGGGAAGCGAGATCGACGGCCCTGCGGCCGAAGAGTGAGAAACCTCTTCTGTTGCCCTTCGCAAGCGAGAGTTTGGTTTTTACCTCAACAGTCTCATTTATAAGGTCTTTAAGCTCACTTCTGAGAGTATTGATCTGGTTGATCTCATCCCTGAGCTTATCTGTAACATCATCGAGATAAAGGCGCCAGGCATCCTCAAGTGAATCAAGGTACTCGCTTATCTTCCCGCTGGCATAGACAACTGAGGAAAGATCAGGGAGCCATTTCCTTGTAAGTTCAAGATGACTGAGTCCGGACAGCAGCTCTTTCAGCTCAGTCCCCGGATTATCAGTGATCTTAACAAGCCACCCTTCCGGGATACTGAACCTGCAGCTTACTTCAGGCAACGAAAGGTCGCTGCGTAGTATATCTTCTGATATCACTCCGGTATAAAAAACACTCAAAGCTTCCAGAATCGAAGTTTTTCCGGATTCATTCTGACCTATAAGGCATGTAATATTATCAGGTGAAAGAGATTGCCAGTCGCTATCAATTATCGACCTGAAATTCCTGATCCTGAACGCTATCAGCTTCATCATTCCCTTTCGTTATTAAAATTGAAATCCCATCACGAGTAAATCATCAACCTGTGGAGCATTACCTTTCCACTCCATGAAAGAATATTCAAGACACTCCTTTTGCATTACCATCGACATTCCGGTAAGTGATTGTATGATGTGTCTGAACTGCTTGTATTTTAATTTCTTGTCCGTTATCTCCCCAAACTGGTCATAGAAACCGTCGGAGAAGAGATAAAATGTGTCACCCGGCCTTACCTCAATAATATTGTTAGTAAATGATTGTTCCGTAAAAGGGGCAACGCCGATGGTCATCTTGTTTGGTTTGTATTCATACAGCTCACCATTACGTACCATCAGAAGGGGGCGGTTGGCTCCTGAGAACTGCATCTGGCCGGTCTCCCGTTCGAATATGCATAGCCCTATATCAATGCTGTCCTTTGCCTCTTCCTGATCACCTGTCTGATGCAGTGCCTTCATAACTTTTTCCCGCATAAGGTTAAGCACCCTGTTGGCTTTCATCTCCGGCCTCGACTGGAATATCTCATTCAGGAAGTTGATCCCGAGTATGCTTAAGAGTGCACCAGGAACGCCATGACCAGTACAATCTCCTGCGGCCAGGCATGTATACCTGTTATTACTGAAAGCATGGTAGAAATCGCCGCTTACGATATCGCGGGGCAGAAAGAATATGAAATACTCGTTCACGATCTCCCTGAGAAATTCATCATCAGGCATCAGTGCATTCTGTATCATTCCGGCATAACGCAGGCTTGCGAAATGGTCATCCATACCTTTCTCCTGAGGCAGAGGAGGCAATTTATCGGGCCGGGAAACCTCAGCTTTCATGCGAACTCATTTATCAAACAGGTGATAAATATAAGGCATTTTTACATTAATTGTTACCCTGATTATTCTTTTGTGACATCAACCTCTCCATCAGCACCACATTCTCAATATGTTGAGTATGCGGGAACATATCAACCGGCCTGACCCTTGTCACCCTGTATCCCTCCCTGAGCAATGAAATATCCCTGGCCTGAGTTGCGGGATTACAGCTTATATAGACTATTCTTTGTGGTGATGCTTCAAGTATTGCTCTCACAACGTCTGCATGCATTCCCGACCTTGGCGGATCAGTGATTACTATACCGGGTCTGCCATGAGTATTGATGAATTCCCTGTTCATAACCTTCCTGATGTCCCCTGCAAAGAATTGAACATTTGTGATATTGTTCATAGCTGCATTAATTCCGGCGTCTCTTACAGCATCCTCAAGGTATTCGATACCAATAACTTTCGAGACAGAATCAGCTATATAACAGGCGATTGTACCAGTGCCTGTATAGAGATCATATACTATCTCATTTCCCCTGAATCCTGCAAATTCCCGGGCGATCCTGTATAATTCCGCAGCCTGCCGGGTATTTGTCTGATAAAATGATTTGGGCCCTATTCTGAATTTCAGCCCGCCAATAACCTCAACGAGATGATCATCGCCCCGATAAAGAATTACATCCTGATCTGCCAGTGAATCATTTGCCTTGTTATTAATGACATACATCAGAGAAGTAATTTCAGGAAAATTCTGCGAAAGAAAATCGAGTAAATCCGAAACTCTTTCATTATCCTCATAGTAAGATACCAGGATAACCATAAACCTGCCATCGGATGAGTTACGGATAATGAGATTCCTTAAAAACCCGGTCCGGTTTCTCAGATTGAAAAATGCAAGTCTGTTCCTGTGAGCATATCTTCTGATTGCATTCCTTATCGCATCCGAAGGCCCGGGTTGCAGATGACACTCCCTGATGTCGAGCACCTTATCAAACATACCCGGAATATGAAAGCCTAACGCATCCTCTTTCGAAAAATCCTTATCCGACTTTAGTTCATCGGGAGTAAGCCATCGTTTATCCGAGAAGGTAAATTCCAGTTTATTCCTGTAATAATAGATATCTTCAGATCCTTTAACAGGTTCAAAATCTGCCTTTTCTATCTTTCCTATTCTTATCAGGGTCTCCATGACCTGCTTCTCCTTGTAACGGAGCTGAAGATCATAAGGCAGATGCTGCCATTTACATCCGCCGCAGATACCGAAATGCATGCACACCGGATCAATCCGGTCAGACGACATGGCATGGAACCTTACAGCCCTCCCCTCGAGGTAATTCTTTTTCTTTCTGATAACCCTGATATCAGCAATATCCCCTGGGATAAGCATCGGCACGAACAGCACCATATCATCCACCCTTGCGACTGCATTACCTTCGGCTCCAATATCCGTAATCCTCACATTCTCAAGCAGAGGCAGTTCTTTCTTGCGTTTCCCCATCCCGGTCCTTTTTTATTATCACTGCGGTCGTTACCAATTAATCACTTTCTGAGTGCCCCGATAAAAAAGAGGCCTTTCAGCAAAGCCGGGATAACACCGTCTCCATGATCAAGTCCCGGAAGTATCTCTTTTATACACAGGGAGGGATCTGTCCCTGCCTGCAGCATGGCTGCATGCATATCGCCGGTGGTGATGGGATCAACCTGTGTATCGCTGCCCCCGTGTATCATCAGGAGCGGCACTTTACTATTCCATGCGGTTATACTGTTACGGGCAAGTGCATCTCTTACCGACGCATACTTCGGATCAGAATCATAGCCCGACAGGAAATCTGCATTTATAAGATCTGAGATCGAGTTAGTCAATTGGCTGTTTATCTGTCCTGATGTTTTTGTACCGTCATATAAACCATCCAGGGCCGACGCATAGGGTTCATTGAGAATTTCCGTAACAGGATTGGTGAACTGGTCGTATGAAGAGTAGGCATGAATTATATACCCAATGTAAACCGGCATATTATAGGTTGAAGAACCCAGCATCTCATCCAGCAACAGTCGCAGGTTATATGGACCCGCTCCGCAGGCGCTTCCTGCAAGATTAAAATCATCAGCATAATCAAGCTCCAGGGCTCTGTGCATATTCATTGCAGCCCAACCTCCCTGTGAATAACCGAGCAGATAATACTCATTCAGCGCTGAAACACCGGGAAACTCGTAGAGGGAAATCTCCTTTACTGCATACAGCATATCAACTACAGATTGTACAGTTGGTTCTGTTATCAGGTACGGATGATCAAGCTGTGCCGAGGCTCCGAAACCGGGATAATCAGGTATCACGATAATATACCCCATTGAGGCCACAAATTCTATCATCTGAAATGAAGGATCAAGAGGGAAATTTGTAGGAGCAAAAGCATTAACAGTATTTGTACCGTTATGAAAGCAGAGCACAGGATACTCTCCTGCATTCACAGGTACACAGACCAGCCCTGATGCGTTAACCTGGTTTCCGTTTACAGTGGTCCTGTAAACAAGCTTATAGAGCTTCACATCAGTGGTCATCAGCGCTTTAAGGTCTGCAATTTCAGGCCATTCTCCCGATACATTATCAAGCAGGGTGCTGATATATGCTGTATTGTATGTGGTAAGATGATCGAGGCTTACGCAGTAATCATATTCAGGGGGATCACTCTCTTTTCTGCACGAAAAAAGAAGCAATGTCACTGCAGCTGTGAGCAGGGCAATACGTAAAACATATCTGTTAGCTTTCATTTCAATTCTGATTTGATTTCAATCACAAAGATAACTCTTTCGTGGACACCCCTTCTTTCATCCCCTCGGATACTTTTTTTATATTTGTCCTCTATTTTTTTCCTTCTGATGGTTTCAGTAAAGAATGTCTCAGTTTCATTCGGCAGTTTTGATCTTTTAAAGGATATTTCATTTCTGATAAATGATCAGGACAGAATAGCTCTTGCAGGCAGGAACGGTGCCGGCAAATCAACTCTCATAAAAGTGATAGCCGGTATTCAGCAACCAACTTCCGGCTCTGTTGATATGTCTAAAGATTTCAGAGTAGGTTATCTGCCTCAGCAAATGCGATTTGACGACAGCACAACTGTATTGGATGAAACCCTTACCGCATTTTCGGAACTTATCAGTCTGGACAAAGAGATAGAGAGATGCCGGAATGAAATCTCTGCAGGAGTGGATCATGATTCGCCTGAATATCTAAGGCTATGCGATATGCTGGCATTCAATGAGGAAAGATTCGGCATACTCGGGGGCAGGGGATATATTGCGGAAACCGAGCAGGCCCTTAAAGGTCTTGGGTTTGAAAGGGAAGATTTCAACAGGCCTGCCAGGGAGCTGAGCGGAGGCTGGAGAATGAGGATCGAACTGGCAAAGATCCTTCTCAGAAAGCCGGAACTGCTTCTTCTTGATGAGCCAATAAACCATCTCGACATAGAGTCGATCCAGTGGCTGGAAGAGTTCCTCTTAACCTATCCGGGAGCCGTAATGCTGGTAAGCCACGACCGTGCCTTTCTCGATAATGTAACCACCAGGACGATAGAGATCTCTCTCGGCAGGATCTATGATTACAGAGCATCCTGGTCGCAATATGTTACACTGAGAAAAGAGAGACGTGTGCAACAGATTGCCTCATACCGAAATCAGCAAAAGATGATAGCCGATACCGAAAGGTTCATAGAACGGTTCAGGTACAAGGCTACAAAGGCTGTACAGGTGCAGTCGAAGATCAAGTATCTGGCAAAGCTGGAGCGTATAGAGGTTGACGAGGAGGATACAAGCGTTATCAATATAAGGTTTCCCCGGGCACCCCGTTCCGGGTCCACAGTGATCAAAGCAGACAATGTCTCAAAGAGCTTTGGATCACATGCAGTCCTTAATAAAGTCTCACTTTCAATTGCACGAGGCGAGAAAATTGCCTTTGTTGGCCGCAACGGTGAAGGGAAAACGACCTTTTCAAGAATACTCACCGGGGAACTCGATCACACAGGCTTATTGAAGAAGGGACATAATGTTATTACCGGTTACTACGCCCAGAACCAGGATGAACTGCTTGACGGAAGCAAAAGTGTTCTTGAGACAATCGACGATGTTGCAAAGGGAGATATGAGGGGCAGGATACGCGATCTGCTCGGAGCTTTTCTGTTCAGGGGAGAGGAGGTTGACAAGAAAGTGAGGGTTCTTTCGGGAGGCGAACGGTCGAGACTGGCAATGGCCAGGCTGCTGCTTGAACCATATAACCTGCTTATACTCGACGAGCCAACAAATCACCTCGATATCCGCTCAAAAGAAATTCTTAAACATGCGCTGAAGGAGTACGATGGCACATTAATTGTGGTTTCTCATGACAGGGATTTTCTCGACGGGCTTGTAACAAAGGTTTATGAGTTCAGGAACAGAAGCATTAAAGAGCATCTCGGGGGTATCTACGATTTCCTTCGCAGAAAGAAAATTGAGAACCTGAGGGAGATTGAAGTAAGGGATAAAACCATCAGGAGACCGGAGCCCTCTGATGTACCTTCATCCCGGCAGAAATATCTCGAGAGGAAAGAGTATGAACGGACTCTCAGAAAACTGAGAAAAAGGCTTGAAGATTCAGAAAAGATGATCGTAATGATGGAGAAGGAACTGGAAGAAATCACCCTGGCGCTCTCAGGGGCAAACAACAACACTCAGCTGCCGGATGATATCTACAGCAACTACGAGGTTTTAAAGGATAAACTTAATGATGAAATGAACAGATGGACTTCTTATTCCCATGAACTTGAAGTCTTTATAAAAGAGAATGTTATATAAAGGAGATGATAACCGGGAAGGAATATCAGGTTCATGTGTATGTAACCGGCACGGATGAGCTGAAAAACAATATCTTTACACCAAATTTGCCATAATATGAAGCAAACAATATTTTACAGGATACTGATCTTTGTCCCTGCTGTTTTATTGATTGCGGTATCTGTGACATCATGCGGGACGAGTCAGCCGGCATTTGACTCCAAAGATCTGTCATACCTTTACAACCCTTCAAAGAATCCGATCAATCCCCGCTACAGTGTTTTCAATGAGTCAGACGGAACATCCACACTTTCTGTAAAATTCTTCCCCGAGGACCTCTATTTCACAGAAGCCAATCCTCAGGGACTACCGATGTCAAGTATGATCCTTACGGTAAAGCTTTATGAGATTACAAAGGGAAGGCGGTTAACAGATACTGCCGCATTCAATATTAACATTGTAAAGGATGAAACACGACCTGAATATCTCTACAACCTTCCGCTAAGGGTGCAGAAGGGGATGGAATATATGGCTGAGATAAAGATACTTGACAGGCTCAGGATGCAGGTAATACAATCATTTGTGCCTTTCAATACCAATTCGGATTTTAACAGGTACAGTTTCCGGGTCCAGGGACATTTTATGAAGAATCTGCTTTTTAATCCGGTACTGAAGGAGAATGAGTATGTTAATATTGTTTATACGAAGAGCCCCATCGATTCTCTTTTCATATCATACTACAAACCCATTGAGGGAGTACCCGATCCCCCTTCCCTGCTTCTTCCCGAGAAAACTATCAATTATGAGCCCGACACAGTGATGGCTCTTGCCTATTCAGCTGATCTGCCGGTTGCATTTCCGGTTGAAGGTGTTTACCAGTGCTCGGTTGACAGGAAAATACCTGAAGGATTTACATTCTTCAATTTTGGCAATTCATACCCTGAGACAAACTCTCCGGAGACGATGATTGAGCCTCTCGGTTATCTGGCTTCAGCAGATGAGATGGCCGCTATGAGATCAAGTACTAAACCGAAGGTGAGCCTCGATGAGTTCTGGATCAATTGTGGTGGTAACGTCGAAAAGTCCAGAGAGCTGATCAGGATATACTATACCAGGGTTCTCTACTCCAATTACTACTTCACATCCTTCAAAGAGGGCTGGAGGACCGAAAGAGGCATGGTCTACATAATTTATGGGCCGCCCGATAAAGTATATAAAACGTCCGACGGTGAAATGTGGGGCTACAGGAAACCTGAAGTCAGGTCATTATGGGGAGGCAGGTACCGGGTCAGGGAAGATTACCTCTTCTTTACTTTCAGGAGCAGGAATTCACTTTATTCCGATAACGATTATTACGTCAGCCGTACCGAAACACTTGTGACACAATGGGATCAGGCAGTTGCCAGCTGGAGGAAAGGGATAGTCTTCCGGTTCGATAACCCGGGAGATATCTAAAGCTATGATAAAAGAGTCCGATGCCATATTTGGCCTGAGGCCCGTTATTGAAGCTATCAGGGCCGGAAAGCAGATTGACCGGCTGCTTATCCGGCAGGGCCTGAGGGGAGCTATCTACCATGAGCTTATGACAGAGGTGAGAAACAATGGTATAAGTTATCAGATCGTACCCCTTGAAAGGATAGAACTGATAACAAGAAAGAATCACCAGGGTGTTCTGGCATGGCTCTCATTAATTGAATACCAGAAAATCGACAATCTGCTGCCGATGATCTTCGAAAAAGGAGAGGATCCGATGATCGTCCTGCTTGATGGCGTATCGGATGTAAGAAATTTCGGGGCTATAGTAAGAACAGCATATTGCATGGGTGCTCATGCTGTTGTAATACCTGAGAAAGGATCTGCCAGGATAACCGGTGATGCAATCAAGACATCGGCCGGGGCACTGCATCTTCTGCCGGTCTGCAGGGAGAAAAGTCTGATGAGGAGTGCCGGATATCTGAAGGATTCTGGTCTGAAGATCGTCTGCGGGACTGAAAAGGCTGAGACAACTGTTACTGAAGCATCTCTTACAGGCCCCCTGGCGCTTATCCTGGGGTCGGAAGAGAAGGGAGTCAACAGGGAGCTCGCATCAATCAGCGATTACAGTATCAGGATCCCCATCACGGGAAACATCGGATCCCTTAACGTATCAGTATCGGCAGGTATAATCCTATTTGAGATCTTCAGGCAACGGGGAGAAAAGATCAGCTGATAAGGTTCCGAATTCTCTGATCAAGCATTTGCTGATCAGCAGTAAAAACAGCAAGTCCTGCCAGTGTAAGAAGTGTGTCGGGAGCAATCCTGCCTTCAGCTATTTTTTTCTCCCATTTCGAATGAACCGGTATCTTACCATCACCCTCAATAGTCATCATTTCTTCCTTTGTGAGCATTGGAAACATATCCCTGCATCCCTCTCCGTGTGCAATCTTAATAAGTTCAGTGCCTGATCCGGGCAGATTCGCGGACAATCTGTCCGCCAGCTCAAGGATGTTGTCATCCACCTCGGTGAATCTTTCAACAGAGGCCTCTTTTGCCGAACCATACAGTTTCATATCATAATTCTCATGCAGACGCGTCCTGAACTCACCGGTCAGCTCATTCCGGCCCGATATGGCCACTTTGGGAGGTATTGTAAACACATCGGTGCCGGCAAGAAGCTCCAGCTGCTGATGGCTTCTCAGACTGGCGGCAATAAGCTTTGTCTGCCAGGGATTCTCCGCGGAGAGTCCTGTCACCCAGTTCTGAGAAGCAATAACTGTCATCTCCCCTACTCCGGCACCATCGCCCAGCTTGTTATCAAATATATAGGCGCCTATCCGGCCCAGAAATACATTAAGATAGTCGGGTCTGGCAATCCTTGTGACAAGAACATTCTGTCGGGCGCTGAAGCCAAGTGTGAAATTGATCCTTACACCGGCATCCTTGAGCTTTCTTGCTCCTATCAGACCCTCAGCTGTAAAAGGTACTTTGATAATAAACTGATCAGGGCAAATCTCATGAAACCTTTTTCCGTAATACTCTATTGCTTTTATGTCGTGAGCCGTATCGGTATGAAGCTCGACGCTCACATAGCCTCCGAATTTCTGGGCCAGTCTCAGTCCATGCCTTGCATTCACCATAAAGGCAATCTCCCTCACCCTGGCCTCCTGAGGAAGCTCTCTGACGATACTTTTTGCCTCAGCTATGAAAATATCATAGATCCCTTTCTGTATCTCATTATTAAGCAATGAGTTATTCGTAGTGAGTGCACTCATCTCCGATGTCCAGATCTTCTCAGCTTCAGCAATATCGCCTGTGTCGAGCCATATCTCAGTTCCGGTTTTCGTCAGGGATTCCCAGAAAGGATCTTTCCTTACTGTAACGTGCTTCTCGTTCAGGTTCTTCCAGATAAAGTCGCTGATCCTTGTATTAATGTCTGCCATATGTTTGATCTTCTGAAGTCAGGTTTCAATTAAGGGGCAAATTTATACAATTTATTGATCGGTGTTACTGATTATTTTTAGCTTTACATAAGATTAACCAGATATAATTATGAAGAGGACATTTACGCTGCTGATTTTATTAATCCCTTTCATTCTAAGCGCACAACCTTCATTTGACAGTTATTTCTCTGACAGGGTGCTGAGATTCGATTTTATGTTCGCCGGCGATTTTGAGAATACCCATGTTTATCCGGTCGGAATGAAAGAGGAGCCTTTCTGGGCAGGATCAAAAACAAACCTGATCGATCCTTTTGATTACGGGAATTTCAAATATGAGGTTAGGGATGCTGAATCCAGCACTCTGATATATTCGAGGGGATTCTCCACCCTCTTTCAGGAGTGGCAGACAACCGGGGAGGCTAAAAAATTGGAAAGAAGCTTCTATGAGGTTGCAACAATGCCGTTTCCGAAAAATAAAGTGAAGTTTATCCTGAGCAAGAGAGAACGAGACGGCACGTTTTCGCCACTTTACCAGACTATTATTGATCCTGAAGATTATTTCATTTTAAAAGAAAAAACTGTAGATGCTGACGTCACAAAAGTGCATTATTCAGGTGATCCTGATAAATGCCTCGATATCGCATTTATTGCCGAAGGATACAGGCCGGATGAAATGGATAAGTTCAGGGATGATGTCAGGAGAATGGCTGATGTGCTTTTTGCAGAAGAACCTTTCACTTCATACCGTGACAGGATAAACATCTGGGCGGTTGAGGCGGTATCAATGGAATCCGGCACTGATGTACCCGGCGAAAATATTTATGTCAATACTGCACTTAATTCGAATTTCTACACCTTCGATCTCGACCGTTACCTTACAACTACCGATATTAAAGCTGTTAATGATTATGCTGCAGTTGTCCCGCATGATAATATTGTGGTGCTGATAAACAGTCCGAGGTACGGAGGAGGAGGTGTTTACAACTATTACAGCGGGACAACGGCCGATCATCCTCTCTCTCCGAAGGTGTTTGCTCATGAATTTGGTCACGGCCTTGCCGGTCTGGCAGATGAGTATTATTCATCCGAAGTGGCATACGATGAGTTTTATCCGCTCGATGTGGAGCCATGGGAACCAAACATAACAACCCTGGTAAATTTTAACCACAAATGGAAGGATATGATCCCTGAAGGTGTTCCTGTGCCAACTCCGGCTGAAGAAAAGTACAGCAATTTAACAGGGCTCTTCGAGGGAGGAGGATATTCGGCGAAGGGGATTTACAGGCCTGAGATGGAGTGCCGGATGAAAAGCAACGGCCCGAAGGGATTCTGCAGTGTCTGCAGGGCAGCGATTACTGATATGCTGGATTTCTATACGAAATAATGGCGTAGTGTAGAGGCAATGCATGCATTGCCTCTACACTGCCTCAACAGCGCCCCAATTGCATTACCGGATTTTCCGGTCGAAGATGGCATAATAGAGCACAAGGCTGAGGCCACCGAAAAGAAATATCATCGAAACATAATCAGGACCGTTATCGAGAAGCCTCAGGGAACTTACAATGGCTCCTGCTATGACACCAAAGCCGATACCCATGAGGAACATCCCGATCTTGAGGGTGAACCTCGACCAGTTAAATGAAATTCCGGATCTCTCCTTCCCGGTATTGAACAGACTGGCATCAGCACCTTTCTCTATAAGCGCCAGACGCTCCTTGTGCCTGGTGGAATAATATAGGTACATAATACCAAATATTGCTGCAAATAATGCGATAAAAACAAGTGCTGTCTCCATGGTTAAAAATATTGGTTAATAACTCTTTTTGCTCTTTAGACATAGCAATCTGCTGAAATGTTACAAAAAACCGTAATAAATTTCTGAGTCATGGTAACCATTTCGTAATTTTAAGCGTCAAAGAGGCAAATGGAGTATAAAGGAGACATATATTACATTGATCTGGTCCTGCGAGGAAATCTCAATGCCTTCTCCTTTATAATTGACAGGCACAAAGACAGGATGTTCAATCTCGCTTTCAGAATCTGCGGAAATCGCGAGGAAGCGGAAGAGGTTGCACAGGACGCCTTCCTCAAGGCATTCAGATCGCTTAAAAGCTTTCGGAAGAAGAGCACCTTTTCAACCTGGCTCTACCGTATAGTATATAACACATCAATTTCGCTGGTCAGATCAAGAAAGAATAAGCTCCTGTCCTTAGAAGATTTCCCGGCTGATATGATTGATTTTATGAGAATCACACCAGATGAGGATGAGGCTGAAAGGGAGTACAAAAACTCGCTTGTCAACTTTGCACTGCAAAAGATAGGCGATGAGGAGAGGGGAATTATAACCCTCCACTATTATGATGAATTAAGTATTGAAGAGATGTCGGCTGTAACCGGAATAAGCCGGGCAAATATAAGAGTGAAACTATTCAGGGCCAGACAGAAAATGACAGAAATAATAAGAACCAGCGAGAAAAAAGAGAACTTCAGGCAATCCACACTCCACACTTCAAACTTCCCGAATCATGAATAACCAGAAGAATCACGAAAAAGATATCCTGAAGGAATATATTGATCCTGAAAGGATTGAGAAAGCACCCGAGGGCTTTTTACTGAAAACGATGGCGAGGGTACGGATTGAGGCAGGAACAGGGCCGGTAAAAGAAAGGTTACTGATCCGAAATCTTGTCCCGGCTCTTGCAGTACTTATAACGATCAGTCTGGTCGCATTCGTGATACTACTGCCCGATACTAACGGAACATCGTTAATCAGAGCCATCGCAGAAAAAACAGGAATTGCAGGGGTTTCTCTTCCACAGCTTAACATGGACCTGTTATCCGGATTCAGTTTTCCATCAATTGTGTCCTATCTGCTTATAGGAATTTTTATGCTTATGCTTTTCGACAGGGTTCTGTCAATTTTCTTCCGCAGAAACGCGTAGGGGCATTGGATGCAATAGGGCATTGCATGTAATAGGGCATTGCATGCAATGCCCCTATGAAACCTTTGTATCCAGGCCCTTCGCATTCAGCGAACTGCTCATAGCCTCCATAACCTCTTTCATGCCCTTTCTGATCTCGCAGCTGCCTTTCAGGTGTACAATCAGCGCACATTGTTCTGCCTGAACAGGGTCATGTCCGCACACCTCCACAAGTGATTTTATGACATGGTCAAAGGTGTTAATGTCATCATTGAAAAGAAGGAGAGAATACTCTCTGCCTTCGTCCAATCTCTGTTTGCCTTTACGTAATGTTCTCTCTTTCATTCCGGTCTTTCAAAAAGCTTGCGTGCAACATCGAGGTCAATTTCCCTGGTGCCCAGCCATGCAACAACTCTGGCTTCGCGGTATCCGTTTCTGACCAGAAGATCGGCATACTCCGAAGCACTCTCAAATGTAATGAATTTTCCGATAAGATAAGCAATTTTGTCATCTTCCGTTGCATAAATATCGAGCCCTCTGCTACCCGCAATTACTCTGATTGTCTCAACCATATCATCCTTCAGCGGTTTCGCGCTTCTGACTGCCTCAACTCTGAATGAAAGAGTGGGTGGTTCGCTGTTTTCCGGAGAATCAGCCGGTTCAACTGCAGCCGGCACGAGAGAAACATTCCCCCACTCCTTTTCAAAGATGGTGGCTCTTTCAGCCGATACAGCTTTGCCATCAAGAAGTGCAACAACAAATGCATCTCTGAATCCCATCTGCCTTACAGTCGTTACCGCCCTGGTGGCGTCAGCTGCTCTTCTGAACATTCCCGCATAATAAATTGTCAGGTCTGTGCCTGATCTGGTGAAGCCATAAACCGGCGTTATCCCCTTGAAGACTGACGGAGCGACAGGGTTGCGAAAAACAGCCAGTTGTATTCGATATATCAGTCCCGCGGGGATGTCGGGATTGAGGGTTATATTTTCACCCGGACCATAGGTTGGTTTAGTCACAACCTCAAATATTGAAAAGAGTTCAGCCTGCTTAGGTGCATTCGATTGAACTGCAGGTCTTACCGGCTCCGGCTCAGGCTTCGTTACAGGGGTTGTTTTATCAGGAACAGAAACCGGTTGCCTGGCAGGTTGCGTTTTTACGGGTTCTTCCCCCGGACTCTTTTCATTCACCATGACCCTTGCCTCGTTATACCTCTGATCCGCCATACGCTGCCAGTATGCCGACAGTTGCTCCAGATCTGCTATCTCCCTTTCAGACAATGCTCTCTGAGCTGCACTCTTCCCGGCCAGCTGTTTCTTCCCGGCAGCTGCAAGGTTCTGAAGTGAATCGGCCCTCACCTGGTAATCAAGAGCCTCCCTGAGTACCTTGTCGTATCCTGATGGCAGCTTCTCAGGCTTAGGATCACTCTTTATGGCCGGAACAGGTTTATTTGCTGTTGCTGCCGGTGCCGCGACAGGAACCGGATCCTCATCAGGCACCGCCTGCCTGATCTTCTGTTCCATAGTCAGTACGGTTAGTTCCCCTCTCCTTTCATTGCATTGACGAATATACTCTGCAACATTATACTCCCTGGCCGTTCTTCTGCCCGCCCTTGCTGAGAACTGACCGTAATTGTTCGCGGCCGCGGCAAACTGCCCGGCCTGGTGCTGGGCTCTGGCAAGCCAGAAAAGCACGTCCTGTGGAACCGACCTCGCCAGGCCCGATCCCTGGTAAGAGTGCTGCAATAACTCAACTGCATTCAAAGGATCCCTTTCGAGCTTAACCAGACATACCCCGGAATAATATCTATATAATGGATCTCTCGTATATATCTTCAGAAGTTCCGTGAATTCAGTCAGAGCCTTTTCATACATACCACTGGTAAAAGCATCCATAGCGACCTGCCGCGACGGAGTTGACTTTACTGCCTGCGAAGAGACCGGTAAGGCTGAAATGACCAGACCAATAAGTATTAATATCAGAAACACTCTGCTTCCCGGTTTCAGAACGTCATGAGTGGTCTTTTCCACAAATATCTGTTTTTCAATTCTTTAATAAATAATTCCCCTTGAAAAGATAACGGTTTTTGTTAATAATAATTGTTTTAAGCTTGAGCATAAAAACGATTCAAATTTTATAAAATTTTCCCAAAAAAACACATGACAATGACCTTCAAGTACAGAAATATGTTTCAGGTGTTTGATTCTCACTGTATTACAAAGCCCAATCCCTGGTGGGAGGAGGATAAAAGGATACCCCTTTATCAACAGAATCTTAAAATCCGGAATTATGAATTGCTCTGATTTCATCCAATGGAAATAATCCCCGCATGGATGGCTTTTTTATTTGACTCGAATTGATTTCTTTAATAACTTTATTATTTTACGGCGATTTACATCACAAGCAGATTAATCTGATTGAAAATCTACATAAAAAATATGGTTTGCATCCGATGCCAGATGGTGGTTAAGGCTGAACTGGAAAAACTCGGGCTGCGCTACATTGATGTAAATATCGGAGAGGCAGATATAATTGATAATATCGGGCCTGAACAATTGCAGAAACTGGATAAAGCTTTAAGAAAATCCGGCCTCCTTCTGATGGATGATAAGAAAAGTATCCTTGTTGAGAAGATAAAAGCAGTTATTATTGAACTCGTCCATTATACTGATGAACAAATCAAAATAAACCTTTCAGATTACCTTCACGAAAAACTCAATTACGATTATACTTATCTTGCCAACCTTTTTTCCGAGGTAAAAGGTATTACAATTGAAAAATTTTAG
>Ga0334882_1002194_pt1 | contig 20750 bp, 10 predicted proteins | sample GraSluR1_MG_5_FD_207226 | JGI IMG/M metagenome (GOLD analysis project Ga0334882, IMG submission 207226) | Sludge microbial communities from methane-producing bioreactor in Wageningen University, Netherlands - Granular Sludge_15_04-R1 | ecosystem: Engineered > Bioreactor > Anaerobic >...
AGAGCGCGTGCTGCGCGGCTTGCGCAAGGTCAATGAAATTGTGGAGCAGCGCCAGATCCTGTTCAGTGAACAGCGGGTGACCAGCCTCGATTCCTATAATGTAGCGCATCCTGACAAGACACTGCCGGCGGTGCTGGTGGTGATCGATAACTTTGCAGAGTTCCGTGAATATTATGACAACCTGATGGGCCCGCTGACATCTATCATTCGCGAAGGGCGTGCCTATGGGGTGAATTTCCTGATTTCCGGTGACCTGCCCAATGCCCTCCCCGCCAAACTGTTCAACCTGATCACGGAACGTTTTACCCTCAAGCTGTCAGATGCTTCTGAATACGCTTCCGTGGTAGGGCGCGGCGTGCCGGCTGATCTCAGCCCGGTGCCCGGACGCGGGTATGTGCGGTTGGGTAATATGCCGCTGGAATTCCAAACGGCGCTCACCTTCCCGGTGACAGAAAATGACCCGGACGGCATTTCCAGTATCAGCCGTATGTGCAAGCGCATGACAGAGGTGTGGGGCGATCGCTGGCAGGGAGAGAAACCTTCTACCATTGAAACATTAATGTTGCATCTGCTGTTGGAACCACTGGTGGAACAAACCGTATTGCCTTCTTCACGTCGCTTGAACGCGGTGGTGGGTATTGATGACCGCACCTTAGGACCAGCGATCATCGATATTGAGCGGCAGGGTCCGCATATGATGGTGATTGGCCAGCCATTCTCTGGTAAGACTACCACGCTGCGTACGATAATCTTTTCACTGGCCTACAACTACTCGCCCGATGATGTCATGATGGTGTTGATCGACTATTCGCGCAAGTTATGGAAGGGTGACCAGACCTCCTTGGCTGACCTGCCGCATGTGGTCGAGACGATCGAGGAGTTGGAGCAACTCGATCAACTGGCATTGAACATAGAAGCGGAATGCCTTGACTTTGATGTCTACCCGCGGCGGCGCAAGCTGATGGTCATCATTGATAACTACGACTCCTTCACCGATGAGTCAAGCCGCAAGAAGGCTGACTTCTTCGAATCAATGGCAGCATTGGTGCGCAAATACCAGACAGCGGGTGTCTATTTGGTGGTAGGCGGGTCAGTTTCGATCACCAGCGCCACCGATGATCTGCGCAAGGTGTTCGCGGCGCCCAACTTTGGTATCGCATTAAAGAGTGCGGATGCCGTCAACCGCCTGTACGGTAAATTCCCGCGCAGCCTGGCTGACAGCGAACTGCCGATGGGGCGCGGTTTCACGGTGCAATCCGGCATCACCAAGATGCTACAGATCGCCACGCCGTATGCCAATGACGATGATGTAGATGGCTCGATTGACCAATGGGTGCACCTGATTCAGAAGCGTCATCCGGTAGAGAAAGTGCAGTGGCTGCGGCCGCAGGATGAACCGGAAAGCGAAGAAGCGCAGGAAAAGGCGGCTGCGGAAGAAGCACAACCAGTAGAAGAACAGGTGGAAGAGACCGGCGAAGCCAAAGGAGAAGAAGATACCGATCAATTCAGCATTCCCACCAAGCGCGATATCAGCAAATTTGATATGGACGCGATTAAGAAATTGTTGTCAGAAAATGGGTATCCGCAAGATCTGCTGGACATGCTCTCCGATAGCGACATGGTGGAAACCGCTTTTGCCATGAGCCTGCTTGAGGATGAGCCGACAGAACCAGAACAGGAATAAGCTATGGCCAGTGAAGAATATATAGATGTAGAGTTTGATATTTTTGAATATACAGGCCAGCGGGCGCGCGTGAAAAAGTCACTCACTGTGAACAGCCTGATCGAGGAAATCCTGCGCGAATTTGATGATATTCCCTCTGACTTTTCCAACAAATATGTCCTCTACTTAAAAGGCGAAGAAAAACCGCTGGACAGTAATAAAACCATGCTGGAGCTGGACATCCAGCCGCAAGATGAGCTGGTCTTTGACCGCTACCGCTCACTGCTGCGGCGTGAGTTGCCGCCAACGATCAAAGCCTCGTTTGTCGAAGAAAAAACCCTGGATGCCTTTGAATTGCAATGGTATCCGGCGATTATCGGCCGCTCAAGCACCGATATGGACCATAATTTCTCACTGGCGGTGAACGTGGAGAACCTGCCGGACGGCAAGACAATTTCACGGCGGCATGCTTTGATCTCCTTTGCGGAGGGAAAGTTTTTTATCGAACCACAATCTGAGTACAACCCCGTCTATCTCAACGGGGTAGAGATACCCTACCAGCAAAAATTCTTGATCAAGGACAATGACCGCATCATGCTGGGTTTCAATCGCATCACCCTGATCTTTAAGCAACGTAAACTCAGCGAAAGTCAACAGACTTCAAGGCCGGTGGCAGCCAGGCAGCAGACCGTGGAAGAAAGGCCGGCGGAACCCGCCACACAGATTGACGGGTTTGCCGACGCGAAAACGCCGCCAGCGCCGCGTCTCATCGTTGAAACAGCCGGCAACAAAGATATCATCGGCAGCGTGCTCCCGCTGGAGACCTATCCATTCATGATGGGGCGTACCCATCCCTTGTTGACCGGTGAGAATGATATGTCGCGCGCGCATGCCGAGATTTCCTACGATGAGCAGGCTAACAAGCATTTTATTGTCGACCTGAACAGCACCAATGGGGTGGAGATCAATGGCAAGAAGATTGAAGCCAATATCCCCTATGAGATAACCCCCGGCTGCTACATTCGCCTGGGGTTCAAGGTGATCGTCAGATTTGAGGGGTAATATTCACCCCAAAAAATTACCATGACTGTCAGGAAGCCATTCATCATCGATTGGCTTCCTGGGTTTTTTTATGAGAGGGCTTCTTCGACTGCCGCGGGTCTGGCAACCCGCGTGCCTAAAAGAAGCGATAGGAGAATGCCGAAGGAGAACAAGCAGATATTGAGGATAAACGGCAGGATCTTGTTCTGCGCCGAAAGGACACCGGAAATCCAGCCAAAGGGAGAGGTCAGCAGGATGATGACCACGAACATCAAGGATTGGATGCGTGCGCGTTCTTTGGCGTCCACGGTCAGCACCACCATCTGGTCCAGCCGCGGGCCGACAACGGCGTAACTGCAGGCGGACAGGATTACGCTGATGAAAAGAGGCACATAGCCGCGCACGGGACTGGTGATGAGGATGACCTCGCTGATGAGGAGGCCGAGAAACCCGATCATCATGGGCAATTTGAACGGCAGGCGGCGCAGACGCGGCAGCACCACGAAAAAGAACAGGATCATGATGATGGAGCGCACGATCTGGAAGTAAGCCAGGTTTTCCGGCTGGATGTCCAGTTTTTCTGTGACCAGAATCCCCCAAAAATTGCTGTTCACCATGCCGGAGGCGCTCAGGATGAGCATGATGCCCATGGTGAGCAGGGTGGGGGTGGACTTCAGCAAATCGCTGGCTACCTGGCGATATTCCTTCACGAAAGAGAACAGACTTTGTCCTTTGGTTTTGCGCATGCGGACTTTACCCTGTTGGGTTTCTTCGGTGAGGGTATACGCGGCGAAAGCTTTTATGGCAAACACAGCGGCGGCAAAGAAATAGATACCACGCATGGCAGGCACCAGCGAGTATGTTTTGATCAACAGCGCAGCCAGGGGGGTGAAAACCGCCACCACCAGCCCGGCAATATAGATCCAGGCATAGACATCAACGAGGTCATCAGGGTTGGTATCTTCCACCAGCAGGCACGACCACGAATTGTGCACAATGCGCCACACGCTGTTGACGATGCCGGCGATCAGGAAAAACCAGAAATTCTGCGCCAGTGCAGAGATCAATGCCGGTACGCTCCATGAAAACAATTCGAAGATCAAGGTGGCGTTGCGGCGTCCCAATTTGTCGGTGATGATACCGCCCAGCAATGCCATCACCACCTGGAAGCCCCAGCTGATGCTGGCAATCAAGCCGATCTGCTGGTCACTCAGCCCCAATGCCAGCATGTAGATGGAGGCATAGGGCATGTAGAGATTATATGGAATGCCCCATAATGGTTCGGTCATGACCAATCCGCGGGCGTTGCCTTTCAGGTTTTTAAGAACTGAGAAAAGTGAGGGTTGTGACAATGTTTGGCTCCCAAAGAGATAGTGCGCGTGCACCTTACAATCTATCAAGGATACTAAGGAAAGGTCATCAACGCAAGGGAGATTGATCGCCTGTGGCAGGTATCTTCTTCCTTGTTTAACTGATACTCTATTGGCAGGTAGCATGTATAATTAAGCAAGAAGTATGGCGGTAAGGGAGTATTTTGATTGATTCAGGCGGAGGGCGTTATGAGTAATGAATTCATTGGCAAGCGGTATCGCATCATTCGCAAGATCGGCGAAGGCGGCATGGGCAGTGTGTACCAGGCTGTGGACGAAAGATTGACACGTGAGGTGGCAATCAAACGGCTGAACATAATCGATACGAATCCGACCCTGGTTGACCAGATCGTGGCTCGTTTTGAGCGTGAAGCCAAAGCCATGGCACAATTCCGTCATCCCAACATCGTCAATGTGTTCGATTATGGGCAGGACGAAAGCGGTTTGTATCTGGTGATCGAGTTTATGCCGGGCGGCACGCTGCGGGAGCGCATGGGCAAATCCATGCCGGCAAAAGAAGCCGCGAGGCTGCTGCTGCCGATCGCCGATGCACTGAGTTATGTACATGAACAGGGCATGGTGCATCGTGACATCAAACCTGCCAACATATTGTTTGATGCGCACAACAACCCCATGTTGACCGATTTCGGGGTCGTAAAGCTGATCGAGCAGAGCGGTGTCACCCTGACGACCGCCGGTACCGGGGTAGGCACGCCTGCCTATATGGCGCCCGAACAGATGAGCAAAGATTTTGACCACCGCGCTGATCAATATGCATTGGGCATCATCTTCTATGAACTGGTCACCGGCAAGAAGCCTTATGAAGGTAACACTCCGCTGCAGACCCTGTATATGCATGCCACCCATGCGCTGCCTGACCCGCGCTTGTTTGTGACAGACTTGCCGCAAGAAGCCTGCGACCTGTTGAAGACAGCCCTGGCGAAAAACCGAAATGACCGTTTTCCCAACATGGCGAATTTCGCTCAGGCGTTGCAGCGCATTTTGACAGCCGAGGCTGAAGACCGTACCATGCTGGCGTCTGAAAAAGCGGTAGCACCACCAAAGGTAGCTGCCCCGCCTTCCAGCGGTTCGCCGGTTGTTCAGCCTCCGGTCTATGCTGCGGCACCGGCGGCGCACAACACCCCTCCTGTCGCCCCGCTGCCAACCACAGCCCCGCCGCCGGAACGTGATAAAAAGAAGTTCAACCCGCTATTCGTGGTTTTGGGCTGTGGCGGGTTGATGTTTGCGGCCTTATTGATTGTGGGGCTGATCTTTGTACCGCGTTTGTTGAATCGCGGCGGTGAACCAACCGAAACCCTTTCCGCGCTGGCCATCCGCCAAACCGAGATGGCTTTGCAGCAGACGGATACGCCTGAACCGCCCACCAGTACCCCGCAACAGCCCACAGAAACCCCATCAGCACAGGGGGGCGAGGGCGATGAAGGAGCACAGCCCATCGAGACACGCGCACCGCTTGCCACCAGGACCGAGGAAGCGAGCTTGTATCAGGATGGTGATGTGCAGGAACGCCAGAAGGACAGCATGTCGATGGTGTATATCTCGCAAGGAACCTTTATCATGGGCACCAACGACAGCCGGGTGGATATGAAACCGGCACACGAAGTGCTGCTCAGTGCCTATTGGATTGACCAATACGAGGTGAGTAACAGCCAGTATGCGCGCTGTGTGGCGGCAGGTGGCTGCAGCGCACCACTGGACGAAAATACCAGCACACGTGATGATTATTACACCAAGCCTGAATTTGCCAATTTCCCGGTGGTGCATGTCAGCTGGCATATGGCGGATGCGTACTGCCGTTGGGCGGGTGGAAGGCTGCCGACCGAAGCGGAGTGGGAAAAAGCCGCGCGTGGCACCGATCAGCGCCTGTATCCCTGGGGTAATACTTCGCCCACCAGATACTTGCTCAATTATGCCGACCTGATCGGGGATACCACCGAAGTGGGTAGTTATCCTGACGGTGTCAGTCCGTATGGCTTGTTCGATATGGCTGGCAACGTGCGTGAGTGGATCGCGGATTGGTATGATAAGGATTATTACCAGTACAGCCCCTACGAGAACCCAACCGGTTCTTCTGACAGCGACACGCGGGTCATCCGCGGCGGTGCTTTCAACAGTGATATAAACTCTGTCCGCACTGCCTATCGCATGTTGGGGTATCCGCAGAATTCAGGCGGCCACATCGGCTTTCGCTGTGTGGTAGAACCCTGATCGAAGGCGCCAGGGATACTTACATTGTTATAAAGGCGGTATAATTGCAGCTTGCGGTACCCAGGTTTTCATTTCTGACTATGCCGTTTCTGATGGTTGCATTCTGTTATAATTTTTATGTTAATTTGCTCATATATTTATTGTTATTGATAAGGAAACCAACCCATGACCGTACTTAACCAACTGCGTGAAATTGCCCTGCAAAAAAGCCGGGGATTGCCCGATGATGATTTCACCCTGCGCGGTCAATGGACCTGCGACCTGCTCTTTTCACCCAACAAGGGTGAGCGTGTGTTCGAATATTCGGTACTGCTGATGCAGACCCTGGCACAGGGTACCTGTTATTGCGCGCTTGGTCGCCCGACCCTGCGCAAGGAGTTCATCGGACAGGATATCCGCGAACTTACAGCCCCCGACAGCGATTTTGAGGTAGCGATGCTGGATACCATTTACTCAGGCTTTGCGCGCAGCGCCCAGGAGGAGCATATTCTGGTTGGCAATTCGGTGGTGAAAGCCCAGCAGCGTGCCGCCATCGTGGTGAACGAGGTGACGCGCCAATTGCAGGATCTGCCGCGCCGCCCCAAAGTGGTGCATGTGGGGGTGGTGGGCAACATTCTCAAGCAATTGAGCGAATCGGGCATGGAGGTGTATGCCACCGATCTCGACCCTCAGCTGGTTGATCATCGTATCCATTCGATCGATATTCTGAACGGCGCACAGCATAATTACGAATTGATCGGCAGCAGTGACCTGGCACTGATCACGGGCATGACCCTGGCGACCGGCACCCTGGACGATATTTTGCAGACTGCCCGTGAAAGCAATACCAAAGTGGTTATTTTTGCCGAAACCGGCGCCTGGCTGGGGCAGGAGTATTGCCAGAGTTTCGGCGTGGATGCCGTTATCAGCGAGCCTTTTCCTTTTTATATTTTCGAGGGCACCAGCATCATCCGCGTGCATCGCAAGGAGTAAGCAGTTCTACAATACACAGGGAGTTTGATCGGCATGAATGACAATATGCTGCATATCGGCGGATTTACGGCGGACGAGCTGACCCGGCGCTTCGGCACGCCGATGTATGTGTATGATTTTGAGCGTATTCGCGCGCAGGTGCAAAGAGTAAGCCAGCATATGCCCGGATTTGCGGTGTATTATTCGTTAAAAGCCAACCCCAACAAACATATCGCAGCGTTTTTGAAGGATCTGGATTGCGGCTTTGAAATTGCCTCCGGCGGTGAGTTGTATTTGTGCAAACTGCTGGGCGTAGCCCCCGAGCGGATCGTATTTGCCGGTCCCGGCAAGAGCATGGAAGAACTGACCTTCGCCATAAGCGAAGGCATCCAGGCGATTAATGTGGAATCCGCGCTTGAATTGCAGCGAGTGGAAGAGATTGCTGCCCGGCTGGGGGTAACTGCCAATGTGCAGATCCGGGTGAACACCACCAGCGGGGTCAGTGACGCCCCGGAGATGATGGTGGGGCGACCGAGTAAATTCGGCATCGAAGAAGACGATTTGGAAAGTGTCTTGGTGCATGCCTCACTGAAGCATATTAACCTGGTGGGCTTGCATCTGTATACCGCCAGCGGGGTGTTGGACAGTGAGGAGATTGTCGCCAATTTTGAGCGTGCCTGCGACATGTATCAACGCCTGGAAGATATCGCCGGCCACCCGCTGGGGCTGGTTGATTTTGGCGGCGGGCTGGGTGTGCCGTATGTCAAAGGTGAAAAGCCGCTGGATATCGCCGCGGTCGGACAAGGCATTCAACGAGTCAGGACAGAACGGTTCTCATTGGGGGCTGTCCCTTCCTTTATTATTGAGTTGGGGCGCTATCTGGTGGCAGAGAGTGGTACTTACCTCACCAGGGTGCTGGATGTGAAACAATCCCGCGGCCAGACATTCGCCATTGTAGAAGGCGGCATGCACCAGTTCTTGCGCCCTGTGTTCATGAGGCATAACCACCCGACGGTGATCGCCAACCGTATGGACGAAGAAGCGACCGCCACTGTCAATGTGGGCGGGCAGTTGTGCACCCCCATCGACATGCTGGCAAACGACATGCCTCTGCCGCTGGCGCAGGTGGGTGATTTGATCGCCATCCAGAACGCGGGCGCGTATGGCTATTCCATGAGCATGATGGAATTTCTCAGCCATCCCAGCCCGCCCGAAGTGGCGGTGCAGGGCGAACGCGCGTCGCTGATCCGCCAACGCGGCACGTACGCGCAGTTGTTCGACTATTAATCAGTTTTGTCCGCTGCTCGCGGAAAAGTCCCAATCCTAATCAACGCCTTTCTTCAGCAGGTCAAGGGCATGGCTTTGGATTTTCCGTAAGGCAGTGATAACTTCCTCCACACCCCTTTCGCCGCAGCGGAAGACACCTTCGAACAACCACACCGCTTCCTGTTCATAGGCGCGGGTGGCCTCTGGCAGGTGCTTATTGTCAAAATCGAAATAAACGGGGAAGGCGCAGGGCACTGGCAGGCGTGATTTTTGCGGTTGGAACAGGGGGTAGCGGTGCATGGGCTCATAGCCTTTCCAGCAAGCGATGCCTTCAGCGCCTAAGGCTGTACACAACAGATGATGATCCATGCCGAAGGCAGACGGGTCAATGGCGAAGGTGTACATGAACACCGAACGGCGGGTCAGGCGCGGGTCACGTTTGAACACGCGCACGCCCGGCACCTCGCTCAGGGCTTCGTCCATCAGGTCTGCCATGGCTTCACGCTGGCTGAACTGGTCGGGGAAACGCTCCAGACCGACCAATGCCAGAGCGGCTGCCAGTTCCGTCATACGGTAGTTGGCGCCCATCTGGTAGGGCATAGCGCTGTCTTCTGCACCGCCGCCGAGGGCGTGCGGCCTGCCGCAATCGATGATGGCGGCGGCTCGGGCAGCCATTTCAGCGTCTTGACATAACAGAATACCGCCTTCACCGCTGCTGAGGGTTTTGGAGGCTTGCAGCGAGAAGGAGCCAAAATGACCCAGGGTGCCAGCGCCTTTATTCTTCCAGTATGCACCATGCGCATGGGCGGCATCTTCGATCACGATCAGGTTATGGGCGTTGGCGATTGCCATGATGGCATCCATGTCTGCCATATTGGATGCCAGGTGGACGGGGATGATGGCGCGGGTGCGTGGGGTGATGGCTTTTTCAATGGCGTTGGGGTCAATGCAGTAGTTGACCGGGTCAATATCGACGATGACGGGGATAGCGCCGGCCGCCATAGGCGCGGAGGCGGTGGCATGGAAGGTATAAGCGGGTACAATGACCTCATCACCCCAGCCGATGCCGGCAGCACGCAATGCAACTTCCATGGTGACAGTACCGTTCATCATCGGCACGGCATAGTCAGCGCTTTGCAGTTCACAGAATTGCTGCGCGAGCTGTCTGGTTTTGGGGCCAGGGAAGGGGAAACCGCCCCATTGACCGGAACGGACCACTTCGGCGAGGGCATCGATCTCGCACTGGTCCCACACCGGCCAGTCAGGATAGGGTTGCTGGCGGGTTTTCTCACCGCCGAGGAGAGCAGGTAGCGCCATGGAGAGCTCCTTAAGTGCTTGTGATGGTTACATTGAATTGTACCCAAGATTTTGATTCCAGTGGTTGTGGTGGAGTGAGTTTCATCATTCAGCGGGTATTGACTGGCAATCCAAACAATGACAATGTACAATTGATTGAGAGATTCGACGGGATGTAGCCCGTCTGAAATGGAGCCAGCATGTCTTTTTACAGCAGTATTGTGACCTGTTATGACCAGATCTTTCCATTATCTGAACAGGAAGCCACATTCACGCGGCTTCTGGTGGAGGAACATGGCTGCCAAACCATGTTGGATATCGGCTGCGGAAGCGGTGCGCTGGCGTATGCCATGACGCCTTACATGCAATACATTGAGGCTTTTGATTATGACCAGGCGATGGTGGACAAAGCCATTTCTCTGCGCAGTCATCCTGTAATTCACTTTCGGCAGGGAGATATGCGCTGTTTGACGGAGATGTACCGTCCTGCCAATTACGACCTGGTCACCTGTTACGGCAACACGTTGGTGCATCTGCCGCAGGAAGAAGCGCTGGCTGTACTGCCGCAGGTATATGGCCTGCTGGCAGAAGGAGGCATTTTCGCCTGCCAGATACTGAATTATGAGCATATCTTTGCGGAAAACATCAACGAACTGCCTTTGATCGAAAGGCCATCATTGCGCTTCGAACGCTGGTATGACCTGGAATCGCAACAGAAAGTTCAATTTCACAGCCGTTTGACGGTGAAGGGCAAGGATGAATCGTTGGAAAACGTTATACCTCTGTATCCGCTGACCAAAGCCGAACTGGCTGCCGGGCTGGCGCAGGCGGGATTCAAGCAGCTGTGCTGGTATAGCAATTTTGGCGGTGATGCTTACCATGGCGCGCACCTGCCGTTGATCGTGACCGCCAGAAAATGAGGAAACTGGGGTTAGATAGCGGTCTCCAGGGCTGAAAAGTGTACTTTCCCCTCCATCCAACCGTATAATTAATGCAGCGGTTTTGATAACTGTACTCATTTTCTGGAACGAAAAGGGGCGGTTTGACGTTTATTAAATGTACAGTTGTTGCAATGATTGATAAGGAGCGTATGATGAGACACACCTTGAGAAGAATGTTGGCCTATAAAGTTATGGCCATTGTTCTGTTGGCCAGCATGGGTTGCAGCATGCTGCAAGGAGTACAAGCTACTCCCTCGCCTGAGAACGGCGTCACAGCAACACCGGCTATTTCTGCCAATCCACAACTGGTAGATGTCGACACGGGTACTACCACCGACGTCGCCTTTATCAGCGGCGAGAACGGTGGAGACGAAGATGGGAGGGATGGTTTCACCATTTCGCTCAGTGAGGGCTCTTCTACGCCGCAAGAGATCATACCGATAGAACCGGTGCAGGGCGACCCTCTGACGTCGGAGGAGATCGAGATTCTGCTGGCGCGCCTGCCGGAACTGGAAATGGGGGTGGACGACCAGCAAGAATTCTTCATTCCGCCCGACCTGCCGCCGCCGCGACCCGGTGAAACCATTGATCTGGTGTTCCCGCCAGATGATGACACGACCGCACCTGATGAAGTGGTCAGCGGACCGCTGGAGGTGCTGCGCTATTCACCAGAGGGTGAGATCTCCGTAGCGCCTTTTATTGCGATTACTTTTAATCAACCGATGGTGCCGTTAGCGACCCTGCAGCAACTGCGGGAGCAGGAGGTGCCGGTGCAGGTGACGCCCTCATTGCCGGGATCATGGCGCTGGGTAGGCACCAAAACGCTTGCTTTTTATTATGACTCTGATTTGATTGACCGCCTGCCCAAGGCAACCGAATACACGGTGGTTGTTCCGGCAGGAACGCGTTCTGCCAACGGCGGCGAATTGGCGCAGGAAGTGCGCTGGACTTTCACCACACCGGCGCCGGTGCTGGTTAATTCGTATCCGTATTCACATGAGCCGCAAGACCTGGAACCTGTATTTTTTGCGTTGTTTGACCAGCGCATTGATCCGGCAGCCGTGCTGCCTTTCATCAATGCCAGCGCGGATGACCGCGGCTTCAGCATCCGTCTGGCGACGGAGGATGAAATCACTGGGGAAGAAACTGTGGCTTCTCTGGTGGCATCTGCGCCAGAAGGACGCTGGATCGCCTTCAAGGCTGTCTATGCGTTGCCCAAAGATTCACTCATCCAGGTGAAATTTCAATCTGGCATGCCTTCGGCAGAAGGAGAGCTGATCACGCAGGTTGACCAGGCATATTCCTTCCGCACCTATGCGCCATTGAACGTGGTGGATTATGGTTGTTCATGGTGGGGGCGTGATTGCTATCCCTTGCAGCCGTTCTTCATCGAGTTCAATAACCCGCTGGATGCCGAGGCCTATCAAGAAAATATGATCAGCATTGACCCGCCTATCGCTGGTGCGGTGGTGAATGTGGTTGGCAACACCATTACTATTCGTGGGGCGACGGTTGCCAGCACTAATTATTACGTGACTGTTGATGCATCATTGCCTGACGTGTTCGGACAGACACTGGGGCGGGATGAAAAGCTAACTTTCCAGGTAGGCAAGGCGGAGGCATTACTGATCGGTCCCAATACAAGCCTGGTGACTGTAGATCCGTATGCCCAGATGCCCGGTTTATCGGTGTATTCGATCACCTATCCGAGCCTGCAGGTTGAGGTGTATGCCGTGCAGCCCACAGATTGGCTGGGGTATAAGGAATATCTGAGGGATTATGGCTACAATGAGCGTGATATTACACCTCCTGGACAGCGGGTCGTCCAGCAAAAAATTGACCTGAGCGGCAAAACGGAGCAATTGGCAGAAACCTTCATCGACCTGAGTGACGTGATGGAAGGTGAATTTGGCCATTTTATTGTGATAGTCAAACCACCCAAGGGCTTCTTTGAGGAGGAGCGTTGGTGGGAAACTGTGCATGCCTGGGTGCAGGTCACCCAGATCGGTGTGGATGCCTTCGTTGACCATAGCGAAATGGTGGTTTGGGCGACGGATTTGAAGGACGGCACGCCGCTGTCAGGTGTCAACCTGGCGGATGGGGGTCGTTCTTTGGGACAGCGCACTGATGCAGAAGGCATCGCGCGCTTTGCCCTGCCCAATGATGGCATTGCTTATCTGGTGGCAACACTGGGTGACGACAGTGCCATTTTGCCGCGCTCCACCAATACCTGGTATGACGACAGTTGGGTGCCACGCCCACCGGTGGATATGCTGCGCTGGTATGTGTTTGATGACCGCGCCATGTATAAACCCGGTGAAGAAGTGCACCTCAAAGGTTGGCTGCGCATTATCGGTGCGGGTCAGGCCGGGGATGTGATGCTGCCGGGCAGTCGTGTGAATGCGATGAACTACGTGGTGACCGGCCCCTTGGGCAATGAAATTGTCAATGGACAGGTGACTGTGGATGACTTTGGCGGGTTTGACCTCGCCTTCACTGTCCCGGAGAACGCCAACCTGGGCTATGCTTATGTGTCATTGACCGCTAATGGCGATCTTGGCAGGGTGGACAGCCTTTCCTACAACCACGGCTTCCAGATCCAGGAGTTCCGCCGGCCGGAATTTGAAGTTCAGGCTGGCAACGAAACAAGCGGACCTTACTATAATGATGAGTTTGCCATCACGGTGGTGTCTGCCAACTATTATGCTGGCGGACCGCTGCCCAATGCTGAGGTGACCTGGAATGTGAACGCGGAGGAAACCAACTACCAGCCACCCAACTGGCCGGAATTCTTCTTCGGTGAATGGACCCCCTGGTGGTGGTATGACTGGTACTGGTATGGTGGTAATGGCACCGGGCAGACGCGGCAGGTCTTTGAGGGCCGCACGGATGCCAGCGGAGACCATTTCTTGCGGTTGGATTTTGATGGCGAGGGTGTGCAACGATCGCAAAGCGTGCTGGCGGAGGCGGTGGTGATGGATGTCAATCGTCAGGCATGGTCTGGCAGCACCAGCCTGATGGTGCATCCGGCAGAAACCTATGTGGGCATGCGCAGCGAGCGTTATTTTGTTGAACGCGGCACGCCGATTGAGGTTGATCTGATTGTGACCGATATTGACGGTAATGTGATTAGCAGCCGCCCGGTCACGGTGACCGCCGAACGCATGCAATGGAAATTTGAACGCGGTTCGTGGCGTGAGGTCGGGACTGACGCGCAAGTTTGTGAATTTGTTTCCGGCGCTGAACCTTCTTCTTGCGAGTTCCAGACGGAACTGGGTGGCAAATACCAGATCACGGCATTGGTCAGCGATGAAGCTGGCCGTGAGAACCGCACCCGCCTGACAAGGTGGGTGAGCGGCGGCGAGCGCGCGCCTTCGCGCGGTATTGAGCAGGAAACTGTAACTCTGATCCCGGACAAAGAGTTCTACGAGCCCGGCGACGTCGCTGAGATCCTGGTACAATCGCCGTTTGGCGCGGGCGAAGGTCTGTTGACGGTCAGTCGCAGTGGTATCCTCTACACCGAACGCTTTACGATGACGGAGGACAGCACCATACTGCGTATCCCGGTGGAAGATGCCTATATTCCCAATTTCGTGATCCAGGTTGACCTGGCAGGTTCAGCCCAGCGGCTGGACGATGAAGGCAACCAGATCGAAGGATTGCCGCCGCGGCCTGCTTTTGCGGTGGGGTCATTGTCATTGAGCGTTCCGCCGTTGAATCGCCAATTGACGGTCACTGCTGAGGCGGAGGAAAGCCGTGTGGTACCAGGCGCAGAAACCAGCATCGCGATCGAAGTACTGGATGCCAGCGGTGCGCCGGTCGAGAATGCCAGTCTGGCGGTGGTGGTGGTGGATGAAGCCATCCTGTCGCTGACCAATTACCAGTTGTCTGATCCGCTGGCGGCGTTCTACTTCACCCGCTATGCCGATGTCAGCAGCACCTATGGGCGTGCCAGCATCCTGCTGGTGGATCCGATGTCATTCTCAGCAGAGATTCGCCAGGAATTGATGGAAACACCTGGTTTTGGCGGCGGTGCAATGGATGAAGCAGTGGAAGAGTCTGTCGAGATGGAGGCGATGCCGTCTGCTATGGCGGAAGACTCCATGGCAAAAGAAGCAGCTGACGGCGAAGACGCCGCCATCATGCTGCGCACTGACTTCAACCCGTTGGCACTGTTTTCGCCGGATGTGCGCACGGATGAGGAAGGCAGGGCGGTGGTGGCGGTCAAAATGCCCGACAATCTGACCCGTTACCGCATCATGGTGGTGGCGGTGGATGAAGGCGGGACTTTATTCGGCAGCGGTGAATCAAACCTGACCGCGCGCTTGCCGCTGATGGTGCGCCCCTCGGCGCCACGCTTTCTAAACTTTGGCGATGTTTTCGCATTGCCGGTGGTGCTACAGAACCAGACCGACGAAGATATGACCGTGGAAGTGATTGCTGCGGCAACCAACCTGACGTTCACACAAGACCAGGGCGTGCGCGTTGTGGTGCCTGCCAATGACCGTGTGGAAGTACGCTTCCCGGTGGAAACTGTGCTGGCAGGCACAGCACAGGTGATGATTGCAGCGGTATCCGGCGATTATGGCGACGCGGCGCTTCTCTCCCTGCCGGTCTACACCCCCGCAACTGGCGAAGCCTTCGCTGTGTATGGGGTGGTGGACGATGGCTCGGTGGTACAGCCGCTGGCAAGGCCGCAAGATGTCTTTGCCCAGTATGGCGGGTTGGAGATCACCACCTCTTCTACCGCCCTGCAGGCGCTGACCGATGCCGTACTGTACCTGGCAACCTACCCGTTCGACAGTTCAGAACAGATGGCGTCGCGCATTTTGGGCATTGCCGCCCTGCGCGAGGTGCTGGCGGCATTCGAAGCCGAAGGACTGCCTTCACCAGAAGAGATGGAAGCTTCCATTGAACGTGATGTCGAACGACTGAGCGCTATGCAGAATTATGACGGCGGTTTCCCCTATTGGCGGCGCGGTAACGAGAGCATTCCGTTCCATACCGTGCATGTGGCGCATGCTTTACAGCGCGCGCGCGAAATGGGCTTCGAGGTGCCGGAAAATACCTGGAACCAGGTGTTGAATTACATCACCTATATTGAAGAATATTATCCTTACTGGTACTCGGAGCAGGCGCGCTATACGATCAGCGCCTATGCCCTGTATGTGCGTATGCGTATGGGTGATCCGGATGCGCCTAAGGCCGCTGCTTTGCTGGAAGATGCCGGTGTGGAAGGCATTTCGCTGGACGGGCTGGCGTTCGTCTGGCAGGTGCTGGCGCAGGACGGCGGCTATGAAAGCGAATTGGAAGCCATTCGCCGGCAGGTCAACAACCGGGCGGTGGAGACAGCCGGAGCGGCTAACTTCACCACGGGATACAGCGACGATGATTATGTCCTGCTGCATTCCAACCGACGCACAGACGCACTGCTGCTGGATGCTTTGATCAATGACAACCCGCAGAGCGACCTGATCCCCAAGGTGGTCAATGGATTGATGGCGCACCGCACGCGCGGACATTGGGGCAACACGCAGGAGAATGTGTTTGTTCTGCTGGCGCTGCACCGCTACTTCCAGACCTACGAGACAGTAGAACCCGACTTTGTGGCGCGCATCTGGCTGGGAGAAACCTATGCCGGTGCCAATGAATTCGAAGGTTACAGCACCGATTACCAGCGCATCAACATCCCCATGCAATATTTGATGGAGAACATGAGCGCAGAAGAACTGCAGGACCTGGTCATCCAAAAAGATGGCGACGGCCGACTGTACTACCGGTTGGGGTTGCGTTACGCACCGACCGATCTGAAGCTGCCGCCGGAAGAGATGGGTTTTGTGGTGCAGCGTGTGTATGAGGCGGTGGACGATCCTGACGATGTTCGTTTGGGTGAAGACGGTGTGTGGTATATCAAAGCCGGTGCGCGCGTGCGCGTGCGTCTGACGATGGTGGCCGCCAACCGCCGTTACCACGTAGCGCTGGTCGATCCATTGCCCGCCGGATTGGAGATCATCAATCCGGCCCTGGCGGTGTCAGAAACCATCCCCGCCGACCCGGATTCACCCCAGGAAGGTTGGTGGTGGTGGCGCTGGTATCAGCACCAGAATCTGCGTGATGAACGGGTGGAGGTGTTCACCCAGTTGCTGTGGGAAGGCGTGTATGAGTACACGTACGTGACTCGCGCTACCACACCCGGCAGGTTTGTAGCACCGCCCGCCAAAGCCGAAGAGATGTACTCGCCGGAGGTGTTCGGCCGCAGTGCTGGCGATATCGTGGTGATTGAGTAAACGATTGTATTGAACGCAAGGCTGGCATGAGCTTTCTCGTGCCAGCCTTGCGTATGTAATGGTGAATAACGCCCTCTTGTTTGCCACCCCTTAAAAAACTTCTCCGGTATAATGGTGTTGGGGACAAGGAACCCTTTTCCCCCCACCTGTTTTCATAATGTACTATCAAGAGTGTTGAATGAATCCGTTTGGCAAAATCCAGTTGAAGAAACTACCAACCATGATCGGTATTGCCTGGCTGTTGGGCCTGGTGGTGGCGTTTGGGTTGTATCAATTGAGCAGTGGAAACACCGCCTATGTGGTAACACTTTTCTTCCATCATCTGCAGAATATTCTGGCGGTGATGCTGACCATGACACTGGCTGCTGCTGTAGGCTATTGCCTCTGTGCCAAAGATTTGGAGGAAACCCTGGCTGGCCTGGTCGCCCCCTTGCTGGGGTTAGCCGTGATCAGCACGCTGTTCTTGTTGATTGGATTGCTGGGTTGGTTTCCATCCCGATGGTTGGCATGGTTGATCCTGCTTCTCCTCAATGTTTTGCTACACAGGCGGGTGCTGCGCTGGCTGGCATGGGTGAAAGCACGATGGGATGATTTTTGGCGGCCAGTCGATTCTGGCTGGTTGCGGGCTGGGCGCATTTTCATTGTTGCAGCGATGGTGCTTGCCCTGCTGATGGCGCTCGCACCGCCCACCCAATGGGACAGCCTCATGTATCATCTAAGTGCGGGGCAATTCTATTTGCAGCAGGGTCGTGTTGTGACTTCCTATGACAATGTGCGCTTCAGCAACCCCAATTTTGTGATCATGTTGTTTGCCTGGTTGCAATTGCTGGCGCAGGCGCAGAGTGCCGGTTTATTAATGTGGCTGTTTGGCTTGTTGATGATCGCAGCTATCGCGGTTTTTTCCGCCCGGGTCGCAAAAGAAAATGCAACCAACTTGCTGTTATTGTGTTCTGTGATAGTGGTCGGTATAAATGGGGTGTGGCTGTCATTGACGCGTGCCTACAGCGATGCGGTGGTGATCGTCCTGTTCCTTACCGGCTTGATCTTGCTGTTGGAGTGGGGAAGCACAAAGCAAAATCGATTGCTGATCTATACCGGGGTGTGCGCTGGATTGCTGGTTGCCACCAAGTACACAGCTTTCACTTTTCCCATGGGATTTGCCATGGTGGCGGTGTTGATTGCGCGCAGAGAAAAACAACCCTGGTTGCCTCCTTTGCTGACTATTGGATTAGCGGCTTTTGTTGTATTCTCTCCCTGGCTGTTAAAAAATTGGCTGGTGGATGGCAACCCGGTGGCTCCGTATATCTGGGGTTCACCGGCAAGTGATCCGTTTGATCAACTCACCCGTCAATCCACGTCGGTTGGGCATTGGCTAATTAACTGGTTGCTGCTACCGCTGCAGGCATCGATCTTTGGCAAAGAAGGATTGTCACCTTTTAAAGGCATCATTGGACCGATCATTTTTGGTGTACTGCCTTTTGTTTTTTTGGGCTGGCGAAACTTGGAAAAGAAAGTTCAGTTTGTTCTTTCTGTTTTTTTGATCGCATCACTACCTGCCTTTTTCATCTGGTCCATCGGGGCCTATCTTTCAGAGACTCTGGGTATTGTTCGCTACCATTATGCATTATTTGTGGTGTTGGCGGTGGCGGTGGGCGTTTGGTTGTTCCATTTTCCTGCCAAAATGACTGGTTTCCCTGTAAGAAAGGCGATTATGGGGGCGGTGGCAATCAGCACTATCTTTGCATGCGGTTTGATGTTGTTTGAATATGTTCTGGTCAGCCCGTTGGGTGTGGTTATGGGGCGAGAATCAACCGATGCCTATTTAGAAAGACGGCTTGGCGGTATGTTTGCATTGTCGCGGGAGATTCAACAACTCGCTGAGCAGGATGACAGCATGCGGGTGATCTTACTGTGGGAACCGCGTGTCTTCTACTGTGCTCCTTATTGCATTGGGGATGATAACCTGAATCATTGGCAGCAGGCTCTTCATTATGCGGACAGCGGTGATGCTGTTATCGATGAATGGATTGATGAAGGCATCACCCATGTGATGATGTATGTATCTGGGGCAGAATTTTTGGTGCGAAATGAACTACAAAATACACCCAAGCTGACTGAAACTGAATATGAAGAATTTCAGCGAATTCTGCCAGAGCGAATGTCGTTGGTTAATGATTTCGGCGGTTACGCTCTGTTTGAGCTTGTGAATGGACATTAATTACCGCGATAAGAATCATTGAAGCGAGTTGTTGGATAAACTGTATAAGCCCAGGTGTGTTCAGTCGCTTGGGTGCTTCAGGAACTGCCCTGAGACCAGCAGCCCGATCACCACAAAAAGGGGTAGTGGAAGCAGATCGAAATAAGCAAATATGATCCCATTCACGAGCGGGGTGCGGGTGAGGGCGACAAACACCCAGCTTAGCAAAATATAGCCAAGGAGAATGCTTTCAGCCAGTTGAGGATGGTTTGGATGGCGCTTAAGCTGGACAATCAACCACGTTACGAATGGTAAGAGCACGACCAGATTGGTGCGGGTGGATGCAATTCCGCTGAAGGGCAATAGGGCCAGGGTGACTCCGGCGCTCCACGACAAGACCGAAAATGGCTGCTTGTAGCTGCGATACCAGACGTAAGCCAACAGTAGGAGGGATACGAGGCTGAAGCCGCGGCCAATCCATGTTGCGACCGTCGCAGGCAGCACACCTGCAAAAATGGTGGCTGGAGTATTGGGCTGGGCAACCCCGGGATAGACGAATACCTGGCGGAAAAATTCGGCAAACCATTGCGGTAAAAAGATAAACGAAACTCCCATCAAAATTGCGACACTGATAGCGGAGGAGGTCATTATCTTCCAGCGTTTGTTGGAGAACGCCCATAACCACACCAAAATGAAAAACAAGACCGTTAATTGGGGTTTGATGGTGGCAAGCGCCAGCATTAAACCAGCAACTGTATCTTTTTCTTTTTGAATGAAAAAGAGGGAGAGAACAATGAACAGTGCTGCCAGCGATGCCGGATTGCCTTCGATGGTGGCGATCAACATGTCTGCACTGATCAGTGAAAACATCAGAAGGAGCAATAAGAGAGAAGCGGTGGGGCGGTATCGGCAGATGCGCAAGCTGAGCAATATGATGGTGATGTGGCAGAGTTGCAGGAACAGCATCCATAATGCCCTCGCTATCACTAAATCTTTGATCAATGCGAATGGCAGGATGAAGGGCACGATGTAGTAAGGGTAGGCAAACAAACCGGGGGCTTCGCCCGGCAGGGCGGCACGGCCGTAACGCAATAATTGAATCTGGTAAGAGACTTCGTCGGAATAGGGGTTTTCTACTCCCTCATACACCATCAATTGAACAGGCAGCCAGCGTGTGAGGAAATCGGAGCCGGCGTTGGTGAGTTGTGAAAAACGCAAGTTAATCCACAACAGCGCTGCGAAGGCAATGAGGATCAGACAAATGAATAGCAGGCGCTGTTTTAGTGGTGTCTGGTTTGAGATTTTTTCGGTCATGGGTGTTCTTGTGAGGGGATTTTCTATCATTATACAGGGGTTGAGCAATAGTGTGTTTGAAACGCAGGCCTGAGCCTGTGACAGAAGTAAGGTAGTATTTTCAACCTTTCCCCATTTTACTTTTTCTGATTTTCTAAAGAGCATTTGTACTACAATTATCTTGTTCACCAATGCTCTTTAGAAAATCAGAAAAAG
>Ga0334882_1002196_pt1 | contig 20733 bp, 18 predicted proteins | sample GraSluR1_MG_5_FD_207226 | JGI IMG/M metagenome (GOLD analysis project Ga0334882, IMG submission 207226) | Sludge microbial communities from methane-producing bioreactor in Wageningen University, Netherlands - Granular Sludge_15_04-R1 | ecosystem: Engineered > Bioreactor > Anaerobic >...
ATAGTCTGATTTGTTGCCAGGGGGTTGGTACGCTCATAATCAGCTTTACTTTTTTCATACGCAATTCTGATCTCATTCAATCTCACAATAAGATTGTTTTCAAGGCTTCCTCCTGACACTGTCCCAATAATGTCACCCCTGCGAACAGTTTCGCCCAGAACTTTAAAGAGATTAATCTGACCTGAAGCCTGGGAACTTATAACCATTTCTGCCGCAGGCTGCGATTTTACCCTTGCAGAAGTACTGATCACCGAATGAAAAGGTTTCTCTATAACTTCCTCGGTTGCAAAAGTTGTTTTCCAGGCCTGCTCCTTCAGATATACTATTAAATCTCCATTATTATCTGTCTCAGCCGGAGGCACCTCTGTAATGTCCTGGTACACCCTGATTGAATCTACTGTAATAATTTCACTCAGGTTATCATTATTGTAAATAAAGGTCAGAGTATAAATTCCGGGTTCTGTCGGAGTAATTACAGGCCGGTATATTCCGGGGACAGATGGTGCATCAACCTTGTTCTCGAACTGGTTTCCGGCATTTTTAAGTATTACCTGAAGAGATCCTGCCGGGAATGGTTTAAACTCTTCAAGGTCATTCAGATGTGCTGCGAATGCTGTTTCCTGACCAATGATGAATGGTCTGAACTCAGCAAACAATTCAACCTTTTCCGTAAAGACAGTGACTGAAAGTGGCTCAAGGGCGGAATAATCAGAACCAGCAAGATTAATTTCTTTCTGTTTCTGCTGGCAGGACATAAGGCATGCCATCGTAAAAAGTAATAATAAATTCTTCTTCATATGTTCAGATAAATAAATTAATCCTTAAGAATATAAGGAAATGAAATCAAACAATGGTTCAAACGGAATGTTTTCCGGATTTCAGGAAATAGTCGGTGATCCCCTTGTCGAATTGATGGGGATGATAAAAGGATAGGAATTTAGTGTTTTTCTGATTACACGGATAAAACCTGTAAAATATTTAAAAGAATCATTATAAGAATAAGGAGGGGGCAATAAAGCCAAATCATGATCATAGTCATTAATAACTCTGCCGGATGAGATAGTATTTCGCCCGGCTAACAGATCACCTTCAGAGATTAAATGCTGATGCGGTGGGAAATGATTATGATGATCATCATTATCATCATGTCCGGGGTCATCGGAATGTGCCGCGGAAATAAATTCTATATTTTCAGGTGTATCGTGGTGGTGGTGAATAGCATCATGAGCAATGGTAACCACCATTGAAACCAGGAATGTTATGACAACCAATACTTTTTTCACAGGGACAAAAATACTTTTTACTTTTAATTTAACAACAACCGGCATGAAATGTTCTGCTGAAAGGCTGTCAGCCATTATTTTTACTAATAAGTATCTTATCAATTTTATTCCCGGCTAAATCAACTATTCCTATTGTACGATTAGGATGGTTGGTAGCAACCCTGACAAAAAAACGATTTTTAAAATTTAAAAGTTGCAACCCTCTCCCCGGAAATTACTGTCCATCTCATAATTTGAATTAGTGAGGGTTTCAGAATGTCATAAAAATAAACAAGAGGTCGAAAATGACCTCTTGTGCCTTTGGGCCATTAATACAGATTCTTGATTAATCCAAACAGCATTTTTGAGATTTCTTCAAGTCTGTGCTCACTCTCCAGAAAACCCTGCTGAGTTATTTCTCCCGTTTCACGAAGATATTCCAAAATAGCTACACATTCAAATGCACTGCCTCGGGCAATCACAAAAAAATTTTTCCTGTCTTTGTTACTGAATCGGGAAGTTCCTTCAGCAATATTCAACATAATGCTGAAAAATGCTCTTCTTAGCTGATCGTTTGTTACCCTGTCAAAATTCTTTTCATCCAGAATCGAATAAATTTCTTTACAAAAGTTCTTTGACTTCTGATAGATATCAAGTTTTTGAAAATCAAACATGATTAAAGGTTTTAAGTTAGCACTATTGATAATAAATCAGCAGCGAAACAGAACTAATTTATGAAGAATCTGGGAAATATGAATCCTCTTTCAGACCAACAATCTGTAAATCTGAATCAGGAAGTTTCTATCTACCTTTTATAGACCTTATAGCAAAGGGTGATATTGACCTTTCACTACTAACTTATCACCCGAATCATCCACTTCAAACAGATGAGGAATTCTTATAGTGCGTCCGTTTACACTTTTATGACTATGGATCGACATAAGCAGTTTACCCTCAAAGGTTCGGAATAACATACCATGGCCAAAGTTTGGTGGAGTGATTGGTTCCTTTTCCTGCACCCATGGGCCATCCAATGTGCCGCTTTCTGAATAGGCAACACCCTGTACATAGTCGCTAAGAACCCAGCTTGTCCAAATCATCCCTAATTTTCCTGTTTGAGTTTTGAAGAGATAAGGACCATCAGTTACCTTGTTGGGGACAGTTATGCCATTTTGGTCTACCTCCTTGCTCCACGGCGAATCATAAGCAAAAAATAGTAATTTTCGTTCCCCGATCGTACCGCTTAAATCCGGTTTTAACTCAATTTTTTCCATTGTACCGTTCCAGTTTTGAAGCCATTCGTGGCAGTAAATCATGTATGGTTTTCCATCGGTATCCACCCAGAATGTTCCGTCAAGTGTTGGCTTCTCAGGAGGAAGATACACCGAATCTTGCATAGGAACGTATGGTCCATCGGGATTTTCACTCACCAGCACGTGGCTCGCGCGCCGGTTTATGACATTTCCTTTTACAGTTTCAATAATTTTGTTGCGGTTGGTGAAAGTGGCAAAATAATAGTATTTTCCTTTGTACTGATGCAATTCAGCTGCCCATATCATCGGTCGTGGCCCCATCCACGATTCAGGGTTCGTCTCGGTTACCACGTATGGCCCCGACCATTTGGCGAGGTCTTTACTTTTCCATAGCAGCCCGCCAGTACCTGTCATATAGTAGGTCGAGGTACTTTTATCGGCCAGAATGGCGGGGTCGCTTAAGCGAATAGAATCCAGAGGAATATTTTCTCTGATTTCCGGAATCCGGCCCTGAGCAAAGATTGATGCAAAGCTTAGAGTCATTAATAGGGTGGTCAAAATCCTTTTCATAGCATTTAGAATTTTAATTTCATATTGTAATGTTCAACCAGCTTCATGGCCACTTTTTTTGTGAGCTGAATAATTTGAGATTTAATTTATGCGAAAAGTCAGTGCTTATTGTTTCGTTGTCACAAAAATTTTGGCTGTTTTTAAACCATCGGAGGTGGCTATAACCTCAATTCTTCCATCCTCATTCTCTTTTGATCTTAAAATAAGCATCGCTTTTCCGAAGAAAAGCTTTCTGTAGTTGGCAACATACGGTTCAAGTGATTGTGGATTACCGTTTCCAACAGCAACAACTTCTCCCGGGCCATCAATCGCAAAATTAACCATATTCTCAGCTAATGGGCAAAGATTTCCACCCTTGTCGTAAGCTTCAACCATAATATAACTTAAATCGTCTCCGGTAGCATCAATATAGCTCCTGTCGGGAGTAAGTTTTATTGAATATGGTTCTCCTGCAGTTTTAACTACAGCCTCGCCAATAACTTTTCCTTCTTTATAAGCAACCGCTTTCAGTTCGCCAGGTTCATATACCACATCCAGCCACATTAGGCGATAACGTTCTTTTGAAACATTTGACCGGGGTTTTTTAGCTCTTTTACCCAATGATTTACCATTTAGGAATAATTCGGCTTCGTCACCATTAGTATAAACAAATACAGGGACAATTTGCCCTTCTTTTCCTAACCAGTTCCAGTGAGGCAATATATGCACCATATCATAATCGGGTCTCCAGTGGCCCTGGTACAGGAAGTAACGATCTTTTGGCATACCGCACAGGTCAACAATGCCAAAATAAGAACTGCGTGCAGTAAAAATTGGAGTTGGTTCACCCAGGTAATCAAAGCCGGTCCAAACAAATTCTCCGGCAAGATAACTATCGTTTTCCTGCCACATAAAATCATCATCACAAACCTCTGCCCAACGCGGTGCTTCAACATCATACGAACTTACCTGGGTTCTGGCATTTTCATCACCACCACGGCGGAATGAGAAACCTCCTTCGGGGAGACTTCCAACATTTCTACGTCTCGTACCTTCCTGGCCTGAAGAGGTGTCACTTTTAGGAATATTCTCAATATATGTACTTGAACTTCTTTGTTCAGTTGGATTTAAGAAATCTTCCGGAATGGTTAAATCGTAATAACCACGGGTACTTACTGTCGATGCTGATTCACTTATTACAACACTTTTTGAAGGATCCATTGTCCTGGCAGGCAGCCAACGCTGAGCATAGTTATATGCGTGAATATCATAATAATCAAAATGACGCCAGTGTGCATTCTGATTTTGATCGCAGGCCATTGTAACCGGACGCGTGATGTCATATTTTTTTACAAAACCAACCATAGCAGCAAGCCTTTGTAGCCCATAATTTGAATTGCCCTGAATATCTCCCATTTCGTTGCCAACACTCCAGATAATAACTGACGGACTATTGCGGTCACGCATTACGAAATTTTTTATTGTTCTTTCGCCAAACTCGTAAAAATCAGTTTCCGGAGTAATATCCGCTTTGTTATCGTATTTGTCAAAAGCTTCATTAAAAACAAGCATTCCCATTTCATCGCACAGTTCAACCAGTTCGGGTGCACATATATTGTGACTTGTTCGAATGGCATTACAACCCATTTCTTTCATGATTTCGATCTGGCGTTGCATGGCCCGTTTATTAAACGCGGCTCCCAATGGCCCGTGGTCGTGGTGAAGGTTTACCCCTTTTATCTGTACATGTTTTCCATTAAGGAAAAACCCGTCGTTGGCAGTAAATTTAAAAGTCCTGAACCCAAATGATGTTTCGTTCGAATCAACAACTTTACCATTAACAACTATATTTGTTCTTAAAGTAAACAAAACAGGATTTTCAAGATCCCATAGACCTGGTCGTGTAACAGTCATCCATGAATCGAATTCAAGTTCGCCGTTGGCAGGAACCTTTTTCTCCCTTGTCCTGAAATTTTGAATTTCATGTCCATCAGGACTGATAAGTATTGCTTCGACAGTAACTTGCTGATCATTGGAGTCTCTGTTCCTGATATTGGTAAGAACCCGCATCTCGGCATAAGCTTCCTTTACAACTGGCGTGGTGATGTAGCTTCCCCAAATTTCCTGGTGAACTTTGTCAGTAATCATCATTTCAACCTTTCTATACATACCAGTTCCCGGATACCATCGACTTCCGTGCTTCCTGGTGTCTACATAAACGGCAATCGTATTTTTCTCACCAAAGTTTAAAAAATCCGTGACATCAAGATAAAATGTACTGTACCCATAATCCCATTGGCCAGCTAATTGCCCATTCACATATATTTTTGGTGAGGACATGATCCCGTCAAATTTAATGTAAACCACTTTCCCCTGATCTTCGTCCTTTGCATCAAAAGTTTTACGGTACCATCCGTCGCCCTGCCATGGCAATTTTCCGGTACCTCCGTTTCCATTCGGGTCGAAAGGGCCTGTTATTGCCCAATCATGAGGGATCCTGACGTTTTCCCATGATGAATCGTCAAAATTTACTCCTTTGGCATTTTCAGGATTGCCTTTAGTAAATTTCCAGCTTTTATTAAAATTCTCCCAATCTGCCGAAAAAACTTTTGGCTCAGTAATACATACTGATAAGACTGTCAGTATTATGACTTTATATAATCTGTTCATTTTTTATAAGTCCTTTTTATTGATGAAAAAATTATTTTGTGTATTCCGGGTATATTTCCTGATAAATTTTCATGTTATCATTTGTTTCACCTTCCCGGTCGAACAGGCCACCCCAACGGGGTGATGTTGGTTCCCAGATAAAAGTCCCCAACCCCATTCCTTTTGTAATGTTATGAACGATATCGTTAATTTCTTTCCTGTTTTCGTGATACTCAACCACAAATATTGGTAAGTCATAACGGTTAACCAGGTCGTTAAGATTGAATTCCAGTTCTTCGAGCGTACCATGGTATTCAGGATAATAAGACTGTCCAATAACATCGAATTTTACATCCCTGCTGATGATCTTATCGAAAAAAGCTACCGATTCTTTATTTTGCCCACCGCAAGCGATATGTACCATTATAACTATGCCGGGATCTGCAGCCCGCACTGCTGCGCTTGCACAACGCAGCAGTACACAGAAGCTTTCCATTTCTTCATTTGAATCAACTTTATTGTTCCCCTCCGGAAGTTTTCCCTGCGGCCATAGAATTCCGTTATTAATTTCATTTCCAACCTGAACCATATCAGGCCTAACGCCTTCATTGATAAAGTGTTCAACAGTTTCGTTAGTATATTTGTAAAGTTGTCCCTCCAGCCCAGAGCCACTAAGTCTTTCCCATGATTTTGGAAGAAACTGTTTCCCGGGATCAGCCCAGGTATCACTATAATGGAAATCGAGTAGTAATTTCATTCCTGCAGCTTTTACTCTTTGTGCCATTTCTACTGTCTTTTCCAAACCACAATATCCATCTTTTGAATATCCGTTTTCAGAAGTCGGGTCTACAAACAAGCGTAATCTGATCCAGTTAAACTTATTGTCTTTCAGAATTTCAAGCACATCTTTTTCAACACCTTTGTCTGAATATTTTTTCCCTCTCGATTCTTCCTGTGGAACAAAGGAAATATCGGCACCAATGACTGGTTTGTCAATTTGAACTGTTCTTTCAAACGGGGGCTCAACAACAGGTTGCTTTTTCGTGTCCGAATATTGAGCGAAAATTTCATCATAAATACTGAATATTTCCTCAGAGGCCTGACCTTCGCTCGAGAAGAGTACACGTGCAGGTTCCCATGCCATTGTTCCGTAACCCATATTCTTTGGAACCGAGCGTACGATGTCGTTTATAATTTTGATATTGTCTTTATTGGCACCATATTCACAAACACACACAGGCTTTTTGTATTTAGCTGTAAGATCATATAAGTTGTTCCTCCCCGGGCTTCCATTTGAGGGATAAATGAAATATCAGCGCCAATACTGTAAGGTGGTGCTTCTTTTTCTCTGCAATTTATTGCAAACAGCAAAATAAACAGAAGTCCAAATTTTACGATCAGTTGTTTCCCCATCGGTTTTATTATTTTCATTATTCAATTTTCAGCTCTATTGGGTCAAGAAGCGGCGATGATAGCTTCATTGTCATTGCATTTCCGGCTGAGCCTTTTTTAACATAAATCAATAATCTGCCATTAATGCAGCGCTGCTTATTATCCTGATAATTTTCTGCAACATTGGTTGAAGCATTTTCCATTCCAAGCAAAGTCCCTCCTGTTATTTCACAGGTGATTTCATTGTCAGCAAAGATGGAAGGATTGCCATTAGCATCCAGGATTTGCACCTTCACCTGCCTTAAAAGCTCATTATCTGTTTGTTTAAGGACTTCTGCGTCAATTTTTGCCGGCATTGTATTCGTTGTAATTTTGTGAGATGCAGCTTCTGTCCCGCTATTGTATGTGGTCACTTTGAGTTCGCCGGGTTCGTAATTTACGATCCATGCGATTATTCCTGTTTCAGGATCATATGGTTTAAGTTCACCAACTGTTTTCCCGTTAAGCTGTAATTCTGCTTCACTGCAATTTGTGTAACAAACTACCTGGACCCTGGCATTCTTATCGTAATTCCAGAGCGGCGGTGCATCAGATGATAATCTGCTTCCACGTGACGAACCACTTCTTTCTGCCAGTCTGTATGTTCCAATATAAGCCATTGGCTCTTCACTCCACAACGCTTTTCGGAAATAGCCCCGGGGTTTGATATTACCGGCCAGGTCAAGCAAACCAGAAACAAAGCCGCGGGCGGGCCATGGACCTGCTTCACCCAGATAATCAATCCCTGTCCAGAGGAATTGTCCAAAAATAAATTCTTTGTCCTTAACGGCATACCATGCCGGTAAGTCATGTCTGTTCTCACTCCCGTAAAGTATCCTTTCCGGATATAGCTTATGATCACTGTCATATTTGTTTTCGGTGTAATTATAGCCGACAAGGTCAAGAACAAAAGGATAATCGGTATAATTTGACATCACCGCACCGGCTAAAGCTGCAGTGACAGGCCTGGAATTATCGGCTTCTTTTACAGCTGCTACGAGTTCCCTGGCAATCTGACCAAGGGTTTCTGCTCTCGGATGATCTTCCAGAAATTTCCTTACAGACTGCTGACTGATACCTTCATCGGCCAGTACCGGATGTGTATAGGGATCATTCGGGTAGTCCACTTCGTTGCCGATACTCCACATGATTATGGATGGATGCTTCCGGTGTTGCAGGATCTGATCTTGTAAATCCCGTTTACTCCATTCTCTGAAATACTGGGAAGTACCCTGGTGCCCCGGGATTCCTCTGTTCCAGCCTTTAATCCACTTGTTTTTTGGATATTCCCATTCATCGAATGCTTCATCCATTACAACCAATCCAAGTTCATCGCATAATTCGTACAAATACGGAGCCTGCGGATTATGGCTTGTACGGATAGCATTAACCCCGAGACTTTTTAAAGTTTCAAGCCGTGTCCGCCATACCGATTTGGTAACTGCGGCACCCAGGACACCTGCATCATGATGAATGCAAACACCTTTCACCTTGGTATTCACTCCATTGAGATAAAAACCTTTATCCGGATTAAATTCAATTTTCCGGATTCCGGCTTTGCAACTGCTTTCGTCAATAAGCTTATTTCCTTTATATACAGAAGTTTTCAGCGAATACAAATAAGGTGAATCGATGCTCCACAAGTTAGGGGATTTCAGTCTCATGATCTGGTTAAAATCAGTAAGCCCTTTAGCATCAGCCCTCCCGCTTTTTGAGGTGGATGCAACTTTGTATCCTTCAGCATCGAATAATTCATGGACTACTTTTACCGATGAAGATTCAATGGCGTTTTTGACAGTGGTAGTTATTGTAATTTCAGCCATATTGTTTTCAATTTCTGCCTGGTATGCCACGCCCCAAAGATTGATATGGATCGGGTTGGCATATATAAGGTAAACATCACGATAGATCCCTGAGCCCGTGTACCAGCGAGAATCTGCATCATTGCTGTGATCTACTCTTACGGCAATTGCGTTTTTCTCTCCCCATTTTATATATGGAGTCAGCTCGTACATAAATGATATATAGCCGTTGGGTCGTTTCCCAACCCATTTCCCGTTGATAAATACCTCACTATTATTATAAACCCCTTCAAAGAAGATGTAAACCTTGTTCCCCTTCTCCTGGGCAGGAACAACAATTTCTTTTCTGTACCAGGCAATTCCTCCCGGCAGATAACCGGTACAACTTGCCAGTTCCGGACTTGCATTTTGCTTAACAGTCCAATCGTGAGGCAGATCGACAACAGGCCACTTGCTGCAATCCATATGTTCTATTCCGCCATATTGAATGTCGCCCAGATTAAAAAACCAGTCGTCGTTTAGTTTTTCTCTGCGGCCGAAATCCTGTGCATTTACAGTTATTCCGGCAAGAATTAGTATTAAAAAGAAAATTATCTTATTCATGATTTTCATAAATTATCATATTAGTATTATTCTTTGATCATTTGATATACCTTTTGCAGATACCCGGGATAAACAGCTTCGTGCTATTCCATGTTAGCCTTTCAGTCCTGTTGATCATTAACGGATATCTCTTATCCTAAAGAAGTGAGAAAAACTCCCTGATTTCCTTTACTGTGCGTTCAAGTTCATCGTGGTGCAAATTATGAGCTGCTCCGTCAACATGCACAAGCTTGACTTTCTGCATTCCACTAACTGCTTCTTCATTCGCCTTTCGTCCCTCGGGTGAGGTATCTGCTTTCAGAATAAGGGAGGGAACCTTGATGTTTAACAATGAATTTTCTGTCCTCATCGAGCCACTCATAGCCTGCCAGGCTTCTTGTGTGTAAGCGCCATGATACTGTTTTTTTGACAGGGCCCAATACTTAATATCCACAATATCCCACTTTGGATTATCCCTTTTACCTTTTTCTACCAGATCTTCGAAGCTATAGTTATTTTGCCTTACCAAAGTCTCAGGATCACCAAACATACTGAATGAGAGACGACCGGGTGCTGAAGTTTCATTTCGCGGAGCTCGTGGCGGGGCACCTGGACGGGCACTTGGGACGGAGGGACGTTCACCGGTACTTTTTCTGGGAAGACCAGGATCGAGCATAACGATTGCCTTTGCCAGGTCAGGATATTCTGCTCCTACCCGCATGACTGTTGCTGCACCCATTGAATGTCCCATCAGGATTGGCTTCTCAAAATTCATGGCTTTGACAAAATCTGCTACATCTTTTATCAGGGTCTGGCCATCATCCGAAGGGGTAAAAGGGTCTGACAAACCATGTCCTCGGGTATCCAGCATGTAAATATCATAAGTATCCTGTAATTTCCATGTCAGCGTTGTCCAGCACAGGCCATTATCAGTTACACCATGAACCATCACAATCACCTGTTTACCCGGTGCCGGAACAGCATGGTAATAATGGATGCGGACTCCGTTTACATAAGCAAAACCATCCGACCATCCGTCAGGAATCCCCGGAGGATCGGCAGCAGCCGTGATGGCAGGAAAAAGAATTAACAAAACAAATCCCATCAGGGACAACCTGTACTTTTTCATTTCAGATACTCTTTCTACTTTCATCTTGATTAATTTTGTGATTTACAATTCATTTAATGGAACCCGGTTAATTACTACACAGACCGCTGGTATTTTAGTTTAGCTGATCTGTTGCAAGGGTACACCTATATTAGTTTCCGGGCTTCCCTGTCAGGATCATTTTTAACCTCACATTGATCATCCAGGATCATTGTTTCTCCTTTTTCAACAGAAAAGGCTGGCCATTCAGGCAATCCACCTCCATTTGGATTTCCGGTCTTCATAAATTGCAGCAGTGCGCTCGACATTTTTTCAGAAAGTTTTCTTGGGCGTGCCCCACCTCCGGTATCGGCTCCGTACGGGATACCACGAAAATGGTAAACATCATTAAGGATAAACCCCTGGGCTTTACCATAAATTGTGTCTGCAATAGCGATATCGTCACCAATGAAAAGGATTTGCCCATCGTCTTCTCCGTACTTATTTTTTCCAGCAGAATTGGTGCAGGAACTTAATGGCAGCGCAGAAGCAAGTCCGAGTCCGGCAGCTCCGGCTCCCATGGTTTGAAAAGATTTTCTTCTATTGGTTCTCATACTCGTTAAAATTGTTACATAAAGATAACCGGAAACTCCAATTTTCAGAAAGTTTTTATACTTCCCTAATGTTAAAAAAACGGAATTCATGACTACATCCCGCCCGGCCATCATAACATTCTTATATTTTTTTATTTATCAGGGGATTACTCTTATCCGCTGAATAAATTTTCCCAATAGCATAAAGGGGAATAATTTTTATCCTTTCTGCTCTTGAAAAATGCTCTAACGAGGTTCTGACTCCAAATTTTCTTCCCTTCTCTTCCATGAAGATCAGGAGGCTCTGCATTTTCCCTTTTATGCCTGGTTTAATCTCGATGGGTACAATTTGATTACCCAGAATATAAGTTTATTTACTGCTTAAATATTTTTTGTGAAAACTGGTATAAGTCATGCCTCCATACATACATGGTATGTCCTCCTTCCATTTCGGAATAATCCGACTCAACACCGTATTTGGTAAACAGATCTCTGGTCGGTGGCGTATTCTTCTGATTACTTTAAAGCAAAGCAGGGGGGTATTAAGAAGGCCGGTCTCGCTCTCGCTTCGCCAGCCAAAGCCCTGGCGAAGGTTTGCTCTCACACCCGTTTCACCCTCTGAAGCAATAGCGAAAGAGGGCTCTTTTTCAGCCCTCCTTCTCCGCCAGCCGGCGGATTCGGAGGGCGCAGTACCCGGAGCGGGACTTGAACCCGCACAGGCATTGCTGCCCACTGGATTTTAAGTCCAGCGTGTCTACCATTCCACCATCCGGGCTAATAATGATCGTGCAATCATGCGTTGTCAGCCGTAGCCTTGCTTTGCCAACCGTAGCCATGCGGAGGCTGGGCGAAGGCTGGCGATCAATTGCCGGGTACAAATTTAATCAATTAATCTTCATATGAGCAAATCAGATTTATCTCCGGTTTCATTGCAGCCGTTATTAATACTTCCGTTTACATGTGTATATTTGCAGAAGACCACCTGTTCCTGTAATATTGAAAACATTTTAATGCTGATTCCTCAGAAACAGATATGACAAATTACATAATACTTATACTCTGTCTGATAATTATTATTGCTTATATCTTCGATATTACAGGAAGGTATACCAAAATACCAGGGGTTTGTATGCTTATACTTCTGGGAATACTGGTTCAACTGCTTGTAGCCAATACTGGTTTCGAAATTCCCAATATGAAACCGCTCTTGCCTGTTGTGGGGACAGTAGGACTGGTGCTTATTGTTCTGGAAGCAAGCCTTGATATCAGATTGCACCGGAATAAGACAGGATTATTAATAAAATCTGTCCTCTCAGCAGTGTTGCTTTTCGCCTTTTTCGTGACAATCCTCACTGCTGTTCTGATTAACATAATGGGCTACAGCCTGGTTGATTCTCTTCTGAACGCTATCCCCCTTGGAATAATAAGCAGTGCGGTTGCAATATCCTCTTCCGGCCATTTTGATGCTGAACAGAAAGAATTTATTATTTATGAGAGTTCCTTCTCCGACATAATCGGGATACTTGTCTTTGACTTTATCATAATAAACCAGTTTTCCATCGGCAGGGGATTAATTAATTTTGCGTTTGGAGGAGTACTGACAATAATCCTGTCTCTAATATTAACAGCCGCTCTGGCATTGCTTTTACATAAAGTCAATTATCATATTAACTATGTCATTATCATGACATCAGTGGTTCTTGTATACATCCTTGCCAAGTTAATTCATTTGCCTGCCCTTTTTCTTGTTCTTGTCTTTGGACTTGCTTTATCCAACAACCATTTTCTTGAAAATACATTGATAAAAGACTATATTGATTTTGTTAAATTCAGAGGTGACCTTGAATCGTTCCGGAAGCTACTGAGGGAGTTAACATTTATTGTCAGGTCATTTTTTTTTCTGATGTTTGGTTATTATACCAGTGTGGATGGGCTTTTAAATCTGAACAATATTCTTGTAAGCTTTATTCTTACCACAGGGATGCTTTTAATACGCTGGATCTTTCTCCGTTACATATTTAAAATGCCTTCTCTGACTCTTGTATTTTTTGCACCGAGAGGACTTATAACAATACTGCTCTTCCTGAGTATCCCCGAAGTTTCCAAGATACCGCTCATCAACGAAGGGGTTGTTACCCTGGTGATACTGATGACAATTTTTTTTATGATCGGCAGCAATATTCTGTACAGGAAAAAACTTGAAACTCCGCCTGTATTTGAAGAGGTAATTGACCTGGATACATCGAAAGATCACGCGCAGGAGTAACAGAAAAATTTCTCAACTATGAACTACCTGCGTTAACCTGTATAATTGCTATAAATCAGTTCGTTACAAGTACCGGTTTGCCCAATCCTATTTTCTCCAGGGTTTTCAGCTGGGTGGCAGCATCACCGGCAACAACGTAATACATTCTTGAAGGATCAATATATTTCCTGGCCAGCTCAAGCTGTTTCTCAGCTGTCAGGCTTCTGACAAATGCTTCTTCCTGCTTTATATAATCATAAGGCAGATCATAGGCTGTCATTGTATTGAGCATTCCAAGAAGGCTGCCGATAGTCTCAAAACGTAAAGCATTGCTTTTTATCAGTGCCGATTTTGTAAAATCAATATATTCCTGAGGCATGCTTTCACGGTATTTTTCCATTTCGGTCTTGAAAATATCAACCGATTCAAGAGTAGCATTGGTGCCGACACTTGATGATGCCGTAAATGCTCCGTAATTCTTCGATCCAGAGAAATTTGAACGGGCGCCGTAGGTGTATCCCTTCTCTTCCCTGAGAATAAGGTTGAATAATCCGTTAAAAGAACCTCCCAACTTGTAATTGGTAACATAGGCCGGATAATAGTCAGGATGAATTCTGGGTATTGAGGGAGCCCCGATGGCAATAACGGATTGTTTGGCCCCAGGCACATCAACAAAGTAGATCTGTGATTTTTCAGGCGGTCCGGGTATACTGAACCCGGGCATCACCACTTCTTTTGGCTGCCATCTTTGCGACAGGCTTTCCAGCGCTGCCTCAACCCTTGACTGGTCAACATCTCCAACAACCAGTAATTTTGCAACAGATGGTGAGAAATACTTATCATAGAATTCCTTAAGATCATCAATTGTTATTCCGCTTACGGTTTCTTCTGTACCTGAAGCTTCAACAGCAAGGATATTATCCCCGAAAATAAGCCTGTTCAGGGTACGGGAAGCCAGATAATCAGGACTTGCTTCATTACGTTTGAGAGTATTAATAATCCTGCTCTTTGCCAGTTCGAACTGCTCCTCATCCCATCTTGGTTCAAGAAGCATCTCTTCAACCAGTTCGATGGTTTTTTCAAAATTTCTTGAAAGAGTACTTACACTTATGGTTATCTGTTCGTTCCCGGATGAGATCCTTATTGAAGCGCCAAGCAGGCCAATTGCATCTTCCAGTTCTTCGGGAGTTTTATTCTTTGTTCCCTCATTCATCATCGTTGCAACAAAGCTGGCAAGACCGGCTCTCTCCATATCGTCAAGCAGGTGGCCTCCTTCAAGTACAAGCGAGTACTGCACCAGCGGCAGTTCGCTGTGCTCTATACCCCATATTTTAATTCCGTTTACCAGGGATCCGCTCCATGGGGTGGGGATTGTAACCTCCGGATCAGTTCCTACAGGAGGCATTACACTGCGATTGATCTTTGTGGGAGTTTTAACTATCGGCTCCTCGGTTAAAGATGTCAATTTTACTTCAGCGGCGGCAGCCAGGTCTTCTTCCCTGACTCCTGCATCAACCGACCCTTCGGCAACCAGGTTAAGTTGTCCCTTTGGCACAAAACTTGTCTGAAGAAAGTTCTTCCCTTTAATATATTTATTATAAACGGCTTTAACATCATCCATTGTAACAGCCTGTATATTTGCAAGATCCTTTTTATAGAACTCAGGATCGCCGGTATTCATGGTATATTCCGCCAGGGTAAAGGCCTTACCCTGAACACTGGCAAGCCTGTTGTAGAAACTTGTTTCATATCCTGCTTTGATCCTGGTAAGGTCCTCTTCGGTAAAGCCCTCGTTTTCAAATTTCTCAAGCCCTTCAAAAATTGCCTTCTCAACTTCCGTGAGATTCACTCCGGGATTTGCCATCACTGATATTCTGAAATATCCTGCCAGTTCCTGCGAGCTGTTGCCTGCCATTACACGGGATGTCAGTTTCTTATCCTTCACAAGGATGGTGTAGAGCGGAGCTTTCTTTGTATTTGCAAGAAGATCGCCAAGGAAGGTAAGTGCATAGGAATCTTTTGAATAACGTTCAACTGTCGGGAATACCATTGTCAGCTGGGGAGCCCTGGCAAAATTGTCTTCGTGATAAAGCCTTTTTGTGGAAGTAGCTGTCACAGGCATAGACCCTCTTTTTTCAATTGGTTCTCCGGCCGGGATTTCACCGAAGTATGTTTCAACCAGAGCCTTAACCTCATCTTTATCGATATCACCGGTAATCGCCATGTAGGCATTCGATGGTGAATAAAATTTTCTGTGAAATGCTTTTACATCATCAATGGTTGCATTCGCAAGATCTTCCATCTCTCCTATTACTGTCCAGCTGTAAGGATGTCCCTTGGGGTATAAGTTTTTAAGAATCACCTCACTTGTAAAACCGTAGGGTGCATTATCGTAGCTCTGGCGTTTTTCGTTTATTACCACATTCTGCTGATTAACAAAGGCTGCCTGTGTTACGGTATTCTCAAGATAACCCATTCTGTCGGATTCCATCCAGAGAACCATTTCGAGGGCGTTCTTCGGGACAACCTGGTAGTAATTGGTGCGGTCCTGGCTGGTGCTCCCGTTCAGTGAACCGCCAGCTCCCTGAATATTCCTGAAGAATTCATCTTCGCCGACATTTTCTGATCTCTGGAACATCATATGCTCAAAAAGATGGGCAAAGCCGGTTTTGCCTTCAGTCTCGCGACTTGAGCCAACGTGATAGTAGATTGCCACAGAGGCTATCGGATCCGATTTATCTTCGTGAAGAACTACAGTCAGACCATTATCAAGTGTATATTTCTCAAAGGGTATTGAGAGGGTTGTCCCTTTTTCGCCTCTGCTGCATGAAAATGTGACCGCGGCAAGAATGACAACAATCAAAGAGATTGATTTTTTCATGATGATGCTATTTGATAGATTATGATTATGAAACACGAAATTAAGAAAAAAGATTCAAATCAATGATAATTATTATAAAACCAGACGGGGTTACTGTCAAACAAAAAAGCCACTGACGGATGAGACGGGATGCTATCAAACAAAAAAGCCACCGGGATCTGAGACGGGATTGCCCCGATCAGATGATCGGGGCGGACCCTTTGGGGGATGCTATCAAACAAAAAAGCCACTGGCGTGGCTCATTTTATTTTTACTCATTTCTCCTCCATGCTAGCATGGAGTCGATATTCGTAAAAATAAAATGCCCGCCTGTGGCGGGACTTTTTTGTTTGAGCGGGAGACGGGACTCGAACCCGCGACCCTAACCTTGGCAAGGTTATGCTCTACCAACTGAGCTACTCCCGCTGATTCAAGCGCCAAAAATAAGAAATTTTTTTCATCTGCAAAACAGAGAGGGCAAATGTTATCTCCTGACGGGACCCCATTCTATGAGACGGTCATTCTCGAAAAAGAGCCAGGAGTTCCTGTAGATCCACTCTTCCCTGATATTGTTGCCGCTGATGACACGATTTATCTTCTGTGGTACTCCCCAGCTGTCCTGTACCATTTCAGCTGTCATCCCTTTCCATATCTTACCTGCATCGAGCCTGGCTGCCATAGACGATCCGTACTTACCCTCAAGATAGGCAAACCTGCTGACCACCCTGCGGGGTTCCTGCCCTGCCGGTTGCGCCTCCTGAACATTGGCATGCTGCTGCACCTGTTGTCTCTCCGGAACCTGCGGTTCCTTAACATCAGCATGACTCCTGAGAATGGAACCTTCATAACCTTTGTAAAAAACATACAGATAATCAGGATCCTGATTAAGTACCTCAACTATAGAATCTTTCGGAACTATAAGGATTACTGAAGTGAGATCACTGGGATCGGCAAAAAGCCTGCTGGCTGATTTTAAAACAGCCGTCACAGCCACATCCTGACCGCCCTGGTTGTTTCTCTCAAGATCCTGAAGGACCTCCGTTTTGCCGGTCTGAGCCCGCATCACACATAACATCATCAGGGAGATTGATATAAGTAATAACCTTTTCATGATAGCTGGTTTTTACCAGAAGAATCAAAAACTATACCATTTATGATCAACCTTCTCCTGTTTTGCGGATAATCATTAACCCGTCACGAAGAGGCAGTATAAGTTTCTCAACATTCCCTGCTGACCTGATCATATTATTGAACTCTGTTATGCCTTTTGTCTGAGGATCGGTGCTCCCCTTTTCAATGGCTTTACCTCCCCATAGAACATTGTCAGCCAGTATAAATCCCCCAGGCCGGACCTTCTCAATCACAAGCCTGTAATATTCAGAGTATTCTCTTTTATCACCGTCGATAAAAACAAGGTCAAATTTCCTGTCCAGATCAGGGATAATATCCTGCGCACGGCCTGTAATCTGGGTAATCTTCGATTCCAGACCGGCCCTGCAGAACCAGGAATGACTGAATCCGGTCAGCTCATCATCATGATCTATCGTGAAAAGCATACCTCCGGATCTCAATCCCTTTGCCAGACAGATAGCGGAATAGCCTGTAAAGGTCCCTATCTCAAGAACAGATTCCGGATTAATCATTTTTGAGATGAATTCGAGGATCCTTCCCTGGAGCCATCCCGAAATCCTGTTGGGATTAACGAACCTGATATGAGTCTCCCTGTATAGTTCCTCAAGGACCGGATCTTCAGGGGACGAATATTCCCTTATGAATTCTTCGAGCTGACGGCCAGGTATCATTTATATATAAGGGTTGATAACAAGGACGTTTCAAATATTTCATTTGCAGTCTCAAGCAGATCAGATGAAGAGATTTCATCAATTTTCCGGTAAGTCTCCTCGGGAGTATCGATCTTTCCGAATACCTGCAGGCTTTTACCCAGGCTCAGCATAAGGCTTTCATGATTTTCATAGCCTCTTGCCAGATATCCCTTGATCTGGTTCCTGGCCTTGCTAAGCTGAACAATGCCGAGCTTTGTGGTCCTCAATCTCTTAAGCTCTGACATTACTATTGAGAAGCTTTTATCCATGTTCCTGCTGTCGGTGCCGAAATAGACTGAAAAAAGCCCTGTTTCAAAGTATGGATTGTAGCTCGATTCAACGTTGTAGGCAAGTCCGTTCTTTTCACGCAGGGAGAGGTTCAATCTGGAATTGAGCCCCTGACCTCCGAGGATATTGTTAAGCATAAACAATCGTATTCTCCTCTCATCTTTGAGATTATAGGCTATATTACCTGTTATGCAGTGATTCTGATAAGTGTTCTTCTCTTTTGTGATAGAGACCGGGCTGTATCTCCCGGAGGTCTCAGGTCTTGCTCCGCTGATCATTGGAGCCTTATCGGCAAAATGTTTCCGGAACAAATTCATCATTTTATTGACGGGTATGTTCCCGACCGAACAAAATACCATCTGATCGGTAAAATAGTTTTTTGAAATGAAGCGGGAGAGATCCTCCTTCTTAAAACCTTTAACCGTCTGTGGTGTTCCGAGTATGCTTCTGCCAATTGGCTGACCCGCAAATATCATCTCCTCAAAATCGTCGAAAATAAGTTCTGCCGGATTGTCAAGATAAGAGTTGATCTCCTCGATGATAACATCCTTCTCTTTTTCGATCTCCTTCTCCGGAAAAACGGAATTGAATGCAATATCACTTATGATCTCCACAGCCCGTTCATAATCGTTACAGATAAAAGAAGCATAGATTGCCGTCTCCTCCTTGGTTGTGTAGGCATTCAGCTCACCTCCCACATCATCGAGCCTGCTGAGGACGTAGTAGGCTTTTCTTTTTCGGGTCCCCTTGAAGAGCATATGTTCGATAAGGTGCGCTATACCATGCTCTGCTTCTGTCTCGTTGCACGAGCCTGTGTTTATTATCAATCCGCAGTAAGCCACCATGCCGGGAATAGTATGATGGACAAGCCGTATGCCGTTGTCAAGCTGGTGAAAGGTAAGTTCCATTATCTGTTTTTGCCGCTGCAAAGGTAATCATGATTTAAAGCTGTTCCAAACCAGAAGTAAAATCCCTCAGTTAATCTGACTTTAAGTATTTGTTGAAATAGGATGGGGATGAGTGTGAGTGTGAGAAAAAAGAGTGAGAGTGCTCGCTCTCGCTTCGTCCTCCGCAGTGGTAACGAAGGAGGGCTCCCACTCTCACTCTTTTTTATGTGGTGCCACCAGCCCCAAAGAGTCTTAATATAGTTGGCTGATAGACCGATTAGACGGCCGTTTGCGTATATAATTAATACAGCCACAAATACTGCACAATTAACGCTATTTTCATATATTTTGACCATTCTATGTGATTGACTTAGAAGATGCTAGTGAAAGTAATCTGAAAGAAAAAAGCGTCAACGAAAACGTCAACAAGGAATTTAAGGGTATTAATAAGGATATTTATATTATTTACCTCAATTTCAATACTTTAATTAAATATCAATTCTCACTGCTTATTCCAACTCCTGTGCTGGTATTTTGCAGGCAGTCCAAGTGCTTGCAATAGTTCTCCTTTCTTAAAGTAGATAGCTCTGCCAAGTCTGTAATGAGGTATTCTTCCATCCTCTTGGTAGTTGCTAATCGTTCTTAAAGATATCTTTAAGAATCTTGCAGCTTCTTTACGATTAAGAAGCTCGTCATATTCATTTTGCTGATCCTTCTGTTTAAGGATCGATTTAAGCTCATCTGAAAAGGCTTCTCTAATCAATGCGATGAATTCACTCTTTTCATAGTTTGTCATTACAAATTTCTCTTCCATTTGGTTATATTTTAGACGATAATTTTGTAAAGGAATATAAGTTCCCTTTGATTTCTAAAATGCACAATGAAAGAGATTGATTTTGTTTAGAATATAACTACAGAAAGGTATAACATAGTTTCTAGAAAGTAAGAATTTCAGATAGCGTAATACTTCAGCATGCCAGGAATTAATATCTTCTATGTTGGTATTTTACTTGTGTTTCAAGTGCTTTCATAATATCCCCCTTTTTAAAGTAAATATGAATCCCAAGTTTAGAATATGGAAGTATTCCATCCTTTTGATACCTATGTAGTGTTACAAGTGATATCTTCAGCAATTCTGCAACTTCCTTTCTGGAAAGTAACACGTTATAATCTTTTTCCTTTTCCTTCTGAGCAAGGATCTCCTTAAGCTCTTCTCGGAATGCTTCTTTGATCACTGAAACTAGATCATCATGATCATAATTTGTAACAATAAATTTTTCGGTCATTGCTAATAGAATTAATTAAACATTAATCTTTTCATATTTTGACGTACTCTATTTGTGTAATTTAATTCAATATTTTGAATGTATAATACTACCCAATAATAAGACCACTGGTTAAGTTTTAATTTAATAACTTTAA
>Ga0334882_1002198_pt1 | contig 20722 bp, 17 predicted proteins | sample GraSluR1_MG_5_FD_207226 | JGI IMG/M metagenome (GOLD analysis project Ga0334882, IMG submission 207226) | Sludge microbial communities from methane-producing bioreactor in Wageningen University, Netherlands - Granular Sludge_15_04-R1 | ecosystem: Engineered > Bioreactor > Anaerobic >...
AAGCAGGCAAGAAGTATGTTAAAGATATTTTATATAATAGAGGAAAGCAGTTTAAAAAGGATATCTGCTTATACAAAGTTGCAAAAGGAGCACCGAAGGCAGGTTGTTTTTTATTTGATACTGCTAGGGCATATAAGGCATCTGAAAAAATATTAGGGTGTGCGCTGAAAAAATATGATAGGAATAAAATTTTTGTGATAACTAAGTTATCAAATCGTGATCAAAGAGAAGGGGATATTAAAAAAGCGGTAAAATATAGTTTAGAGAAATTACAAATGGACTATATTGACTTATATTTAATGCATTGGCCGCAGACAGATACTTATTTAGAATCCTGGATTAAGATGGAGCAAATATACAAGGAAGGATTGGCAAGGGCAATTGGTGTTTGTAATTTTCATATTCACCATTTTGAAGATTTAATGAAGGTAGCTACAATAAAACCAGCAGTTCATGAGTTTGAATGCCACCCGTTATACAACCAGGCAGAGATGGTAGAATACTGCAGAAAAAGAAATATAAAAATGATAGCATATACACCTACTTGTCGTATGGATAAGAGATTGATAGAAAATGCACTTCTGCAGAATTTGGCTAAAAAATATAAGAAGAATACTACCCAGATAATTTTACGCTGGCATCATCAGAGGGGAATTATACCAATTTTTAATACTAGTAAAATGAAACATTTAAAAGAGAATATGAATATATTTGATTTTAATCTTGAACTATCGGAGATAGAATCAATAAATAAACTAGATGTAGGATACAAATATTTTCCTGACCCTGATCACTGCGATTTTAAAAAATTATAATTAATATAATTAATTAGTATTTTAAGGTTATAAATATATGCGAAAATTAAAAAAAGTATTTAAGATATTAAGAGAGATGAGTGCTATTAATTTTATTTATTACAATTTTTTCTGTGTGATGGTAAAAAGGGATCCTGGATGTTGGCTATATCCCTACAAAAATAGTGTTATTAATATACATAAAACTGCTCGATTAAATCTTCATAGTAATTTAATAATCAATGGAAATAAATTGAAAAGTTCAAAGGCTGAAAGTTATTTGGTTCTTCGGGAAAATTCAGTTATGAATGTAAATGGATTTGTGTTTCTATATTATAATACAACTATTCAGGTACATAAAAATGCTCAGTTAGATGTTGGGAAAAGTAGAATTAATTCCGATAGTGTAATTATTGCAGCTAAAAAAATTGTAATTAAAAATGGATTTAGAACTGGAAGAAATGTATTTATATTTGATAGTGACCATCATCCTATTTATGATTCAAAAGGATACAGGATTAATGAACCTAAGGAGATAATTATAAATGAAGATGTTTGGCTTGGATTAAAATCTACTATAATAAAGGGCGTTACTATCGGAAAAGGTTCTGTAATTGGCGCACATTCTTTAATAAATAGGAATGTTCCACCAGGGGTAATTATGGGTTCTCCACGAGCAGAAATTGTTAAAGAGAATATTTTATATTCTTATAACTCAAATAAATAAAGGTTTATAATGATTGATAAATATAAAAAAGAACAATGTAATGGCTGTAAAATGTGTAAAGACTTATGCCCACAAGAAGCAATTAGTTATTATATAGATCATGAGGGGTTTTGGTACCCCAAGGTTAATTATAATCTTTGTAATTACTGCGAATTGTGTATTAAACTATGTCCACAAATTAATGGTTTCGAAAGTAAAAAAAACAAACCCGAAGTATTTGCTGCCTGGAGTAATGATAAAGACATTAGGCTTAAAAGTACTTCTGGAGGGATTTTTTACGAATTAGCAAAGAATATAATTAATAGTGGTGGTTATGTTGTTGGTGCAAGGTATACACAGAATTACATGGCAGCAGAACATATAATAGTTAATTCATTGCATGAATTAGAAAAAATAATTGGTTCAAAATACTTACAAAGTGATACTGAAAATATTTATAAGAAAACAAAAAATTTATTAGATGAAGGTAAAAAAGTGCTTTTTTGTGGGACCCCATGTCATAATGGTGCTTTAACAAATTTTCTGCACAAAGAATATTCTAATTTAATTCAATGCGATTTTATTTGCCGTGGTATAAGCTCGCCAAAAGCTCAACAAAAATATATAGAAATGCTGGAAGAGTTATATGGGGCAAAAGTGACATTTTATCGTTCAAAAGATAAGAGGGAAGGATGGAATAACTTTGGTTCATCAGCAAAGTTCGAAAATGATGAAGAATATTTTGCTAAAAAAGATAAAGATGCTCGTGTAGCAGCTTATCATAAAGGGAATCTGATTATGAGGCTATCTTGCCATGACTGTAAATTTAGAAAAATATCAAGGGTATCAGATATAACATTAGGTGATTTCTGGGGAATAGAAAAATCTGAGAAAAATCCAAATCTTGAATTAGGAACCTCGGTAGTTTTGTTAAATTCACAAAAAGGCAAGGAGTTATTTGAAAGTATAATTAAAGATAAACAGATTACCAGATATGAAAAAACATTAAATGATGTATTAAAAGGTAATCCTGCTCTTTTAATAAATCCAATAATTGGAATAAATAGAAATAAATTTTTTAAATATATTGATAAAGTTCGTTTTGATAAATTGGTTAATAAGTATCAAGAAAGAACTTCATTTTATGGAATAATATTAAAAAAGTATAAATCAATAATAAAGAAAATATTATATTCTTTTAAATGACATAATGAAGAAACAATAAGTTATGTATTTATAAGATATTTCCATAACTAAAAGGCCATCAGGAAATGATTTTAATTGAAAATACATTAGTAAGTATAATAATACCCGTATATAATGTTGAAGATTATATACACGAGTGCATTGATAGCGTAATCAATCAAACATATGAAAATTTGGAAATTATCCTTGTAGATGATTCTTCCCCAGATAAGTGCCCACAGATATGTGATGATTATGCAAAGAAAGATTCAAGAATTAAAGTAATACATAAAGAAAATACTGGATTATCAGATACAAGAAATGCAGGATTGAAAATTAGCAAAGGGGAATATGTATATTTCTTAGATAGTGATAATTATATTGACAAAGATACTATAGAAACTCTTTTATCTGAAGCCCAATATCATTCTGCTGATGTTGTTTTCTTTGATGCCAGAGTCATAGGAAATATAAACAATCCAAGTTACCCGGTAGATACATATTTAAGAAAAGGCTTATATGCGAATCCTTTAAAAGGAATCGATATGCTATCAAAACTATTAAGATATAGAGAATATAGGGCAGCAGTATACCTATATTTTATTAGAAAAAATGTATTGGAGAAAAATCAATTATTTTTTTATCCACGAATTGTACATGAAGACGAATTGTTTACTTTTAAATTATTCTTATATAGTAAAAAAATTGTGCACCTTCCTGAAGTACTTCATAATAGGCGAATTAGGGAAAATTCAATAATGACAAGCCAAAGAGGGCAACACCATTTTAATAGTATGCTCACTGTTGTATATGAAATGGTTAATTCTTATTTATTTGAAGCAAAGTCGGATAATGATAAAAATGTGATTAGTATGCATATTAATGAAATATTAATGAGTACAAAAAATATATATTATCAGCTTCCAATAAAAGAGAGGGTGTTTTTAAATAAAAAAATTAAAGAATTACAAAATAAATTTGAGAAAAATAATTTCCTGAATAGTCAGGAAATTAAAAAACAATTTATGAGTATGGGAGTAATAGATTTCAAGAGAGAAATAAAGAGAGTACTCCCTAAAAAAATAAAAAAGTTAATAAAAAAGCACTTGTTACCAGGAGATGTGCCTTATTTAAATGAAACATTAACCGGATTAAAAAAAACTGCTGGGAATAAACGGATAATATTGATAGGAACTCCAATTCATGGAAATTTAGGTGACCATGCTATTGCAATCGCTGAAAGACAATTAATCGCTGAATACACCAAAGATTTTGAGCTAATTGAAATAACAATGCCAGTATACAGGGCTAAGAGTAAAGTAATAAAAAAATTTGTTACAAAAAATGATTTTCTGATTATCTCAGGTGGTGGTTGGCTGGGAAATTTATGGCAGCATAATGAAGATGCAGTTCGTTTAGCTTTAAATTATTTCCCTGATAACCACATTTTAATAATGCCACAGACCATATATTTTGATGAATCTAAAGAAGGAATGGTTGAAAAAGAAAAATCTAAAAAAATATTTTCTTCTCATAATAATCTAACAATTTGTTTAAGAGATTTAAAGTCCTATAATTTTGCGTTAAATAATAATTTTGTACAAAACAAAGGAAAATGCCTTTATGTTCCTGATGTTGCTTTGGCATTTGATTTTAATATAGAAAAACAAAGCAGAGAAGGTGCACTGCTTTGCTTTAGGCAAGATAGAGAAAATTTCATGGACTTCAGGAATAGGCGAAAAATTAAGAACTCATTAAGAAAGATTGGTTTGAAAACTAAATATACCACAACTGTTTATTTGCACCAGATATTATTGGATGAAAGAACAAAAGCAGTAGATGAAAAACTGAGAGAATATGCAGGGGCAAGAATTGTGGTCACTGACAGACTACATAGTATGATATTTGCAGCTATAACAGGAACACCCTGTATTGCTTTTGATAACAAAACTGCTAAAGTAAAGGGTGTTTATGATTGGATTAAGGATTTAGAATACATCAGGTTTGTAACAAGTATTGATGAAGCTATTTCTGTAATACCAATATTACTGGAAAAAGGTCCAGGTAAGTTTGACAACACTAATATTAAAAAACATTTTGGGAAAATATTGGAAAAGATTACAGGAGAAAAGATTTGTTAAATGGATAAAATAAAAAGATTTATAGAATGTACTGTTCCTATAACGGAATGTAATTTAAATTGTTGTTATTGCTATGTTGTTCAACAAAAGAGAAGAAACAAAAAACTTTCTAAGACAAATTTAAATCCCAAACTTATTAGTCAAGCACTTAACCAAAAACGCTTAGGTGGTATTTGTTATTTTAGCTTATGTGGAGTTGGGGAAACATTATTGCATGTAAATATAGTTGATGTTGTTAGAGAACTATTATTGCAAGGCCATTACATAAATATAACAACTAATGGCACTATTACAAATAAATTTATTGATTTATGCTCAATTGAGCCTATTTTACTTGAAAGAGTACATATTTCTTTTTCATTTCATTATTTAGAATTAAAAAGAAAGAATCTAGTTGATATTTTTTTTGGCAATGTAGAAAGAGTGAGAAATGCTGGTACTTCTTTTATTGTACAACTAAATCTTTGCGATAAATATATTCCATATCTTGATGAAATAAAAAATATTTGTATAGCTAAAATTGGTGAGGTTCCACAAGTGGCATTAACTCGAAATGTAAAAACTAAAACAATAAGTATTATGTCTAAATATAGCCCTGATAAATATCGTGAGTTTGGTCAAAGCTTTAATTCCCCTTTATTTGATTTCACTTTTAAAAATTTTTTAGTCAAAAGAAAAGAATTTTGCTATGCAGGAGATTGGTCATTTAAGCTTAATTTGTCTACAGGCGAGCTTCTTGACTGTTATGATTCTCCTAGAATTCAAAACATATATAATAATGTTAATAAGAAAATAAGTTTTTTAGCGGTAGGTAACAATTGTTGTTCACCTTATTGTGTAAATTCAAGTCACTTTTTAAGTTTAGGTGTAATACCGGAACTTAAAACCCCATCATATGCATATCTGAGGGATAGAAAAAACACAAAATGGTATTCTGCAAAAGTGAGAGATTTTCTTAATAGCAAACTTTATCAAGAGAATCATGAATATACTTTAATAAAAAAAATATTTGCAAATATTGTTCAAAATATAAGGATTATTAAAAGAAAACCAAAAATTTTATTTCTTAAAATATCAAGAAAGCTTAAAAATATAATCAACCGTTATATAAATGTACTAATTTCGAGTTGTGTTAACAATTTAGGCTAAATTAACTTAAAAAAATTGGTCATGCATGTTGTCTCTCCCTTAGAATGTAGTTGATCGAATTGCCGATACCTGTAGATTCTATAAATTATCCAGAACCACTTTCTATGAGTGGTTAACGAGGTTTAAAAAGTTCGGCTATCTGGGACTGAAGGATAAAAAGCGTTTCAAACCCAAGATGCCCAATCAGATTAAACCTAAATATGAGATGATCATTTACAATTACATAACTGATTACCCTACACATGGACCTAGATGAATATCCAATGAGGTGAAAGCCCAGGGTATCCTAATCAGTGAAACCGGCGTCTATAATGTCCTAAGACGAAGAGGATTAAACAAGCGTCTAGATTGGCTCTTTTATGCCCAGGAACACTCGGATAACCCAGTTATCACTGAAAGTTATCTCAGGGAAAAAGAGAATAGGAAAGAAAGCCATATCAAGGCTTTCTATCCCGGATACCTTTTTTGCCAGGATACCTTCTATGTGGGTATCATCAAGGGCCTGGGTAGAATTTATCAGCAGACTGGAATTGATGCCTATGCTAACTTCGGCTTTGCCAAGGTCTATACCAATAAGAAAGCAGACAGCGCTATTAACTTTGTCGAGACCAAAGTGATTCCGGTCTATGGTATGTTTAACATCCCTTTAGACCATATCTTAACTGATAATGGTAAAGAGTACACCACCCATTGGATATATGGCAAACATAACTATGAGATATTTTTGGCAAAATGTGGTATCACCCATACTAAGATTAAGCCAAGATATCCCAAGAGTAACGGAATGGTAGAAAGGTTTAATAGAACACTGTTAGAAGAATTCTACCAGATTGCCATGTTAAAGAAGGTCTATACCTCTTTGGACGAGCTGCAGGATGATCTGGATAAGTTCATCTACTATTATAATTTTAAAAGAACGAATCAGGGTTACCATCTTAAAGGTAAAATTCCTTACCAGAAATTTGCTGATTGTAAGCGTAAATTAGCTTTACCGGAACCTGAATAAATAGTATCCTATTTCTATGGGAACGAACGGCAATGTGTAAACACATCATGAAATTAATACAATAAAATATATTTACACTATTAAATTACTAAAAGCAAAATAAGATAGAAAGGTTAAGATATGAAATGGATTAAAAACCTTAAAATTAAAATTAAAGATAAAAAAGTAATTATTGGAATTGTTGGTTTAGGATATGTTGGCCTTCCTTTGGCTTTCTCTTTTAGCGAAAAATTTAAGGTCATAGGATTTGATGATAACAAGGAAAAGATAAAGAAATTGAAAAGTGGGAATATTTATATATATGACTTAGATAATAATAAAATTAATAATGATTATTTAGGTCTAACAGATAATTTTGAAAAAATAGAGGAATGTGATTTTATCATTATTTGTGTTCCGACACCTCTTAAGATGGACAAAACTCCTGATTTAAGTTTCGTTGAAAATTCAGCATCTTTAATAGGGAAGCATTTGAGAAAACAACAATTTGTTATTTTGGAAAGTACAACATATCCGGGAACAACTAATGAAATTTTATTACCTATTTTGGAAAAAGAAAGTAATTTAAAAGTTGAAAGAGACTTTGGAATTGCCTATTCTCCTGAAAGGATCGATCCAGGTAATAAGAAATTTAATATTAATAATACACCAAAAGTGATTGGTAGTATTAATTCTGAATTTTGTGATATTGCTGAGGTATTATATGGGGAAATTATTAATGAAATTGTTAAAGTGAGCAATTGTGAAACTGCTGAAGCAGTAAAAATACTAGAAAATGTGTTTAGAAACGTTAATATTGCCTTAATTAATGAGTTAGCAATAATTTTTAGAGAAATGAAAATAGATATCTGGGAAACTATTGAAGCAGCAAAAACAAAACCATACGGGTTTATGCCTTTTTATCCTGGGCCTGGTATTGGAGGACATTGTATACCACTTGATCCTTATTACATTTCTTATAGAGCAAAACAATTTGGATTTATTCCAAGATTAATACAGACTGCTGGTGAAATCAATGATTATATGCCAATCCATATTGTAAATTTAGTTCAAAGTGGCCTAGATAAATTTGATAAAAACATTAGGGGATCTAATATTGCAATTTTTGGAATAGCTTATAAACCAGATATTGCAGATACTAGAGAATCGCCATCTATTAAAATAATCGAAGAACTTAAGAGAAGAAATGCTAAAGTAAAAATATACGATCCACTAGTGAAATATGTCGATACTGAATTTGGTAAATTATATTCAGAGGAAAAAATTGAAGAGATTATTAAGTGGGCTAACTGTATAGTTTTTACAACTGCTCATAAAATATTCAAAGATAATATTAAAAAGTATATAGATATTATTAATAAAAAAGAGGGTAATAGTATAATAGTTGACAGTATTAATATAATAAATAAACGATGTTTTATTAATATAAATAAAAGTATTATATTGAAAAGTTTATAAAAAGGCACCTTATTTAATAATAAAATATTTATTAATTATGAATATTAAACCAGAAGTAAGCGTAATAATACCAACATACAATCGAGGATATTTAGTAGGTAGGTCAATAGAAAGCGTTTTAAACCAAACCTATCATAATTTTGAATTAATCATTGTTGATGACGCATCTACAGATAATACAAAAGAAGTTATTAAAAAATATCAGAAAGTTGATTCCAGAATTATCTATTTAAATCATGATAAAAATAAGGGGGGTTCTGCAGCAAGAAATACTGGAATTAAAGCTGCCAAAGGAAAATATTTTGCATTCCAGGATAGCGATGATGAGTGGTTACCAGAAAAATTGGAAAAACAAATGAAATATTTTGAAAAATCACCATCAGTAATCGGAGTTGTATATACAGGTTTTTGGAGAATTAAAAATGATGAAAAAAGATATATCCCTTCAGATAAAATAATGAATAAAGATAGTAGAATTCATAATGAACTTTTAAGAAGCAATTTTATTGGAACACCGACTATTCTAATTAATAAAGATTGTTTGAAAGATGTTGGCTATTTTGATGAAACATTACCTAGACTCCAAGATTGGGAGTTGGTTTTAAGATTATCTAAGAAATATATATTCAAATTTATAGATGAGCCTTTAGTTGTTTCTTATTATACTGATGACAGTATTTCAGCAAATAATAATTTATACTATGAAGCACTTGAAATGATATTAAATAAACATTCTGATTTTTTTTTAAAAAGAAAAAATGCTTTTGCATTACATTATTTTAATTTAGGTTATTATTATTGCCTTAATAATGATTTTAATAAAGGTAAAAAATATCTATTTAAATCATTCTTTATTTATCCAAAAAAAATAAAATATTTAGCTTATTCAATAATTTCTTTATTCGGGCAAAACAACTTTAGAAAATTTTTAGGTAGTTTTAGAAAAATTAAAAGTATAATATTAAACAGGTAGAATATGAAAAAAGAAAAAGATAATTTGATGACATCAATAGTTTTATGTACCTATAATGGTGTAAAATATTTAAAGGAACAGTTAGATAGTATTTTGGAACAAACTATTTTACCTGATGAAATGATTATCTGTGATGATGGTTCTGTTGACGTGACATTAGAAATTATTGAAGAATTTAAAAAAGAGGTCAAATTTAAAGTAGATATTTATCATAATGAAAAGACACTAGGTTCAACAAAAAATTTTGAAAAAGCTATAAAATTATGCAATGGAGATATAATTGTTTTATGTGACCAGGATGATATTTGGTTCCCAAAAAAAATAGAAGAAATAAAGAAAACATTTATTGAATTTCCGAACGCTGGTTATATTTTTTCTAATGGCTTGATTTTTGATGAACAACTACCCTATTTAAATATTAATTTATGGGATCGTTTTTTATTTACAGAAAAGCAAAAAATAAAATTTAATAAAAGCAGTTTAAAACAATTAGAGATTCTGTTAACACATAATATTGTAACAGGGGCTACAATGGCAATTAACAACAAAATAATTGATCTGGTTCTACCGATACCTGAAGATTGGATTCATGATGATTGGATCTCTCTTTTTTCTAGTGCAATAGGTTATAAGGGGATTCCAATTAATAAAAATTTAATTAAGTATCGCATTCATAAAAAACAGCTGTGTGGCATTGGAGATTATAACGCAAATAGACTTATAAATAGCATCAAAAAAGCTGTTAATTCTAATTCAGCATCATACAATAAAAGAGCTGAACAATTATTTAAAATTATCAGGCATCTAGAAAGTAAAAATTTATTAGAGCAGGAAGTTAAAAAAATATTAGAAGATGGAATAGAACATCTAAAAACCAGACAGTGTATACACAAACATTCAAGATTAAAAAGACATTGTTTTATTTTTAAAGAAATATTAAAGGGGCATTATCATAAATATGCAAATGGATGGAAAAGTATTGCTAAAGATTGTTTTATGAATTGGAACAAATAATTAGAATGGGAGAAGAATGAATATGAAAGGAATAATTTTAGCCGGTGGTGCTGGTACTAGGCTTCATCCATTAACTAAGCCAATTAGTAAACAATTGATACCAATCTACGATAAGCCGATGATTTATTACCCTTTATCAACATTGATGTTGGCTGGAATCAAAGATATTTTAATTATATCTACTCCAAAAGATTTGCCTAAGTTCAGGGAATTATTCGGAGATGGCAATGATATTGGGTGTAATTTTTCTTATAAAGAACAACCAAAACCGGAAGGTATTGCGCAGGCGTTTATTATCGGAGAAGAACTTATTGGGGATGATTCAGTGTGTTTAATTTTGGGTGATAACTTATTCTATGGGCATAGCCTATCCAATACTATGCAAAATGTGGCACAACTAAATGAAGGGGCTTTTATCTTTGGTTACTGGGTGTCTGATCCGCAAAGATATGGAATAGTGGAATTTAATGAGAAAAGAGAAGTGATTAGCATTGAAGAAAAACCTGATGTACCAAAATCCAGTTATGCTGTACCAGGGTTGTATTTTTATGATAATAAGGTTGTTAGTATTGCAAAAAATCTTAAACCATCAGCCAGAGGTGAATTAGAGATTACAGATGTAAATATGGAATATTTAAAGAGGGGTAAATTAAAGGTTGAACTTTTGGGTAGAGGTTATGCCTGGCTGGATACTGGCACTCCGAATAGCTTGTTAGATGCCTCGAATTATATCGCTACAATTGAAAGAAGACAGGGTTTAAAGATAGGATGCATTGAAGAGGTGGCCTATAGAATGGGATTTATTGATGATAGGCAATTGGAAGAAATTATCAGGACAATGCCGTCAAATGATTATTCGAATTATTTAAAAAGTTTTTTGAAAGAAAATAAAAATATCAGGTGAGAAAATGAATTTTAAAGAAGGCAAAATTGAAGGTGTCATTATTAGAGTATTAAACAGGTATAGTGATGATAGAGGATATTTGATTGAGACTTTTAGAAAAGATGAGTTACCGGATAATCTATTACCAGAAATGAGTTACATCTCCTTTACTAACCCAGGAATTAGCCGGGGTCCCCATGAACATAAGAAGCAGACCGACGTATTCTGCTTTATTGGACCAGGAACTTTCCGAATAAAACTCTGGGATAACCGGAGGGATAGTTTTACTTTTAGAAACTATATGGAAATAAAAGGGGGAGAGGATAATTTAATTACAGTAGTGGTTCCACCTGGAGTAGTGCATGGTTATAAAAATATATCCGGTACAGATGGAATGGTGCTAAATTTTCCTGATAAATTATATCAAGGCTGGGGCAGGAAAGAAGAAGTTGATGAGATAAGACATGAAGATAATAAGGATAAATTTTATTTAGATTTTATTAAAGAGGATAAATGATCTATGATTTGGCTTATCGGCAATAAAGGAATGTTAGGTTATGATGTAGAAAAATATCTATTAGAAAAAGAAATAAAGTATTGGGCTACTGATATGGAAGTAGATATTACTGATTTTAAAAAACTGGAAAAATTTGGGAAAGATAAAAAGATAAAATGGGTCATTAATTGTGCTGCCTATACTAATGTTGATAAAGCGGAAGAAGAAACTGAAATAGCATTTAAAATAAATCAAGAAGGTGTTCGCAATATTGCCCTTTTTTGCTCCCAAAGAAAAGCCAGGTTAATACATATCTCAACTGATTATGTATATGATGGCAAAAGAAGTAATATGGAATATTACTATGAAGAGGATAAACCTAATCCATTGTCTGTTTACGGAAGGAGTAAGCTTGCAGGGGAAGAAGAAATTAAAGGTATTTTAAAAGAATATTATATTATACGCACTGCATGGTTATATGGAGCAAATGGTTCTAATTTTGTTAATACTATGTTAAGTTTATTTAAGGAAAAAGAATCAGTTAGGGTGGTAAAGGATCAATATGGAGTTCCAACTTATTCAAAAGACCTAGCTCAAGCAATTTTAGATATTATTGAAAAAAATTCTGATGATTATGGAGTTTACCATTTCAGCAATATAGGACGAACAAGCTGGTTTAATTATGCCAAAGAAATTTATAAACATTCAAAGAAGTTTGGATTAATTGATAATGACAAAGTAGTAGAAATATTACCTGTCAAGACAGAAGAATATCCTACAGATGCAACAAGGCCAAAAAATACTATTCTATGTAAAGATAAAATAATAAATGTTTTTGGGATTGAAATAAGGTCATGGATTGAAGCCCTGGAAGAGTATTTGTATGAATTGTCCTTGCAGAACAAACGCTAATTTTTCCCCCTCACCCTATCCCTCTCCCTCCGAGGGGAGAGGGAAGAACAGGGGGAAGGATGAAGGCGGGGGTGAAGAGGAGAGAGAAATGCAGATTTTAAGGAATACGGTATACTTAATAATAATGATAGGTATATTATTATATACTAAGAATCATAAGAGGTATTGTAATGATTAGAAACCTGAATAATATTCTCGTTACCGGCGGAGCCGGATTTATTGGTTCCAATTTTATTCGATATCTTTTCAACAATGATGAATTTAAAGGGAGTGTCATCAATGTTGATAAATTGACTTATGCAGGTAATCTTGAGAATTTAGAAGATATTGCTAAGCTCTATGAAGGCAAAAGATATTTTTTTAAAAAAATAGATATCTGCGATTTCAAAAATATAAAAGACATTTTTGAAAGATATAACATTGATGCAGCAGTGAATTTTGCAGCTGAATCCCATGTAGACCGCTCTATCTTTGGCCCAAAAGATTTTATTCAAACAAATATCATGGGAACTTTTAATTTGCTGGAAGTTTCCCGTGAATGCTGGAAAGAAAAAGATATAAAAAAGGTTCTATTTCATCATATAAGCACTGATGAAGTATATGGCTCAGTTGAAAATGGCAATTGCTTTTATGAACATACTGCCTATAAGCCTAATAGTCCCTATTCAGCCTCAAAAGCCTCTTCAGATCATTTGGTCAGGGCTTACTATAAGACATATGGATTACCAGTTACAATTTCTAATTGCTCCAATAATTACGGACCCTATCAGTTTCCGGAAAAATTAATCCCTTTGATGATTTTAAATATCTTAGAAGAAAAACCGTTACCTGTATACGGAGACGGGAAAAATGTGAGAGATTGGCTTTATGTAGAAGATCATTGTTCAGCTATCTGGCAGATATTAAAAAATGGTAAAGCAGGTGAAACTTACAACATTGGAGGAGAGAATGAATGGGAAAATATAAAATTAGTCAATGTGCTTTGTGAGCTGTTAGCAGAAATAAATGGCTATAGTAAAGATTATTATAAAAGACTGATCACATATGTAAAAGACAGGCCCGGACATGATCGAAGATATGCCATTAATTGTGATAAACTAAAAAGTCATCTTGGTTGGAGTTGTAAGTATAATTTTCAGGAAGGTTTAAATCAAACCATTAAATGGTATATAAAAAATAGGGATTGGGTAGATAGAGTAAAAAGTGGTGAATACAAAAAGTGGATAGAGAGAAATTATGATAAAAGATAAAAAATATTACAAAATATAAATTTTTAAGGCCAAAATAATTGATATCAGTAATTTGTGTTTATAATGATTTAGAGATATTTAAAAAATTTATTGTATCAAGCTTAGGAAAACAGACAGCAAAATATGAATTGATTCAAATAGATAATACTAAGAATGAATATAAATCTGCAGCAGAGGCCCTTAATATTGGGGCAATGAATGCAAAAGGTGATTATTTAATGTTTGTTCATCAAGATATAAAGCTTTGTTCAGAAAGATGGCTTGAATATGTTGAGCAAGAATTAAATTGTACTCAAATGATTGGAATTGTAGGTGTTGCTGGAAGAAGTGAAAAATATACTAAAACTGTTTCTAATCTTAAGCATGGCAATCCTTCTAAGTTTGCAGGGGAAATAAGATTAAAGAGCATTAAAGAAGTCCAGACAGTGGATGAATGTTTGTTTATAATTAAAAAAGATGTCTTTGAGAAATATAAATTTGATGAAAAAATTTGTAAAGGGTGGCATCTTTATGCTGTAGATTTATGTCTTACATTAAAAAAAAATGGTTATGGAAACTATGTTTTACCATATCAAGTCTATCACTTATCCATTGGTTATGTAAAAATGAATAGAATTATAATTGCTATTAAACTTGGATGTTTCCCTTTAGATTATTATAAGAATTTAAAAGATATAATTAAAAAGCACAAAAAAGATTATTCAATGATATTTACAACTTGCGGAAATTGGAATACATTCTACCCCATATTAATACAAAGAACAATTATTATTATTTATGGGTTTGTCAAATATGTTAAAAAATTTTTTAAAACTCTATTTATAAAATATTATTAAATATTGAGTGTAGATATAGAGAATGAAAAATTGTATTGATGTAACAATTTCAATAGTTAACTATAATGGCCGAAAAATAATAAAAGACTGCATTGAATCAATACTAAAAAATACTGAAATGTTGAATTATGAAATAATAGTAATTGATAATGCTTCTTCTGATGGCAGTCCTGAAATGATGAAAAAAGATTTTCCAATGATTAATTTAATTGTAAATAAAAGGAATGAAGGATTTGCAAAAGCTAACAATAAGGTTTTTAAATATGCTTCTGGAAAATATTTTTTATTATTAAATCCTGATTGTATAGTTACGGATAATACTATTGCAAAAATGCTTAAGTTGATGGAAGAAAGAAAAGATGTAGGCATTATAGGATGTAAAATTATTAATACAAATGGAGAAATTGAAATTTCTTCTGATAAATTTCCAACTTTATATAATGAATTAGTACTAAAAATAAAAAAAAATGTTATTAGACATAATAAATCTTTTGAAAAAATATATAATTCTACGTATATGAAATCTCAGGAGGTAGATTGGGTAAGTGGAGCTGTATTATTAATACGTTCTGAAATTTATAGAAAAATAAATGGAATGGATGAAGAATATTTTTTATACTTCGAGGATATTGATTTGTGCAAAAGAGTCAAAAATAATGGTTGGAAAATTTTCTATGAAACTAAATTTGAAGTAATGCATATGCGAGGAAGTTCAGTAAGAAAGAAATCAAAAGAAGATATCTCTTCAATATACCACAAAAGCCATCTTTATTATTATAAAAGACATAATCCTTTTCAATATCATTTGCTTAGATTATATTTAAACAGCAAAGGATTTAATTAATTGGATATTAACTTCGATAGTAGAAGACTAAAGAATAATGAATATCTGTTTTTTACTATTATTATTCTAATTAGCCTGATATTTATTTTATTTTGGTATAAATTTCTCCCTTTTTCTTTGATAATAATATTATTCCTTATTTCTTTTTTTGGATTTATTTTAATTTCTCTTTTAAGTATTAGGATAGGTTTACTGACCTTTATAATTGTTTCATTATTCAGTAATTTTTTTACCCAAATTTTTGCATTTAATCTTTATGATTTAAAATTAATTGGAATAGGACCTGTAATTAGGGATATATTTCTTCTTTCCCTTTTGACTTCTTGGTTTTTTATATTATCTCTTAAAAAAGATAAATCCATCTATATTCCTATTAGATATCCTTTAGTTTATATGGTTATCATTGCTATGTATATACTTTTTTCTCCAGATGAAAAGACTGCAATTTTGGGATTTAGAAATGTTGCTTTTTATATTATTATTGCATATTTATCCTGTAATATTTTTTTATACAAGATACAAATTAAGAAGATTGTTACCGTCTTGGTTTTTATGGGAATTTTTTTGTCAATATTTAGCTTAGATCAACCATTAACAGGAGGTAAATTGCTTAAGGAGATCGGCTTTAATTATGGAACAGGTGGTGCATTGGTTAGTTATAGTGGAATTATCCGTTCTAGTGCCGGGATAGATAATCCCTTAGTTTTTGGTATTTTTTTAGTAACATTAATATTAATAAGCTTATATTTAGATAAATCAACTAAAAAAAGTAAAATCTTTATAACAATTTCCATAATTATAATGTTTATTGCCTTAGTATATACTTTCTCTAGGGGAGCAATGCTGGCATTATTTGGAGGAATATTCTTGATAAGTTTTTTTATAAAACGTTATAAAATTATAATTGCATTAACTTTGTTATTAGCTTTTATTTTAGTATTATTAACATTTAGTGATTCCTATAATTTCTATAATGATAACATATATTTTATGAGATTTCTATCTCAAGATAAATCCTCTAAATTGTCATTATCAATACGTTTGAATCAGATAAGTGAATCATTAAATTATCTGAAAAAAAATCCATTATTTGGAATTGGTCTTGGAACACAAGGTGCTGCCAAAGAAAGATTTAAAGACAATATAGCTCCAGGAATTGTTACAGATAATTATTATATGCAGATTTTATTAGAAATGGGATTAATAGGATTATTTTCATTTATTTTACTGTTTTTTGTATTATTTAAAAAAGCAATTAGGATATATAATAACTTAGGAGACATATATCTTAAGAGACTTGCATTAGGAATAACAAGTTGTATAACTGCAGTTTCAATTATGAATTTATTTTCTTCAACATTTGATTCACGAATTTTTAATATATTTTTCTGGTTTTTAATAGGATTACTTTTTTCTTTGGAAAATGTAGAAAATAATAATAAATCAGAAAAATTATGATGAAAAAGGAAATATGAAATTAACTTATTGTGAAAACTTAGATGCGACTAATTTATGTTTGGAGTTAAAATGCGTATTGGTATAGATGCAAGAATGATTAATAATACTGGAATCGGTGTGTATATTAAAAATTTAATAGATGGATTATCCAAAATTGATAAAAAAAATGAGTACCTATTATTTGTAGATAAAAAAGGTTTTGATGATTATAAAGTGCAACAAAAAAATTTCACCTTTATAAAAATTAAGTCAAAAATATTTAGTTTGGGAGAGCAATATGAATTACCCATAAAAATTTGTAAAAATAATTTAGACTTGTTTCATGGAACACATTTTAATATTCCGATATTATGCAATTGTAGTGTAGTCGTTACTATTCATGATTTGATTTTAAATTTATTTCCAGAAGAAATTAATTCATATAAAAAAAAGTTTTATTACCATATTATAATGAATACTTCATTAAGGAAATCCAAAAAAATTATTGCGGTATCAGAGAACACTAAAAATGACATTATGAGGCTGTATAGATTACCAAAAGAGAAAGTGGAAGTAGTATATGAAGCACCGGCAAGTAGGTTTAGAAAAATTAATAATAAAATAAAATTTGATTTTATCAAGAAAAAATATAGTATATATAAAGAATTTATGCTATATGTGGGATTAAAAAAACCGCATAAAAATTTAGTTAGATTAATTGAAGCTCATAATATTTTAAGAAATGTTAAGAATATAGATATAGCTTTAGTAATTTCTGGAAAAATGGATGAAAGGTATAATGAAATTATGAATATCATTGATAATTATGAATTAAATGATAATGTTATTTTCACTGGTTATATTCCAGATGATGAATTAGTTGATCTATATAATTTAGCAAAAATATTTGTTTTCCCTTCATTATATGAAGGATTCGGTCTCCCGCCTTTAGAGTCGATGGCATGCGGTACACCTGTTGTTTCTTCAAATGCAGGATCATTAAATGAGATTTTAGATGATGCTGCAATATTTTTTGATGCAAAAAATATCTATGATATGGCAGATAAAATTTATCAAGTTCTCACTGATATTGGGTTAAGAGAAAGATTAATAAAAAAGGGCTTGAGTAGAGTAAAAAATTTTTCATGGGGAAAAACTGCTTTTAAAACACTAGCAATTTACAAGGATATAGTAAATGGAAAAAATAAAAATACTTCAGATTAATAAATTATATTTTCCCTGGGTGGGGGGGATTGAAAAGAATGTTCAAGAAATTTCTGAAGGTTTAAGCCAAGATAAATTTGATATAGAGGTATTGGTTTGTAAATCAAAAGGCTTAGGTATTAAAGAAATAATAAATGGGATAAAAATTATTAAGGCAGCTAGTTTTGGAATACTCTATGGTATGCCAATTTCAATTACTTTTCCATTTATTTTAGCTTTTAAAAGTTTTAATAAGGATATTCTACATTTTCATTTACCTTTTCCCTTGGCAGTTTTCTCATATTTATTCTTTTGTAACAAAAGGAATAAGGTTATTGTAACATATCACAGTGATATTGTTAAACAGAAATGGTTTATGAAGATTTACGAGCCATTTCTAATATCATTTTTAAGGAATAGTAATAAAATACTAGTATCTTCACCAAATCTTATTAACTCATCAAAATATTTAAAAATGTATAAAGATAAATGCACTATCTTGCCTTTATTTATCGATTTAAATAAATATAGTTCAACTATATTAAAGGCTGATTACTATATTGATGGAATTTCTTCTAATGATAAGGTAGTCCTTTTTGTGGGGCGTTTAGTTTATTATAAAGGTATAGAATTTCTCATTGAAGCAATGCAAGATGTAAATGCAAAACTATTAATCGTAGGGGAAGGAAATTTAAGGAATAAACTGGAAAACATAGTTAAAAAATTGGAATTAAGTAAAAAAGTAATATTTTTAGGGGAAGTGCCTGATCAAAAATTAAAATATTGTTATAGCTTTTGTGATATTTTTGTATTACCGTCAATTGAAAATAGCGAAGCATTTGGAATCGTGCAGATGGAGGCTATGTCATTTGGGAAACCTGTAATTAATACAGATTTACCAACTGGTGTACCTTTTGTTAGTATTCATGGTAAAACCGGATTAACAGTTCCACCTAAGGATTCAAAAGCGTTGTCCCGAGCTATGAATAAGTTACTATTTAACAAAAAATTATATGATATATACTCAGATAATGCAATAAAGAGAGTTAAAAAGAAATTTTCTAAAAGTATAATATTAGAAAAAATTAGCAAGATATATGAAGGTAATATTATTTGATTTAATTTATAATAATTTTTACTTTATTCTCGAAAAATTTAATGGCATCTTATTAATGTATAAAAATAGGTAAAAAGAGGAAAGATATATGAAAGTTCTTATCTTAGCTGGAGGAACCGGAACTAGACTTTGGCCCTTAAGTCGGAATCGTTACCCTAAGCAGTTTATTAAATTACAGGACATGGAATATTCTTTATTTCAGAATACATTTAAACGAAGTTTATTTTTAGTAGAATTGAAGAATGTCTATGTAGTCACCAATAAGAACTATAAATTTTTAGTTGGGGGTGCAGTGGAAGAGTTAGGATATAATTATCCCGAGGAAAATATATTAGTAGAGCCGGAAGCTAAAAATACCTTACCAGCTATTTATGCCGGAGTTGATGAGATTTTAAAAAGAGAGAAAAGTATCTCTGAAACTATTGTGGTATTCCCCTCTGATCATTTAATTAGAAGAAGTGAAAAATTTATAGAACTAATCAAATCCGTGGAATATTTAACCAGTGATTCGCTTATTACTTTTGGCATTAAGCCTCTTGAACCAAATACTGGTTATGGATATATTGCTAAAGGAGAGAAAAAGGGAGAATATGGATATATGGTTAAAGAGTTTAAGGAAAAACCAGATTATCAAAGGGCGGTAGAGTATATTAAAAAAGGATATTTCTGGAATAGTGGGATTTTTATGTTTAATACCAGCATTTTTATAGAAGAAGCAGAGAGATTTACCCCGAAAATTGTGATGTCTTTCAAGAAGAGTAAAAATCTGGTGGAAGCTTTTCATAAGATTAAAGAAAAAATTTCTATTGATTATGGCATTATGGAAAAGAGTAATAAGGTGGTAGTAGTACCAGCAGATATTGACTGGAATGACCTGGGTAATTTTGATGCCTTTTATCAAGTTTTTAAAGGTGATGGTAAGAATAATATTACTGGGGATGATCATATATTAATGAATTGTAGCAATAATATAGTTCATTCTGAAGATGGAAAATTAATAGTTTCTGTTGGTGTTGATGATGTAATTATTATCGATAGCAAAGATGCTTTATTAGTGTGTAAGAAAGGGCAGTCTCAAAGGGTGAAAGAAGTAGTAGAGAAATTAAAAAAGAAAAAAGATCTAAGAGTAGAATATCATGTAAGAGATTATCGACCCTGGGGAAATTACCAGATACTGGAAGAAGAGAAAAATGCCTTTAAAATAAAGAGGATAAAGGTAAATCCAGGGAAGAAGCTCAGTTACCAGCTGCATCATCATAGAGCTGAACATTGGATGGTGGTAAAAGGGATAGCTAAAGTAACTTTAGACGATAAGGAA
>Ga0334882_1002203_pt1 | contig 20689 bp, 16 predicted proteins | sample GraSluR1_MG_5_FD_207226 | JGI IMG/M metagenome (GOLD analysis project Ga0334882, IMG submission 207226) | Sludge microbial communities from methane-producing bioreactor in Wageningen University, Netherlands - Granular Sludge_15_04-R1 | ecosystem: Engineered > Bioreactor > Anaerobic >...
AGACCCTTCTTCGACAAGATCTCCGTGATCGCCGCCGTCAGGGTCGTCTTGCCGTGATCCACGTGGCCGATCGTCCCCACGTTCACGTGATCCTTCGTCCGTTCGAACTTGGCGCGTGCCATCAGGGCAACCTCCTGCTCAGGGGAGCGCGTCTTACGCTCCGACGTAATGCCGCGTCAGATCGGCGGCGACTCTATCCGGGACGCGTTCGTAACGCGCCAACTGCATACTGTAGACCCCGCGGCCCTGGGTGAGGGAGCGGAGCTGGGTGGCGTAGCCGAACATCTCGGCCAGCGGCACCACGGCCTGCACGACGCGATCGTTGCGCACCTGCGCGAGGCCGGAGATCTTGCCGCGCCGGCTGTTGAGATGGCCGGTCACGTCTCCCAGATAGGACTCGGGCACGACCACTTCGACCGCCATAACCGGTTCCAACACCACCGGTTGCGCGTCGCGCGCGCCGTTCCAGAGCGCTTCCGAAGCGGCATAGGCGAGATCCGGCTCCGCGGTCTCGCCGTCGGTCACGCCCACTTGCCGCAGATTGATCCGCAGATCCACCAGCGAATAGCCCGCCAGAACTCCCGTATCGCACGCCATCCGCACGCCGTTCTCGATGGCGGCGAGGAAATCGGGCACGAGGCCGACGCCGCCGGGCGCCGGCTCGAAGACCACGCCGCTGCCATAACTACCCGGCGCCAGTCCGAGAACCACCTTGGCGTAATTGCCGTGACCGGCGGGATCCTTACGGCGCTCGAATTCCGAGACGGTCTCGACCGTGATGGTTTCGCGATAGGCGACCTGCGGCCGGCCGACGTTGCAGGCCACGTTGAACTCGCGACGCAGGCGGTCGGCGATGATCTCCAGATGCAACTCGCCCATGCCCCAGATCACGGTTTGACCGCTGTCCGGGTCGATTTTCACCTGGAACGTGGGATCTTCATAACTGAGAACGTCGAGCGCATCCTTCAACTTGAGGCCGTCGGCCTTGGTCCGCGGCTCGATGGCCACGTAGATCACCGGATCCGGGAAGACCATCGGCTCGAGCAAGAGCGGCGCCTCGAGATCGGTCAGACTGGTGCCGGTGCGCAAATGTTTGGGTCCGACCAGCGCCACGATATCGCCGGTGCGGGCCTCCTTCAGTTCCTCGCGCTTGTCGGCGTGCATGCGGAAGATCCGCTGTACCCGCTCCTTTTTACCCGCGGCTACGTTCAGCACGACCTTGCCGGCCTCCAGGGCGCCGCTGTAGACGCGGGCAAACGCGAGGCTGCCGGCGTGCTTGTCGGCGACGAGCTTGAACACGAGGGCGCTGAACGGCTCCTCGTCGCGCGGCTCGCGGGTCTGCGTCTCGCCGCTGCGGGGATCGACGCCGCTGATCGCGGGCCGCTCGACCGGCGACGGCAGGAATTCGACGATCCCGTCGAGCAGCCGCTGCACGCCCTTGTTCTTGAGCGCCGAGCCGCAGAAAACGGGCACGAGCCCCGCTTGGATGGTGCCGCGCCGCAGCGCCTGCACGAGACGATCGCGGTCGGGTTCCTGGTCGGCCAGGAACTGCTCCATCACCGCTTCGTCCAGCTCCGCCGCGGCCTCCACCAGGTGGGCGCGCGCCTGCGCCGCCTCGGTTTGCAGTTCCGCGGGAATCTCGGCCTCGGTCCAAGTCGCGCCGAGATCGTCGTCGTGGTAAAGGCGGGCCGTCATCGACAGCAGGTCGACGATGCCCCGGAAATTTTCCTCTGCGCCGATCGGCAGACAGACGGGCACCGGCCGGGCGCCGAGGCGATCGCGCATCATGGCGAGCACGCGCGGGAAATCGGCGCCCAGGCGGTCGAGCTTGTTGACGAACGCCAGGCGCGGCACCCGATAGCGGTCGGCCTGCCGCCAAACCGTCTCGCTCTGGGGCTCGACGCCGCCGACCGCGCAAAATACCGCCACCGCGCCGTCGAGTACCCGCAGGCTGCGCTCGACTTCCATGGTGAAGTCCACATGCCCGGGGGTGTCGATGAGGTTGATCCGGCAATCCCGCCAGGTGACGGTGGTCGCGGCGCTGGTGATGGTGATGCCGCGTTCCTTCTCCTGCTCCATATAGTCCATCTGGGCGGCGCCGTCGTCGACCTCGCCAGGGCGATGCACACGGCCGGTATAGAACAGAATCCGCTCAGTCGTCGTGGTCTTACCCGCGTCGATATGAGCCATGATCCCGATATTCCGGACCTGGTTCAAGTTCACCGTGCGCGACACGCCTCATCCACTCCCAGAGACCCGGTCCGCCGCCGAGCGGGCCAGGACACTTCAACGCGCGCAGTACCCTTGGTCTGCGCGACACACTCCTTGCCTCTAGTTCCCGAGCGCCTCCGTGCGCGGGAACGTAATCAGGCTATTCGATTGTTCGATCCGTCCGGTTGCTGGCGCTGTAGGAACGAACGAGAGGGACCATTACCAACGGCAGTGGGCAAACGCTTTGTTTGCTTCAGCCATGCGGTGGGTGTCCTCGCGCTTCTTGATAGACGGTCCTTCGTTCTTACTGGCCATGGCCAATTCCGCCGCGAGACGCTCCGCGAAGGTGTGCTCGGGCCGGCTGCGCGCAAAGGTGATGATCCACCGCATGGCCAGTTGGGTCCGCCGATCCGGTCTGACCTCAACCGGCACCTGGTACGTGGCACCGCCAATGCGCCGTGACTTCACCTCGACGCCGGGCTTGACGTTGTTCAACGCCATCCGGAAGATATCGACGCCTTCCTGGCCCGTCTTTTCCTTGATGATGTCGAATGCCTGGTAGATCTCCCGCTCCGCCACGCTCTTCTTGCCGCCGCGCATGGCGTAGTTGATGAACTTGGTCACGAGCAGGTCGCCGTGCCGGGGATCCGGCGCCAGCGCTCGCTTTTCGGGGGATCGACGTCGAGACATTGCAACTCCTTGGCGGCAGCGGCCGCCCGCGTGCGCGACCACCGGCCATGCCGGCGGCCACGGCTTGACTCGTTATTTCTTCGGGCGCTTGGCGCCGTATTTCGAACGGCCCCGGCGGCGGTTGTCGACGCCGGACGCATCCTGCGTACCGCGGATGATGTGATACCGCACTCCCGGCAGGTCCTTCACGCGACCGCCGCGGACGAGCACGATGCTGTGTTCTTGCAGGTTGTGACCCTCGCCAGGAATATAAGCCGTGACCTCGATGCCGTTGGTCAAGCGCACCCGCGCGATCTTCCGCAGGGCGGAATTGGGCTTCTTGGGCGTCTGGGTGTAGACGCGCGTGCAGACGCCCTTGCGCTGGGGACAGGACGCCAAGGCCGGGCACTTGCTCTTGGACTGGACCGACTGGCGGCCCTTGCGAACCAATTGACTGAGGGTCGGCAACTCGCTACTTCTCCTGGAGCCGGCTCCGACCAAGTCGAAGCCTACCAATAAATTACAGCGACAACGACGGCAGCTTCCGGCCAACCGGAGCCGCCGCGCAAGGGGGCAATATTAAACGTGCCCCTCGCTATTGTCAAGCAATGACAACAACTTTCGCCGCGCGCCGGGGGTCAATCCAGGACCATTTCTGTTTCCTGATCGCCCTCGGAGGACTGAATCGCCGCCAACGCCCGCAACTGCTCGACCGCCTCCAGGATGGCGTCGTCCTCGTCCTCGGGATCCTCCACCGCCAGGTTCTTGTAACGGGCCAGGCCCGTGCCGGCGGAGATCAGATGCCCCATGATGACGTTTTCCTTGAGACTGTGCAGCTCGTCGCGTTTGCTGCGGGTGGCCGCATCGGTCAGGACGCGCGTCGTTTCCTGGAAGCTCGCGGCCGAGATGAAACTATCGGTGGTCAGGCTGGCCTTGGTGATACCCAGCAGCAGCGGCTCGAAGGTGGCCGGCTCGAGCTCCGGCTCTCCTTTTTCGCGCAGCATGGCGTTGCGCTGTTGGATCTCGCGGTTGGCTTCCTCGACCACCTTCTTGGGAAGTTGGTCGCCTTCGAGGAACGGTGTATCGCCCGGCGACAGGATCTGCACCTTCTGCAGCATGCGCGAGACGATCACCTCGATGTGCTTGTCGTTGATGCGCACGCCCTGCAACCGGTAGACCTCCTGGATCGCATTGACCAGGTAGGTCTGCACGGCGCCCACGCCCTTGATCGCCAGGATGTCCATCGGGTTGATGGGGCCCTCGGTCAGGCGGTCGCCGGCCAGCACACGCTCGCCGTCGTAGGTGCGCACGTGACGGCCGTGCGGAATCAGGTACTCCTTCTCGACGCCCGTGTCGCCGGCGACCACGACCTTGCGCATGCCGCGGGTCGTGCCGCGGAACTGCACGACGCCGTCGATCTCCGTGATGATCGCTGTATCGCGCGGCCGCCGCGCTTCGAAGAGCTCGGCGACACGCGGCAGACCGCCGGTGATGTCGCCCGATTGGGCGACCTCGCGCGGGATCTTCACCAGGTGCGTGCCCGAACCAACTTCGGCGCCGTCGTCGACCAGGAGCATGGCGCCGGTCGGGATCAGGTATTCCGCCAACGGTCGGCCGGTCTTCGGACTGACGATCTGGATCGACGGATGCACGTTCTTCTCGGTCGGTTCGATGATCATCGGCTGCTTGCGGCGGGTCTTCTCGTCCACCGCTTCGGCCAGGCTGACGCCCGGAATGATGTCCACGTACTGCACCAGACCGGCTTTCTCCGAGAGCACGAAATCGGCGAAGGGATCCCACTCGAAGATGGGGTCGCTGGCCGCCACCTTCTGGTTGTTCTTGACCAGCACCCGCGCGCCGTACGGCACGATCATCTGGCTGCGAGTGCGTCCGGTGTCGAGCACCAGGCTGATCTCGCCGCGGCGGCCGATGGAGACCATTTCGCCGTCGAGGGTCTTGACCAGCTTGACCTCGTCGTTGAAGACGATCTTGCCGGGGGCCACCGCGGTCTTGATGTTCTGCTCGACGATGCGGCTCGCGGTACCGCCGATATGGAACGTGCGCAGCGTGAGCTGCGTGCCCGGCTCGCCGATCGACTGCGCGGCCATGACGCCCACGGGCTCGCCGATGTCCACCAGCTTGTTCTCGGCCAGGTTGTAGCCGAAGCACAGCGCACAGACGCCGCGGCGCGATTCGCAGGTCAGGATCGAGCGTGTCACGACCGACTGCAGGCCCAGCTCGTCGATCTTGTACGCGGTCTCGCGGTCGATCAACTGCCCAGCCTCGACGATCAGCTCGTCGTTCGGATCGTAGACGTCCTCGGCGGCCGCGCGGCCCATGATGCGCTCAGCCAGCGTTTCGATCGTCTTCTCGCCCTCTTTCAAGGCCGCCATCTCGATGCCGCGCAGCGTGCCGCAGTCGTGTTCGGAGATCACGATATCCTGCGCGACGTCCACCAGGCGGCGCGTCAGGTAGCCGGCGTCGGCGGTTTTCAGGGCCGTGTCCGCCAGACCCTTGCGGGCACCGTGGGTGGAGATGAAGTATTCGAGCATCGTCAGCCCTTCCCGGAAGTTCGCGATGATGGGCTGCTCGATGATCTCGCCGACCCCGCCGGTGATCTTCTTCTGCGGTTTGGCCATCAGGCCGCGCATTCCCGCCAGCTGCTTGATCTGGTCGGCAGAGCCGCGCGCGCCCGAGGCGTTCATCATGTAGACCGGGTTGAAGCCGTGATCGTACGTCGCCAGGTGATCGAACATGCGGTCGCGAATCTCATTGGTCACCTGCGTCCACTTGTCGATGACCTTGTTGTAGCGCTCGCGGTTGGTGATGATGCCCTTGCGGTGCTGGTCGACAATGCCGCCGACGGTCGCCTGGGCTTCCGCGATGATCTCCGCCTTTTCCGGCGGTATAATGATGTCGTCGATGCCGATCGAAATGCCGCCTTCGGTGGCGTGCCGGAAACCCAGCTCCTTGAGCTGATCCAGAAACTGCATGCATTGGGTGACGCCGAGTTGGTAGTGCACCTCGGCGACGATTTTCGCGAGCTGCTTCTTGCCCAACGGCTGGTTCACGAAGCCAAGCTCATTCGGCAGGATCTGGTTGAACAGGATGCGGCCGGCGGTGGTCTCGATACGCCCCAACTCCGGGAAGCGCACCTTGATGCGGGCGTGCTTGCTGATGATGCCCGCCGCGAAGGCCGCCAACGCGTCGTCGGGGCTCGCGAAGGCCTTGCCCTCGCCCCGGTCGCCGGGCCGCTCCAGGGTCAGGTAGTAGCAGCCGAGCACCATGTCTTGGCTCGGAGTGGCCGTGGGCTCGCCGCTCGACGGCGAGAGGATGTTCAGCGGCGACAGCATCAGCAGACGCGCTTCGAGTTGCGCTTCGTAGCCTAGCGGCACGTGCACGGCCATCTGGTCGCCGTCGAAGTCCGCGTTGAATGCGATGCAGACCAAGGGATGAATGCGAATGGCCTTGCCTTCGATCAACACCGGCTCGAAAGCCTGGATGCCGAGACGGTGCAGAGTCGGCGCGCGGTTCAAGAGCACCGGGTGGTCCTGGATGATCTCCTCCAGGATGTCCCACACCTCGGGGCTTTCCTTCTCGACGAGCTTCTTGGCGCTCTTGACCGTCTGAACGTATCCCTTCTCTTCGAGCTTGCGAATGATGAACGGCTTGAACAGCTCCAGCGCCATGCTCTTGGGCAGACCGCACTGGTAGAGCTTGAGCTCCGGCCCGACCACGATGACCGAGCGGCCGGAGTAGTCGACGCGCTTGCCCAGCAGGTTCTGCCGGAAGCGGCCCTTCTTGCCCTTGATCATGTCGCTGAGCGACTTCAGCGGCCGGTTGCCCTGGCCCTTGACGGCACGCGAACGGCGGCCGTTGTCGAAGAGGGCGTCGACGGCTTCCTGCAGCATGCGCTTCTCGTTGCGCAGGATCACGCCGGGGGCTTTGATCTCGATGAGTTTCTTGAGCCGGTTGTTGCGGTTGATGACCCGGCGGTACAGGTCGTTCAGGTCGCTGGTCGCGAAGCGGCCGCCGTCCAGCGGCACCAGCGGCCGCAGATCCGGCGGTAGCACGGGCAGGCAGTCGAGGATCATCCACTCCGGCCGATTGTTCGACTGGCGGAACGCGTCGGTGATCTTCAGACGCTTCAGCAGCGATTTCTTGCGCTGGACGGAGGTCTCGGTCTTGATCTGGGCCCGCAAGTCGCGGTCCAGGGCCTCGAGGTCCATCGCCGCCAGCAGCTTGCGAATGGCCTCGGCGCCCATCTCCATCTTGCACTCCCACTCGGGATGCTCTTCCTTCTGCTCCCACCATTCGTCGTCGCTGACAATGTCACCGACCTTGAATTCGGTATTGCCGGGATCGAGCACGACGCTGGACTCGTAGTAGAGCACCCGCTCGAGGTCCTTGATCTTGATGTCCAAGAGTTGCCCGATGCGGCTGGGCAGCCCCTTGAAGAACCAGATGTGGGCGATGGGCACGGCCAGTTCGACATGGCCGAGGCGCTCGCGCCGCACCTTGCTCTGGGTCACCTCGACGCCGCATTTGTCGCAGACGATGCCCCGGAAGCGGATCCGCTTGTACTTGCCGCAGTTGCATTCCCAGTCCTTGACCGGGCCGAAGATGCGCTCGCAGAACAGGCCGTCCTTCTCGGGCTTGAACGTGCGGTAGTTGATGGTCTCCGGCTTGGTGACCTCGCCGTAGCTCCACTCTCGGATCTTTTCCGGCGAGGCGAGCTGGATCATGATGGATTTGAAGTCCTGGTGGACTTTCTCTTCGCGCTGCCGCATACCGAGCATTGTATCCTCCTGGCCGCGCCCCGCCGGCGCGGCCGCTAAGCGCCGCCTGGATCAGAGTGTCGGTTCCTTGGCATCGGGCTCCTCGACCTGGATATCCAGGCAGAGGCTCTGGAGTTCGCGCATCAGCACATTGAACGATTCGGGTGTTCCCGGCTCGGGCGGATTCTCGCCCTTGACGATGGCTTCATAGATCCGCGAACGGCCGGCGACGTCGTCCGACTTCACCGTCAGCATCTCCTGCAGACAGTTCGCGGCGCCGTACGCCTCCAGCGCCCAGACCTCCATCTCGCCAAAGCGCTGGCCGCCGAATTGCGCCTTGCCGCCCAGCGGCTGCTGCGTGACCAGGCTGTAGGGGCCGATCGACCGGGCGTGGATCTTCTCCTCCACCAAGTGGTGCAGCTTCAACATGTAGATGATGCCGACCGTGACTTCTTTGTCGAAGGGTTCGCCAGTGCGTCCGTCGAAGAGCTGCATCTTACCGCTGCGCGGCAGGCTGGCCTCTTGCAGCGCGTCCTTGATCTCGTCGATCTTCGCGCCATCGAACACCGGGCACATGACCTTCTTACCCAGATGGTGAGCCGCCCAGCCCAGGTGGGTTTCGAGAATCTGGCCCAGGTTCATGCGGCTGGGCACGCCGAGCGGGCTGAGCACGATATCGACCGGCGTGCCGTCGGCCAGGTGCGGCATGTCCTCTTCGGCCATGATCTTCGAGACCACGCCCTTATTGCCGTGCCGGCCGGCCATCTTGTCGCCGACCTGCAACTTGCGCCGCCGGGCAACGTGGACTTTGACGAGCCGGACCACGCCGGGCGGCAGTTCGTCGCCCCGCAGCGCCCGCTCGCATTCCTTCTCATACTCGACGTCGATGCGTTCGCGTTCGCGGCTCGCCGCCTCGAACACCGCGCGGATGCGGGCGTCCTTCTTGGGCTCCTTGACCAGCGAAAGCCCCCAATGGCAGGCGCCGAAGTCGAGCTCGTCGAGCACGGCCTGCGTCAACTTGCGGCCGTTCTTGACCAGCACCTCGCCGGTATTGGCGTCGATGATATGCTGGGCCGTCTCGCCGAGGAACAGCTCGCGAAGCCGCTCGTTGCAGACCTGGTCCACCTTCTCGCGCTTGCGATTGCGGCGGCGCCGCAGGGCGTCGAGTTGCCGCTTCTCTTCCTTCTTGGAACGGGCGCTGCGGTCCTGGCGGCTGAACACCCGCACGCCGACCACGATCCCGTCCATCCCCGGCGGCGCCTTCAGACTGGCGTCCTTCACGTCGCCGGCCTTCTCGCCGAAGATCGCCCGCAGTAGCTTTTCTTCGGGCGACAACTCGGTCTCGCCCTTGGGCGTCACCTTGCCGACCATGATGTCGCCGGCCCGCACATGCGCGCCGATGTAGATGACGCCGTCCTCATCGAGGTTGCGCAGCGCTTCCTCGCCCACATTGGGAATCTCGCGCGTGATTTCCTCGACCCCACGCTTGGTATCGCGCACCTGGAGCTCGAATTCCTCGATGTGCAGCGAGGTGTAGAGATCGTCCGATACGCAGCGCTCGCTGACGAGGATGGCGTCCTCGAAGTTATAGCCGCCCCAGGGCATGAAGGCGACCACCAAGTTGCGCCCCAGCGCCAGCTCGCCGCCTTCGGTGCAGGGACCGTCGGCGAGGACATCGCCGGCCTTGATCCGCTGCCCGGGCAACACCAGCGGCTTCTGGTTGTAGCAGGTGTCCTGGTTGGAGCGCTTGAACTTCTTGAGCCGGTATTCGACCATGCCGCCGCTCGAGAAGAAATCGTCGGACTTGACGATCCCCTCGTCGTCGTAGCGGACGACCACGGCGTCGGCGGTCGCCGAGACGACTTCGCCGTCGGCCGCGGCCACGAGCACCGCGCCCGAGTCGATCGCGATCTTCTTCTCCATGCCCGTGCCCACCACGGGCGCCTCGGCTCTCAAGAGCGGCACCGCCTGCCGCTGCATGTTGCAGCCCATGAGCGCGCGGTTGGCGTCGTCATGCTCGAGGAATGGGATCAGCGACGCCGCCGCCGAGACGATCTGCTTCGGCGACACGTCCATGTATTCGATCTCGGCGGGCATGGCCAAGGGATACTCGCCCTTGTACCGGCACAGCACCTGCTCCTGCCGGAACACGCCCTTGGGATCGACGGGGGCGTTGGCCTGAGCGATGGTCACGCCGTCTTCCTGGTCCGCCGTCAGATACTGCACGCCGGGCTGCACCTTGCCGCTCTTGACCAGTCGGTACGGCGACTCGATGAAGCCGAAGCGGTTGATGCGGGCGTACGTGGCCAGGCTGGCGATCAGACCGATGTTCGGCCCTTCCGGCGTCTCGATCGGGCACATGCGGCCGTAATGGGTGTAGTGCACGTCGCGGACTTCGAAGCCCGCGCGATCGCGGTGCAGGCCGCCGGGGCCCAGGGCGCTCAGGCGTCGCTTGTGCGTCATCTCGCTGAGCGGATTGGTCTGATCCATGAACTGGCTGAGTTGGCTGCTGCCGAAGAAGCTCTGCACCACGGCCGACACCGTGCGCGAATTGACCAGATCGACCGGCGTCAACGGTTTGTCCCGGTCCGACAGGTTCATCCGCTCTTTGATGATGCGCGCCATGCGGGACAAGCCGACCGAGAACTGGTTAGCGAGCAGCTCGCCTACCGAACGGATGCGCCGATTGCCGAAATGATCGATGTCGTCGATCTCGCCGGTGCCGCGGAACAGCGCGATCATCTCGTGGATGATCGCCAGGAAGTCATCGCTCGTAAGCGTCGTGACATCCTTCGCCACGTCCAGTTTCAACCGCCGATTCATCTTGTAGCGACCGACTTCCGCCAGGTCGTAGCGCTTCTCGTGGAAGAACAGGCGCTCGAACAACTGCGCCGCCACCTCCTCGCTGGGCGGTTCGCCGGGCCGCAGCAACTGGTAGAAGCGCCGCAGCGCCTCGTCGCGGGTCGAGGTGGGGTCCTTGCGCAGGGTGTTCAGGATCAAGCTGGGCCGGTTCACCGACACTTCATCGGCGGCGATGAGCTGGATCTCGGCGGCGCCGCTCTGCAGGATTTCCTCCTTCAGCAGCGGATCGATGACCTGGCCGGCCTTGGCGAACGGCACGTCGACGTCCGCCTTGTAGCAGTCCGCAGCCAGGACACGACCCTCGAGTCCCTCGACGAGCGCGTCGTATTTCTTGGTGCCCTTGCGCGCGAGCTTGACGGTTTCGACGGTGTGGAAGCGGGCGATGATCTCGGCATCGTTCTCGAAGCCGAGCGCGCGCATGAGCATGGTCACCGGCTGCTTGCGCTTGCGGTCGATGTGGACGAACAGCACGTCGTTGATATCGGTCGTGAACTCGACCCAGGATCCCCGGTAGGGAATGATGCGGGCCCGGAAGAGCCGGCGGCCGTTGGGATGGGTCTCGTCGCTGAAGAAGACACCCGGCGAGCGGTGCAACTGCGACACGATGACCCGCTCGGCGCCGTTGATCAGGAAGGTGCCCTTGTCGGTGATCATGGGCAGTTCGCCGAGGTAGACGTCGTCTTCCTGGATGTCGCGCAACTGCGGCTCGCCGCCGGTGGCGCCTTCCTCGATTTCTTTGACCACCAGCCTCAGCTTGACCTTCAAGGGCACGCTGTACGTCAAGCCGCGATCCTGGCATTCCTCGATGCCATACTTGGGCTCGCCCGTGTGGTAGCTGATGTATTCCATCACCAGGTGGCCGCGCGTCGACTCGATGGGGAAGACCGTCCGGAAAACGCCTTCGAGACCGAGGTTATCCCGGTGCTCGGCGTCCACGCCGACCTGCAGGAAATCGTTGTAGGACTCCAGCTGGACCGCCAAGAGGTTTGGCATTTCCTCCTCGTGGGCGAGCTTGGAGTAGTTGATGCGGCCGGTGTAACGATCAATCGGAATATTCAGGCTCACGAGATCACTTCCTCGCGCAAAGGGGGGCTCAACTGCTCATGACGCCTTCCCCGCGGCGGCGTCCCAACCGTCGTCCCGCCGGCGGGTCGGCCCGCGGGACGACGGCGATCGTCACGGCAGGCCGGCTGTGCCGGCCCGCCGCACCGCTTACTTGAGGTCGATGATGGCACCGACTTCCTCGAGCTTGGCCTTGATCTGCTCGGCCTCTTCCTTGCTCACGCCTTCTTTCACCGCGGTCGGGGCGCTCTCGACCAGTTCCTTGGCCTCCTTCAAACCCAGGGCGGTGATCGCGCGGATCTCCTTGATGACCTGGATCTTCTTGTCCCCGACGCCGGTCAGCATGACCGTGAACTCGTCCTTGACTTCCTCGGCGGCCTCGCCGCCCGCCGGCATGGCCGCCACGGCCACGGGCGCCGCCGCGCTGACACCGAACTTCTCTTCCATCGCCTTGACCAGATCGGCCGCCTCCAGGATGGTCATGCTGCTGATCAGGTCCATCACCTTCTGGGCGTTATCGCTGAGCTTGACTGTATCGGACATGAGTCCTCTCTCCTTCTGTGTCTGGGAAGACCGGCGGGCTTTCCGCGCGCCGTCCTCTCGGTAACAGCCGCGCCGCCTAGGCGGCCTCGGCGCGCTGCTGGTTGACGGCGTCGATGACCCGGGCCAACGCGGCGATGACACCGTTGACGATGCCCACCAGGCCGGTCGCGGGCGAGTTGATGCTGCCCATCATCTTGGCGATCAACTCGTCCTTGCTCGGGATCTTGGACAGGGCGACGACCTGCGCGGCCGTCAGGACCTGACCGTCGACGACGCCGCCTTTGACCTTCAGCGCTTCGTTGTTCTTGGCAAACTCGACCGCGAGCTTGGCCGGCTCGATCTGGCTGTGCTCGGCAAGGATCAGAGCCGTCGGGCCCTTCAGATGATCCTTGACGCCGGCCAGATCCGTGTTGACCGCGGCAATCATCGCGAGCCGGTTCTTGACGACCCGGCACTCGACGTTCTTGGCGCGGCATTCGGCCCGGAAGCTCGTCATCTGCGCCACCGACAGACCGGTGTAATCGGCCAGGACCACTGCCTGGGCCGACCGGAACTTGTCGGTGATCACCGATACTTCGGCTATCTTCTCGGGACGTGCCATCAGGCACCCTCCTTCTTATCCTCACGCAACCGCCGGGCGGTCACCTGCCCGGGATCAGTTCAAGCTGGCAGCCGCGACGCGCAACGACGGGGTCATGGTGCCGCTGATGAAGATGGACTTCACGTAGACGCCTTTGATCCCGGACGGCTTGACGCGTATCAGCTCCCGGTACAACGCCCGCACGTTCTCCTCGAGCTTCTCGGGTCCGAACGAGCGTTTGCCGACGGGAGCGTGGATGATGCCGGCTTTGTCGACGCGATATTCGATCCGGCCCGCCTTGGCCTCGCGTACGGCCTTGGCGATGTCCATGGTCACCGTGCCCACCTTGGGGTTGGGCATCAGACCGCGGGGACCGAGGATGCGGCCCAGCTTGCCGAGTTCGCCCATCATATCCGGCGTGGCGATGATCACGTCGACATCGGTCCAGCCTTCCTTGATCTTGGGCAGATACTCGTCGGCGCCCACCATGTCGGCGCCCGCGTTCTTGGCCTCCTGCTCCTTGGGCCCGCGCGTGATCACCAGGACGCGCACGGACTTGCCGGTGCCGTTCGGCAGAACGACGGTGCCGCGGACCATCTGGTCCGCATGGCGGGGATTGACGTTGAGCCGTACCGCGCAATCGACGGTTTCGTCGAACTTGGCCTTGGGCAAGGCATCCAACCGGACCAGAGCTTCGTTGATCGGAAGCTCGAAGCTCTTGTCGATGTCGGCCTTGGCGGTGCGATAGTTCTTGCCGTGTTTCATGGACGGTATCTCCATTCGACTGTGATGGTTCGATCAGGGCCGACCGCGGGCTGCGCCCGCGCGCCTTGACCTCCGGCACCGAGAACGGCCCGCCCGCGCAAACAGCCGGGCCGCGGCGCCGTGTGTTCCCAGTCCAGGACCGCCTTAAACGACCTCCAACCCCATGCTGCGGGCCGTGCCCGCGATGATCTTCATGGCGGCTTCCAAGGAGCCGGCATTGAGGTCTTCCATCTTCATGGTGGCGATCTCCTTGACTTGATCGCGGGTCACCGAGCCGACGGTCGCCTTGCCGGGTTCCTTGCTGCCAGACTGGAGGCCAGCGGCCTTCTTCAGCAGAATCGAGGCCGGTGGGGTCTTGGTGATAAAGCTGAAACTACGGTCATGGAAGACCGTGATCACAACCGGGATCACCATGCCCAACTGGTCCTTGGTCCGCTCGTTGAAGGCGCTGCAGAATTCCTGGATGTTCACCCCATGCTGGCCGAGCGCGGGCCCCACCGGCGGCGCCGGGTTGGCCACGCCCGCTTTGATCTGCAGCTTGATCTGCGTCATGACGCGTTTTGCCATGAGCGTTGACTCCTTCAATCAGTGTCCGGACCGTATGCCGGTCGCCGCCCGGTCGGGGGGAGTCCACCACCCACCGTCAGCACGGCCGCCGGGATCGTGTCCCTGCTCTCTATGAACGCCCACCGACGCGGAGAGGGCGCGTCAGCGGCGGTGCGCCAGGCTCCCAGACAGGCCCGGGCGCACCAACAACGGCCGCCGTCAGTTCTGCTTGACCTGCAGAAAATCCAGCTCGACCGGAGTCTCCTTGCCGAAGATCGAGATCATGACCTTCAGCTTGCCTTTCTCGTGGTTTATCTCATTGATGACGCCGACCCAATCGCTGAACGGGCCATCGATCACCTGGACGCTGTCTCCCACCTTGTAGGGGATTTCCAGCATCTCCTTGCCGTCTTCCGGCTCCTTGATGCGGCCCAGAATTCGGTCGACCTCATCCTGGGGAACCGGCTCGGGTTTCTGCGGCGTGCCGCCGATGAAGCCGGTCACTCCCGGAATAGAATTGACGAAATGATGCGTTTCCTTGTTCATCAGCATCTCGATCAAGAGATAGCCGGGCAGGAATTTGCGCTTGGTCGTGACACGCTTGCCATTCTTCATCTCGGTGACTTCCTGGATCGGCACCAGGACATCGCCGAAGTAGTCCTCCATATGGTTGGACTTGATGGCCATCTCGATATTGCGCTTGACCTTGTTCTCGTGGCCGGTATTGGCGTGCAGGGCGAACCACTCCAAACGCGCCTTGCGCTCGATCTCCGCCTCGTCCGCCGCGCTGATCGGCAGGTCGATGCTCGCCAACAGTTCTTGCTCGGTCAGCGGCGCCTCGGACGGCGTCTCGGCGGGCGGCTCGGCATCCGTCTCGGCCGGCGCCTCGGCATCCGTCTCGTCGGGCGCGGTTGCGGCCGAGTCGTCGTCGGCGTCGGGCAAGTCGAAAAATAGCGACTCCAGCTCGCCGTCCGCCGCGTTCTCTTGCTTTTGCCGCTTGTCCTTGTCGTCCTGCATCACGCCCTCTGATCAGCTTCAGAACACAAACACACACCGGCACGCAGAGAGCATCCCTGCCGCCGGAGCTGGCGTTGTCACGCGGCTGCTTCCTGCGGCCGCCTGTCGTTGTAGCCCCGGCCGTCAGCCGAGGTTGATGATCACCCGAATGGCTCTGTCGAGCAGCCAGTCGACCACGAAGAGGATCGCCGTCACGATCGTGACTGAAACGACGACCACGACGGTTGTTTCCCACAGTTGCCCGCGCGCCGGCCAGGATACCCGTTTCATCTCCTGGGAGGTCTCACGGAAATACTGCACCAAGTTAGCCATCGAGGAACCTCTCACAGGAACGGGCGGCGGAACTGGCAGGGGCGGCAGGATTCGAACCCGCGACCCTCGGTTTTGGAGACCGATGCTCTACCAACTGAGCTACACCCCTGCCTCGTGTCAACGGCCGCATTCCTGTCGGGCCGCGGCCGGTCGACCGACCCGTCTAACGGGTTTCCTTGTGCGGTGTGTGCTTGACGCACCGCGGACAGAACTTCTTGAACTCGACCCGATCCGGATGCAGCCGTTTGTTCTTCTTCGTCGTGTAGTTCCGCATCTTGCACACGGAGCAGGCGAGTGTGATGATATCGCGCATGCTGACTACTCCAGAATCTTCGCCACCACGCCGGCGCCTACGGTCCGTCCGCCCTCGCGGATCGCAAACCGCAAGCCCTCTTCCATCGCGATCGGCGTGATCAACTCAACCACCATCTTGATGTTGTCGCCCGGCATCACCATCTCCACACCCTCGGGCAACGTCGCCGCCCCAGTCACGTCCGTCGTCCGGAAGTAGAACTGAGGCCGATAACCGTTGAAGAACGGCGTGTGCCGACCGCCCTCCTCCTTCGTCAACACGTACACCTCGCACTCGAACTTCGTGTGCGGATGCACCGACTTCGGCTTGCAGATCACCATCCCCCGCTCGATGTCTTCCTTCTTCATCCCGCGCAGCAACAACCCAACGTTGTCGCCCGCCTGACCCCGGTCCAGGATCTTCCGGAACATCTCCACCCCGGTGCACACCGTCTCCTGGTTCGGACGAATCCCCACCACCTCGACCTTGTCGTTCATGTTCACCACGCCGCGCTCGATACGCCCGGTCGCCACCGTCCCCCGGCCCGAAATCGAAAACACATCCTCCACCGGCATCAAGAACGGCTTGTCCAAATCACGCTGCGGCAGCGGAATGTACGTGTCCAACGCCTCCAGCAACTCCCAAACGCACTTGCTCTCCGGCGCGTCCGGATCTCCGCTCTCCAGCGCCTTCAGCGCCGAGCCCCGGATGATCGGCGTCGTGTCGCCGGGAAACTCGTACTGATCCAACAGCTCCCGCACCTCCAACTCCACCAGGTCCAGCAGCTCCTCGTCGTCCACCATGTCGCACTTGTTCATGAACACGATGATGTACGGCACACCCACCTGACGGGCCAACAAGATATGCTCGCGCGTCTGAGGCATCGGGCCGTCCGACGCCGACACCACCAGCACCGCGCCGTCCATCTGCGCCGCACCCGTGATCATGTTCTTGACGTAGTCCGCGTGGCCAGGGCAGTCCACGTGCGCGTAGTGACGCGTCGCGCTCTGGTACTCCACGTGCGCCGTCGCGATCGTGATCCCACGCTCCCGCTCCTCGGGCGCCTTGTCGATCTGGTCGAACGGCACGTAGTCCGCCAGACCCTTCTTCGACAAGATCTCCGTGATCGCCGCCGTCAGGGTCGTCTTGCCGTGATCCACGTGGCCGATCGTCCCCACGTTCACGTGATCCTTCGTCCGTTCGAACTTGGCGCGTGCCATCAGGGGCATCCTCCCAGGTCAAGTGCCGGAATGCTCTCGCGTCGGCCGCCAAAGGCAAACCGACCCGCGCCGTGTTATCACGGCTACGTTCGTCTATACATCGTCACGCTGGAGCCCACGAGCAGAGTCGAACTGCTGACCGCTTGCTTACCATGCAAGTGCTCTACCGCCTGAGCTACGTGGGCTCCGATCTCCTTCAGGTTCCAGCCAAGCTGGAGCGGGAAACGGGGCTCGAACCCGCGACCCTCAGCTTGGAAGGCTGATGCTCTGCCAACTGAGCTATTCCCGCTCCGAACCTTACCATCCCGCGTTGCAAGCCTCCCGAGGGAGGGTTGGTGGGGGGGGGAGGATTCGAACCTCCGAAGGCGTCCGCCGACAGATTTACAGTCTGTTCCCTTTGACCGCTCGGGAACCCCCCCACGCGGTCCGCCGCATGGGTTGGCCCCGAATGGCGGGGCCATCCTGCTGGAGCTGGCGAGAGGACTTGAACCCCCAACCACCTCATTACAAGTGAGGTGCTCTACCAGTTGAGCTACGCCAGCTCAATACCGTTCCATCAACGGAGTTCCAGACCTCTCGTCAGGCATCCGCCTGTCCCCGGGGCGCAAGCATAATAAAGCCCCCTTGCGACACGGGGAGGGGCAATATAAACGGTTGCGCGGTGGACTGTCAAGGGTGGAAAGGGGAGCGCAGTTACTCGCCCGGATCTTTCGTTCGGGCTATCGCAGGAGCACCGCTTTGGAAGTCCGGACGGCAGACCCTGTAACAAGGCGTACAAAATACACACCGGAAGCCAAATTGCGCCCCGACTCGTCCTTGCCCGTCCAGCGGCATACGTGCCGGCCGGGAGCGGCCGGGCCGGACTGACAGGGCGATCGCCGCGCCAGCTCTTACGCCCGCGCCGCCGGCGTACTCACTCCCTCGCCCGGGGTTCAATCCGCTGCGAGCACGCGCGTGCGCGAGAGCCGGTATCCCTGCGGCGTGTCCACCACGTCCCAGCCAAGGGACAGGATCTGCTCGCGCAGGAGATCGGCCGCGGCCCAATCGCGGCGCGTCCTCGCGTCTTCGCGCTGGACCGCGAGCGCCACGACCTCCGGCGACGGCTGCTCCGCCGGCGGCGCGAGCGCCGCCAGCCCGCCGGGGAAAAGACCGAGAATGCGGTCCGCCTCGGCCAACAGGTCGCGGGCCATGGTCAGCGGCTCGGGATCCAGTCCCTGGCCGCCGGTCGCTGCCAGGTAGAGGTTCAAATCGCGCACCAGGCCGAAGAGCTCGCCGATCGCGGCGCCGGAGTTGAAGTCGTCGTCCATCGCGGCGAAGAAACGCTGGCGCCGGGTGGTCGCGGCCTCGAGCAACTGGTGGCCCGGCAGCGAGATCAGGCCCGCCGGCACGACGTGAGCCGGCGGCTGCAGGGCCAGCAGCAATTGCTGGGCGCCACGCTCCAGGCGCGCGTATCCGGTCGCGGCCTCGCGCAGGCGGTCGTCGCTGTACTCGAGCTGGCTGCGGAAGTGGGCGTTTAAGAGGAAGAACCGCAGGACCGCCGCCGGGTAGCGCGTCAGCAGCGTGCCCATGTCGAGGAAATTACCGTCGGACTTGGACATCTTGCGCTTGCCGAGAACCAGCAACCCGTTGTGCAGCCAAAAGTTGGCATAACCGCCGCCGGTGGCGCAGCAGCTTTGGGCCAGCTCGTTCTCGTGGTGCGGGAACAGCAGATCGCGCCCGCCGCCGTGGAAGTCGAAATGCTCGCCCAGATAGTGGATCGCCATGGCCGAGCACTCGATATGCCACCCGGGCCGCCCCCGGCCCCAGGGCGAGTCCCAGCCGGGCTCGCGCGCGGACGCCGCTTTCCAGAGCGCGAAATCGAGGGGGTCCTGCTTCTGGTCGCCGACCGGAACGCGGATGCCGCTGCGCATCTCGTCGAGATCGCGGCCCGACAGCTTGCCGTACTCGGACCACGAGCGCACCCGGAAGTAGACGTCGCCGCCGGCAGCATAGGCGTGCCCGCGGTCGATCAGGCGCTCGATGAAGGCGATGATCTGCGGCATGTGCTCGGTGACGCGCGGGTAGTGGTGCGCGGGCTTGATCTGCAGCGCCGCCGCCGCCTCGTAGTAGCTGACCATGTGGCGCTGGGCCACCGCCTCGACCGTCGCGTTCTCGCGCCTGGCCCGCTCGATGATCTTGTCGTCGATGTCCGTGAAATTCTGGACGTGCGTGACCGCGTACCCCAGGTACTCCAGGTACCGGCGGATCATGTCGCAGGCCACGAAGGCGTACATGTGGCCGAGGTGCGGGTGGTCCTGCACGGTCAAGCCGCAGACATAGAGGCCCACCTGGCCGGGTTTGACCGGGACGAAATCCCGCTTGGCACGGGTCTGGTGGTCGTAGACCTGCAGTGTCATGGATGCGTCCGCCCGCTGGAACCAACAGCTGTCAAGTTACTACGAACCGGCCCGCGTCGCTCGGTCGGGATCATCGGGAGCTTGGTTGCGGGGCCGGGCGCCCCGCGCGTAGCAAGGCGTCGCGGCAAAGGTCCTCGATCATGGCCTCGAAACTGATCCCGACCGCGCGGGCGGCCATCGGCACCAGGCTGAGTTCGGTCAGACCCGGGATGGTGTTGATTTCCAGGCAGTAGTGGTGCTTGCTGTCGAAGCGGAAGTCGACGCGGGCCACGCCCTGGCAGCCAAGCAGATCGTAGAGCTGCAGCGCATCGGCGCACATCTTCTCGTAGTGGGGCGAGTGGACCGGCGCCGGCACCAGGTATTCCGTCGCACCTTGCGTGTATTTGTTCTGGTAGTCGTAGAAGCCCGTGTGCGGCCGGATCTCCAGCAACGGGAGGCGGCGACCTAGCAAGACGGCGGCCGTCAACTCGCGGCCGGGGATGAACCGTTCCACCAGGATGCCGGCCTGCTGGCCCCTTGCCGCGGCGGCGACTTGCTCGAAGGCGTCGGCAAAGGCGCCCGGTTCTTCGACGATCGCCACGCCGACGCTACTGCCGCCGCCGTTGAGCTTGACGACCACGGGATAGCCGAGTTCGTCGCCGGCGCGCGCCTGGATGTGCTCGAGCGACAAGACGGCCGCACCGCCGGCGTCGGCGCGGCGTCCGCGGCCGCCGGCGACCCCCGCTTTGGGCGGCGGTTTGCCGGATAGGGCGACCGGGCCGCTGGCGGCGCGGTCCCAGGTGACCAGGAGCCAGTCGGGCGTCGCGATGCCGGCGCCGATCATGATCCGCTTGGCCGCGGCCTTGTCCATCGCGACGGAACTGGCCAAAGGGCCCGAGAAGACGTACGGTACCCCGATGATCTCGAGCAGAGCCTGCACGTGGCCGTCTTCGCCGTCGCCGCCGTGCAAGGCCGGAAAGACGAGATCGGTCCCGCCGAAATCCAACTCGATGACCGCGCGGACCGACGGGATGTCGATCAGGCGCACCGTGTGTCCGGAGCGTTCGAGGGCGGCGCCGACCGCGGCGGCGCTCCGCAGCGAGACGTCGCGCTCGGGGGAGTTGGAGCCCATGAGAATGGTGACGTGCACAATGACCTCGCACTCATCCCGGGCGAGAGCGGGTTTCGAGGTTGGTAAAAGCCGCGACGGATTGTGGCCAGGCCGCAGGGCGGCGTCAACGGAAATACTCGCGCCAGGGTGCCATGCGCAGCCGAGTGCATCGCGGGTCTTGTGATGGCCTCAAAAATTGTGTATGATGCCGCTCCGGTTTTTCGGTACGAATGCAAACGGTACTCCCGGCGTATTGGGTCCCCTGGATTGACACGCCGGTTTCCCTTTTCGCTTTCCCGGGAAGTGGCACCATGCGGAATTCGAGCTGCGTCGTTCTTGCCCTGAG